>ERZ772816.284-NODE-284-length-58842-cov-62.242469_pt1 | contig 58842 bp, 84 predicted proteins | sample MGYA00511359_ERZ772816 | MGnify/ENA primary metagenome ERZ772816 (study PRJEB29015, sample SAMEA2737710) | human gut metagenome | biome: human gut; feature: human-associated habitat; material: faeces | place: China | collected 2012 ...
GTTTCATTCGCGATTGCAAATATAAAGCCAAAGCCGCGTGTGCGACTCTGGCTTTTGACGTAATCCTATAGATCACATGTCAGATCTTCGGTTTGGGCAGAAACCCGAGACTTCTCGAACTGATGGTGTGATTTGCTTCGAATCCCAGCAGGATGACGATTCCAGCGAGCGAGACTCCGGCTTTCACGACGGTTTCGATCAGGCTCTTCCGATGGTCATTATAGTCATTCTTGACAGCGACCAGCGACTTCAGCGATTCCAGATTGTGGTTCGTCATTTCATCATGACGTTCCACAACAGAACTCGTGACGTTGCCGTCGCCATCAAGAGTGTCTCTTGTGACTTCGGAAGTCCTTGTCAAATCGTCGTTTAAATCGGATTCGTTCTCCGGATTCATCTCCTCCTTGAGACGATCCAAATACGCATCGATCTGTTCATCGAACTTCTGATTAATGCTCTTCGATTGATTGGACATGTTTGCTCCTTTCGGTTATGTTGTCATTAAAGGCGATGATTCATGCGCGAAAAAATATAAACGCCATGTCCGGTCTCAGTGGTGGTACGTGACGTTATGGCTATACTCAGCATATCGGATAAATGAGAAGCCGCGTGGTTAACGGCTTGTCATTATTAGGATTGATCAAGCTAGAACAATCCGCAGACGATGAGGACAATCGCAATAACGAATATGGCGATAATGGCGATTGCGCCCCAGACGACGGTCTTGAAAATAGTCTTGATGAGGTCCATAATAACTCCTTTGGTTGATATATAGCTTCTCATTAAGGGCCATGATCAATTCGCGAATACATCATCAAGCTCCTTGTCCCAAACAAAATATAAACCATACGCATCATCGGACAAGAAGCAAAGCAGATGGCTCTGCTTCTATTGATCATTCCTGATTAGAGGAAATGGTGTTCAGTGTTCTTGCGTCAAAGCGACCACATAGTACTCTCCAGCGAGAGCGGCGATTGCGATGGCAATGGCGGAAATTGCAGCGAACATGGTTTTCTCCTTTAATGATGGTATGGTTCTCATTAAAGGGTATGTTTCATTCGCGATTGCAAATATAAAGCCAAAGCCGCGTGTGCGACTCTGGCTTTGATGATTATTCATCAATATACATTGTTTCAGCGATCTTTTTTGCGATTTGATCTCGACGCCCGTGTCCCCACGTAGTGATGGTTATGTACAAGGTTGGATGATCGTAAAATGGATACGTTACTATAACATGGTCATAGCTCTTTACGTACGGTAAAGAGCCGACCGTGCTAAGAATCGTATTCGCTTGATCTTGATCCTTGCAATACCCATCAGCAGTGAAAGACTCGGTTCGGTTCAAAATCTTGTCGATGATAAGCATGATTACTCCTTTGATATTGTTGAATTTCTTCAATAAAGGACATGTATCATGCGCGAAAAAAAAGAGCAAGCCGCATGTGCGGCTCACCCTTTTCAGACGAGAGTGATGGTTTTCAGATAATCTGCGAATGCACTCATGTCTTCCAGGTTGGTACAGACCATAATCACCCGAAGCTTCTTCGTCTTGGTCGTAAGAATACCGCTCTCCGTTTCCGGATCGCAGTGGTTCTTGATCCACTGAACAAGCTCCAGGCAAGTGTGCTGGCTGTACTGTTGGCTGACATAAGTAAACGTATCGTTCATGATTGCTCCTTTATGATAGATTCTCTTGTCATTAAAGGCCATGTACGATTCGCGTCGAGGCAAAATATAAGAGCCCATGCGCGTGGCATAGGCTCTTATATGATATCATTCGGCAGTGCTCTCAGTGGCGTTGTCTGAATCAGTCGAAGTGTTCCACTGATCCTTGGCACGCTTGAGCAGCTCATTGATGCCCCAGCTCAATGCCATGCAGACACCGGAGACCGTAGCCAGACCGGCCGTGGCGGCCTCCATGCCGGGAACGTGACCGAGCTGCGTGCAGACGCCGGCGATCACGATCAGCAGCACACTGAGCGCAGGCAGATATCGACGCGCGGCCTTGACGAGACTGTCGTAACCAGAATCGGTGAGAAATGACGTTTTCTGATTGGCGTGTTCGGCCATGATATATGGTCCTTTCTTCTATGGTTTGCGTGAGGAAAACATAAGAGCCCATGCGTGGTGCATAGGCTCTTATGTTTTATTCTGAAATGATTGCCTCTATGATGGCTTTTGATTTACAGACCCTTTTCGGGAACATGATGAATTTCAAACCCTTAACGATACCTCTACTACCAAACCAAGGCGCATATCTCGGCTTGAAACTTACGCATCTTACCAGTCCGCCTTTTTCGATGACTTCGCATGGTATGCGAATATCACCGTCATATACGATAGCGGTAAGTGCTAAGCATCCAAGATGTGTTATGCCCTTGATCCTTAAGTATCCGTTCTTGAGTTGTGCTTCATAGTTACCATAAGGGATCGTGTCATTGTTCATAATGGCTCCTTTCATTAAGAGCCATGTATGTCACGCGACGTCTTAATGATCCATAGTACTATGAATCGACGAAATCGATTTGAACGGAAGGTCCGATATGTCATCGATCATTTTCTTCGCCAGACCATTTGATCCGGACTCCAGATACGGGTTGCCAAGATACTTCATGAAGTCGTCGTATTCCTCATGGGTAATCCATCCGCGTTCAATGAATTTCTGACCCTCCTCTATGATTTGGTAATGTGCCATACCACGGGTCATAAGAAGTCCGGTATCTTTTTGTTTTGCTTTATATAAGATCAATGTCCACAATCCACTGGATGCGAATACCGATCCAATGATTGTAATCAACATTTCGATCCAATGCATTGATATGATCCTTTCTATATAATATATCGGAGGCTCCCGGAAGGACACTGGTGGGTGTGTCCACAACGGATACAGATTTTGCCATCAACAAGCAGGGCGGTGCGAAAACCGTTGATGTCGGCAAATCAACTGATTTGACTACCGGACTTAGTAGCGATGATGCCGGCAACCTACATTTTGTATGGAAGTCCATGAATATGCATGATCCTATGAGAATCTCATACGGTTATGCGTTAGAGTCCCATGCCCCTATTAATTGGAACCGTAAAGAGACTAGAACTGGCATAAAAGTTTTCGGAAATCTTTCGCTCATGGAACCATATGTCACCGTCTATTATTGGCGTAGAATTGCTTAGGCAACACGGCGCCAATAGCGGACAACGACGTAGGGTTCCATTGAGCTCGCATCGCTGGAATGTCCGACGATGGCAGCTCCCCAGGTTGCGTTGAATGAACCGCCATAGATGTCGCCAATATGTCGAACATCGCCACTGAACGCAGGAATAGCGACACGTCGTACGACGGTGTTCTGTCCGTCAAGCGAGACCTGTGCGCTAAGAGTGCCTGAATTATGACTATGTGTCTCGCTTCCGCCAATACTGTTAAGCGGATGTTTCTCATCCACACCCACCAGTGTCCTTCCGGGAGCATACGCCTCCCAGGAGCCTCCGATATAGGACGCCGGCGAAGTGTTGCTGGATGTCGCCAGAATCGTGTCGACCGGCCAAAACGTATTACGAATCTTCGCAATGAGGTGCTGTACACCTGCCTGATCCAAATATGCAACCATTATAGGTCTTGCCTTTCCGTGAGGAGTCGGCAAAGCCGGCGGAGAGAAGACGGCACCAGTTGATTTGACCAATCTGTATGCTCTCTGGGCCAATCGCGGCCAGGATTTCATTGCCCAGGTCAAGACCATTCCGGGCAATACCGTGTGGAGAGCAACAGTGAAATCGCAGACATTAAACCATTACGCGACGACTGATGTTTCGAATATCGGTGTATCGATCATTCCACCGAGCGGTGACAATCACCGAAGGGTGAGCACGATTCAGCCGTATGTCGCGGTTTACATCTGGCGTCGCACCGCTTAAGCAGTCCTTCTCCACACGTACACCGCAACATACGGCTGAAGGCTCGATTCGGAATACGATTGTTCCTCGGTACCGTTCGAATGCGGTGATCTGGAGAACGGCTGATAGAGATCGTGTTGGCCGGGGGCGATACCTCGACGTAGGACACCGCCAGTGGAATGGTACTTCCAGGTGACGGAGAACATGCCGTTAGGCAACTCCTCCATGCCCATGGGCAGCCAATGACTATGCGTCTTCTCTCCGCCGGCTTTGCCGACGGTGAAATCTGTATCGGTGTCCGATGCAGAGACCATCACTCGTCCCTGCGCATAGCGTTCCCAGGTGCCACCGAATAAACTCGCTGGGGACGCGCTACTAGTGCTGAAATAGAGAGATCCAACGGGCTGGATCCGGTCAAGAACTTTCTTGACTAGATGCCGAGCCCCCCTCATCAAGATACGCTACCATGATATCATACCTCCTAAAATATCATTAAATTCTGAAGAAACTGTCGATTGTGGCGCTAGGAATCGGACCGATCGCATCGAGCTTCGCCTTGTCGGCTTTAGGCATCAGACCATCTCTAGACGGCGTGGCGAGCGGGATGGATCCGGCGACGTCGCTCGAGAGATCATCGAGCTTCTTCTTGTCTGCTGCCGACATGAGGCCGTTAACCGATTGGCTGGCGAGCGGGTATGTCGTGTTGTTGTCCGGAGGGACAGCCCATGTACCGTCGCTTCTCAGGTACCGGTTGTTTGCACCTGTTGCCGGAGCAGGAACAAGGCCAGCCTTTCCAGCTGCCGATGTCGTTGCCCCGCTCATGTTTCCGTAGGTCGTATCCTGCGTGGTGAACGTAGAGGTCGTACCGTTACCCTTGGTCACCGTGACCGTGCGGCCGGATGCGGTAACGGACTTCACATACGTCGAGGCGATGTTCTGACCGACGGAATCGTTGGTGGCGGCATTGGCGTTGGCGACAGCTGACGTGATATCGCTGCCCGGATGTTTATGGGCTTTAGGAGCGAATATGCCAGTAAGAACGCTCTTCAACACGGACCACAACACGATTCGGGTGCCTGCGGTGCCCTGCGTCGAGTCGATGATGAAACAGTCGGAATCAGCCGGTGCTCCGGCGATCTTGGTGTAACTGTTGATTCGTGCCATAACAGACTCCTATCGTGATTCGACCCACTGGGTCACTCCAGAAGCACCGGGCTCCCAGACATTGCCGGAGACCGTTGAAACCCATCGCTTGCCATTATGACGGACAACGGCGCCTTCGGCATACGCGTTGTTCGCATCGGTCGGCTGAGTCCACTCGGCGACGGCGTCGCCCTTCGACGTCCAGCCGTCGACACCGGGTTCGTGCATGTTGTAGTCCTCATTGGAGGACCACTGCTGACCGTCATGCATGACGACGGCCGCTGAATCATACGCGTTGTCGGCACTGTTCGGCTGAATCCATCGTGCGACCCCATTGACCGGCTTCATTAGATCCATCCACTTGTCGGTAGCCGTATCAGGAACTGTATCGGCCGGGACATTGCCATGGGCCTGATACAGGCTATGCTGATAACGGACGATATCATCTGCAACGTACGTCTTCGACGCATCCCAGTTCGGGAGAATCGCGGCGACCTGCATCAGTTCGTCCGTGGATAGAGACGGAGCGATTTTCTGCGTAATGAGACGAATCGCCGACTTTTCAGCGGCCGCAACGGCCGCACTGGCCTGGGCATCGGCCTTCTCCTTGGCGATCTTATCGAGTTCTTCGGCGGTGTACGGGATGTATCGCTGGATTTCTTCCCGTTCGTCGTAAGCCGCCTTGGCTTCAACGCCTGGAACATCAATGATGGTCTTTACATCCTTACCGAAGACGACCTTCTGGCCGTCCTCATCGAGAACCGGAGTGCCATCCGGACCAGTCTCATAGTATTCTTTGAGCACCTCGACATGAGATACTTCCTCGACGCCTTCAACAGCGTCGTGATGGACGGTGATGGTCTCGTCAACAAGCTTGCCGGCATTCAGATCGATGTCTTCCAGCTTGAGTTCGTTCCCGTGCTCATCGAGAATTCTTGTCATTTTGACTCCTTAACTAAATGGTGAACATTTGATCAATCGTAGCATTCGAAATTGGACTCAACACTTTCGGATCAAGCGTCGAATTGCGAATGAAATCCTGGAATTGCGATTCCCATTGCTTGATCAGGTTCGCCGAATCGAACGTGTTATTCACCAGTTCAACGAATGGGGTGTCGCGTCCGATCTGATTCGTGATGTTCGATTGAGAGATTGCGGTGGCACCGTTATTGACACGAATGTCGGCGAGAACATACTCGCGAACTGTTGACGTGTTTTCGATTGCTGGTCGTGACGGTGAACCGGACGCCTGTCCTTGCTTGATGTAAATGCGGTTTCTTCGAACCGACGTCGACTTATCGACACGGAGCACCACCGAATCGATACGAGGCATGGATGGTGATGCGCTGGCCAAAGTCATACGTTCGTCGGCGGTGACCACGGTCCACGTATGATTGAACCATGCTCGACCGGTACCGACCGTCACCGTCATGCCGCCGACGGCAGTCACGATCATACCTTTGCCCCATGTACGGAAGACACCATCGTTGATGACTCCATCAAACATGGAACCGAAAGTATCGGCATCGTACGTTCGGTCATGATTGACCGAATTGAAGAATCCTGAAGTATATGTCATTGAGATCTCCTTTCGATCAGATGAATCCTTCATTGATAGTATTACCGTAATTATCTAACACATAATTACCATACGAATCTTCGAGCGCATCAATGCCTTCAACCGAAATCGGTGTGAATGTCGGGTATTCACGGTAACCGTTATTATCTTCGTTTCGCACGTATTCGGTAATGCGTGCGGTTTTGTTGACACCATATGTATTGTCGAACTGAATGATATCGCCAATATCATAGTCACGATGATATTGAACCGATTCAAGCAATGCGATTTCAGCGTCGAAAGAATCATTGGATTTCTGCGACTTGAGCTCGTCTCTACCATACTTTTCCAGTTCAGAATAAATATCCGAATCTGGACGAGGGTTATTGTCGCCGTCGTTCATTTTGACGTCAGAATTGGTATAGAACGTTTCTCGTATGTCCCAACCAGAACGACCGGTATTGTTCGCTATGTATTTGATCAGACGACGAGTTCTATTATCCTTGGTTTCCTCGCTTGATGCGACATATGCTGAATTGAAGAATTCAGTATCATCTTCAATAGTATCCGAAGATACAAGATTGTCGAATCGTGGCGAGAAGACCATGTAGGGGTACTTGGTTTGTTCGTATGAACGATCTGTACCATAAACGATGGAGAACGCCATATATGATGTCTTCCAATTGTCATCGGATTTCAGATCGAGCGAAAAGCCCCAGTCGTAGTCATCACATATGGTCTTGATGGCGTCATATACATAATCGCCATCAAATTCATAGGTTCGTTTATCCTTGGGAGACATCGGTTGCGACGAGTCTTTGATATTTCCGTTTGAATCTTTAATATCATTGGTTATGATTTTGAAGTTTGGGATCCTACGTGATGGCTCCGACGGATTGATGACGTTCTCTTCAAGAATCGTTTTGATGATATCTTTAGGATCAACCGATTTATATTCGACTTTCTTCGGAATCACCCTTCGAAGCAACAACGATTCGAGCGAACGACCGGAGACGATCAGTTGATCGCCGTCTTCGATGTCGGTACTCAATTCGGTCTTCTCAATGATCATGACATCATTGCGTGGCACGATCACTTCGCCATTGGCGTTCAATATCGATGGTTCGATCAGCCATAGATAGAACCCTCGAGGAAACATGTTGATGTTTGCCATGGAAGCTGGAAGGTAGAGTTCGAAGTCGCCATACCCTGAATACCGTTCAGTCCAGATAAGCGAACTGAAGGTATCACATAGGTTGACGACTTCGAAACTCTTATCGAGCACGAACAGCTGCATGGAACGTTTGTTCAACTGTTCAGTCATATAACGTCACACTCCTGTATACAACGTTTCGTTCTCGATTGACATATGGATGTTTTCCACGCCAGAATCAGCGGAATACACAATGGTATTCGCGCCTTTATGCAATGTGATGAATCGCACGTCTCGGTTAATGGCGTTGAGAATGTTATACGAAATACCGTCTCGTATAATCTCGACCGATTTCCGTTTCGGAATGGTGCAAATAACCAATTCGTCACCTTGTTTGATGCCATCAGCGATGATCAGTTTGACTTTATCAGTGAAAACATCAATCTCCTGACCGGCATCCTCATTGTAAATACGAATGTTATATACTGGGGCATCAAACGACATACGGATGATCACGCCAACTTCGGATTCACCATCATACATGATGTTTTTCGAATGCATATTCTGAATGGCACCAAACCACAACGGCTTAGGTTCACTCACCGGATTATTCGTCCAGTTAAATGGAAATTCGAATACCGGTTCGACATTGGAAAAAGAGGTGACCCTATTCAACTCGTCGTCAATCCTGAACCATGGGTCAGGACATTTGATGGTGATGGATGAGGCCTCTTTTTCGGAAAATATCGAAATATCATTCGATTCGACAATGCCGGTTGTACGAACCGAACGGGTGTCGGCATGAAACACCAAGGTGACTTCCTCTTTTTCGGGGAAGTACTTGTATGTTCCATGCCGAAGTTCCTCAATGCTCTTACCCGATTCCGGATAATACGCGAGATTTATGATAATCTCACGCTCATCTTTACGGGCACCATTAAAGATCACGCCGTCGGTAGTAACGGTATTGCTGGTCTGAAGCACGGCATCGACCGGTCCGAGACCGTCAATGGCGACGACGTTATAGCCAGTCGCCATTGGGTTTCGGATGGGGAGATCGAGCGTGTCACCACGAGCATTCGTAACAGTCATTGACTGAAACATCATCGACCTCCATTTCGATTCATTTGCTCGAATTGACGGAACTGCGTACGGGTCTGCTTGTAGATATCATAACGACTGAGCGCCTTCGGAGAAGTGTTATTCTGCGTGAAGTCGTAGTTGTTGATGATTTGCTGAGGGGTCTTCTCAACAGTTTCGGCAGCGTGACCGGCATCCCTCTGGCGAGGCATCGCAGTGATCTTGTCGATCATCTTGGATGAATATCCGATGCCAACCGTGTCGGACAGCATGGAATTCAGATACGCGGCTTGACCCTCGACAACCGATAGATCCATCACCGGAGTGATGGTCGGATTGACATCGAATTCCGGAATATCGATCTTGCCGATGCCACTCAGCGAAGAATCGAAGACATCGATGCTTCTTGTCATCATGGTCTTTGCGGCTTGAACGACGCCACCGACATTATCGGCGATGCCGTTCTCCAGGCCCTTGTCGAACCACATGCCGACCTTAGCCATGACACGTGATGGCGATTTGATCTTGCCTGCTTCCTTGGCTGCCTCAACGGCATTCGACACGGCATCCGCTGCGGCCTGGCTGATGACACCGGAATTGCGTGATATACCCACGGCCAAACCGGCTGCCAGATAGGAACCGGCACTCTCGAAGCTTCCCCGATATGCACGAGCGCCGTTGACAGCGGCACTCAGCGCGTTATTGAAGATACCCGAAAGGTTGCCGATGCCAGAACGCATGCCGCTGCCCAGACTGTTCGCCAAACTACGTCCCTCTTGCGAGAAACGACCATTGTACGAGGAAATCGCCTGAGCGACCAGGTTGAGACCAGTACGAGTGGCTCCGATTATCGGCGTGAACGATGCCTGCCAGATCGAAGCGAAACCGCTCAACCAAGTGGCGAGGGCGTTCAATGCCGAACGGATCTGATTCGCTCCAGAATTCGCAGCACTTGCAGCAGCACTCATCTGAGACGAGAGATTACCGCTCAGATTGATACCGCTGAAAGCGGAATTCAGGGCATTCACGGATCCGGTCAAGGTCGTTGTACCAGTGCTCAACGCCGTGTTCAAATCGGAAAGACCAGTACTAATAGAACTATTGGCATTTTGAATGGACCTGACCAGGGACATGAACGATGTCGCGGCGAGCGTGGACACGGCTTGCTGGAACGCCGTGACTCCGCCATACTCGGCCGGCATTCTGCCCATGACATTGGACAACGAACCAACGGCAGTGACACTGGCCGAAATATTCGAGAAGTCCAATCCAGCCACGTGGGATGTGTAATTCGACAATCCGATACCGAGCTGAGTGGCGGCCGTGATGAATCCGACCGATGTGCCTTCCATCTTCATGCCGCCAAGACCGTTGACGACATTGATCAACGAACGCAATGGAGCGAACGTCGGTGTGATGGCATCCGGAGCTACCTCGGAAACGGCATTATAGTATCCAGCCAGACCATTACCAAGCTGCGTTGCGGCAGCCTTTATAGGACCGAAATCGCCGACCTGACTGAAGTCGCTCTTCAGAATCTCGGTCAACGACTTGACTGCTGGGACGGTGTTCTGAATGGCTCCAACGTTAACACCATCACCCGATACGGCTTTACCATATCCGGCAAGCGCTTCGCCGAGTCCCTTCAGACCTTCAGTGAGCGTGCCCCAGCTCTTGCCACCGGCAATCTTCTGCCACCAACCGTCATCGGAAGGAACGTTCTGGAGAACGTTGTTCAGCGTCTTAACGGCTGGAACCGTCTTCTGAATGGCTTCGATATTGACCCCATCGCCTGAGACGGCCTTGGAATATCCGGCAAGCGCCTTGCCCATTCCGGTGAGTCCGGTGGACAGCGTGCTCCAGTCCTTACCGCCAGCGATCTTCTGCCACCAACCGTCATCGGAAGGAACGGCGTTCAGCACACCGTTCAATCCGTTGAGCGCTTCGATGGAAGCGCTTATCGGTCCGGGCTGAAGTCCAGTCACGGTAATACCGTACATCTTCAACGCCATGCCCATTTGAACAAGGCCGTTGGATAAGGTGCTCCAGTCCTTACCACCGGCGATCTTCTGCCAAAGTCCATCGTCGGCAGGAAGCGCATTCAGCACCTGTGTCAGCGCTTGAGCAGCCATAGCAGACGACACGATGGATGCTGAATCCAAACCAGCAACTACTGCTGAGTAGTCTTTCAATGCTTGGCCGAGCGGTACCAGCTTGGTTCCGAAATTCTCAATACCATTACCGCCAGTTATGAAACTGGTGATGGCATCGAGAAGATTCGAAGCTGTGAGCTTGAGCACCACATTGGCCAGGGTGTCAACGGCCGTTGCGACAGAGCCATCGATCTCTTTGGCGCCGGCGATAAATGGCTTCAGATTGGTCATGAAGTTGGACAAACCGGTAGCCAGCGCCGGCAGCGAACTGCCGATGGCTCCCATGATGGCACCGGTAATAGCACCGGCAATGGATCCGATGAATCCGCCAAGTGCGGCTCCGATCTTCGCCATGAATGCGGCGCCTTCAGACACCAACCAGTCGACACCAGGTATCTGCTTGATGGCGCCAGCGGCAGCGACGATGGCAGCGAGGCCAGCAATGAATGTCGCCAAAGCAGCAACACCACTCATAGCGGCACCGACATTGATCAGGCTCATGATCGCTGCCGTTGCGGATATTGCCAGAATGGTTCCCGACAACGACGCTGCGATGGTGCCAACGCTGTCGATGTTCATGGCAGACATCAGTCCGAAGACCAGTGCCAACTCGGTGAGGATTGCAGCCATTGCCGAGCCGACAGCCAGAGCACCAATGACGTTCTTCTTCGCGGTCTCCATGATCTTGAATGCGCCGGTCATGGCGATCAAGGCCGTGGATAGCGATACCGCCGATGCCACGGTGTTGACTGGATTCAGCAGATTCATGAGTGCGAAGACACCGGTAAGGGCCGTCATGAGCCCGATCATGGTGCCGCCAACCATCAGTGCTCCAATGACGTCTTTCTTCATCTTTGCCAAAGCCTTGAACACCAAGGCCATGACTCCAACGGAAAGAAGCAACGAAGTAAGCACCGATGGATCGAGATTGCGTATCGAATCGGCGATGGCCGTGAATATGGCAGTCATGACATTGCCAAGAGCCGCTGTAATCTCCGGAGCATGACCAGCCACAGCGTTGAGCGCTGCAACCAGAATGGTTACGAGACTGTCGGTGATGGTATCGGCGTGTGCGGCAACCACCTGCAAGATCTTATCGATCATTGTGACGACGGCTTCGGCGACTGCCGGAACTTGCTGGACAAGCCACGCCATAAGATCCCTGAGAATCGACGACAACGCATCGAGAATCTGAGGCAAAGCAGCCACGATCACCTGAAGAACACCGGTAAGAGCGGTCACCAAAGACTTCGCCAATGCCGGGATGAATTGGATCAGAGCATCGAGCGCCGTGATCAGAATGCCACCGGCAGCAGATCCGGTGGCTGCGAGAGCGGTGAGGCCAGCTCCAGCAAGTGCCATGCCAGCGCCGATGGCGAGGCAGGCGAGGCCGAACACGCCCATGGCTTTAGCGACTGCCATGAGCTCTGCGGCCATCGGACCGAGAACCGTGCCTGCGAATCCGAGTCCGAGAAGAGCCCCATAGAATCCAGTCAACCCGGTAATGAGCTGCTTAAGATCCATCGATCCCATAAGACGGATGGCGACGGCAAGGACCGTGACGCCAGCAGCGAATGCCATCATGCCTGCGGCTTGACACGACATGTTGTTGGGCATGAGATTCATGGCCGCGACCATACCAGCCAAAGCCAAACCGAAACCGCTGAGACCCTTGGCCAGACTATTCAGATCCATTCCGCCAAGGACCTTGATCGGAATGGTCAAGGCCACGGCAGCCGTGGCGAATGACAATATAGCGGCTGAAGCCATCAGCATTCCGGCGAATTGGCCATTGAACTTACTGAATAGCGCCATGGCTCCGGCGAAGGCGCCGAGGGTGATGACCAAAGAGCCGACGCCTTTGGCAAGGTTGCCAAGATCCATGCCGCCGAGCACCTTGATCGGGACTGCGAGAAGCACCATGGCGGTCGCGAATGCCATGATGGCCGCTGCGGACTTCCCGTAACTGCCGCCTATGCCTTGGATATAGCCAAGACCTGCCATAGCACCGGCGAGGATGCCCAGTCCAACGGCGACGGAACCGATCCCCTTGGCAAGATCGTCAAGATCCATAGTGCCGAGAATCTTAACCGCAGCAGCAAGAGGAATCAGGGCCGTCGCCATCAAAAGGATGTTCTTGCCCACACCGGAATAATCAGCACCGAATTTCGCACCGGCGCCAAGACCCGCCATGGCCGTGGTCAGGAGAACTATACCCAACGCAACGGCATTCATCGAACGCGACAAATCATCCGGTTTGACGCTTGCCAACATTTCAACCGCTTTTGCCAGAACAACTAACGAAGATGCCATCAATATGAATCCGGCACCCATACGAATCATGTTGGTTCCAACAGCATTGAGTCGTTCGGATTTGGCGGTTCCCATCAAAGCGATCGATCCGCCAAGAGCAAGAATAGCGCCAGCCATGGAACCGAATATCACAGCAATTTGTGCGATATCCATGTCTTTAAGCATGTAGGCGGCACTGGCCATAAGCTTCATGGAAGCACCGAGCGCCACCATGGCCAAAGCGACCTTATTTAATGCGTCGAAATCAAAGACCAGTTTTCCGGCTTTGTTGGTTACTTCTGCCAAAGCAGCAAGTCCAGTCATCATGCCAGTCATGACGGCAATGATGGCGGTCATGGCGCCAAGCGCCGGCATGATCTTTTCGGTCCTGATGGTCGACAATTGCGTTAAGGCGTCAGCAAGCAACTTGATCGATGCAGCGATTGCGGTGATCGAAACGATCTTAAACGACTTGGCGAAGTCCTTAAACGAATTACCGATATCGTCGAGTGTCTTCTTCAGAGCGCCTTTGAAGGTCGACTTCTCAAGATCATCGCCAACTTCATTCAAGCCTTTGATGAACTTGCGAAGACCCATAAGCACGCCGGTCAACAGTCCACCATTGATCAGTGACAGGATCTGATCAAGTGTGATCTTGCCATTAAGATCGCCGAAGAATCGCTGGATGGCTTCTCCGATCTCCCGAGCACGATCACCAATCCAATCAAATACCGGTTGAAGCGATTGTACTGCCGAAGCGATCTTATCCGAAACCTTCTGAGCAATGTCAGGAACGGTTCCGAATTTATCTTGGAATGCCTGCTGGAATTCGATGCCATATCGATCGACTTCATCGGTACAACGGGCCAAGGTGGTACTGATAATACCGAGAATATCGGGGAATCCAGAAGAGCCCTTCTTCATGCCATCGAACATACCATCGAATACGCCACTGATGGATTTACCAATGGTTTCAACGACGGTTCCGAGTGACGAGAATGCGGCTTCCCAGAATTTGATGATATTGGTAACGATCTGAGATTGTCGGACATATGCCGCAAATGCTCTAGCACCATCAATAACCGATGAAGCGATATTAATGAATACGCCAGAGATTTTTCCAGCAAAGCCCAGCAGTGTGCCGAAGCCCTTAACCACCAAACCAACAGCGCCAAGAAGTATCTTAAACGCTGTCGCCACGACCTTGGTGGCTGTTCCAATGACATTCAACAACTGAGGCGAAGGTTTTAGCCCTTCAGTGAACTTACGGAAAGCTTCGGTAAGCGCATAAATGGTGTCACCATTCATGCTAGGCATGACTTCGTCCCAAGCCTTGCCCACCGTTTGAATGACCGTCTTCAGAGAATTCCAAACATTGGCGAGACCCTGGATTACGTTCTCTCGACCTGACATCCGCTGCATTTTGTTGGCGAATTCGTCAGCGGAAATACTGCCATTTTGAAGACCTGCATTGAGTGCATTCAGTCGGTTGATTTGCTCATTGGTTATGCCAAGATTCTGTTTCTTGGCATCGTCATACCCATTGACCTCTTGAGTCAATCGATTAACGCTATCTTTCAGAATATTAGCGTTAACCCATCCCTTTCGCAGCGACTTCTCAAATGAGCCATATTCCTGAATGGCCGCACTTGCTCCGGCACCGGCTGCGTCTCCGGTTTCCTTTAATATGTCGTTGAATCGCTGGGTATCGACGATTCCTTCGTTCACCAACTGCTTGTATCCGGACGAGAACCCGGCGGACAGTAGCTGGTTTCGAGCCTGCGATTGGGCATTAATAATATTATTGATTTCGTCGGAAACGCCTGTCCATAGATCCTTGGCTTCTTCGAAGTCGCCAAACAGAATCTGCATGGACTGTGACCAACCAGATCCGATGGCTTCCTTGGCGGTATCAATAAGCTGCGAGAATGTCTTAACCTTGGTCGCGGCATCCTGAGCAGTCTGAGCGAGCTGAACTAGTTGCCTCGCCTCTTCCTCGGTATAACCCTTGGAGACGAGCGACTGAACGGCTTTCTCGACATCGGTGATATCCATAGCCAGGATGTTCAACGACTGGGTCAGAACGTCTGAGGTAAGCCAACCTTTCTGAAGTGAATCACGGAACGATCCCTCAGCAGCGATATACTGCTTAGCGCCGGTTCCGAGCTTCTCCGAAGTCTGAATCAACAGATCCTGAAATACCTGGCCACCCATGCCGGCGTTGACGACAGAGTTCCAGTCCATGAGCTTGACCGTACCAGTGGCCAATGCCTGAGACAACTGGTACATGGCAGTTGAGGCCTGAGCAGAACTTGAACCGGAAATAGCCGCGAGGTTAGCGATACCCTTGATCGAGTTCACCGAAGTCTGAAGGTCAACACCGGCAGCTGTGAACGTACCGATGTTCTTCGTCATTTCGGTGAAATTATAAATAGTCTTATCAGCGTAGGTATTGAGCTGATTCAGAGCGGTATTGACCTGAGTGAGGTTGGATCCCTCTCTCTGGGTGTTGGCGAGAATGGTCTGAACCGAGTTCAGCTGAGTCTCATACTCTTCAAAACCACTACGAATGCCATTAGTCAAGTCGCCGGCAATTTGCATACCATACGTAGCCGCTTTAGCCGCAAGATTGCCCATGGCGACAACGCCAATGGCCTCAAGAGCCTTGAAATGTGGTTGAACCGCATCGAGCTGCTCACCGATAGGAGTGGCTTTGAAGGTATTCACGCCATCCATCAAGGAATCCCTCATGGAAGAGATTCCCATTTTGACGTTTTCAACACCCTTCTGAATTGGGCCGAAATCAACACGATTGGCCGCATCATTGATACCGTCAATCGCGTCAACGGTTTGTTGAATGCCAACTGTATTGGTGCCAATCTTTCCGATTGCGGAGTTTGCTTCGGCGGCAGACTGCTGCACCTGATTGGACATCTTATTTGCAGCGGATGCTACGCCAGTTAAATTGACGTTATCGGAAGCGGCACCGATCTGTTGAACGCTCTTCTGAGCGCTCGAACCCATCTCAGCAAAGTTGTCGGCTGCTTTGGACGTGGCTTTACTGATATCCTTCTGCATATCAGATGCAGATTTGGATACGCTATCGAACTTGACTTTCTTGGCAGCTTTATCGAGCTCTTCAAACGACTTGGTGTCGCTGAATTTAAATGCTTTCTTGAGCTGCTCCAAAGCTTTGGTAACACGAGATACACCTTGCTGCAAGGACGAATCGTCCATGGACAGCTTGACCACACGTTCATCGATGTTAGCCATTAGTCACCGCCCTCCAAGCTTCATCAGCCAATTGATCGAATGTTTTTGCAAGCGCCGGATTGATGTAATCGCGTCCAGCGACGTATCCACCAGTTCCAGTGCCATGTCCATACTGGAGAATAATAGCGATGTTCACGCCATTATTGACGTTGGAATTGGTAAAGACGATTTCGGATCGATGCTTCGATCTATGGATCTCATACCCCCAGGCAGCTGCTGTTGCACCGCTATCGACAGGGGTGGCGTTAGACAAAGCATCAACGCCTCGACGTCCGATTCGATCCAGTACTTTGAGATATCGTCGTTCTTTGATATTAGTGATAAAACGGTCAAGGCCACTGAAGTCGCCGTTGACCTCCACCCTGATACCCGTCATTACTAACCTCTCGTGTTAAAACGTTTACGATTCTCTGCAAGGATGCGAGCGCGTTCGGCTCTGTTGTCTTTGGCGCTCATACGATTGTGTTTATCACCCTTTGAATTTTCCACATCGATGAGACGTATCAATGTCAACAAACGATTGATGTGCCAATATTGAGCACTCCAATCAATACCTCTAGTTGTCATCGCAGCATAGATGGTCTCGGAAGACGTGAATGATTTGGCATGTTGCTTGGTTTCACGTCGATCGTTGATCACGGTTGCGGTATGAGGATCGGCAATGTACTCCTGAATAGCCTGCCTATCGGCATCGGTCAAGCGAAAATATAAAGAAAGGGCATGTTCAGAATCCTGATCCATGCACCAAATGTAATAATTGCGCTCCTCTTCGGTTTTGGATTCCTTGGAAAAGAAGGGTTTCTTAAATTTTGATTCCCATTTTGAGATTGCGACGAGGTTATGCTCGAGCTTGAGAGTCACGGCGGGAGCTGCTGCAATAAATTTTCCAGTGTTCTCGTCATAACCCTCAACCTCTGGAAGAGTAAGCTCGAGCATAATCATTCCTTACTTAACGCGAAGACGCTGACCAGGATAGATAAGATTCGGATTCGCCAAACCATTCAGATCGCGAATGTGCTGCCAACTAGTGCCATAACGAACAGCAATAGCCGACAAATTGTCACCAGATTGAACGGTATAGTATTCAGCTGATGGCTGAGGCGACCCACCGGAAACCGACAGAACCTCACCCGGATAGATCAGGTTCGGATTACCGGAATGGAAGCCACTGATCTGAGACTGAGCGACACCGAGCTTGGCGGCAATACCAGACAGAGTGTCTCCAGGTTGAACAGTATACGTACGACCGGAGGACTGCGGCTTGGCGAGCTTCTGATTCACCAGCGCCTGAACGGCGTCATAACGAGCGCCGAGCTTCCGCTTGCGAGTATCGCCGTCACCGAATTCACCACGAATCACGGCATTGGCGAGATCGTCATCGGACCGTCCGGCAAGCGGGTCAGCAGGCTGCGAAGGGGGAACATTCGAAGTGTTTCCGCCACCGGTCACATACTTGTCGAACGTGGCGCCATCGCCGTAAAACTTATTCAAATCCAGATTTCCGCTATAGCCCGGAAGACGACCTGTGGAAGAATACTGGCGAATGACACAAGCGTAAGCGCCTTCGTTCCACGGAGTGTCCTGATAACCAGTGGGAGTCATGTTCGCATACTGAGCGATCCACAGTCCACAGTTCTGACGATTGGCGACAGCGGCAACTTGAGCATAACGAGAGGCCTGCACATAAATGATCGGAGGAATACCAGTACGAGCCTTCACCTGAGCAACGACTTGTTCTAGATAACCCTCGTTACCCCAAGCGGAATTCTCTTGAGATTCCCAATCGATGCAGAACAGACCTTTACCGACCCAATTGGCACAATTGTCGACGAAATAATCGGCTTCGGCGACGGCGTTGCCGCCGGAGACATAATGGTATACGCCGAAACGCTTTCCGGACTGACGTGCCTGTTCGACCTGTCGAGCGCAATCGGGGGATACGTACCCGGTCCCCTGAGTGGCCTTTGCGATAACAAAATCGGCGGGAACAGCAGTAAGATCGATGTAGGCCTGCCAATTCGAAATATCGATACCATTGAGAAACATGATATCTCTTTTGAGAGACATGATAGCTCCTTTCCGTTATAATGGTCAGGCCCTCTGAAAGATGATGGTCAAGAAAACGCATAACATCAATTGTGGCTAATGTCATTATCTTCCAGAGAGTCTGACCACCATAAAGGTGGCCAGGAAGAATTACTTCCTATTTTGAACGACTCAGGACAGGGCGAGCGCGTCCGGTTCGTCGACAGTGAGCGCATTCGGTTCGTCGACAGCAACAGCAGACGATTCGGCAGTGTGAGTTCCACCACCAGGGGTGGTGGGCTTGAACATGTTAATCACTTCCGCGATCGACGGCAGAGTCGGAGTGGCAGCGGTGGTACCAGTGCCACGTCCGTACAGCTTGTCTTCGAGTGCCTTGAGCTTGGCTTTATCGACCTTAGTGGAATCGATGGTGACCTGAGCGGTTGCAGTCAAACCATCAACACCGACTTCGACTGGATCGGTGCTGATCTCCCAGCTCAGAGTCTGGGCCTCCGGAGAATCATTGACGGTCGCATATTCGCGCTCGGACGGGGCTGCGGTGGCACCATAGATCAGGTGCAGCTTGTAGCCATAGTTGATGCCAGCGGTGTCGTTGCCGACCTTGGTACGGTACGAGAAACCGAACTTACGACGAGCCTGCTGACCAACGGTAACGCCCTCAACCGGAGTGGCCTGACCATCACACGGAGCGAACTCCGGCGGATAAGTGAAGGCCTCAATGGTGGCGCCGAATTCCTCAGCGGAGGTCAGAGTCAGATACTTGATGTTGTCGGCGTACTGAGCGGACGCTTCAGCGCCGGAAGGCGATTCGGTGACGCCAGTCAGACCGTTCCAAGCGACACCGGCATCGTAGCCGCTGCCATCCTCCTTCATGACGAACAGAACGCCGCGATCGACGCCAGTCTCATACGTACGTTCGCCGGTCTTATCCCAAACAAGAGCTGCCATGGGATACTCCTTTCAGAAATAGATTATAAATGAGTCGTGATGCAGATTTTCAGTGACGTAATGCCTGTCAAAGAGGCATTTCGGAAGCATCGCGACTCGATCTGGTATGGATGAATCGGGATCTTTTTCGATGACGGTCACCTGGTAACGCTTCTCATAGATATATGGAGCGTCATCAGCGAACTGCGTATCGGCACTCGTCCGTTCATAAACGATTGCAGGATACTCGATTCTTGACGGAGCCTGAAAATACACATGCCCCGAAAAATTCGGTGTCACATTACGAACATCATCGGGAAGCGCCTCATAGGCTTCACTCATGAGATTCTCAAGTATCTGTTGTAGCTCCTCACGGGGTCTGCTCATGATACTCACTTCCCAGTTGCAATATGACACGGGGACGCTGGATCTGAACGGACGTGATTTTCCACAATCCGCCCATCCAACGCACATAACGCAACGCTTGCAGATGATCATTGAAATACGGGTCCAAGATGATCGATATCGACTGATCCAGTCGCATCGGTTCATTCACCTCGGACCCTGTATTCCAACGAACGGTATTGCGAACGACAGTGCCTGTGTACTGTCGTTCGACAATTTCATCTCGATATACACCGGGAGCCGTCTTCACCTGTTCCGCGAATCCTACTGCTCCAGCGAATCGGGCCATTGATCAACCCTTATATCAAGCGGACTGTGCTGGAAGCACTGCCTTACCGTACTTGCGAGCCTTTCCGCCGGCAGTCAAGTCAACCACGGAGATGACCTGACCACTGGTTCCGGTGACCTTTTGTCCTGGGGTGAACGCAGTCCATTCGGAAGTCGTCACCGTCTGATCATACGTGATCGTCGGAGCGGCATTCGCAGCGGTCACACGATAATACCGAGTATTGCCTGAGTCAAGCGCAGGCGTTACTGACACCGAATATCCATCGGCTCCAGGTGTGACACCAACCGTCAAGGTTCCGAGCGTCGGCGCGGTAACCGTGATCTGAGCCTCATCGGTCACCTTGCTGCCATCCTGAGCGGAAGCCACGATATGGGCAACGCCGGCGGTCTTTCCGGTCACCAGACCGGATTGCGACACGGTAGCAATAGCCTCCTGCTTGGAAGACCACTTGACATTTTGATTGGTCGCATCAGTAGGGGTGATTGTCGCCCTGAGCTGAGTAGTGCCTCCAACAATGATCGACTGCGTGGAAGGAGCGACCGCGATGGCGGTCACCTTCTTGTCAGTCGATTCGGGAGGCGTCACGCTTTTGGGGCTGCCTCGATCACGATCGCAGACTTCGGCTTGGTCAGAGCGGCGGACATACGAGTCTCGATCAGGTACTTGTACTGGTTGTAATCGATGTCGAAGTCATTGAACGACGTCACATCGCCGCCACGATCGGTACCGACGGTGATGTCGCGAGGATCGACAATGATGGCCTGAAGGACGTTGTTGTTCTCCAGCTTGAAGTTCTCGAGCAGCGGGACCTCAACAATCTTCTGGACACCGAGCTCGAAGGCCAGAGCGGCGTCGGAATCGTACAGACGACGACCCATCTGATCACGCTGCACAGCGAAGCTGGCGTGCAGGGTTGGGGAAACATATGCGGTCAGGACGCCCGAACCCATGTAACCGACCTTGGACTTACGAATACGGTCAACCAGAGCGGTCTGGGTTTCGTCGGCCTTACCCACGGAATGCATGACATACAGATCGTCGTCGGAAACGATCGGACGAATGCATTCGGTGTTGATGTGATCCTGAGCGGAAACTTCACGACCATCGCCAATGAGGATTGCACGGGCGACTTCCTCATCGAGCTGGATACGCATTTCACGCATCAGGAAGTTCACCACGGAGAACTCAGTGATGTCGAGCACGTCATCACGGTCCACCTTCTGCTTCTTGTAGACGGTGGTCGGCGTGGTCTGACGCTTGTACGCCGTGATCATTTCATCGAACTTGCGATGATTGTTGTTACGATCAAGCGTGAAGCCCTTAGCACGAGCCTCATCCGGAGTCAGGTCGACGTACTCGGACTTGATGCGAGTCCACGGAACCTTATGGACGCCATTCAGAAGACCGGCCACCCACTCGGTGTCGCGCTTGTACAGATCGGGCTCGGTACGCTCAGCACGGGCATCCGGGAAGAACACGTCGATGTTCTTGATACCGTAATCCTGAGCGTGCTGAAGAACGAACTTCTGAAGAGAGCCAGACGGATCGCGCTGGGCGGCTCGGAAGAAGTTCTCCTGAGCATGGGCGAAATCAGTAGCGCCCTTCACACCTTCAGAATGCATAAAGCTCTGATAATCATCAGAGTGCTCGAAAGACGTAACGCCTTCGGTAGCATTGTGTTCGAAGATATTCATTTCATCTCCTTCATCCGCCGACTGTTCGACGGTTTGCTGTTTATTGGATTGTTCGCCCTCGGTCTTGGCCGATTTGGTCTTACCCTCATTCAGAGCCATACCGACAAGACCTTCAACAAGCGCCTTCTGCTTATCATTCAGACTGTCGTAGACCTTCTGAGGATCCTCGTCATCCGATTCAGAATCGGAATCGTCCGAATCAGTTTCTTTGGATTTTGCGGTTTGTTTGGCAGAACCGTCGGAAGCTGGTTCATCCTCTTTCTTGTGCTTCTCCGCATTTTCATCTGCGTGAAGCACTTCATTCAGAGAATCTTCAGAGAATACCTCCGAAGGATCTCCAGACTCGTCACCTTGTTCGATCTCGCACAGGAAATTGGCGCTGATCGAGGACGGATCCTCAAACGAGTCACCATCATCAGAATGACGAATCACATTATCAATAGTCGCCTCTGGGTTAGCCCCAGCAAAGACCAACGACACTTCACGGATCTTACCATGAAGCACATCGGCTCCTTCCTGGACTACCTTATTAGCGGCAATGGACAGCGACATCATATCGCCATGTTGAATGATGCCACGAGCAGCCTTACCGGCATCGGTATCGTTCAAATAGCCATATGCATAGACGCCATCATCACGGTTTTCCAGCAATGCCTTACCGATCACCGAAAGTGGACTAGTATGATCATGCTGGAACACCAGAGGAACCACGGTGCCATCCTGATCGGCAAATGCGTTTTTACGAATGACTCGGCCATCGGAGCAAAGAACATCGTTCTTTGTAGCGTAGCCACTGAAATCACTCTTAAAGCCATCAGCCATATGGATCACTCCTTTCTCGAATTAATGTTATTTCTTCGTTCTAGACTTTTTCTTCGTCTGAACAGCTTTGGTCATCGAAGCATCGGAATAGAGTTTATTGATTTCACTATCCAGAGTCTTCGAATAATCAGAACGAGTCTTCTGCGCAAACTCGATATACTTCTTCTGGAAATCGGCTTTCGCTCGAGCATTGTCTTCGCGCAATCCTGCGATCTTGCGTTGAATCTGCTTACCGAGCGTCTTCTTCTTTTCAGGAGTGAGTTGTTTCATTTGCAATTGCAACTGACGAATCTGATTAGCCATTTCCACTGAAGATGAATAAATCTTTTGATTCCGATTACTCTGTTCCTTCTTGAGAACCGAATAACGTTCCTCTCGGATTCGTTTGGTAATATAAGCTTTCGCTTGCTTACCTTCATCATTCAATGTCTTGCCTTGAGTATCATATCCTTTGAGCTGTCTAGTCTTCATGTAATATTCATGAGCTTTGACTGGATCATAATACTTTGATGCGTAGTGTTCAAACGATTCGGTCATTCCAGTTCCTTTTCAAGATCTGCAAGATCGGCATCATTCTTATCGAACGCTGCTATTTCCGCATCGTATCGTTCCTGGGTCATTGGTTCTTCGTCAGAGCCTTCAGACTGACCTTCATCGGTAAGACCGGACATATCTGATCCGGAATCTGCCTTGTTGAGATTCTTGTTACGAAGCTCATCGGCAGCAGGATCGTCAACTCGAGACATTCCAAGAACCGAACGGAATTCGTTCGAGGTCATGATCTCGTTTCGAGTGAACTTATCGGCGAGTTCGGCAATCTGATCGACCGGAGCTAGTTTGAACGGATCTCGGAAGAACTTAATGGTTTGGCCTTGAGATCGAGCGGTCTTCGTGAGGAACTTGGCGTTCATCGCATCACAGATCGACGAGATGATCGGTTCGATCGTGCGATTGTGATAGTTCAGCATTTCCTCAGCAGTAGCGGTTCCATTAGCAATGGCTTCCGATACGCCCAATTGACCGTACAGCATGGTTGTCAGGTATTTGATCTGTTCGAGAAGATTGTTCTCAACCGATCGATTCAACTGGGTAATACGTTCAGTGCCATCGGTATAGGCGATACCATACTTCGAACCAGTGAGCTGCTTTTCGATGTCGGAACGACGACGTTCGGCTTCCTTACGGCGAGCATCAGACTTAATCGTATATGGAAGCTGAAGAATCAAATCCAATTTTCCAGAACTGGATTGATCATCAATCGCATCCAAAAGATTAAGTTTTCGAATCAATCGCTGAAGCGTCGAATTCGGTTCATTCATGACCGAGTATAGCGGGTTCTCGACAATAGCCATCAGAGTCTTGGGAAGAACAAGTTCCTCTCGTTGACCGGAGATATCGTTATATACCGATACTCGAACATGCTGAGGCATCCATGCGATAATTCTTCCAACCCTCAATTCATAAATATCATATGAACCGAGCCGATTTGGATTATCGGATGTCTTTACTGGAACTGCCGCCGCAACACCATCGTCGAACATCGTGGTCGTCAAATCATGAATGAACTGACGACCAGTTTGATCGATATTAGCTGCAACGTTGAGACAATCGTCCAAAGGATCCTTGATTTCCTCAATGTATTGGCCTTGGGCATTCAATCGACAATGTCGAATTGTCAGTGTCGACACGTCGAGAGCAATCCTATTATACAACGCCGAAACAATAGACCGTTCATTTCCACCGGTGAAATAAGGTCGATCAGGATTCAACGAATATGATTGCCCAACGTTTGGAATATACTTCCCTGGGGGAGTCGAAAAAGCATTCCAGAATTTGCTGATTCTTGTTAATGCGGTAGCCATGTCAGTTCATCACCTTCTTTCGAACGGCTTTAGTAACGAACTGGTTGTTCGACGGCTTCTTTCGAACTGCCTTAGCCGCAGGCATATTTGAAACCCATGATTCTGGAATTATTTTCTCCAATCCAAGAGCCTTGGCGCGTTGTTTGATCCACGCTTTGGCTTTCTCAGGGTCTTTGGAGCGACCATATGAACTAATGGCATTCTTCAAATCTTTTTCGTTACGAATTGGAAAGCTTCCATCGGGAAGAGCCTCTCCTTCCCGCGAAAGTTTTTTACGAAGAGCAGCCTTAAATTCAGCCATGATTCACCTCCTTACTCGAATGCATCTCGATTATTCTTGAATGCGATGAAAGCATCCATCATTGCGGCAACGGCATCGATCTTGTCTTCACGACGAGCTTTGTATAGTTTTCGATTACCGTTGGTATCTTCCAATGTCATACAATTCGCCATGGTGAACGACATTAATGATTCGTCAAACAACAAACGACGATCTTCAGCAAGTTTCTTCAATTCACCGAGTGGAACGGATTCCGTCTTGGCTCCTTGAATGACTTTCTCAACGGCGAAAGCACCATTGTCTTGAGTCCATCGTTCAACGAATCGTTTGGCATTGTACGGATCATAACCGAATGCGCGAACATCATACTGGCAATCAATGATGTGTTGATCGAGATCGTCGTACACCAGATCCATGTCAAGAGTGGTTCCTTCCATGATATGCAAAGAACCTTCTCGAATGAATTCCTCATACTTCTGACGAGCAGCTGTAGGAAGTTTTGTCAAGGTATACTCAGAAATATAGTTTCGAGTTTTGATTCCGAACACTTCGCCACGCAGTGGGAACATGAAGGTGAACGAACAGAAATCGTCGCCTTGTGAAAGATCGGCACCGAGTGCGCATGGTAATCCCCAGAAGTCCTTCTTGGTGTGTGGAAGTGTTTCTTCATACGTAAAGAAGTAGGTATAGCCTTCCATAGGGATGCCGAAACGTTTAGCCAAAATATCGTTGCGATTGGCCGGGGCCTTCTCCGCACGTTCGACATCGTTCTGCAACGTTTCATACGTTACGGTGATGCCAATGTTCGGATTCGATTTCATCCAAGTCGAAGGATCGGCAACCTCTTTGACATCATCCTGTCGATAGTAGAATATCGAGGTGTGATAATCCTGATACTCGCCTTTCAGGATACTCATAAGCTCAAGCTTGATGGTATCACCGACCGAATTACGGACGGTGCCTTCAGACGACGTCGCCACGATCAGCCAATCGGAACCGCCTCTATCGGATTGCTCTTTAGAGGCGCCTTGAGCCAATGCGCCGACAACATCTTCGCGAGTATCGCCAGAAAGCCACTCGTCAACGGTAGCGATCTTGGGTCGAGCGCCCTGAAGTTTGTCGATGGACATCGGACGAACTTCGACAAGACTATTCGTCGGAAAATATTGAATACCAACCTTTGTCGAGGCCAGCATGACCTGATTGCCAGTAACACCGCCACTTCGTCCTGGGAGTTTTCCCTGCGTCATCATCTTAATCGCCGGTCCTGGAGCTCGCTGAATAGCGGTACGGATCGGTGACATGATCTCGTCGGCAAGTTTCATGGTCGGCGCCACGACAATGCCAGTGGTGGTATTTGGATCGCACAGTAGCATGTATGCCTGCAAGCATGTCGCATACAACGACTTGGCATTACCACGAGAAACGATCAAATACTGTCGATTGATCAAACGTTTCTTGATGCGTTTGGTGACGTAATGTCCTCCGGGACGATCGGTATTCGGAATATAGACTGATCGGTCCACAAAATAATACCATCCGAAGATCTGCTCGCCCCATAGCTTGAACGAATCAAGCAAATGAAGCGGAGAGCCATCGGTCAACACAAGTTCGTGCTCGCAGAAATTCACCCAATGCTCAACAGCGGTATCATCATAGTAAATGCCAGGGTTTGCGATCATGGCATCTATACGATTCATCTCCATCGAGATTTCACGACATACCGGGATTTCACCAGATATCACTTTCTGACGAAACTCGCCATAGTATCGCGGAGTCGCAGTGTTTGACAGTGTCATACGCTACTTCTTCTTTTTCTTCGACTTCGCATGTCGTGGTGTAGAAGGCGCGATCTTACTTTCAGCATATCCTTTAAGGGCTGTCTTAAGATAATCTTTAGCGATTTCCTTACCAGCATCGATGGCCATAGATTTTCCGGTATCCAACATGAAATGAATAAATTTCTGGCCTTTGGATCGTGACGCCTCTTTCTGCTGAGCCGTCAATCGATTATAATTGGCTATGGCATTGGTTCGATTCACCCAATCGTTAATCTCTTGGGTTGACATATCCTGAACCTTCATGCGAGAAAGACGCTGGTATTTCTCATTGTCAGATTCTTTGCGAATGGTCTTGAGACCTTCATCTGAATCTTTCCTGAGTGCCTGAGACCCTTCGGTTGAGTCCTTACCGGAATTCTTGTCAGAATTGCCTTCCCAATCTTTCTTGCCACGAGCGGCTTGAAGTTCTTTGGTCGAACGTCGACGTCCCCATTTCATACCGAGGATGCCGAAATGTTCAAAACATTGCTCGACCGGATCAATGGCTTCAATATCATCATCCATCAAATGCTCCTTCCGCATTAACATTCAATCGCCATTCAAGCTCTTGAATCTGCTTTTCCATGGATTGTACGAGGAATGAATTGGATGGAGGATCGAACAGCAATCGTGTCTTGAGATAGATATAAGTTTTAATGCCATTGAGTTGCGATACGTCGCTGGTAAGATTCTGCCAACTCTCGCTCTCGGAAGTAATCTGAAATCCACCCGAAGGTCCGATCCCTATCTGATGCAAAGTCATCAATGCCGAATTGATATCAATGATGATTTCCGGATCGAAACCATTAAATGTTTCGTCGATACCGAGCATCTGCTTGATCGTATTCAGGATCGAAGACTGCAATAATGTACTCATTGATCCTCATTTCACTCTAACGGTAACATCTTGTTCGAGATGTTCGTCGTTAACGTCGTAACTAAAGCGCAACGTGTATACGTTATTAGCGATCATTGGTTGGATCTTCGCTTTCAGCACCGTATAATCGCTTCGAATCGCTTGTACTTCACAATCACCCGAAGCCTCGACGTTATCATTGCTCGTGAGAGACCACATTGCATTGGTGACCTCAAACGGATGACGATCGGTACTGTTGATGGCGATAGATACCCTACGATCTTCTCCGCATAAAAACGTTTCCGATTCAAGCATACGATGACTCCTTCCGGCATCGGCGAACGGCAGGCCGTCTCGCATCAGACGTATGACATACGGATACAAGACAAGCCGGCACTTGGTTTTAGCATTGCCGATATACTGGATTTTCACGAATCCATCGAAATGGCCTCTAGCTCCTCGATCGTTCTCGGCCCACAACTCCATGTGCAGCAGATTTGGGGACCAATCACAATACCCATACCAGTAATCCGGCTTGTCTTTTAGGGGTCGCAACGGTATTTCGACACCGTCGACTTCGCCCCATACCCGTATGATCATAATGCGATCCTATCAGACGTTGGCGGCGGGGGCGGTGTCGGTCACCTTGAAGGTGAAGACAATGCGGCCACCAGCATCGACAGTGGTAGCAGACGCATGGATATCGGTAATCACCGGCTTGGTGGTATCGATCGTGACATTGCGAATAACCTGCGTGGTCTTGCCGAGCGAATCGGTGGCGGTGATCGTGATGGTATGACGACCCTCAGTAGCGATAGTGATCGCCTTGCTGAACGAGCCATTGGCACCGAGAGTAACGGCTTCAGGTTCACCGCTGTCGACCTTGATGACGACCCTGGAGATAGTGACACCAGTGACAGGTGTAGTAGCAGCGCCTGCAACGGTGATGGTCTTGGAGTTGGTAAGCAGATTGTCCGCCGGGGAGGTGATGTTGAGGGCCGGAGCCGCGGTCGAAATGGTGAAGTTCGACGTAAGGACAGTGCCAACGTTGCCATCGTTATCGGCGAATTCGAAGGTGACCTTATTGGCGCCATCGGGGAGGCTCTTCGCCGTGTACTTGACGAGGGTCTTGCCAGCATCATCGCCGGAACCAGCTTCAATGGTGTATCCATCGGCTTCGGCTGTCTTCAGCGGAATGGCAGCGTTGTTCACCTTCAGCTTGAAGCTGGCGTTGTTCAAACCGGATCCACCGTTATCAGACACGGCAATGAGCACGTTCTGAGTATTGGCACCAAGTACGGAACCATTGGACGGGGTACGAATCACACCCTCAGGCTTGGTCTTCTCGAGAACGCGAATCTTCAGTTGGGCACCATACGTGGCATCACTGGAATCAACAGTCGCAGAGTTTCCAGCCTGATCTTGAGCAAAGACTTCGGCCTTGTATACATGATCAGGCTGACCATACGAAGACGTGGCAGGTGCCGTCGCAGTGGCTGTCCACAACTGAGTCTCAGCATCGTAAGTCGCCACAAGTTCCTGACCGTTGAACCGTACGACTGCTTTCTTGATATTAGACATTTTTTTATTCTTTCTAGTAAATCGGTAAACCGAAATTGATCTTCGAACCATGGTCATCATAAATGTTGACGTAGTTCGAATCCTTAAGACCATCATCGATGATCTTAAAACTGAATATGATCCGTTGCCCTGATTCCACGGTGTTGGGTGAGGATACGACATCTATGATTTCCATTGATGAGCACCCATCCTATGCATGTGGTAATATTTGGCAACTTTCAGCAACGATGCGATCACCATCTTTTGTATCAAGACAGATCCAAGAAATGTCGCCGGTTTTAACCGTTCGCACTTCCTGTTGCTGATCCCTGGTGACAATCATGAAACTGCACACGATGCCTAGAAGAATCGCTGAGATCAATGCCGACATTATCGCCGAAACAAATGCTATGATCTCAAATGTGGTATATTTTTTCATGTTCACCTCCATGGTATCATATCGTTCGGAAAACGTTCATTCATGATCCGAAGTTGGTCTTTGTCACCGTAGTGAATGGCATTATGGGTTGCCAGAGAACAGGATATAAGAAACTCTGGGTCAAGCATGTTGCGATCCGCATGTTCGATCTGATCGGGAGTCAATGGATTCATGTGATGAATCATGATCTTTCCTGGTATCGGGAAATCCCGATGACCTAGATCAAAACCATTGTCTCGAGCGATCACATAATCTCGAACATCATACCATTCTTTCGAATGATAGAATCTCTGGTTCATCCATCGTTCGCTACCGAATGTCGGACGAGCGACTGTTCCATTCAGAGCCAGATACTCGAAACGTTCTTCATACGATTCGATACGCATGAGTTCTGAATAAGTTCGAATAATGCCATTCATGATCGAGCCTCAGTGACACCGATCTGGTTCTGATAGTGGGAACCAAGTTCGACTGAACCATACATCCGATCGACTTTGTTGTTGAGACGAATGAAGCACAACTGACCGATAAGCATTCCTGGCTTTAGCAGAATCGGGAATTGATTCTCGTTCTTGATCTCCAAGGTTATGGTTCCTTGAAAACCGGGATCAACGAACCCAGCCGTGACATGCGTAGTCAGACCGATACGTCCCGATGACGATTTTCCTTCGAAACGACATGCTAAGTAATCGGGGATCGATACTGATTCGACGGTTGATCCAAGAATGAATTCGCCAGGGCGAAGAGCATACTTCATATTGGCGATGTTGAGGGTATCCATCGATACGCCACGTAATTCTTTCGATAAACCGTTAATAAGATGTATCGCTGAATCGTTAGTCTTCACGAATCGCTTAATTCGTGAATCGAGTCGAACATCGTAACTGCATGGCTGCAATTGATCTTCATTGAATGGATCAATCAAACCGCAGTTTGTGGCGAGGCCTCGAATAGTTCTATCTGATAAAATCATTCTTCCACCTCTTCTTCGCCAGACGGCATAATGTAGCCCTGCATAGCTTTGACTGCTTCTTGGAAAAGCTTTGTCTGATCTTCGAAGCTATTGATGGCGTGGGTCTGAGCTTCGATCTTACGATTCTCATACCGCATCTTTTCCATCTCAAGTTGGTTTCGAGACGAGGCTTGCTTTAAGAAGTGCACTGTTTCTGCCGAGGAAGCGGTTCCCTCTCTTAAACGACGTTCAACAAGATCCATAGCTAGTGCTTCTAGCTGTTGCTCACGTCCTTCCGGAGTTCTTTCTGGAATAAGTGGAGGGGAGATAGGTTCCTCGACCCGTTTGCGACGAGCCATATGGATATCATCTCCTTTTGTTAGCGGATTCTCAACGCTATCGCAGAGTTTTCTAGGGGTATTGGGGAGAATCATGCTCGATCCAAGGAGTGTTTCCACCGTTTCGCAGCGGTACATGTATTGGAAAACTAATTCGGAGAGCACCCAACACCCCCGGAGAACCCTACGAGAGCTAAAAGCAATTCCAAAATATCCCCCGCGGGGTATTTTCGAGTTGCCGGGCGATGCCATAAGGGGTGCGTTTTTCGCGACCCCCTCCCCCGGTATCTCAAAAGAGATCCTAGGGTTGGGCATCTCAATAATTTTGAATTCGAACTTGTATGAATTCAAAATTATTCATTAATGTGAATTATAAATTACATTTACAAACCATACATAGATGGCTGCGGTTGAATGAAAGTTAATTCATTCACAATAACAATGAACAGCAATGAACAACGATGATTGATAATCATTGATTGTGATTGACAATGATTGACAATGATTGACAATGATTGACAATGATTAACAATGATGAATGATAAGATTCGTATGAGCAAATGCGATTCATTGCTTATACGAATCTTATCATTCATCATGCAACATGCATCAAGCATTGCTATCACGTTTGCCATTGTGTGTTGTCAATGACGAGCAACATGATACAATCATATCATGCGATCGCATCATGCTATTCATTTGAGGCAGCAGATGGAACTTCACGCCATGATGGACGTTTGGCTAACGTGTACACACCCAAAGGATCATGAGCAAAGAGATCTCGAATCATTCGAGCATACTCGATTGCTTGATCCTCATCAGACATGTTGTCATAACCCATAAACATTTGGCTAACTAGACCACATGTATCATAGCCCATGGCAATGTCTAGATTCATCCATCCTTCAAAATCAACAAATGGATTGATGGGATTGTCCACTGTAGTTACCAATACATCATGCCTAAGACATGCTTGCTCTAGCGGTGATAATGTCATACTTCATCACTTCCCAAGATTCTCAGACAATGTTGAAGTCGAAATGCCCAAAGCATCTGCGACTTCTGCATTGGTATAGCCAGCATTCATGAGCGATTTCGCTCTAGCAATAGCCCAAGAAGGAAGCTTTTCTTTCTTTCTTGGTGTTGCTAGTTCTCGAACTCGATCAGGATCGGCGTATTGCAGTATCTCACGAAGACGATTCGCTGAGATGGCCCTTGCTTGAATTGCCTCCCAGTCTCGATCCGTAAGCTCTACCCTCTTGGCTTGAATTCCCATAAGAGCTCGAGCTCGCTTCAGTTCTTTTTGTCCAGCCTTCTTGAGATCTTCTTTGTCGTAATCAGGATGATCTTCCCTGATGGCACGAAGCCTCTCGTTGGCTATAACCTGAGCCTTACGTTCCAGGGGCTGGTTCTTCTTGGCTTCATTGAGCTGGGCTACCATCTTCTTGATTTCAGGGGCGTATGTTTTTCTCGCCTGGGGGTCTACTTTGAAAGGCTCCGTCTGAAGGTATGCCTTTCGAGATTGGTTACCCAAATCTTTCATGCCGTTAGAGTAACGAGCATAAATAGATTCCATCAAAGTACCAGAAGAAAGTTCCCTGGCATCCTTAGCCTCGGCAAGTTTCGTAGACTTCGTAAGGTTGGGGACTGTTTCATAACGAACGACCTCACCCTTCGAATTACGAACCGCTCGACCGTGAGACTCGCCGGTAAGTTCGTAACGCTTCTCACCGGTCTCAGGATCGATCGGACCACCATTCTTCATGGATCGGGGCTTACGCTCCGGAAGACGGACCACACCCTTAGCTCTTGAAACAAGAGTAGAAGCTCCACCACTTTGGAACTTCTCCTTGAGAGCCTTGATGTTGTTATCCGTCTCGGATTGTTTCCAATCGAGCTTATGCTTTTCGGAATCAATCACCACCATGGAATGGCGAACTGCTCGAACCAATTCGTCAGGACGAGCACCTTTAATCGTCATATCGGTAATCAGATTGGATACGATGCCCATCTGACGCTGCTTCATCTCAGGAGAAATCAAACGCTTGTCATTAGGCTTGATGTCTTTTGGCAAAGCGTATGATTCTTTGGGATCGAATCCTTGAAGTCCTTTCAATGGAGCGGCATTCTTAATCTGACCGCTTTTATTCGGAATTACCTGAACGGTATCTCCGTCAAAGTCAGCACCTGATAGACGTTCGGCTACTTTTGAATTAATGCCGACCGCATCCTTCGCATTGCCGATGTATTTGAGACCTTCCTTGTTTCGATTATTCACCACAAGTTCAGGCATCTCAAATCGACCAGCGTGCGGATAACGAACCAGCATCACCTTCTCGCCGTTTCGATAGTTCGGTGCATAGATCTCACGATCACTCAACGAATTTATTGGAAGGATCACATGAGACTTCTGACGGGGGACAGCAGCGGCTTTCAAAGAAACGGCAGCGGAATCGCATTCGTCAGCAAACTCTTGAAGAAGCTTTTGCTTGACGACTGGATTGGTCAACGATTTGATTTCTTTCAAATTCAATCGAGAACGATCCAGAGCGATACCGAGTTGCTGAGAAGCAAATGAAGGTTCCTGCTTGGAAAGCATCTGAGATGGAAGATTCTTCGACCAACCATCCCAGTCGCCTTCGGTGTTCAGAATATTCAGGGCAGATTGCTTCTTCTTACCGGTCTTCGGATCCACATACATAGGCTGCAAACGCACTGCGGCCTTGAACGGGTTCTCCGTATCGATGACTTCTGTTCCGTTGGTAGACTTGATAGTCTGCATCTTCTTCAGAACATCCATCTTCGGAGTGCCCTTGTGCTTGTTGGTGCAGAAGGCCACATCGACGCCAGGAGGGAACGACCGAGGATCACCAACCAGTGCCATACCCTTGAGGTAGTGAGTACCATCGACAGCGATTCGAACCTGAGCATAACGTTTACCATCCGGCAACTGAAGATCAGGAGCCTTAGGATTAATCAGCATCACGCCGTCTCGTTCGACGCCTTTAAAGCCAGCAAACTTATCTTCAGCATAAACGATCTTAACTCGCTTGCTATCGATTGAGACTGGAGGCTTCAGTGCTCCGGAAGACCCTGCTGGAATATCGTCAAGGTTCTTCGCCAAAGAAGCAATACGCTCACGATGAGCGTACAAACCTTCCGGGCCTGAAACCTTGACACCAGGAGCGGTCAACAGCTTAAGGGTCGTCTTCTGGCCAGGACCAGTACCGAGCTGATTCTCATACATGTAGTGGACTTCGTAACCCTTATCGACCGCCATCTGCACTGCGACCTTGAGCTTATCGGCAGAAGTTCCCAGATATAATTCTGAGGATTTACCGATATCGAGACCACCGTTCTTCGGAACCGAAGCCATAAGCTTTTCTGAGATGTCGGTAGCGATGTCCTTACGGACTTCACGACCATCTTTAAGCCAACCACGGACTGTCGATTCGGAACGTCCAAGCTCTTTGCCGATGGCTGTGGCACCCCAACCTTGCTTCTGAAGATTCAGCGCTCGGTTGCGAGTATAGTTCTCGGCTTCATTCCATGCCATGGAATACCGGGCTCGGTATTCGGTCGTAGTCATGCCAAGCGCTCGTGCGATCTCTGTTGAATTGCTGATCCCTTGCTCTTTGAGCCGAGCCACTTGACCCAGCAAGCCATTGGCTCTGGTCAAGGAATCTTCATCGCCGGAACCCCATTTGTACCGTCCGGAATGCGGAGTGGCGCCCTGATGTGGGGTACCGTAATGCTCGAAGTCATACAACGACTCGTCATCACCAGAATATGACTCTTCAGCCATAATCCGCTCCTTTCTAGAAGATCAATTTATTAGCTTTCGCTTCGGCGCGAAGTTCACGAATCATCTTATCATCATGAACGATAAGATTCATAACATCCTTGATGGTTTCCGGATCAGTAAACTCTTCAATGCGAACTTCATCATTCTGATAGAGTCGGCATTCAAAATTGATATCGTCTGGTTTGATGTTGTACTCGAGACAGAACAGAGCGCAATACACATGCAGCTGTCCGAACTCGAGCACATCCTTCTGACCGGTCTTGAGATCAAACACTCGAAGAAGTTTCTTCTTGGGATCGAATCCAATAAGGTCGGCAGTCCCAAAACAATACTCGCTGTAATAGAGCACCACTTCCGGACTCATGTTGTATCCGAGACCATCATTGATGAACTCGTTGATGGTCTCATGGTTGCGCGGCATCTTCCGACCCATCCTATTCGCAAACTCAGCGAAGGCGTGAAGCTGTGTGCCACGTTCCTTCATGAGATTGGAATAGAAGATATCTTTGAAGTGCTCATCGTCGTAGTTGAGCCAGACATGATGACTGGCACTCAAATATGCGTGCTTACCTTCAAGGTCAGTATGCTGATTGAACGTGAATGTCATGATGACTCCTAAACTAAAAAGCCGTGATTCCCTAGGCTTTGGATAGATATCGCTTGACTTGGTCCACCACATCGTCTTCATTCGAAGGATCGACAAACGAAGCAAAACCGCCATCGTCGTTGATCTTCTGGACGAAGTGATCCTGATTCGGTCGATGAGATGCAGTAGCAGAGCGTTTGACTTCCAACGAAACAAATCGGCCATGCGCGAGAATCAAGAGATCTGGAATACCTTGTACTTGGTTCGCATCAGCTTTCATGACAATGGATCCTGGAATCTCTGTCCTCAATCGCTTGACCAGTTTACGCTGGAAGTCTCGCTCTAAAACCATGGAAAACCTCCGACCGTAAAATACGGGAGATACCTGTAGTTATATGTATATTCTATCCATTATGGGAAATGTACGAGACGATGTTTGTGCACATTTGTGCACAAACGATCTAGATGTATTCGGCATTGAAGTTATCAGACCATATGCCCCTTCCACACAACAGTTCACGCAACGAATTAAGACTAAAGCCTTTCTTAATGCTTGCTTCATAGATGTTCGGAAATACTTCCGAAGTGCCATATCGAAGTGTGGTGATCTTAATCGGATGATCCTGGTACTTCCGAACCGGATGCAACGGTACCACATGCATCCATCCGATCTTGATGATGTCATCGCCGTTATGCTCGACAAGCTCGCGCTTGGCATCTTCCAACTGCATTCCGGCATAGTAGCTGTAGTCATCGATGTCCTGGCAGATATGATCATCTTCCATGACTCGCATTGGTTGTTCAAATATTGGTTCGCGAAAACGCATGGTTCCTCCTAAAACACTTGATGAATATCGGTAATGTACACATGTACAAGACGCCGGCACTTCACGCAGTAGACGATATGTAACAACAAGCGAACGCCATTCAAATCGATTTGACTCGGGGCATCATCTCGAATAACTGGCGCGGTCACTTCCCAGCTCTCTCGGTCATGGTTGCAATTAATCCCCTCTGTCGACATTTGCTGTGCGATCTGTCGGATGGCGTCGGCATCAACATGAGGGATCTTATCGAGCGGGACCATGAGTTTGGTTCGTTTGCGACATCCGGAACAATAACACGCCAGAACGAAATCGTTCATGGAAAAATTACGGCGTTCCTGAGGTGTGAGTTCGTCTGGATCGATCTTCGGGATACTGATACAAACCGGAGTTCCGGGTTGACATCTGCACCCGATCATGTCGTGAGCGATTTCGTAAATAGTTTCTCGATTACCATCGAGGATGAAATAAGTCATAATGGTTCCTTTCTGCGAAAAAAGTGGTTTTCAAATGTGTAACGTTTGTGTGACATACTTTTACTTCTTTTATACTTACATATAATATTATTTTCTTTGTTCCCCATTCGGAATAGAAGTAGGTCACAGAAATATTACACACATAAAAACACCTTCAAAACCTCAAAAACGTTGGAATTTCAACGTTTTCAGGTCCTAAAAGACGTTTTCAAATGTGTAACGTTTGTGTGACAAAATCGAAAAGTGTGTAACGTTTGTGTGACAAAGTCGATTTTTACCATTTTTCCGCTTCAAGGGCGAAAACGCGTCTGTCACACAAACGTTACACATGTCACACAAACGTTACACATTTAGAAGCGCTTTTGTCACACAAACGTTACACATTTGAAAACGTCTTTTAGTACCATTCACTCCCTCTAAAACTGGCGTTTGAGGGGTCGTACCGCGTAAAAGACATCCTTCCGACGTTCACGCAAGTCATCGCAAAACAGTCCGGACACCATACCAAATGGTACTGTTCGTCACCGCTGCTCAACGGGAACCACTGCTTCGCCAAAGCTTTACGCTTCTTGAACCAGATATAATTCCTGGTGTTCTCCTCCCTGACATGGAATGCGATATCCTTCGATCGAACCGCGGTAGACATCATCAATCGACGATGCCCGCAAACTCGACCATGTCTATCCATACGAGCAGGAAGCTCATCCATCGCATGACGAATCACCGCCCCACGTGATGGCGACATCGCAGAAAACCATCCATTGGTCTCGATCCATCCAGATCCATGTCTCTTACAGCGAGGGCAATACGCATTGATCTTCGCCTCAGTCATATCAAACGATATCTCAGGATGTGCAAGATCAGTCTGTAGCAATAGAATATCACTCATGATGATCTCATGTCTCGGCGACAGATCATCACACGAACCACGATGATCGATCAATCTTGCGATGGTATTCTGCACATCACTCATCGGGTCAACCAATTCGAATTCATTGATACGCATGTTTACTCCTTACCATAATCAAACCGTGTTTCCTGATACCATGCAGAAGATGTATCATAAGCCTGAAACACGACGGTCTTACGTTTCCCGCAATTTGGACATACCACCCTCCGAGTTTCGCTATAGAGATCCAAGGTATATCCATCTGGTCTCAGCATGACTGGATCTCGTTCGATTCTATATGCGTCGCTGATGCCATAACTCACATTTTTATGTGGGCATAGCGACACTTTAGCGTCGATCCATTCTCGAAGCTCGCTTATCTCGAATGGATCATATTGCATATTACGTCGTCCCAGGAAAATATAGACGACTTCGGTTCTCCCTTTCGGCATATTCACTCCTTTTGTCGCGCACTGCTCCTCAAGAACCCGGAAGCATTGAAATCCTCCTTGTTCCGAAGCGCCCGGATGATTCCCAGATCCAAAGGCGCGAACGATCGCATGATATAGTAGTTCAGGGTCTTATACGAAGTATCCAACCTGTCGATCCTACCGGCCGCCTGCTCCGCCTGTTTGTAGCTGTACGGCAGCGACCAATACAGGACCGTGTTGCAGCTCGTGCAATTCCAGCCCTCGGATCCCGCCTGAAACTGCACCGCATACACCCAGGAATTCCCCTGAGGCAGATCATCGTGCTGACCGCCATTGTACTGGTAGACCGGTACGCCCGTGACCTCCTCGAGCTTCAGAATCTGTTCGAGCTCGGCACGCAGCGTGTAGAATATGATCACCTTGCGATGATCACGTACCACATGTGCGGCGTACGACAGACGTGTGGGATCCGTATCGATCACCCTCCGCAGATAAAAGCACAGTTCCGTGGCGTTGAGGAACGGCTCCTCCGTCTCAGGATTCCACCGTGTCTTCATCGCCTTGCGAACCGTCTCCTTATCATATGCGCAGGTCAGCTGATGCACCACGCGTTCGGTCTCTCTCGGCACCTCGCAGGTCACCAGTACGTGATCGCGACACCGGTTCAGATAATCCTCATCGATCCAGCGGTCTATTCTCGGATATTTCGTGTACCGGGAATATACTGCATGACGACGAAAAAACTCGGTACGATTGCGGTAGAACCCGTCAGCCACGAATATCGGGCACCAATCACTCCAGGTATCCGCTGGGGTCGCACTCAGCATCACCCAGGGATTACGTCTGGCGATCCGCACGAATGCCTTGCTCCAGGCTCCGGAACCGATGGCCCGCTGCTCGTCGAATATGAACACGGCTGACGTATCGACATATTTCGTGATGTTATTCCACGAATCCACCGTGACACGAACCCTACCCATCTTCTTCGAATTCTCACCCTGATGCAGGGCGTAGCGATAGAGCTCGTCATCCCATTCGTGGTTATCGCGTTTCTTGGCGGTCGTGATGATCACCAGATCCGGACTCCCCGGCATGATCTGGAATAGTTCGCCGTTGGCGTTATGCGAGGTCCGCACTGTACAGCACTTGGTGACATACCAATATAGCGCCATGATGGACTTGCCGGCGCCAACTCCGGCCGCCAACACCTTGCCCGACCTTAGGGCCTGCACGCACTCGTGCTGAAATTGTCGTAAGTTGACACCAGGCATAATGTCTCCTAATCATCTATCAAACAAAGAACGGATCAGTATTCTCTTGAATATAACTTGTTACGGCAATCGACTTCGGATTCATCAAACTCGTAACTTCATAAATTCTATTATCATCAGACAGATCAGTTACAACGAATGCAAAGAAGTTTCCTCGAATATACCCTCCAGTCTTTATGGACAGGTGGTAATCCTTTCGTCCATCAAACAACTTCTTTTCATCAATGTAACGACGAACTGCGTATTCAATCATTTGATAGTTCATTATTACTCCTTATTATATACGAGAACGTCATCGAGCTGTTCGTCGATATCACATTGGATCTTCGGTTCGGTCATGCGCATGGCTTCATATGGTTGCAGTCCGATAGCAGTTCTCATATGCTCGAGCATATTGCATACCCAACCAGTGAATTGCCTCGCCTCAGGTCGTTTATCTTTGAACAGCAGCACCTGATAGAGACCGCGTTCGTTGACGATCAGCATGGGTTGAGCAATAGCTTCTCTTTTAGATGATGGGACGGGTATTCTTCGTAGATCATTTGCATTGATACTATATGATATGTTATAAGTATGAAGATTCAGCGCGTCACAAATATCCTTGAGCACTGCATACCACGTTCCGCAGTACTTCACGAAACGAACATTGTATCCACACCAGTTCTGTACTTTGATTTCTATCATTTCGATGCTCATGATTTTACTCCTTATATGATAAACCTAGTACTTTAACCGGACAAAGTACTAGGTTTTACGCTAAATACAACATGTGGCCACAGAAACCTCGCGAAATGTGCACAATAGTGTACACAACGCGATATATGTTTCCTGGCCACATGTTGAGATAGTATTTTCGGTCATTTCGTCACAGTCGGCTTGTGTTTTCGCACCATGTCGCCGATATAATACGCAATGGTCGAGCGTTTCAGCTTGAGAAACTCCTCTTCCGATTGGTTCCAGCTGATAACGGCGTATCGATCATCCACATAGGATGCCGGCGCCTTGGCCGTCACCACCGAAGCACTCCAGATGAACATGCCGATGGATCGATCGAGGTTGAGACGGACTTTCTTCTTCCATCCCCAGAACCAGGCGTCCTCGACTGGATCATACTCGAATCCGAGGTTCTTGATTTTCCATCGCAAATATGGTCCGATGCTGACCAAGGTCATGACTCCTCCTCGGTCGAATCGGCATCCACGCTTTCCGTCACCACATCATAGATCTGTTGCAGCTTCTCCGTCGTCTCCGCGCCCAAATGGATATCGGGACGCATGACATGGCTCAGACCAATGCAGATCATGGCCACGAAATGACCATCGGTCGCCAAGGCCAGACGAGCGGTGAAATGACTGATGTTCTTATGACGCCATTTCGAGAGATTCGGCTGACCGTCGATGTTGCCATCCCAGACGAATCCCAATTCGCGAAGCTTGTCGATCCATTCGGCTTTCTCGAGAGCCTGTTCGTGGGTAAGATTATCCTGTGTCATGGTGTTCTCCTATTCCTGCCAGATCTCACGATTATCCATCTTGTGGTATTCTTCCCGTGAGATCGGGATATAGACTTGTCGCCGGCAACGTGAGCACATTGCTAGACATTCGTACTGCATGGGACTGATTTTTCATGCATCGGTGATGATGATCGAGGCTCCAGCATGGCATGATAGCTGTCTGTGAGCCTTGTCGAATACGCTGGCCGGAGCCATGGCAAATATCCTTTCTCATCATACGTCTTCGAAATGGAAGCCGCATAATGTCTGTTGTTTCCTATATCCATTCAGTATCTGTGAGATCTTGGTCTGGACCGTATGAGGATCCTCATCGGTGTAGCCATGCTTGATGAGATATTGCGACGTCTCCATGATGGTAGGAAACACCAGATTGAGCTCCACGATACGATTCGGACGATGACGTCCGTGACGAGGATCGTTGTCTGGATCGTCTTGTTCGCCAAGCCAGGCTATGACCGTACGGTTGCCGTTGAGAATCGCCTCGACGGCGAACAACAGGTCGGGATGCTTGATACGGGCATATTCGCGCAGCCACACGTCGTAGTAGCGCGAATACGCCTCCCAGGTGCGCGGCGTGTCGGGATTGATGGACTCCAGCTGTCCCACGGTCTCACGACGGATCTTCATCATCTTGCCGACTTGATGCTGCGTGAGTCCAAGCAGGCACCGTGCGCTGCGATATTCGTCAGGCGTTGGCATGAGCAGGCTCCTTCGGATAGATCAGGCCAAGAATTCCGAGCTGGTCGAATTCACCCAGCAGTTTGGTATCGAAAACCGTGAGCTGCTCGTCTCGCAGAATATAGCACTCCGGTGCCCGGACCGTGAGACCACGGCCGATGGCGATGTCGAAGACGTTCGTCGAGAACGTTCCATCAGAATACATCTGCGGGAACGTCCATGCGAGATCATCAGCCCCGGCATGCTTCGGCAAATATCCGAGATCGTTGATCCTCGAGACGAATTCGTAGATCTTGTCCGCATCCAGTCTCCAAATATCCGCAGGAGCGGTGTTCAGAAACATCTTGGCATCCGCCATGACGTGTTGGGTCTCTCCGCAGAACGGGCACCAGCTCGTGCATGTGTACATGCGGCCTTTGTGGGGAACGGCCATCGGCTTGGTCATAGCCAAAGGCGTATCACATTGACATTCTCGCATATTTTCGACAGCGAGAGACATGCTGTTATATATCATGATCGGTGAGAATGATGTGCTGGATAGGGTTATGAACGGCGAAAAAGTCGTGTCGGACATGATTGCTCCTTTGTGTACATATATCAATCGTATTTGGTTTCCAATGCCATCGGACGTTCCGTATTCTCAACCGGACGTTCCTTCTGGCAAACATGCTCCAGGATCCATCGAATCTGTGATGGATCATTGGAATATGGCGCCAGCTCATACCAGAGAAATACATCGCCGCTGCCGGTGATGAAGCTTACCCCATGCGGTCCAGCTGATTTGTATTCGAAGACGCTATGGGCAAGTTCGGGTAAGACATATTCGAATATCTCTTTGGCGTGTTTGTCGTAGACGTCCGAATTAGGCGTTTCAGGTTCATAGTTCGCCACTGAAGTTCGCCTCCTTCGTCCACAGATACCATTGGCCGAATTCCACGGTGAATATCGCATATTCCGTCGAGTCGTCGACTTCGTATTGATCGTCATCATAGAATCTCCTGGTCGCTCTGTTGATGACCAGCTTCAATGAATGATCATCGAAATCCTCAGCCGATTCGACGTTCGATGCATCGTCTGGGAATATCAGCATGAAGATCTCCCAGAGACGATCGAAGTTGCTCGGCAGATAGGAGATATGACGAGCCTTAGCAATACTTTTCCGAGACGTCTTGGCCACCCATGCGGTTGCCACTGGCTCGCTGCGACTTGGCAGGTTTCGGGTGTTGCTTGTTATCATGGAGTTCCTCCTGATCCTTGATATCAATGAAACCGCTGGCATTGCAATCCATGCACTCCATCCAGATATGAATCACCGGATTGCCGTGAGCGTCTTCGATCTCTTCCATACGATCCGGGTCCAAATACACCGTCGGATACTTGTATCGTTCGAGATGCTCCGCGCTCATATTGACATGCTTGCCTTCGACCAGATCTGAGATATCCGCGTATCGTGATGCGATCTGCGCCGAGGCTTTGCAGACATCGGCATGTTGTTTCGAGGCTTGGTCGATGAGTTTCTCGCCATCGAGAGTGTCAAAATCAATCATGAGTATACCTTTCAAAAATAAAGGACAGGTACAGGCCGATGACGGCCCATACCTGTCGCGATGTCATGTCAGCGGTATCCGCCGGACAAGGTCTTGACGAACCACCAGAAGAAATATAATCCTCCGGTGAGGATGGAATAGATGCAAACCTTCAGGACGCCAGGCCTTGGGGTTCGATTGTCGTATGACATGATCAGTCCTTCTCAACCTTGTGGAACGTCATGGTGTTCATGGCGGAATCCGGTTCGTCGAAGAATCGAGCCTCGTAATCGGATTCCTGAACCGTCACCAGCAGCTTCTGCAAATATGCGGTGGTGAACTGCTCGTAATGATTCAGATTGAAGCTCAGCCAGGATTCAGTCACGGCATCGGCGGACACCAGAGGATCGAGCATCTTGATGGAATCCTCATCCAACTGGGCATTGCCGTGAGAGTTCTTCATCCATACTTCAGGCGGATTGTACGACTTGAAGTTGATCTTGATCTGAAGTGTGTAGATGCCCGGATCGTTTTCATCACGCCCCTCATGGAACTTGACGTTCAGGCCAAGGTCCTGAAGTGTTTTGGCATCGGATTCCTCAAGGACGATGTTGAAGTTGCGGTTGCCGGCCGGATTGTACTTGCCTTCACGACCTGCGAAATTCGTCCAGATCAGACGAACATTCTCGCATTCGATCTTGTTGACGTCACCGTTCGGGCGCTTGACGATGTTGATTGGCATAATAATCTCCTTTTGTTAAAATGCAAAGCCAAAGTCGCATGTGCGACTTAGGCTTATGATTACTTCTCAGCGAAAGTGGTTTCGTTGATGTCTTGTTTCTTTGTTAGTTTGTTGGCTGCTTTCTTCTCCTTATGATTATTCCAGTGGCGACCGATCCAGGAGAACCAAGTCATATCCTTATGTTTGATACGATCTTGGATTCCTGCTTCGATCCCCAACACGACAATCGTGATGAGAATGAAATCAGCGATGGCTTGGCAAATATCAACAGACATGTTGACTCCTTTTCTTGATAGTTCTCATTAAAGGAAATGTCTGGTTCGCGAATATAGCCAAAAGACAAAGACCAAGCCGCATGTGCGACTCGGTCTTTTTATCGATTATTAATTTGGATTAACGATTCTCGATTCGATGATATGGCCTTTGCCATCATTCATCTTGACACAGAGATCCTCGATAAATAGCTTGGCATCCTTAACGATCGTTGATGCTATATTATTAAAATCGTCTATGATCTTCTGCCAACGTTCAACGATGAAATTGTCGTAGAACTCCTGTTTGACTGGGTCATCCAGATGATTATAAATGTCTGGATGAAGACGTTCAAACTCTTCGTTCCACGAATCAATTTGTTCGTTGAATCGTTCGGCTTGAAAGATATAGCCGAGCTTGTATAAGATCAACACCATTTTGGTGTCAAATGAATTATTATCGATGACATCTCCAGTTTCAATGTCGATGATGACTGGCTTGACATAAATATCGGTCATGATTAACTCCTTTAATGCGAATTAATATTCTCATTAAAGGCCATGTCTGGTTCGCGTTAAAAATGATCATCCCACCACAATGGGAACCACGCTGCGAAAATCATAACCAATACGGCACCTATGAGTAAATATAACATCAGTTGCTCATCGCGAACTTCAATAACGAGTTGACGCCCTGGTTACGTCCGAGCTGATACCCGATGGCGAAGATGCCAAGGCCTGCTAATGCCAGATATGCCGGATGATCGAGCACGACATCCTTGAGCGTGGATTTGGATTGATCGATGACTTCATTCGCATCGAAGATCTGAGTAGCATCATTATCAGACATGATTTTCTCCTTGTTTTTTACAATGGTTGGTTGCATTTCAAAATGGACTTTGAATGGAAGTTTCATTCACAGTCCTCCAATTCGTCTTGGACCAATCGGACCGTTTCGGCATATCGTACATCAGAAACCCTATCGATATCACCGGACACCGATACCATTTTGCCGCATCCGGTGCAGATGAGAATCGCTTTGATCCGGTTGGCCGTGATATCGAAATCGAGCGCTTTGACCTCGGCATCGCAGTTGCAATGCATGAGATCGTCTACTTCTTCGGTGGTGAGTGCCATGGTTACTCCTGTTCTTTGTATACTTCATCGAATGGCCGTACGTCGACATCTCCGCCTTGGACCGTGACCGAGCACATGAGCCGATCACTTTCCGGGTCGTAGAAGATATCGTCGAGCATAACATTGATCTGATCCTGAATATCGGGATCGGTCATACGCATGATCTCGTATTGTTTGAGACCGATGTTCTGACGAAGCCGTTGCAACACGCTTCCGGCCCATATGCGGAACTTTCGTGCTTCAAGTCTGCGAGATGCAAACAATGCTTCGTAGATGCCGATTTCGTTGACAATGAGCATTCGACGGGTTTTCTGATGTCCTCGTCCGTCAGAATATTTAACCTCGTTTGAACCGAGGTTAAATACGTCGATTGACACTTTCTCCAACATATTAGGTTCGAGTCGTTGAGCTACATGCCATGTACTGAGATTCAGCGCATCACAAATATCCTTAAGCACAGCCCACCAGTTGCCATCGATCTCGACAAACCGGATACTGTATCCTCTCCAGTTTTCGGTTCTGGTTTTCATGGTTTACTCCTTTGATAAAATATGATCTGACCTCATTTGAACTGAGGCCGGATAGCACCTATAGTTTCCTTCCGCATTCAATCGGTACCATTGCCGGACGATCAAATGTCTCCATCATGGCGATATACAAATCGGAATGTCGAGGTATCGGTCGTTGCTTGGGAATATAGGTCCATAGATTGACGCTGATCATCAGGACCAGCGCCCAAATCGTAACGATCATAGTAATTGACATGATTGCTCCTTAAAATTTATGATTGTCTACAAACCAGCTCATGAATATAAGCAAGCCGAGTGAAATCATCAAACTTAAAAAATCGCTCACATTCATGAGCTGACCTTTCTGATCTGTGTATTATCGAGTCAAGGAAGCAACCAGATCATTGCTTCCAGGATTCGGCGAAACATAGGGTTCGCCGTTTACCAGCCAGTCGAAATCGCCATACTGCGAAATATCATCTCGTGCCTCATCGGCGAGATGTTCGTAGTAGGTGTAATCGACTTCATCTTGTTTGTGACTGTCTCGGAGAACGCTCGATTCCTTCCAGCGATAACCTTTGGTGCCGGACAGCGCGGCGTAACCGCCGTTGCCGTTGTCGCGGACCAGCAGACCTCCACCGCACCCCGGTTGGACCGGACTGAAGGCGCTTACCTTGCCGACGAAGTCATAGCGATGTTCGTCCTCGGGTAGCCCTTCGTTGAAGTCTAGGTAGATCGATGTCGTGGCGGATTTGGTTTCGCAAAGATCCTTGAAATCAATCGTTTCATGAGAGAACAGCGTTTTGAAGACATATGGTACGGCGAACTGTGCACCCGTTGCCGCCCAACCACCATGCGATGCGGCGTCGTGCCCGTCGTCGCCGTAACAATGATGGGCGATGTACGTCGCTTTGTTGACGATACACATCTTGTCGTAGATCGCTTCGAGTTCGAATCCGTAGCCATATTTCGCTCCCATGTCATTGACAAACGTCACAACATATTCATCGATATCGGCTATCTTGATCGAATCGGTTTTGATATGCACGACTGTGTAGCCAAGCTCCATGACCTTCTGCTTGAGCAGAAGCATGAACAAGGCACCGCGTTTAGCTACCTTGTTGTCGGCATTGCGATCGTTGGCTCCATTCCCGACATCGTTGAACTTTGTCGGGAACTTCGCACTGGTCAAACCGTATACCGAATTGATCACGATTTTCAGCGCCTGTGCAAGCGACTTGGTGTTTTCACCCTCCTTAAGCAGTGGAGCCAAAGCACCATCCATACGTCGACGAGCGGATTCGAGATCACCGTGCTTGATATCGACACGAGCGGCCTTGATATCACTGAATCGTTTGGTGTATGGACCGAAGAAATTCATGTCTTCAAGACTCGACGGGTGTAGACTGGTCACATCAAGCAAACCGACGTTGCCGAACATACCACCGAGCTTCTTGTCTGGAAGTTCAGGCATGAACTGATCAGCACCGTCATATGAATATCCTTCGAGACGCTTCGCCAGATCGGGGTGCATGGTGTCGAAATCCATATCCTGGGATCGATAGACCTCACGATATCGTTCGAGTCGGTCCTTCCCGGTCATGGACCATTGGATCCGACGTCCGTAATATGGGCCATTATCACCATTCGCCATGCCGTATACCCATACATATCCGCCTTCGGAAGGATACTCACCCAAATACTTGGATTTGTGATCCTTGTCAGCGAATTTGTCGAAGGTATACCCGGGGAAGGTTTCGCTCAGATCCGGGAACGGGAATTCCTTCTGCGGATTCTTCGCATCTCCGAATATGATCTGTGCCGTATGCTGATTCGTCGAATCATTCGGCGTGAGGCCGGACAGATTCGCCAGACCTTGACGGGCCACGAAATCCTCATACCGTTTGTTGAACACCGCTTCCGTCGCTCGGACATCATCCTCGCAATACGATTGCACCAGATCCCAGAGCTTCGGATCGACCGGTTTGTCCCACGGCATGCCGAGTTCGTGATGATCGATCCCGAGTTCGATCTCCCACTTCTTCAATGACTGCTTCTTTGCGGAGAAGTCGTAGATATCCGTATAGGAGATGTTGTAGGCATTCTGGAACATGGCGTTTCGACTGCGAGGTCCACCAGCCACGATATCCTGAGACAGGTTGTAGAGCTGTTGGTTGTCATAGCCGAGCCAACCCCACGCATACAGCATATGATTGTCGTATCGTCGGTTGTTGAATCCAACCAGTGCCTTGCCGCAGAGTTTGCGAACATCCTTCGGATCGGGATTGATCAAGGTCTTTACCGGATGATCATTCTCATCACCTGCATCCTTGAAGCAGATCATGAACAGGTTCGGAAACACCTCGACATCGTAGAACGTCAGAATATCAGGAGTCCCGGTATGCTTCGGCGGTTCCAAGCTGTCGGGTTCGTCGGAACGAAGCTTCATATTCGCCACAACCTTCATGCAATAATCTCGATTATGCGTGGAGTTCATGGCAAAATTGAGAATATCCAGACGCATGTCTTCGACATTATACTGGATGCCAGACTCATATGCTTCGTCCAGCAACTTACAGATGAAGTCGATCGATGGCTTGGTTCCGGGACAATATTCCTTTCTTAGGTTTCCTTTAATAAGATTGCGAAGATGTTGCTCATCTTTGATCGCTTTCTCATTGATCATGGTTTTATCTCCTTTGAGAGGAAGACCGCTGGAAATATGCGCCACATCGAGATCGTTGCATTTACTGAGTTTCCTTCGTAATGCTGATTTCCCTCGATACACCTTGCATTCCACATTGATATCGATCAGAGGTTTGAGTCTCGTCACGTCACCATCGTAAATATAATGCAGGTGTACGCCCTTACCGGATTTGCTCAATTCCGCATACGTTGGCGGATACTTCGCAGCTTCGGCAAGATTGCGTTCCAGGCTCTTCTCGCCGTCATCGCCCTTGAGATCAAAGTCGATGACGATATGATTCTCAGGTACTCGTACCCAATGCAGTTTGGTGGTGTCCACATCTTTCAATGTGGTGGTCACCTGATCCCAAGGCAACCGAGGTCCTCCGGTTGGATTATCGGCGGCGTATTGCGCTGGCCAATCCTGAGCCATGTGGTCGAAAGCGGATATAGTCGAATCGAGTTCGAGTTTTCTCGCTTCGATCGGCTTCGGTTTCTCCACTTTCTCGAATTTATCCCAACGGATTCCCTCGAAACCGGTGTTACGAGTGGATTTGCGACCATTGACAATATTGTCAGTCGTCTTGTTGAAATATGATGACAATTCGAACAGGAAGTCATCACGTTTCATGCGCATGGTCACGTTGCCTTCATCGCACCAAACCTTATATTGACGCCAAAGTTCGAGGCCATCAATATGATCGTTATCTTCGAATTGGTCGAGAACACTTGACAAGAATGAATACATATCATTCGTTCTGGCCACCATTTCGGTTGGCACGTAATTGCCATATGCGTTCGGACCCAATTTCTGATAGACTTCTCGACAATGATGAGCGATGGCACCGAGTTCGAATTTGATGCCGTCCATGGCTTCGAAATATTCAGCATTGCTGAGTTTTCGTCCTGATGGATAGACGTCGATCAACCTTCGGATCAGACCCGATTTCGAGTCTGTGATCTTCACTGGTTTATTCGAAGCCATGAACAGCATCGTCTTGATCGGAATATCATACTGCTTGACGCCTTTCTCATTGACTTTGATATATTCATGCGAAACAATGGTGTTCAACAATGAATTATCATCAATCTTTGAGAGGTCGCCGTCGCTTTGAATGGCCACAAGTGGCGCATTCTTGAACGCGGCAGTGGCGAACTGATATCCCTGACCAAGTTCTTTGGCATTGAAGAACGAAACGTATTTCCCGAACAGTTCCTGGATGATGTTCAGAATCGTCGATTTACCGGTACCGGGAGCACCGGTGATGGCGAAGAATTTCTGAATGCGTTTCTGGTCTTTGCCATCTACGATCAGACCTATGCCCCATTCGAGCTTTCGACGCTCGTCCGGGTCATAGATCGTTTCCATCAGGCGATCGTAGTTCGGTGTCGGACCCTCGATGAGATCATATGGTAATTTAAACGAGGCGTAGTCGTCGCGATCGACTTCGTCGTTGTCAAATATAACCTTCTGATCCAGCATGATGCTGCTGTCATCGAGGTTCTTCAGTTGGGACAAATATCGGTTCCACTGTCCATTGGACATATTGTCCATGTATTCCGGTGTCAAGGTCTTGTCTGAATGCGTTGCGATATACTCGCTGATATCTCTATCAATGAGTTCGGAGAGGCGACCGACACTTCTGGACCACAGGTGCGTATCTGGATCATATACGGCGTAGAACTGTCCACCCTTGACAATAAGGTCCTTGAATCCACGGGCCCTAGGATTCGCAATGACCTTGGTTGTGGTTTTGGTGCTTTTGACTTCGGTCACTCGTATTTGGTCCATACCCACTCCTTTCTAGTCCCACTTATACGGAATATCGTGGTCGGAATTGCCGAACAATGTCCACTGATCGAACAGTTGCATCCGTCGAAGATCCTTGTCGCATCCCTTGATGACGAACAATCCACCATTGCTCCCATCGGCGTTATACTTCCGGTTCATGGTGCGTTCGACAAGCAGTCGTATCGGTTCGGATGCATCTCCAACGGCATCAAAATATGAATCCGTGTAGGCTTGCAGATCCATATTTTTGATGAATAGATGCATCCAATCGGCACGAGACATCTTGAGTGCGAGATCATTATCGACCCGTAGAATCACTGCGATGAGGAATTCCAGGAAGCTCACCACTCCTCCCTGGAATTGCGCTTCGCATGGTGCATGATTGTAATATTCGTAATCGCCACGGAGTTCGAGAGCATCGCCTTCTCGATTGGCATCCATGGCGATACGATAGGTGTAACGAATCACATTCATTGCATGATAGAGTTTGGAATATCCATCATTATCAATACCGACCACATCTTCTAGAAGCCAATCGAAATATGGTTTCACATGTGGTTCGCTCTTAGGCATGTTGCTCCTCCTTATAGGCTTTCCTGGCCATATCTTCGAGCACTCGATGCGATGGCAAGGTGATCTTATCCGGATCGATGCCGAACACCGATTCCTGATATGATTCTTCATGACGTTCGATCACGTAGTCCGTCTCGAACGTGTCATTACGGCAGATCACGACATTCGGATCTTCCTGCCATCCATACTTACCGAATTGCATAAGTACGGCCATATCGATAAGATCATCCGGACGTTCGACGAGCACTCGTCCTTCGGCGAGTTTGTCGTCTCTGACATAGTAGTCAAGATATACCGTATCGATGAAGTCCGGAGCGGTCTTGTGCTCATAGTCGTCGATCATATATGCGGTTCGGTTTGGATCGATGGAGTTCTTGAATCGATGCTCCTTCACTTCGGTGAGCAGCCCGAGAATAAGATTCTCATCACCTTCGCAAGCATCATACGATGCCTGTTCCTCATCGGTCAACGGTCCATCCCATCGAGGATTGCCATCATTGATTTCGAATCGCGCGAAGATCTTGGTTTCGTCTTTGGTCAAGGTTTCAGGCTCCTGTTCTGGTGTTGGTTTGATTGCTTCGAGTTCTTTTTTGGCGTCGGCGATGTCGCTATCGTACATATCGAGACGATCCGACCGTTCTTGGAGATCCTTCTCGTATGCCGCTTTGCGTTCCTCGTAAGCGGCATCCATGGCATCGAGCTGACGTCCTTTGGATTGACGTTGCTCCTCGAGCTGATTGACTTCGTCCTCCAGCTGTCGAAGGGGAATGTATTTGCGATATACGCCGAAATATCCGACGACGGTCGTGACGGCGACACCGGCCAGAAATCCGATGCCGGTAAATATCAGATTCTCACGATTCATGTTCGCTCCTTTCGAATAAAAAGGGAGCGCCACGATCCCAATGACGCTCCCGTATCAGATATGACGATCAGATCTGATCGTAGACGATGCCGTCGCAGTTGAACTGAAGAAGGATCTCTTCCTTGCCATCCCATGGGCAATCCTTGACATTGTCCCAGGGATCATCGCTGCAACCGAATACACCGAAGTCGACGATTGAATCGCGATCAGGCGTATTGATCCAACCGAGCACGGCGCCTTCCTTGGTATCAGGAAGACCGAGCAGACGATAGACATCGTTCAGGAACAGATGTCCAGTATAATCGAGCTTGTTCTGAGCACGATCCAATGCGGACTTCAGCATCACGGTATTCATATCCGGGGATTCGTGATCCCAGATCTGAGAATCCGGTCCGAACCATTTATCGGTCGGACTCAGTGTCTGGACGTTCTGCTCCTTCTTGGTCTCGATGACCTTGCCTTTGTCGTCGGCGACTTCGACGGTGTCGATGTTCTGATAGAACTTCTGATCGATCTCTTCGCCATACTGTGCTACGACACGTTCGCGGTAATCGCTGAACTTGGCGCTCACAGCAGCGAATGCCGAAGCCACAGCCGTGTATCGAGTCTGGAGGATGTTGTGTGCCGATAGAATACAGGCAATACTCAAACCGGTCAGAATAATGGTCGGAGCATAGAGCTTCGCATAAGCCACGGTGGTACGCATGTAGATGATCTGCTTCGACGAAGCCGCTTCATTGACCGTGAAATCGCCGTCATCGAGTTCGCCGTTGTCCACCATCTTTTCGAGGGTTTCGACGCGGCTCATTTCGGTTTCATGGTTCTTCTTCACGTCATCGATATGCATGGTCGACCGACATGCGGTGACGGTTGCGGCGACGCCCAGCACGATGCCCGAATAGGTCAGGATTTCCGGGCTATGCTTCTTCAGAAAGAGACCGCTCTTAGCTGCGGTTTTGACCAATGTACTTTTGATAGACATGTTTGCTCCTTATTTGTTGTTGTAGGCGAACTCGGTTTGCAGAGTCCACTTTTTCGTTGATTCCCAGCGAAACACATAGTGCGCTCCGCTGAATAATATGATCAATGCTGTATGGTTATCCATCCGGCGATATTTCTGAACTCGCTCCGAGAGTTCCGGGAAAAGCTGTTGGAATTTCACCATGGCAATAAAACTATCCATCATATCTCCTCGATCGTGCCGAAATCATAATTCAGATCGGACGTATATAGATATTTCCGTCCATCCCTGGTTGTGATCACGGCCGTATTCGGCAATCGTCCCGGCCAATCAATAGTGATATTGATCGTCAAGTTCGCTATCTCCGGAAAATGTCGAAATAGGCGATGCAACCATGATTTATCGATGCCGTCTGTGATTTGATATGCCATTACGATCGTTCCTTGCTTGCTCTTTGATTGCTCGCACTCGTTTGAGCACGATCGGTATTTGCTCGTCTGTCATTTTATCGACTTTATAGCCCCATGACGGACTCGAATACCAGTTCCTCAGCTCGTCCCGGTCGCTCATTGCAGATGCTCCGTAGGTGGAAGTTCCACGATATAACCTCCATAGATCGATCGAACACGGCTACCACGAATGTCATGCCAGCCCCAGTTCTGATCGGTATATTCAGCGGTGATTCCGGCGAATTCGTAGAAGTCCTTTACCCGAACAACACCATATTGCTGAATATAGTCGTTCATGGCTGTCAAAACATTTTCAGCCGACGGTCTGTCCGGGAACACAACTTTGCTGAAATCGTGGCGTTCACGAACCGTGCTATCGATCACACGTCGATTGCTCGACATGGCGTTATAATTCGTGTTCTGCGAATAACTTGGGTTATCACGTCGAACCAATCGAGGACTGGTCGGGCGATAATCCGACGCACCCATACCATACACCATTCGTTTCGTTCCGCCGATGACCATATCGACGAATGTATCCTTGAGTGCCGGCACCAGCACATCGGTCAGCATATACATCATGACATCTTTCGGATCACCTCCGAAGAAGCGCTTTACGCCTTTCTCGACCATGGTATCCTCTTTAAGTTTGCCATGAGCGACTGCTGCTTTCTTTGGCGTTTCTTTGGATTCCGGAAGACCTAAGTTCTGTCGAGAGACATCGACGACTAATGGCTTGCGATCGTCTTCTGCCATGCTCTTTGTCCTTTCAAAATATACAAGGAAAGAGCCCAGACATCGTCCGAACTCTTTCCTCATTACTTAATATATGGGAATCAGTTATTCTGCTGGTTCAGCTGAGCGAGATACTGAGCCGCTTCCGGAGGGAGTGCGTTCTGAGTCGCGCCATTGCTGATGGCATTCATGCGCTCAGTCAATGCCTTCGGCACCAGACCGGTGAAGAATCGCGTTGCGAACGTGTCATCGGACATCAGCTTGGTCAACAGGCTGTCGTACGCTTCAGACTCCATGAAGATCTTGGTAGCTTCGGAGTTCTTTACGAAATGCGCTTCGCCATCGACTTCGCTTCGCTTGCCATACGATGCCTTGATCAGATCGTCGATCAGATCGAACGTATCATCCGTAGATGCCTTTCCGGAAGTCACGGCTTCAAGCTTTTCCTGGATGCCGTCCTTCAGCAGTTGACGCATTTCACGCATGGTAAGATGGAAATATGCATCAATGGTCTTGCTGTTGCCGTCGATGTCCTCGTAGGAAATGGTTTCCTTGATCATGTTAGTTTTCCTCCTGTTTGTTGGACATAGCCGCTTTTTGTTGGGCTATGAGTTGTTTGAGTTCCATATCCTGTTGAACCGCTTCGCGAATATCGCGATCACGTTGCGCCAGAATATGGTCCCCGGTTATACGGAATGCATACTTACCCGCAAGCTGAGTAAGCACGCCCGTACAGATGGATTTGCCCAATCGGATGCCAAGAGGCTTCAGATATGGAGCGGCCGCTTTACCGGCTTGGGCGAGTAGGGAAATATAAGACATGATTTACTCCTTGTTGATGCTCAAATAAGATTGCGATAGTCAGCCATCGGCGATTCGTGGAAATTCACCACGAGTGCCGGTTTTCCATCAGGGGTCAGTGTGGTGCTGAAACTCAGTTCAATCGGATGATCCGACGTCCAACCAAGATCATCGCCACAACCGATATAGGGCAGATCCAAGGCTTCATAGAAGTCATTCAACGATGCGTACATTTCAGCATTCATCTTGTAATTGACGTCATTCTGGGCCTTGCGGATCTTCTCCAAGGTCGACGGGAAGAACCGTCCACTGAATCCGTCCATGCACAGCACATTGCCGTCGCCAATGACCACGGCCGAAGCGTCGTCTTTGGATTTTGCGATCTGGTCCTTGGCCACGGCCGCTTCGATTTCCTTGGCTTTCTTTTCGCCAACGATCTCATGCACCTTATCACGATAGATGGTCGCGGCTTCCTGAGCCATGGTATATGCCGAGGAATACGCGATGATCTTATGTGTTGCGGTCTGGTGGGCACCGACGATCGCGGTGATCGTAGCTCCGACTGTCAACGCGGTCGGAATATAACATGGAGCAACTCGTTTGACGAGCTCCTTCTTGTCGTATGGCTTGCCATCAAGCTCCATGCGATACTCCAGCAGACGATCATTCGCCTGAATGGTATCTCGTGACGCCATGATGGCGGTTCCGATCACACCAACCACTGCTGTGCCTGTGAGAATCGTATGTGAGTTTCTTCCAAGAAATTTTCGTCCGTTTGTGATGATATTACTTACCATAACAACCTTTCTGATTTGTATATTGTCAGTTCGCTAATAAAATATCATATAGAATATACATACTATTAGAACTAATAGTATTAATAATAGAATGAAATCCATATTTGCGACCGATCCAAAAGACAAAGCCAAAGCCGCATGTGCGACTCAGGCTTGTAGAACAATTCACTCTTGCGAGGAATTTGTGGATTCAGCGTTGGAATTCGATTCGTCAGACACGGGATGATCCCAATCGACGTCATCGCAGTCCGGGTCAAGATCATCGTCGGACTTTCCCAGGTGAATCAGCAATGCGAGTCCTGCGGCGGCAGCGGCTCCAATGGTGATATCCCTGATACGGTCCTTATGATCCTTGACGAACTGGACGATCTTGTTGGGCTTCTTCTCCTCGGTCTCGACGACTTCGGTGGTTTCCTTGTTCTGATCTTCCATGATTATTCCTTTCATTAGGTTGTGTATGGTTCTCATTAAGGGAGATGTATGGTTCGCGTTTACAGTGTCTATAAAAGCGCCAGTTGTTTGGCGATCCTTTTCCCCAAGACGTATGGGGTCGTAAGCACACTGGTTTCGACTTGTATTGTGTATACGCCATCGTATTCGCGATTCATTATCATCACGTCTGTAACATGACCTGAATTATAGATCGCGCTTAACAGCTTCGATTCGGCGACAATGGTTTTGGCACATGCCTTAACCACCATAACGTGACCGAGCTGGAAGTGTTGTTTCAGCCAAGCCAACTGTCCTCCACTTCATCGGAAGGATAACGTCCTCGTTCGTTGTTACGACGAACGACCTTCATATAAGCATTCTCGATCTCGGTCTGAGAAAATCCGAAAGCGAATGCGATATTCACCAACGTCTGGTATACATCGCAGAATTCTTCGAGGGAATGTTGGCGAAGTGCCATATACGCATCGTAATCGACACCAGTATCATTTTGCCCTTTCAGCTGGTCTTTGATCGCTTCCGTCAATTCGGCCGCTTCTTCGAGCGTCTTGAGCGGAGCATGTTTTCCTTCAGGAATCTGTTCGCTATCGAAAGCTAATCCGATGGGAAAATGGACTTCCTGCTCTTTATCATTCAGATGCACACCATAGTTGTTCTGGTCATCCGAGCTCACAATAAGCCTCCAAGTTTCTTTTCAAGTCTTGACTTCAGAAAACGAGTTTTGAAGTCGGCACGATTGTCAGGATTGCTGAAATATAATGTTGCCATTCCAGCCAATGGAATGATAACTTTCGTAATCCAGAGTCGTGCTTCACGATACAATTCGATTTTATTTCTCATGTTTTTGCTCCTTAAAATAAAGCCAAAGCCGCATGTATGAAATGCGGCCTTAGCCTTGAGATCATTTGGTACAGTTTCGTTTCATATATTCAGCAATCATCGGATCGTCCTCTAGAGACTCTTTCTCAGCTTTCTTTCCGATGTGATAGAGAACGCCGAAACCGGCGATTCCTAACAGCATCGAAACTAAGGTATAGATAAGGGCGCAGATAGTGTACTTTCCGAAGAAGGTGCTAAACTTCATGATAACTCCTTTATTGATGGTTAATGGTTCTCGTTAAAGGGTATGTTTTAGTCGCGATTATATACGATCATAATCATATTCGGGGTTGCACAATAACCATCGTTTTGGCCCCCACACACGAAATATCCATCGAGTCATGCCGTTTTCGACAAAGAACAGCGATATATCTTGTGATGATCGTATAATGGCTTGTCTAAAATTGCAGTCATGTATCCATGGCGCTATCTGCTCGACAAAACGAGTAAGCTCATTCTTCGAAGTATTGATATCGAAATCCCCGTCGACCGTCGTCGTATTCGTGGCATTTCTCACTGCCTCGGTTTCGATGCAGACAGCGCCGTTGTTATCCGCGTATACCCAGAATGATACGCCATTCGGTCGAACATACTGACACCAGCCGCTGATGGTGTTATGTGGCGCTTGATACGACCTATCCATGATCTTAGGAAAAAGTTCCGATGCCACCTCCTCATTGTGCAACTGCTCGCGGAAATTCGGTGGTAGATGTTTCCGTGCAATTAACATGTTTTCTCCTTAGTTATAATCAGAATTCCGGATCATGATCGAACACCGGTTGAGGTGCTCGTTCATAATTGATCTCTCCGCGATTGAACGCGTTCATGTATCGTAGAATCCGATCAGTTTCTTCGGTCACGGTTCGACTGGTATCGTATCCGCCTTTCGAGAATTCCTCGAAATTGACCCATCGTTTGCCATTAGACATCATGTCCACGACATCGGTAAGCCGTTCTTCGAGTACGGCGAACTGGGCGGCATCGTCGCGTTCCCTACGACTGATTTCCTCCGGATCGTCGCCTCGAAGAAGTAGTCGCTGATATCGAATGTTGTCATCGATATGCAGATAGACTCCGAATCGATCGGTGATTCGGTCTTTAATGGTCAAATATCCAGTCGGATCAAGAATGGTCACAGTATCGTCATCGGCATTGATATCCTGAAGATTCACGCCGTAACGCCACGTACCGAATACGGTCCGATATTCTCGAACGGCTACCAAATCCGGCAAAACAGCATCGAATTCGGCATCGTCCACGAACCAATAGTCCACGCCATCCTCTTCATTATCGCGAGGAGGACGTGTGGTCACCGATACGACGCGCCGAAACTCTCGACGAGCAAGTTCTTCGGCGATGGACGTCTTACCGGAACCCTGCTTGCCGAGCAGGACAATATGATTGGTATAAGCACCGGTCATGTTACCACTTCCTTACCTGGAAATTGGTGTGGAATATATCGTTGATCGCGTCGAGTCCATCCATAATCTGAACATCGTACTCGTTCCAGATTTCAATTGGAATATCAATGCGACGCTCGTATAGTCTGCAAGGAATATCACGTCCAAGCATCCAAGCATAGAGCATATTCAGAGCGATTTTCGGTCCTGAAATACGAGGCGATATCTTATTGTGACATTTGTAAGTGAATTTAAGTCGTCCAACTGGTCTTCTTGCCATGTTTTACTCCTAAAATAAAAAGCGAATGGCCAAGTGTCATTCGCCAGCAATGTGTCAGTCGTGGTAGACTTGGTCCGACAATGCTTTCAGATAACGTCGTACGACGTCAAGCTGTAGACTTGCGGTTCCTAGCTTGTCCATGAGAATACACACAGCATGGTGTTTGCGTTCTTGGCCATTCGGCAGTTGATCGTAATATCCTTCGTTGAGACGACGGATCACGAGATCAACATTGTCCTCTTCCTGTTCTTTGTCCCAAAGTTCCTTGACGCGGTCCTTTGCGGTGCAGAACAGATTCTTGGATGTTGTCTTGATATCCATGTTTCTCCTTTTTGTCGATTATTCGGTCATTAAAGGCCATGGATGAATCGCGGTGTCATGGACAGGTGCTGATGAGGACAACCGCGAAAAATGAATGCGGCAATAACAATAAACATAATATGCTCTTGGCATCAAAAAAGCCAAAGCCGCATGTGTGAAATGCGGCCTTAGCCTTGGATGTCATTAGTCATTATTTAGATTCATGTCATCAGCAGTGATCGGATTCTCCTCGTCATCCTTGTCTTCCATCTTCTTTCCGATGTGATAGAGAACGCCGAAACCGGCGATTCCCAACAGCATCGAAAATGCAGAGTAGATAAGGGTGCAGATGGTGTACTTTCCGAAGAAGGTGCTAAACTTCATGATAACTCCTTTATTGATGGTTA
>ERZ772816.287-NODE-287-length-58746-cov-167.029902_pt1 | contig 58746 bp, 102 predicted proteins | sample MGYA00511359_ERZ772816 | MGnify/ENA primary metagenome ERZ772816 (study PRJEB29015, sample SAMEA2737710) | human gut metagenome | biome: human gut; feature: human-associated habitat; material: faeces | place: China | collected 2012 ...
CCAGCACCTTGTCGATGGTGATGGCTGCAGCGCACAGGCTGCCCAGGATGCCCAGTACCCACAGCAAAGCTTCTTTTTCGGTCATTTGCCCTCCCGAAGACGGGTCAGACCCTTCTTGCGGATGATTTTGGGGTAGTTGATGGTGGTGACGTTGAGGTCTACGTTGCCCGTGATGCCCGGCACAGCACCCTTGCTGGTGTGCTGGTGAGCGTTGTAGTTAAACGTCACGTTGGGCGTCTTGCCGGTGTAGTCGGCCAGCCAGACGTCCCATCGAGAGGACAGCCGAGCCATGTCCAGCTCATACTTGTAACCGGTGTAGGTGTAGAGCTGGGCGTAAAAGCCCATCCGCTCCACCTGTTCCAGCGCGTAAGCGGTAAGATTGGACAGGTCAAGCGTGGACAGCTGCTTGAGCTTGTTCTCCTCCACGTCCACGCAAACGGGGAGAGAAAACTCCTTGCCGTACACCGCCTGCCGCAGCAGGGCAAGCTCTGCATCGGCCATCGCCTCGCTGGTGGCGTAGGTGTAGTAGTACACGCCCACGTCCAGCCCGGCAGCCCGGGCATTGCGGTAGTTGGTCTCAAAGGTCGGGTCGATATACAGGCCGTCCGACCGCTTGGAGAGCTCGTGATTTGTGGATACCGTCTTGAGCATTGCCCCCTTGTAGCCCGCCGCTGACACTTGCGCCCAGTCGATAAGGCCCTGATACCGGCTCACATCCACAAAGCGATAGGGCGGGTCACCCTCCCAGCCGGTTACAGCCTCTGCCCCGGGGGGTTCGGGAGGCTCCGGTGCGGGCTTTGCCTCTTCGGCATCCTGCTTGTCCCCCGGGCCAAAGATGGCCCGCACCAGCTTTTCCAGCAGCTCCAGCAGTTTACTCATTGTAGTCCTCCCCCGTGATCTCCTTGTACTGCTCTGCGGTGATCTCGTCCTCGGCCACCCGCTTGGCCAGCTCCCGCTTGACCCCGGGGCGACGGCTTGCGGGCATCTCTGCCCAGGTCTTGGTGCCTGCGGCCAGTCTGTTTGCCCAGATTTTATCCATACTGTACCTCCTTACTTGTTGACGGCGGCATCCAGCTCGCACAGTGAGTCCTCGATAACCGCCATCCGCTCCTGTGATTCCATGTCCTGCTCGCACATGGCGTCCTCGATCCCCGCCACGAGGCCGGGCAGCTCTCTAAGCATCCGCTCCTCTTCCAGCTTTTTGTGGAGTTCTTTCAGGCTCTTATCCATCTTGCAAAGACTCATCCGATAACACCTCCGATCATGGTGATGTTGCCACCGACGCCGGAAGCTCCTCGGGCAATCGTCACCTTGTAGTTAAAGGCCGCTCCCTTGGCGGCGGTCTTGTTGGTAAAGGCGTGGTGGACAAAGGCCCGGCTCTCGCCCAGACGTACATCCGTGCATTTCTCCCACACCGGGGCCTCGTCCAAGGCGTTGTTGGTCATCTCCACGGTCAGGCCCATGTCTGTCGGCAGGGTGCCTTCCAGCGTCATGGATGCCACCGTAATGGTATCGTCCGCCGTCAGCGGCTGGGCCAGCGAGAGGACGGCACGGGTCACGTTTTTGGTAAAGGTAGCGGTCCACTCTGTCGTGGTCTTTCCGTCGTCCGCTTCCAACACCAATTTGTTCTCCCCGTTGAGGACCTGCTGGAACAGCGCCTTCTCGCCCAGTGCCACGCCGCTCTCGCCCACATCGGAAGTGATTTCCGGCGGCTGGTTTTCCGTAGGGAAGCCGTCTTTGTCAATGTACAGCGTCTCCGGCAGGGTGAAACAGGGAAGATAGCCGATATTATAATTGTAAGCCTGTTCAAGATTGAAACTAGCCCCACTTGCGCTAATTACGTACATACCATTGGCAAAGTAATATATACTATCGCCGTCGCTATCGGTACGGTGGCCCGTATAGGCTGGTCCAGGGCTTCTTGTCCAAAAGGCACCATAAGAGCGTATGGCTGCTAATCGAGTACGTGCCGCAGTAGAAAGAGTCGTACCGTCCGAATAGTTATAACTCCCAAAGCGCGATACCCCCAATTCCACTGACGAGATTGCAAAAAAGCTAAAGCCAGCACTGGTCACATCCATATTATAACTAGGACTGCTGTTGCCCAAAGGATTATGCAAGCTGTTAACATGGATTTTCGTACTCCCAATCCAGCTTTTCACAGTCGTTGTGAAGTTGGCCAAATAAGTATTCCTATAATATGAACACTCCAAACAGCTGGGCCAATAAGAAGCGTCGGACCTACCATTTCCTGTTCGTGTGCCTTTCGTCGCCGGACTCTCCCGGCAAAACAGCGTTCTCCCATTGCCGTTCAGGCCCGACTCGTAGTTGTGGGCCAGCACGTAAAACTTGACTTTTGTGCTGCCTTCCATCAGGTATACAAAGCCATCGCCGATGGCCAAGTCTTTAATCTGCATATTTCCTCACCTCCTCAAAATTCCACTCTGCTCATCGCCTTGTTCCACACTCCCTCAAGTGCCACGCCCTCCAGCGTGTCAAAGGCCGTCATAAAGGCGCTGCCATCAACCGGCGTGCCAAGGATCATCTCCAGCATCCGCAGGCGCACACCGGCGGCAGAGGCGTCCGCCGCCGCGCCGGAGAGGGTGAGGGTCTTGTCGGTCTCGATTTTGATAGCGTTGATGCGGTCGCCGGTGGCTTTGGCGTCTGCGGGTGCGCCCGAGATGGTGAGGGTGGGGTCGGTGCTCGCTACAGCAGCCGCCTTGTCGGCGCTTTTTTTCGCTTCTTCTGCGGATGAGGCCGCAGCGTCTCTGCTTGCGGTTGCAGAGTTTGCGGCTAATTCAGCAGCGTCTTTTGCGGTTGACGCAACGGTTGCGGCGGCTTCCGCCTTTTCCCTTGCGATGTCAGCCCCTGCAACATCACTCAGAGTGTTGAGGGTGTTGGCGTTCATTGGAGTCCCCTCGACAACAGGTTCGTCATTACGAATCAAAGTGATGATTTCTGATGTGCCATCAGATTTCATCATAGTCCAACGCCCGGGATATTTTGCCTTTCGGTCAACAAAGTGCATAATAGGGTTCACCTCCGCATATTGTATCTGAACAATAAAGTAAGTGGTCTTTTGCCATCGCTTCAATGTCAGACAAAACTTTTTCTACTTGATTGATAATCGCAAAATGATAACTCAGCGCCTCGGGAGTTTCCGGGGTAGAACTTTTGCCACTGCATTTGGAACGAATGGCTTTCACGTTATCAATCCACCGAGTGGCATCCGCAACGGTCAGATAATCATTGATTGTCCAACCAGCTTCCACAGGAACAGTTAAACCGACCGTCCCTGAAAAAATAAGCTTGCTGTCGTCGCCGTAATAAGCGCTTCCATTTGTAATGTTGACGTAGTCGTTTGCGACAACCCATGATGGCTCGACAGAGGGCGGGTAGAAGTTGTTGGAGGCGGCGAAATAGAGCTGGTATTCGACGCCCTTTTCCAGCGCGAAATCGCCCATGTCCAGCGCCACGTCGTTGTAGCCGCGGATAATGTCGATGAACTTGTCCACTAGGGCGGTCGTGGAGTCGTACTTGCGCAGGACGGTGCGCATCGTGCCCGGCACATAGCCCTTGACACGGAATTCCAGCGAGCGGAGCCGCAGGTCCGCTTTCTTGGCCGTCAGCGGCATGAAAAACTCGAACTTGGCGGGATAAGTGTCCCATGCAGGAATGTCGCCGCTTTCATTTTTCGCAGTAACAACTTGAATGTTTTGCTGTACAATCCTTGCAGAATAAGGTGCGCCAACGATTTCGGCGAGTTCTTTGATTCCGTTTTCAATGCGGTTGTAATCCGTATAGCTCAGAGCGCCCTTCATTCCGGAAGCCCATTCTTGCTGTTCTTCTTCTGTCCATGTGCCAGTTCTTGCCTTTGCGGTCAGTTCTTTTACCCGGTCAACATCAGCTTGCGTTCGGTCTGTAATCCACGTTGCCATATTTCACCTCTTAAAAAATCAGTTTGCCGTCAGCGTCAATAGCGAGAGACTTTGGGACGGTAAATGCAGGGTGAACAACATTGTCATACTTACGGAGGGAATCGTCATTCGTAGCGTAAGAAATCGTCTCTGCGTTGGTATTCACTTGTAACGTAGAATCATACACGGCGTATGCATTTACAAGTTTGCTGACCAACAGAGGTCGCCAGTACTTGTTGGCGCTTGAACTTGTGCCAGCAATATCACGAAGCATCTGAAGCGAGTACAGGTAAGGAGTTCTCGTCCAAATGGAACGTCCTCTGCTGGAGCCCTCCATGTCAGAGGCAAGCATCGTTTTCAGGATTCCAGATGCATTTTGCAGGGGAGTACCCTCGTTGTGCTTATAGCTCGGGCTACTAGTTGTCCAATTCGGAGCATCAGAGCCTTCCGTGTCGTATCCAAACTCGTGGTAAGAAAGCAGGAAAATGCTTTTTGCCATCGTAGTCACTTTGCTGCTACCAGAATTGCAATAAGAGTCAGAAAAACCGGGAGTATAATAGATGGTCGTCTTATCAATAGCTTGCTTCTGGGCGGAGCTGAACGAGTTGAAGTACTCTCCGTTGAGCCAGCTGTTTACGCTGCTGCTGGCGTAAGTAGACCATGTAGAGCTCCAAGCCATGATGGCTGCATAGTGTTTTCGAACCAGAAGAGTTCGCCCGGCTCCATTCAGCTCGCTTTCGTAGTCATGCTTTGCAACGATGAACTCGGCCACGTTACCGCCTTCATCCATAAGGACGGTGCCGCCCTCTGCAACATCAAACAGATTGTACGCTGCCGTAGCAAAGGAGCATTCCGCGGAGACGCCACCTGCCGAGGCTGTGACAACAGCCTTACCCGGGGAGTTCCACTTGACTTGACAGGTGGATTTTCCTTCTGCGTTTGTCAGAACGTGGATAGAGACGATTCCCTCAGGAGAAGCCGACCAGTTGATTTTCGGAGAATCAATAGAAGCAGGGGAGAGGGTGGCAGACAAAATAACGGAGTCGCCCCAGCCAAGCTGTTCACTGGTATGGTCAAGAGACATGGCCTGAGCATCTGCCATCATGTACCCTTCGACAGTGCCTTTGAAACACCCATTGAAGGTGTACTTTACATTGGTTGTCAGCAAGACAGCGTCGTAATTGAACTGATGGTGAATCTTTACAATATCAAGAGCATCAATAGTAGGGCTTGCCCGATAGGTAAGAGAAGCCTTGCGACGGTTAGAAAGGACTCCATAAGACTCCGTAAGGGCGTTCCTGGATTTTGCAAGGATGTCCTTTGTGAGCATAACATTGCTCAGAGTCTGGCTCACGCCTTTGCCCGAAGGATTTTCAGGATAAGCGTAGGTGGCATTTCCTACGGTGGTCACTACGTTAAGCATATTCTGGGCAAAGGTGATTTCCGGCCAAGAATAATTGTTCAGTACTGGAATGTCCAACACGGGGTTGGAGGCATCGGAGCCGTAGACTCGGTTGATTTTTATCACGCCATCACGGGTCTGGTACAGAGCCATTCCAGCCGCATTGGCCGCAAGCTGCAAAATATCAGAATTGTGATAAGTAGACTCATCGCTTGTAATGTCGGTGGAGTAATTTTTCAGTTCATCCGAAATATCAAAGGTAATTTCATCCGCTTCCAACAGCTCCAAAGCATCGTAGCACATCTCATAGAGCGTGCCGTATTTTCTTCCGGTGTACTTCGTGCTGGATAGATACAGGAAAGCGTCTCGCGCCTGAAAGGATGCCTCAATGCTGTTGGCAGGGACGCTCCACTCTGACAGGAAGAACATTCCTCCGCTCACCCATTCGGTCTTCCCGTCAACATCCATTCCATAACGAACAGTGACAGGCTGGCGCTCATAGATGTACTTGTAAATTCCTTGAGGGTTTACGGAGTCCCATGTGCGGTCGCTGTTATCAAGGCTAAAGGAAATCGACTCCTGAGAAAGCTGCCCGGAGATAGGGTCTCTGGCAGAAGAATGGCTGTAAGACAAGATTTTGGTCTTGTCAAATACCAGATACCTTCCGATTTTCACTTGCTCGATCCTTACTCTTCGGTCGGGGAGACACCACTTTAGAACTTCAATCTCTACGGCATCAAACCCGGAAAGCTCAGCCTCAACATCAGAACGGACGGATTTGTTTCCGTTCACGGTCACAGTTTTTAGCTTGCTAGTTCCAAGGTATGCGCTGACCGAAAAATCCGTGGCGTACTCCCCGAATACTGTAGACCAGCAAATCGAAACGCCAGGAACGGAGGACTTGTTTTCACTTGGAAGTTCAAGCCGGATAACAGGATGGTTTGAATCGTCAAAAATCTCGGCACTCAAAAAACCAGTAGTTCCATACGGAGGAGAAGAAGGGACGATGCTACAGCTTCCATCAAGAACAGTAAGATTGGGCTCTCCTGTAGAATACCTCGAAATGGAAGCGTTATCAGAAAGTGCAATATTATGAAAGGTGGAGAACGGGGCTGCCGATGACGTGACGATGGTAGCTTTTTTATTGATGCCTGGCTCAGTGATTCCGCAGGTAATCTCCACAAAAGATTCCGGGACGAGGGTTTCATTAAATTTCTCTTTCCACTTATCGGAGACTTCAACCATGTATCATACCTCCACAAGAGAAAGTTTGCACCCTATCCACCCCATCACACCACCGGTTTTCGGCCCTCTACGCCACATGCCGCCGGTGCGGTCGGAGACATACATCTGACGGGTGGTATAACCAGCTGTGGCTTGGTTATAGAATTTAACAGTGCAGTAAAAATTCGTGGTAAAAAGGCTCAAGATGTCGGCCCACTGCCGTGCGGTGAGGTAGTTCCAAGACATGGAGACCTTTGCCACATCATGTCGCACGACAGAACCAACAACCTTTCCCTGAACATTTCGGCCAGAGTCTACGATAGTACTAGTCGTTCCCTCATAAGAGGATGGTTCCGGCAGCTCTACGCCATTCACCGTAACCAGGGCAGGAATATTGGCCATCTGAACCATCCTTTCTTAATAGGAATAAACTTCGGTACCCATAATAGACACGCCACGTTCTTTCTGGGTCTTTTCAACAGAAGCGGTGAGCTGCTTGCTATCAAGGTACACTCTTACATCTCTTCCATCAGAGATTTCCTCTCCATACCGCTGCCAGATGTCGAGGAATGCATTGTAGCAGCCGTTGTACACAGCATCTCTCATCTCTTCGGAGTTTCCACTTGCGGCAGAATAAGTGCCACTATAGGAAGAGCTGGATGTCGAGGAATTGTAGCTAGAGCTTCCAACATACTGAGATGTATCGCTGTAACTACTGGTAGAATGGCTACCACCAAGTTTTGATACGATTCCAGCGATTGCAACACCAAGGGCGGCGGCAGCAGCAAGGGCTACGATTCCAGCGGGAATGCCAAAAACCGTAGCGCTGAGGGCGGCGCCCACAGCAGAAAGCATTCCCGCCACTGCGGTTCCGATGGTGCTTACCAGCCCGGCAAACCCAGCGAAAATTGTCGGGAAAGAACTGAGCAAGCCGCCAGACAGCGCAGCGCTGATTGCTTTAGCAGCCGTTGCGAGAGGAGACTTCACGTTTCCGAAAGCCTGCGTAATACCAGAAAGCATCGTCTGAGTTTCAGAGGAAACCTTTCCGAAATTCTGAGTCAGTGCGCTCACCAGATTTTTGCCAATGGTAGCGGCTGTATTCAGCAGAGAAGAAGCTTGGTTTTTCAATTCTTTGCTCAGTCTGCCAAGCAAATCGCTTGCAACGGACTTGACGCGTTTACGCTGCTCATCGCCCATAGCGCCCCAGATGGAAGCAGCAATAGTAGTGCCGACCGTTTTCCAGTCGCCACTCTGCGCGGCCTGAATGAAAGTTTGCACCGTACCGAAGAAGTTGGTTTTGAGGTTGTTATCGAGTTCGGCCCACTTAGAATCTAGCCCGGAAATGATGCCGTTGACGTAGCTTGTGCCGCAGTCAATGCCGTAGTTCGCCATCTCTTCGCCCTTGAGCTTGGTGGCGTCTACAAGTTTATTCATAGCATCGTTGACATAACCGAGGAAAGCAGTGATACCGTTCGCAAGACCCATGTCGATGTAACCGCCAATCTCTGCAAACTCCGTAGAAGGGGAGTGAATGCCGAGCACATTCTTGACCTTATCAATGACTGCGTCGCCAACATTTGCAACAGCGTTTTTGGCCGTTTCAATCATGTTGTTCACGCCATCAATAAGACCCTGAATCAGATTTTTGCCAATATCAAAAAGACTAAAATTGTCGAATGCGCTCTTGATTGCAGAAAGAATTTTTTCCGCAGTTTCAGTTACGCTAGAGATAGCATCGGTAATGCCTTTCTTCAATCCGGCGATAATGTATCCGCCTTGTTCGGCCATTACGGTAGATGGGGAATTGATTCCAAAGGCAGACTTAAAACCGTTGATAAATGGATTGAACACATTTTCAATAATCCAAGAAGCAACATTCGTGATTGCGTCTTGAATGCCGTAATAAATACCGTAGACGATATTTAGACCAACATTATCAAACGGCCCCTCTGCCACTTTCTTTTCAAAATAATCGGCAATTCGAGAAACCAGACCACCCATGAAGTCGAGTGCTTCAATGAACGCTTCGCCAAAGAAACGACCGATGGCTTGAGCTAGCCCGGCCCAATCTACGGAAGTAACGGCTCTAATAGCAAAGTCAACGAGGTCTTGACCAAGTTGGTAAGAGTCTGTGCCAGCCAAGAAATCAGAAACAGCGTTAATGCTATCAGTGATAAAGTTAAAAAAAACTCTTGCAAGCTTTTCAATCTCAACATTTTGAAGAGCATCGGAAAGCTTATCAGTTAATTGCTTCCCAACACCAGTCCAATCTACTGTTGCTATCCAATCTGAAAGTTCGTGAAAAAATCCAGAAAAGCCATCAATAAAGGCGTTAAGCACAGATGTCCAGTTAAGCTGAGACAGAAAACCGCCAAGAAGCTCAAACTCGATAATAAATCTGTCTGCAAGTAATCGGCCAAATAAATCCCAGTCTACAGAATCCACGAGCCCGTTAACGCCATCTGCAAAAACCGCTCCGAGCGAGGCCCAATCAACAGAATGGATGGCATTATAAATCATGCCCATAAGTTTATTCAACTGTTCACCGATTTGGGTTCCGATTTGGAAAGAATCAAGAGATTTCAGTTTCTCCTTAATCTCGTCAACAGCACTTCCGGCATAATCTTTGAACATATCATACTGGGAAAGGTCAACATCACCAAGTAAATTACCAGTAGCACCGCCGCTGCCGGAGCCGGACGAGCCGGAGTTTTGCGAGGGGTCAATGATGTTTAATTCATCAAAACCCATCGTGTAATCTTTAGCCGCTTTCGCCGCTGCTTTCGTAGCATCAGCAGTGTCATCCATAGCGTCGCTCACGCCGCCAATATCTTTCTGTGTCTTGCTAAAATCGGTAAATTCAATTTTCTGTCCAAACACAGATGCAAGAGAGACCACAAATTCTTTGATAAGGTCAACTGCTACAATCAGAACGGGAAGAATCGCCTTAAATGCGGGATAAAGAAGCTGGCCTACAGCCTTTGCAAGCTGCGAAATTTCAGACTTCAAAATGCGTACCATATTGGCGGGACTACTAATAGTCTGCGCGAGATTGCCTTGAATGTTTGTGGTCTGCTTCATAATGGCGATGTAGCGAAGAACTGCCTTATCTGCCTGAGACAGACTAGAAACCTGTTTATTAAAGCCCAAAGCAAGAAGTTCCTGCTGTAACCGTGCCTGAGACAGATCAACGCCTAAGCGTCTAATAGGTTCAAGCTCGCCAGAAATTGCGGAAGCGATAGCTGTAAATGTGGTTGCGGTATCCTTGTTCCAATAGGACGATTCATCATAAGAAAGCTGCGTCAAGTTTTTGGAAAGAATATACGCTTTATCACTCGCTAAGCCAAACGATGTTGCGAGACTTTGAATTGTCGCAATGTTTGTCATTGCTTCTGTAGGGTCGATTCCAAGCAGAGACTCCATTTTATTGATAAGTTCAGTTGCTTGGCCGCTTAGCTCGCCCATTGCGTTGTTGAACAAGTCTGTCGCTTCGTAAAAATCATTAAACTTGGCAACAGCGTTAGCAAGGTAAGAAGCGATAGCCTTCAAGGAAACAAGCTGTGCGGCACGATTCTTAATTGCTTCCAACTGACTCGCTAGTTTTGCAAAACTAGCGCTTGCTTTATTGTTTGCAGAAGATAGGCGATTTGTGGAACTGATGGCGCTTTTAATTTTAGAAGGAAGCGCAGAGAAAGAGCCTCCAACTTTATCCAGCTTAGAGGAAAGTGGAGAAATAGAAGATGCCACTTTTTTGCAAACTTCCGAAAAATCATCAAGCGTTTTAGCGTCCAGTTTCTTTGTAATGCTTGGGATTTTAGCAATGGAATTGATTGCGCTGCTTACACCACGCAAGCCCTTCATAGAAGAATCGCTAATAGAAGAAATTGGAGCAATGCCTTTTCTGAGGCTCTCCATTTTACTGCTTAACCCGGTAAAATCGATATTCCCGATATTCACATTGGAGATTCGATTCAACGCATTGCCGACAGCTCGAATTCCTTTTGCGCTTTCATTCATATTGGCGTTAGAAATCTTGTCGATAAAATCCGTCAGCTTATCTAACCCAGAAAGCCCGGTGGATGCCTGTTTCAGCGCAGAAATGGAAGCGGACAGCTTATCAAGGCTGTTGACAACCTTCGTCACATTGCCCTTTGTCCGCAAATTAGAAATGGCGGTAGCGAGCTTGTCGATATTAAGCTCTGCGCCCTGCGATTCCGCAGAGATTTCTACGGATAAGCTCGTAATATCAACATCAGCCATCACTACCACCATCACTTTCCATCATAGAGAACATCATTCTCTTGATTCGCTCCTGCGCCTCAACTGCGCGTTGGTATTCATACTCGTCTTTCTCCTTTTGGGTAAGGGGAATCGGTCTGTCCATGTACTTGATAGGTTTAGACCCTTTCTTTCGGAACATATTGCCAACCGTAGAGGAAAGCGCAGATGCCATGTAAAAGCCGTTTCTCCACGCTTCAGCATTGGCTCTGCGTTCCCGCAGCTCCTCTGCGTCACGGTAAACTTTCGCCAGCCAGACATCGCCGTACCAGAACTGGTCGTAGGTCATGCCGATGGAGATGTAATAGGCTTCTACATCGTGGAACAGCTTAGAGAAAGAGAATGGCTCTCCCTCTCCGTCTGTTTCCTGAGATTGTGCGGTTACACAATCTCCCACGTTGCGTTTTTTGCGGTCTTGTCCTCAGTGTCAGTTGCCAGCAGAGACTTAGAAGCGTCCATGAACATCTCAAGCAGAACGCCCATCAGGTCTTCCTTATCCTCGATGTGCTGGAACATTTCGTCCACGACCTTGCGCTTAATGCCCTTGTTCCGTGCGATGAAAGCGCCGTAGAACAGGGCACGAGAGTTAGACAGCAGATTGGTCATCTGGGTGTACTGGCCAATCTGAAAACCTGCACGCTCGGTGGCTTCCACGCTGTCACGGGTGAATGTCAGCTCGTAAGTGTTCTTGCCATCGGGGGAATGAAAGTTGATAACCTTAGCAGCCATAATAAATGCTCTCCTTTATAAATAGGGGCAGAACCAAATCTGTTGTTCAGTTCTGCCCGGTTTGATTGATTCGATTTTTGCGGTTTAGCCGCCAGTGACGGTCAGGGTCTCGCTGAACTCAGGCTTCTTAGTGAAGATGCAGTTGATGGTCATTTCCACAACCTCGTCTACGCCAAAGCCGGACAAGCCAACCTGATGCATACCCTGCCAAGTGAAGCCGGAGCCGTCCTGCATCTTCAGGGCGTAGTACTTCACAGCGTTGCTCTCGGAAGTCTCATCATAGCCAGCTGCTTTGACCTTCGTATAGTCAGCCTTGTTGTAGTTGGCGGTGAAAGACTTGGTGTCGCTCTGGATAATGCCAAAGATGTTGACCTGCATGGGGTCAGACAAGGTAGTGGCATCCAGAAGGTTAGGCTCGGAGATCAGGTCAGGCACATCCTTGATGTCGCACAGCTTCGTCAGAGCGGTTGCGCTGTCGCCACAATACAGGGTGGTATTCAGACCGGAGATAGCAGTACTCATAGAATGTTTACCTCCTTAGTTTCGGTAAATCATTCCGTCCTCTCCGATTGTTGCCCCGTAGCTGCAATCAATCCGATAGACGGAATTGTTGTACAGCCCATTCAACGGGGCAAACGATTTGCGATAAAATTTAAGCGGTTCAAGAACAGAATCCACGATGCCAACGATGGAACGTGCTTCTGCAATGCGTCCGGTGTTCTTGTTAGAGTAGATCCGCACGCGCAGGGAAACGGCAGCGTACTTGCTGTGACCAGCAGAATCAATGTGCACAGGAAGATTGCTGTTTTCCTCTATCTGCACACACGGAAACTTCTTGACGTTGCTGTCGTTGATTTCACCAGTAACGAAAATGCCGGGAACTTGCTTTCGCAGCTCCTTAGCAACGGCCGTGAAGATAGAATTGAAATAATCAATCAACTATTCCAAACCTCCCTCCACGTTGCTTCGACCTGAGAAGCCATTTCCTCAACAGCCCCCCACATAGCCATAGCTGGCTCGTTGCCGTCGGTGTAATTCAACTGACCTTTGCCGTCCACTTCCTTAACAGGAGTGCCAGCATTGCCAGATTCACCGTAGTAGTACCAGCGCTTGTGCTGTCCGTTGCCTTTTCCGTATGTTCCGTGTTCACCAACGCCGTCAGGAAGTTCACCGCCATAAGCAGAGTGCATAACGCCAGTGCCAAACTCGATGAACGCAACTGCCTTTCCGTGCGCTACGATTGCAAAGCCATTTGGCGTTTGTACCGGGTCGTGCTCAACTGTTACGTCATTGTCGCCAGCATACTGTGCGTTAGCAAACCGTACAGTCGCAACGTCAATGCCTTTTTGCGCTAGCGCCTTTGCAAATTCCTGCGCCTTTTTGTTCAGGGTGGTCTTGTACTCCTGTATCTGACGTTCCGCATCACGAAGTCTGGCATCGCTCAACCTCACTTTAATTTTCACTTGCAGCCACCTCTTTCAGCGCATACAGCGTATCCGTGATATGCTCTGCGACCTTGACCACAGTGTAATTGAATGGCTTTGAAACGTCTGTCTGAAACCAGACGTGCGTACCTTCATAAAGCGGTGTGTTGCGCTTTTTGCTGGACGAACTAACAACGTAGCTGTAATCCGTGAACGCTCCAAAAGGGTTTGCTTCCGCAGAACCAGTAGGAGGACTGACATTCAGCATCAGCTTTGCGGGTTCGCTCCACGATTCGTATGCGGATTCGCCAGTCTCGTTTCCCCACTCGTCCACAACAGGCGTTTTTTCGCCAACAGGGTTCGAATACCACAGCGGGCGTTTATCCAGCGGGCTTCCATTGAACATCAGCCGATAACACCTACTCTCGGAACCACTTCATTTAGCAGGGATTGTGCCACATCGGAGCTTTCCCACACACGAGTAATGCCGTTGTTGGTGTAGCTCGTCTGTCCGTTTGCGCCGATGTGGTTATACAGTTCCGCTGCAATGCGTATCTGCAACGACTGATACTGCAAGGGCAGCTCGTCCGGTCTGTTGCCGAAGGGGTAGCCCTGTGCAAATATCTTGTCTTTGGCGAAATCAAGCAGCAGGTCGAAGAGTGGGTAGTCCTCGTCCGTGATTTCACGGTCAAGTGCAGGAGCAATGTACTGCCCCAGCTTGACTGCCACTTCGGAATACTGATCTCCCATGCTGCTTTCCTCCTTTCGCCTTAGTAAGCCTTGATGCAGTACACAGCGTCCATGCGCTCAAAGGACGGCAGGACGATTTCAGAAGCATAGACGTTGGCGTTGACCGGATGAATGGTCAGCTCAGTAGTAATGGCAACGCCAGTGTTCACGATGGACACGGATGCGCCGGACTGACCAGACAGCAGGTCTGCTTCCTCAGGGGTAGTGCCGTACCAAGTGCTGCCCAGAGCGCCGGAAGGAGCAACGACCACCATGCCATCGGGCAGGTACTTTTCGCTTGCACTGTACTGGTCTGCCTTGAACATCTTGTCATACAGATGGATGGTCAGCCCAGTTGCGGACTCGATAATCTGCCGTGCTTCGGCATCCAGCAGAACAGCGTTTGCCTTTGCGGTGACGGTCATGAACCGATTCTTCACCTCGTCCGCAGTAATCATGTTGCGGAAGGTGGCGGTGTTCATGTACACCTCAGTCACAACCTCGCCAACGCTTGCCAGAACAGCATCCTTTGCAGCGTTCAGGTCAGCAATGGGGGTGGCGGTGGCGACGTTCCACTTGGACTTTGCGACAGAGACTTCCTTGTAGTTGGTGGACTTCCAAGTGCCGTCCGGGTCGTAGTTGTAGGTGTAGTTCACGCCGTTTGCCTTGATGGTGATGCCCGGAACGCCATTGGCGGGAGCCAGCAGCTGCCAGATCATGCGCTCAGGAACGATACGAGCGCCAGTGATAAGCTGTGCGGTGTCATCGTACAGACGGTTCATCACATCACGGGCATAGGGGTCGTTGCTGTCCAGAACACGCAGGATTTCCTGACGGTCTTTCTCGCCCAGATGGTAGCCCTCGCGGAAGAACGGCATCTCGGTCTCATCGAACTTGAAGCCCTCACGGGTGCGGAACGTAGCCTTTGCGTCAAATGCGCTGGGCATCAGGGAAACGCCAACGCCCTTGTGACCACGCAGCCACTTCAGGTCGAGACCGGCCTTCTTCTTGGCGGGAAACAGTGCATCAGATGCAAAGGGCATCGCGTTGGTAGGGTCATTCGTCCAATAGGCGGCAATCGCAGCCGGGGCAAAGACTTCCTTAAGATTCAGTGCCATGTTGTTTTACCTCCTATTAAGCGTTCACGCTGATGTTGTCACGGCAGAAGATGCCAGGAATGGCAGTCTTGAGCGCAGTAACCGCATCAGAATCATAGGTGAAGCCAGAGCTTGCGGCAGCCTTTTTGGTGTCGATAACGCCACGAATCAGCAGGGAAGCATTGGGGTTCTCTGCCGGGTCAACGTCATACAACAGAATGCCGTCTGCGGTGGCAGAAGTTGCCTTCTTGCCAGCCAGCGTCATGGGATAGCCAGCCTTAACCGCAGCAGCTTCGGTCACGGTAAAGGGGATGGCGGTGTAGTCATTGGAAGCAAGGATGGTATCGTTGATTCCGTTGACCGTGTTTCGGGTAAACTTCATGTTTTCCTCCTTGTTAATGGAAAGCACTCATTGCGTCACTCGATGCCTTAGAAGCATTTGCGTTCTGCTGTGCAAGGCTCTTAGCAAACGCCACGCCCTCACTGTCAGAACCGCCCTTGCCATCCGCACCCGGAGGTGTGGGCATATCCTTCAGCAGAGAAGCCTTGTAAGCGGTGTCGTGGGCGGTCATAAATTCCGACTGGAACTTAAACACCTTGTCCATGTCACCGTCAGCCAGTGCAGACGCAGCCTTGTTGGCAAGTTCAGCGTCATAACCCTGTGAAACGAACTTCTCACGGTAAGATGCAAGGGTCTTTTCCTTGACGAGGTTTTCCTTGTCGGCAGTCAAGGCTTCAATCTGCTTCTGCATCTCTGCCAGCTTGTCAGCCTGTTCCTGTGCAGCATTCTCGTCATCGGTGCGCTTTGCCTTGAGCTGCTTCTTGTACTCAGCAGCTTCGCCATTGGCTTTTGTCACGGCGTTGCGCAGCTTCTCGACCTCTGCGCTAGGGTCTGCAACTTTTTCAAGCGCAGAAATGATTTCATCGGCGGTCATGCCCTCTTTGTAGGCATCACCAAGTAACGCTTTGTAGTTCATATCGTTAATTTCCTCCTGCGTTTTTTTACCGTTGCTTCCCTGCAACGCTGCGAAATTTGTATCCCGGCTTCCCTGCCGTATTTATAGCAAAGGATTATTCACCCTCTGTTTCTTTATTGGTATCGGTAGACTGTTTGTCTGCCATGTTCTCGGCATTTGTGTCGGCAACATCCTGTTTAGGCTGTTCCTGTGGCTTCGGTGCTTTCCCATCCTTACCCAGCTTGCCAGCGGCAATCAGGAAAGGCTTGCTCATTTCGTAAGCAGCCTGCGGGTCAGGGAACAGACCGGGCGTAGTGAACGCCAACTGCGGGTCAATCGGCTGCTGAATCATCTGCGCAAAAATCTGAACCTTGCTCTGCTGGTTGTCATACTGGCGGCGGGGCAGCTTGATGTTGATGTCACTTGCCATCAGCTTAGAACCAGCCGTATCACGCAAGATTTTCAGCATTACAGACAGGCTCTGACGCTCAGCATGCTTGAACATATTCTCGTACTGCTGCGCCCTTGCTTCGGTGTGATTCCAGCCATTACGGACAATGACTGCGCCCACGTTGTCAGATGTCGCGTTCTCGCTTCCAGTGGCACTAGGCATGGCAGTCAGACTGCGGTACACGTTCAGCATAGAATCAAGCAAGGTCTGGCTCTGCTGCTGGTCAAGCTCGTTTGCAATCTGCGACACAGAAGCGGGCAGACCAGAAGTGGATTTCAGGCACATTGCGCCAAGTTCCTTCACTTGGTCGAGAGCGTCCTTGTCCACAAGGCAGTTGGTAAACACCATGATGGATTGGATGAATTGCGCCACGCCGTCCAAACGGTTGCTTTCAAGGTCGTTGATGGCATCCAGCACAGGGATAGCCGGTTCAAACAAGCCCATTCGCTCCGGGTTCAGCTTGTATTCGACCATCGGCAGCATTCCAAGAGAATGGTTCTCCGATTTCGTAACCTTGCCGTTGTCGATTTCAAAGTACTGGTTTGGTGTATACACGCAAATTAGGTCGTTCAGGTCATTCTGATAATTGCGTGGGATGTGCAGAATGTTAGCGATGGGCTTGTGACCGATGCCGGAGTTGTAAATCACATACGCCATATCCGGGTCGGGAACATCCACCAGTAGGGGCGTTTCGTCCGGGTAGTTGCCGTTGTACCCCTTATCAGGGAGAACAATGCGGTATCCCTGTCCGCACTCCAGCATCCACTGCCAGAGCCGCCGATCAAGCGCATCTTTGCCCTCATACTGCAAAGCGTTGGACAGGCGGGCGATTTCCTCACCGTCACCTGTTGCCGTTTCAGACCGCACATAAGAGCAGGGAGTGCCGCTCATGTAGCCTGTGTAGAAGCCCACGCACTCATTGGCGTGGTTCTCTACAATGCGATTGGTAATTTCAGCGTGATACTCCTTCGTGCGATTGAGGACAGGCTGACTACCCAAATAGTAGTTGTGTAGAAAGCGAATCTCGTTCTTGTTCAGCAGATGAATAGGCTCTGCCTTGCCAGTGACCACTTTCAGCACGTTTGCTTGATTGATTTCCGTCTCCGGCGTTTCAATCGGTCTGCGTCCGGTCAGCGGCTCATTCAAAAAGCCGTCAACAACTATCTGATACTCAGCCATGTTTTCCTCCTTTCCGGCAAAATAAAAAGCGCAGCAAGACAAACCTGTTAAGGTCTATCTCACTGCGCTTACAACTGCGCTTCAAAAGCTATTCAGTTCTTGAACTTCGGCACGGAGACCCACGTTTCTTTTGGAAGATTGGAATCTCCAATTGTAATCCAATGGCAAAGAGGGCACAGAAGGGAGAACTTACCTTCCACTTCGCCAAGATAACGTCCGCAATCACACGGATTGCCGTTTGCGTCTTTCCGAGGACGCTTGCATCGTACTTTTGCTACCATCTGTGCTCCTTTCGTTGGATTTCTGGAAACAGGCTGTTTGGCACAGACCCGTCAGAAGCCACCGGGAAACTATTCGCACTTCCGGTCGTGCTATTCTCCGCCCGGAGAAAGCCATTGCAGCCTTTACATTCAGTTGTCGGACAGACGTAAACGGGTCGGCTGCAATTTTGGTGCTACATAATGGATTTGAACCAATGTATGCTCGGATATGAGCCGAGTGCTCTAACCATACTAAGCTAATGTAGCATAAAAACCCGGCTTGATTGGTTAACCGCCGCTCTTTGCAATGTCATGTCTAAACATCACATTGAGAGCCGGGAATAGCGGTGGAGGTTTTGGAGAATAAGTCCATGCAAAGCTAGGTAGTTGGTTGTGCTGCGTAACGGAATCGAACCGTTGCTTGCCAGCCGTGGGGGAGACAGGCCGGCATTCCCCTTACAATTGGAAACGCAACATATAAAATCCGGTGAAGGTGAAAGAGTGAGAAAACCTCCACCGGTGAAAGGAGGAATATGCTTGTTGACACGCACGCGAGTAAAATGACAAAACCCCGCGTGCAAGCTATTCCTTTAAGGGAAGCTGCAAAACTTCCTGTGTACATTATAAGCCTTGTCAAGTGGTGAAATCAAATAAATAGACCCAGCGAACACAATATATTGTGTTTTTAATCAAAAAGGCCTCTTGACAGGCTCAATTTTACTGATTCCGTTATACAATTCATCGGCAAGCTGTGCCAGACTGTCCGGTGCATCATCGTGCGGAACTTTGCCAAGCTGTGTGAACATCGTCACCTGTTCCATGAACGCCTTGTACTCTTTCGACTGGTGTTTCTCGTCAAGGAAATAGAACCGTTTGATGTCCGGCGCATACTGGATGATTCTGGACAGCTTGCTTTGGCCACTTGGCGCACGTTGGCTGCGGACAGAGCAGTGATAGCCTTGCTGCCGGAGCTGGCTGTCTACCACATCACAGTATTCGTCACCGCCGTTGTTGGCTTCGCCACGTACCACGTTGATTTTATGCTGGATGATTTTGCCCACGACTTCCGGTCTTGTCACGGTTTTATCGCCGTTATTGAACACAAGGTCTGGGATGAACACAGCATCGCCGTACACATAGGCGATAGGACAAGCCGTGAAGTCACCACCGCCCCATGCAATATCCATGACCATAAGCTTGCAATCAGGCTCACCATCAGGCAAAACGCCGTTGAAATACCGCAGTTCATCAGCAGGGAACAGCAGACCTTCACGCACGTAAGGCTTGCCCATGTACTTTGCCCACCATGTTGCATCGTCAATGCTGGCTTTCATGTCTGCGTAGTAGGCATCGTCAAAGCCAACGCCATAGTCATAATTGAAGTTGCTGTGTCCATTTTCATCCACTGCAGGAATCACCCGGAATCTGTACTTTGGATTGTCTGCATACTGGTTCTGAATGCGCCCAAGAGGGTCAAGCACGTTCCAGCGTGTGCCGACCATTAGCTCTAAAGCGCCTTGCTTTTTACGGTCTTTCAGCTGGTTCAAATAGGCATCGTACTTGTTGTTCAGACGCTCAACGTTCAGGCTTTCCTCCAAGTCCTCGATCAAGTCATCGCTATACAGAACGCCGCCCTCGCCGATTTCAACAGCGCCAGTCAGAGTGCCGCCAATAGAGCGACAAGTCAGGGTTGGAAAACGCTTCTTTCGGTTCAGGTCAACGCTTTCATCCTTTGCGCTTTTGTCCACAAGCTGAACATCAGGGAAGATTTTGCCCCAATTGTAGGTAACAGGGTCAGTGATGATGGATAGCACCTCGCCGTAGAAGCCGTTGGTCAGCTTGTCAGAGTGTCCGCTCATGACCGATGCAACGTCAGGGCGGTTTCCCATCAGCCATGTGATGAAAAAGATGCACAGCGTGGACTTGCCGACGCGAGCAGGTAGACTAACTCCCAAGAAGTCAATCCGCTTATAAAACAAGTCCTCAAGGTCATCTGCAAGCACTTTCAGAACCTTGCGTCTCGGCTGGTAGAACTTCTTCTCCGGCGCACGGTTCCATTCAAGGTAGATGCAATAGCTGTCGAACACATCTTTTGCTTCAAACAGGTACGTCCGACCGATAATGTCATAGACCTTCGCCACGTCCTCGCCTGTTTTCATCTTACCCATCATGGCTGCGCAGACGGAGCGCAGCTCACCAGAGTATTTGTAGGCATCGAACCGCTTGTCTTGCGGCAGGGCATCTCTCAGGTTTACCACCGCCTGAAACCAGTCCTCGTAGACCTGTGCTTCGGTTGGATTCTGCTTTGCATACGCTTTGATGCTGTCAATGATGGCGATACACTGCTTTGACTGCATAAAAAAATGGGCACCCCCTACCTGAAAATGTAAAGAGTGCCTACAACTGCACAAAAATCAAATATTCGGTTTTATAATGCGATTTTAGAAAATTTCTTTCTCAAAATAAATTAAAAGAACTGCCCGATCGTTTCTAATCCTTTTTCTACCTTCTTCATTATGCTGTTTTCGGATAGATACTCCATGCCTTTCAAGGTAATCTGCGGGTGAATCGGCTCTACAATATGCGGGAACTTGTTCGTCAGGTCTTGCGTGTAGACCAGACCGCGAATGAAGCCGTTCATTTGCAGTTCGATCATAATCTGCTCCCAGTCAGAGACCTTCATCTTCATTGCTTTTGCAGAGATAAGCTCATAGTCAAATTCTTCATCGCCCTTGTGCTTATCCAGCAGTTTGAGAATCTTGTAGATGGCATTAAAGTTGTCCATGAGCTACTCCTTTCACTGGTTATATAAAGTAGGCTTCGGTTCTTCATCCCCAAGCATCAACTTGTAACGAAGATACTTTTCAATAATACTGTGTCTTTCTGCCAATGTGCCATAAATAAAAACGAGAGCATCTTTGGCAGCGTCATAATCATTTGGAAAAATGACAATTTCCTCGTTTGCAAAAGTTACGGTGCAATTTTCCGAATGACAGGCTTCCAAAAACCTCTTGATTTCAAGGAATCCCCCAAAGTCAAGCATAGACCGTAGCGTTATGCTTCCGTTCTTAACAATCAGTTCTTCTCCCTGCATATTATCCAGCCTTTCTCTGTTCAGCAATCCGATACCATGTCTGGCGAGTCACGCCAAGCTGTTTGGCAGCGTCCGTGACCGTGAGAATGCGCTTCTCCACCTGTTCATGGAGAACGTCAAAGAGGTTTCGGTCATACTCGGTTGGTTTGCGACCTTCCCTGTAATCGGGACGCTGACTAGCGATTTTCTTGCCCTCTCTAGTGCGTTCAACAATCATGTCACGCTCAAACTGGGCAAACACAAGGAACATACCTCTCATAGCCCTACTAGCAGGGGTGTTATCCATCACGCCAAGATTCAACACGTTCACCCGGATTCCTTTTTCAATCCACGAATCAATCAATTCATACCCACCGACAAGGCTTCTGGCAACACGATCTAGCTTCGTCACAACGATTGTATCGCCGCTCTGGACTTCTGCTTCCAGCTTGTCCAGTTCCTTGCGTTCCATTTTAGTGCCGGTATATACCTCTTTGAAAATCTTGGTTGCACCAGCAGCCTTGAGGGCTTCTTCCTGCGATTCAAGGCTGTTGCCGTCAATCGCCTGTCCAGCGGAACTAACACGAGCGTAACCGTAGATCATTCGGGTTCACCGTCCTTCACTCTATGTCGATGCCTTCGCAATTTTTGAACTGCGCATCACGAGGAACAACTACAATTTTATATCCCATCATATTCAGCATTTCGTTTAGCTTATTAACGCTAATATTTTTTTGAGAAAGACGTTCGCTTAAAGTTGGCTGTTTAATTTTAAGCCTGCTGCAAAGCTCCGCTTGTTTTATATCCTCTTTTCTCATAACCTCTTTTACTGCTTCTCCTGCTTTCATTTTTTGCATCCTCTCTTTCTTGATGCTATTATATCAGATGAACCCTATAAAATCAAGACATTTCTGATATTTCCACAATTTTCCAATTAACGCCCTTTATATTATATATAAATATACTCTAGTATGTATTTATACATACTAGAGTAGTATGAGGGCGTTTACTTAGTTAATCACAATCAGGTAGAAAATTTTCTATAATAAGGAGTAATTTTGTCAAACTTCATTTCCGTAAAACTTTGGGTCTTGACAAGCATATTTTCACGCTTTATACTTGTTCCAGCGAAAGCGAGGTGATAGGCTTGGTAAGACGAGCAGAAACCTCGGAACGTGATAAGCTGCGCATGATAAGCACCCGACTCACTGAGAGCCAGATCGCAAGCATGGAGAGCAGCGCAAAGGCATTGGGTATCTCAAAGGTCGATGTTATCCGCATGGGTATCGAGTGGGTGGCATCCTATGTTGAGAACATCAAGGCATAAAAAAATAAGCTACCAGCGAGTACTTTGGACGGTCACGCTGATAGCTTATCCACATCACGAAACGAGAACCTGCAACCACCAAGGGGGCAGTCTCCCTTTTCGGAATCTATTATACCAAAAAGGGCTGCTCTCCGCAAGAGTTAGGAGCAAAAAACATGAACTTTCCCACGACAACCGAAGAATTTCTGAAAACCCTCGCCAACGGCAAAGAACCGACCAGCGAGGACAGAGAGTACGCAGAAGCGCTGGGTAAGCTGTCCGAACTGAACTACCGGGCAGGGTACGAAGCGGGAGCAGCCAATCAAAACAGAAAAATTTGATGCCAGCACTAGTGAACACAATATATGGGGTGTATTTTCTTGACATCCTAATATTTTGCGGTTACACTTATTGCACAGCAAAACGAAAGGGGGTGAATGTGTATGAGCAGTCCTTATGCAGAGCGTTACGGTCACACCGTTACCATCAGCGTGACGGAGCGGCAGTTTGCAAGCTTGCAGGAATACTGCATCAAGAACCGGGTTTCCATTTCTGCTGCGTTCCGTGAAGCGTTCTTTACGCTGCATCCGATGGATTCCACCAATGAAAACGAAAAATGATACGCTCGCTCAGGTCGGCAAACTTTAGCGAACGTATCATGAACCACACTGGAACAAGCTGTTCCAGCCTTATTATAGCAGGAATTGGCTTGTTCCGCAAGAACCATAGGAGTTTTTATGGAACAAAAGGTTAAATATGCTATCAATCTTATCAGCGAAAACGGACAGGTTGTCGTTTCCAGCCGTGAAGTAGCAGAACACTTCGGTAAAGAGCACAAAACGGTTTTGCGTTCAATCGAAGAACTGGCGGCACAAAATTGTGCCACCAAATCCATGTTCTACGAAACAACGTTTGAAAATCGTGGCAAACAATATCCGATGTACCTCATGAACCGAGATGGATTTAGTTTGCTTACGTTTGGCTTTACTGGCAAGGAAGCCCTTGAATGGAAGCTGAAGTACATTGACGCTTTCAATCAGATGGAGCAGAAGCTTACCAACCCGGAACCTGAATCTACGGAAATGCTGTTGAGCCGCGCTCTGATCGCCGCTAACAGTGTTATCGACACGGAGCGCAAGAAAGTAAAGGCTTTGGAAGCGGAAAACGCCAAGATGAAGCCCGATTCTGACTACGCAAAGGCTATGCTGCTCTCTGATGAAAGCCTGACTACCACGCAGATTGCCATGAACTACGGCATGAGCGCACGAAAGCTAAACCAGATTCTTAGAGGGCTTGGCATTCAGCACACTGTGAACAAGCAATGGATTCCTTACCAGAAGTATCTTGGCAACGGATACGTTGTCGGGCACCCGATCGAGCTGCCGAACGGCAAAACGAAAGAGGTCACCCGCTGGACGAGAGCCGGTCAGAAGTTCATTTACAGCAAGCTTAAAGAAGCAGGCTATCTGCCTGTTGGCGAGCAAATCAGAATGGAGACGTGCTGATGGACTACTCGGAAGAAATGTTTCGGCTACAAGCTGAGAATGAAGAGCACAAAGCCGTTTTAGAAAAAAGCCATGAAATCCTTAATCAGGCATTAGAAATCATCATGCCAGAGGATAAGCGGTCAAGGGAAGTTGTAAGTGTAGCGCTAGCAACGTCCGTACAGCATTTTTGCGAGGACAGCTATTCAATGGGATACAATGATTGTTTGCTCGACATTCTCATGGAAAAGGAAGAAGTCAGCGCTCCTATCATGTTTCCAACACTTAAATCGTAAATAGCCCATAAGAAAAGCCAGTGGTTAGAGAACATCTAGCCGCTGGCTTTTTATTTACGGAACTATGAATCGGCAATCAGTGAATTTGTTTCCGTCAAAATCACCGACGAATGTAACGGTCTGGCCGGGAGAAAGCATAGAAATCTTGTCTTTTTCGTTTTCCGGGAATCCAGCCATATAAACGGTATAACCAATGCTGTGAGAAGTGACGAAGTTCACGCTGAGCATAACAGTGTACGGATTATCCAACTTAATCATTGCGTCTGATACACTGTTGACTTGATATGTCACCTTATATTGCTTACCAGCGTATTTGTCTTTTGCCTTTACAGCGTTGTCGGCCGCCTGTTTTGCATAGTCATCCAAATCAAGCGTTGGAATATCATCATCTGGGTTATGCGAAGAAGCACTGGATGCCACCCGCTCACTGCTTGCGGGTTCAGAGCTTATAGGCTGTTCAGATTCGGATGCCGCTTTTTGAGATGCCGGAGTGCTGCTTGCTGAGCTTTCGGAAACTTCCTCAATAGAGCTATCATCCAGTTCCGTTGCCGTAGACTTGGCGGAGGAAGATGTAACGCCGGAGCTTGCCAATTCATCATGTGATGGCTCTGGTGTTACAGCCAAACATATAACGAAAACTGCAAATGATATAAAGAAAGCAATTAACATCCGATTGTCTTTCTTATGCGTTGCTTTGTTGTAAAGACACAGCGCTCCAAACACAGGCGTTGCAACCAGAGCAATCATTCCAAATAAAGCATACATTTTATGATCCCGCCTCTCATTCAACAGGAGTAAACAAGACTTGCGTTTCAAGCGACAGCTGAATATTGTAACCATCCTCTACAGTTACTCTTTGTTTTTCGCCTGTTTTTGAAAACCTCAGCACAGATTTTACATCATCCGAGTTATCATTATTCACCACAAAAACAGTAGCCATCTTCTCTCCACCCTTGTTTTCTACGGTGTATTCACCAGCAGGAATCAAATAACGTGTATAAGTATATTGTCCATAAGTCTGGCTTGGAATAGTAACCTCTTCACCATATTTTCCAAGTGCTCCATCAACCAGCATAAAAGAATTATCTTCTTTTACAGTTTCAGAAGAAGCAACAACAGACTGTGCGACTGTTTCATTCTGGATTTCCACAGAGGATGTAACAGAAGATGTCGGTTCCTCACTTTTAGGATTAGCCGTAACATTCGTTCTTTCTCGTGGATTCACAAGGTCTTGGATAAAAGATATAACAATCAAGGCTACAAGGATTTTGAACCACAGCCGCTTATAAGCTGGCTTTGGCGGTGTATTCTCTCCACCACACTGCGGACAGGTTTTAGCGGTAGCTGCTATCCTTGCGCCGCAGTGTCTACACTTTACGAGTTTTGCCATTTTACAATGCCCCTTTCTTACGGTCAAGTATAGCACAGATTAGACCAGGAAAGGGGCCTTTTTGTATTTTTCGGAAAATTTGGAGACTTGCACAATCGGATGGGGTTTGATTTGTGAAGGTGGGGTGGGTATTGGCAATGAAAGCGCCTTTTTTATTTTGGTCGGAGGAGACGGGGCTCACCACCCCCACCCGGGCCTCCGGCCCCATTCCCCCTAGGTGGAGGCCCCGGCCCCAGCGCACCCGGAACGACTGCGCAGCACAGGCAACAGGGCAGACCGTGCCAAAATACAAGGACAAACCGCCCACGCCTGGCAGATCGGGACTGTGCAGGACGCTGGAGGGCGTGGAGTGTGTCCAAAACTGTGCAGATATGGACAGCACAATTTTGCCATTTTTTGCCAGAAAAATAAATCAGAAAAATCTTATATTTTGCTCAAAAAGTATTGACATATAAGATATATCTGATATAATAGAATCAAGATAAGACATATCTGATAATCAACATCACGAAACACCAAAACAGGAGGACAAAAACCATGATGAACAACAAAGAGATTGATTATACCGCCTGCCCCATTCCGGGTGACTATGAAGGCCGTAGCCATCGCGCGTGTGTATGGTACAACAGAGCCCGCGCCGCGTTTGACCTTGCCACGCTTGACAAATTAACAACCGCTGATGACAAAGCCGCTGACCGCGTCCCTACTGAGGCATACGAAAAAGCAAGAAAGATCCTTGACAGCGTGCAGCGTTGGGGGCTTGCAGATGCAAGAGCATGGGAGCTTGACAACGACAGCCGCTATTATAACTCCGAGTGGCTCAAAACCCGACAGGCTCAGCTTGCAAAACGGCGTGTAAAGCTCAACAAAGAGCTTGCAGAATACGGCTTGCAAATTGACAGTTACGGCTTGTATCCTTGCATCCGAGAGATCACAAAGCCGGGTACTGATATGAATTTATTGTACTGGTTTTAATGGATGGTATAAATATGAACAAGCTTGTATTTGAAGTAAACAATGGTAGAAAATTGGAACTTGTGCAGCGGGAGGATAACGGAACGACTCTTATTTGCTCCCTTGATGCGCCGGACAACGAAGCGTATATAAGCGCTGGTGACTTTGTGCAACTGATTAACCTTTATCGCTATTGCAAGCGGTACGACATCAAGAACGATTGGATTAACCCCACCGGCAAAAATGCGGAGGTATAAAAAATGACTAGATCAGACGAATTAAACGCCGAAATCAGAAATCAGGCCGTGCGCCTGTATCCGAAATGTGCCGGGCTGTTTGAGCTGCCATTGATGGTATACACTCAGATTGTAGCGGACAACCTGACCCGCTCCAAGCCGTACCGCTTGAGCGTTGAGCGGTGCAAAAAAATTATTTTGGCTATGCCGGAATTTGACTAATTGGAGGGTGCAAACAATGATTACTTTTGACTTTTCCCAGTGTGCCGCACTCTGGTATGTGGGCGGCATGATCTCCGGCGCGCTCGTTATGATTGCATTTCTCAATAGCTAATAAGGGAGGCACACAAAATGGAGATAAACGGTTGGTTTTCCGGCTGCCTTGTCCAGGCGTTTCCCTGGATTGATGGAAAATACATTTATGTAAATGTTAGGCGCTTTTTGCCTGGTCAATCAATCAGCCAGGCACCAGCCTTGGATCGGTCGGTTTTCGTTTTGGATGACGAGCCAGGGCGAACAATTGTATACAAATATACTGACAGCCTGGTCAATGCCATATCGTCCGGGAAAATCCCGGACAAAGCACACGTAACTTTTGAAAATTCAAGGTTTTTCGTTTGATGGAGGGCTAAAAAAAATGACCACGTTTGAAGAAAAGGTGAACGCATACCGCGAAAACAAGCGGCTCATTGAAGAGCTTGAAGCAATGAATGACGCTGTAAAGGCTGAAATTATTGACATGATGCACGGTGCGCCCGAAATGGTGCAGGGCACCGCAAAGGCCATTTATAAAGACGTGCAAAGCGTCCGACTTGATAGCAAGCTTTTGCAGGCAGCGCACCCGGATATTTATGCAGAGTGCAGCAAAAAGACCGTTTATAAGCGGTTCTGCGTTGTATGAGGGGGTGCGAACAAATGATACTTTCTTGCATCCTGTTTGTTTTTTGGTTTTTTAGTGCTTTGTTCAAGGCGTCCAAGTGAGGAGGGTTTATATTATGACTAGCAGCAATAAAGGCTTTGATATTATGACCGGGCTATATACCACCCGATACTATGCACGCAAGGCCTGCCACGGTGACTGCGTTGTTGTCAAGGTATGCGGAGGTTATACCATCATGACCGCAGCAGATTATAGCATCTGGCGCCGCCAGCGCTGACCAGCTTTCCATTTCAACCCCGCCCACGTGGCGGGGCTTTTTCTTTTGCCTTGCATCTGCTGAGGGTGCAGGGCTTTTATTTTTTCCTGCTACAATACAGCCAAATACAAGCGTTTACAACGGCTTTTCTGCCATCAATGCAATTTATACAGCCAACAACACAAAATAGCGCACAGGGCTTTACAGGGGCTTTTCCTGAGATTTGCCCAATTCCACCGCCACGATACCAGACCGGCAAAAGCGGCTATAATACCACCTGCGCCACGTTGGAGCGTATCACAGCGCCGCAACACCTCCAGCACATACCAGATACCAGCGTCACGCCCGGACGCTGTACAGCCCAGCACAGCCGCCCTATTATAATAAGGTATATAAGGATGCAGCGGCCACGCAAGCCCGGCGGGGTCAGCAGTACAGACCCGGCGCAACTGCTGAGGGGTCAGCGCCTCCACCTGTACAGGGTCAGCCAGGCGGGGTCTCGATGCTTTCCACACCTGGCATTAGCCTGGCACCGGGTTAGCCTGGCATTAGCCTGGCATTGTGCTTTCTTCCTGGAACGGCGGCGCGGAACCATTGACGGCTACCGCCGTATCTCTTTTCGGGCTTTCGCCCGATAGCCAATAAAGGTCAACAATAGTCGCAGCGTCCCGGATGGAATAGTCGTAATAGCTTCTGGAATAGTCGTAAAGTCGTCAGATGACTAGCTTTTGAAAGTCCTATATATAGTATAATAACGAGCTGTCCGCTGATAGTCGTATAGTAATAGTCGTATCGTTTTCTTGCGAACCATCGTCAAATAGTTGTGTGTTTTTTGTATGAAATAGTCGTTTGCCTTTTAGAGAAAGAGAGGTACGATAGTCGCTAAGCCATCCGACCACTCCAAAAATCACCTTCCATCTCAATTTCGCATAATATATTCCTCCTCTAGTCATACCAAATTCGTATGCCAACCGTACTTATTATAATATATGCTTATATATCCTAGTAACTATCTAGGGATTATTCTGCTGGAATAGTCGTATCATCCGATTTGGTCTGTTCCTGCTTGATTTAATTCCCAGTAATACACTATGGCATCCTGCTTAATTCATAGCATTCTGCTAGGAATAGTCAATGCAACATTTCTACATATTCAACCGACTACAAAATAAAGTCAATTCTCCATGTGAAATAGTCGTGGAGTGTGATGGGTCAGACGCTGCTACTCTTTACAGGCTAGATGCTGTTACCGTTGAAGGTCACCCGGTCGGCGCGGTGCGCCGGACGATAGAGGGTGACGTAACGTAGAGGTCAAATAGACGGTATGCCTTTATTCAGCCAATAGAACCTGACGGTAAATGCCGGTCACGGTCTGGCCTGCTGGCTAACGGTATAGCTTTTGGAGATAGAGGGTTGTAGGGGGAAAGAACCTTTGCAAAGCATTTGGTTATCGTTTTCAGTTGTCGCAGTTGTCGCACCATTTTGGCGCGGGGGCCTCAAACAATTTATTTGTTTGAGGGGGGAGTTAGGGGGATTATAGGGGGTAATAGGGGTTGTAGGGGAAAGAGGGGGAAGAAAGGGGGGAAGATTGGATGTTTTTGCAATGTAACACCACTTTGCGCTGATAGTCGCAGCCGTTTTGTCTCATGCGCTTCGCTTTCGTCTCAATCTGCCCTGTGACTAGACGAATCTTTCTCAAATCCAGACCTTGCCGTTTTCCCCTGATAAATAACAAGAGAAAAAAGCACGGAATAGTCGCAGAGGGTAGTTTTACTACCTGACACCATTCCATGCTTTCTGATACAGTAGTTTTGTAGTCGTACGAGCTAAGATTAGATATTCTTGGCTTCTCTCGCCTTACGCAGACGCTCTGCCAGTGCTTCACGCTGCTCTTCGCTAATCTCACGAGTGACAGGCGGCCGGAACTTCACAAGACGTTTCGGCATCGAATAGGTCTTGGATTCCTTGCACCGCTTGGCAGACAGCTCCGCCATAAACTTGTATGTATCGGGGAACTGCTCACAGAGCTTGTCCAGTTTGCGAATGTAAACTGGGTCTGCCGTGTAGATTTCTGCGGTATCTTCCGCTGCGTTGAAGTTGATGATAGTCTCACGTTCGATGTTGGCAAGTGCCATAGTTGTTTTCTCCTTTGCGTTATTTCTGATTGATTTTCTTCTTGGGGCATGATTCAGGAAATTCATCGTAGCAAGCCCAGCATGGAATCGTTTTTCGACAAATCAGCCGTTCTTCCCTTTCAAGTTTTTCACGTTTTTCTCGCTCCTTGCGTTCTTTCTCGTGCCGTCTGTGTGCATTGGCAACGATTATATGAACAGCAGCCATGTTTGGAACCATAGTCTTTTCCTCCTGTATTTTGTGTAGTGAAAAATATTTATGGGGTTTAGACGGTAACTTTATCGCCTAGACCCTGTTATCTGTTTTTCTTGCCTATTCTACTGTGACGATACGAGCGCAAAAGCGATGCTAGGCTGCTATCACTCAATCGCTTCGTATGTTTTCTCGAAAATGTCAGGTTTACACGGGTAGATTTCGCCATTTACGCCACGAATGATATAATCGCCAGCCCTTGCAATCATAGTCCCTTCAAGCGTTTTAATCTCGCACCACGCAGGTCCATCGTAAACATTTGGGCCATCGTAAAACTTTCCGAAGTCATGCGTGATAATATCATTGCTGCTTACTGCATCCCAGAACCAATCTGCTCCAACAAGTCCTCGTGCATTGAGCTTGAATGCTTCGATAACAACTGGTTTCTTGCAGTATTTCATGTTTATTCTCCTCTCATTACATCCACACGCATTCTTTGAACTGCTGTGTTTCCATCTGGAACGTGATGTCCAGTGACCCCACGTTGCCCTCTTTGTTCTTTTCAAGCGCAAAATGATAATGCGGCTCTGGCCGCTTTTTCGTGGTCACGTTCTGTGCCAGCAGAATGATTGCATCTGCGTCCTGTTCAATCTGTCCGCTCTCTCGCAGGTCTGCGGCAGTCGGTGGAATGCCTGTTCTTGCTGTCTCTCGATTGAGCTGTGCAAGAGCCACCACCAGCGTTCCTGTGGACTGTGCAAACTCGTGCAGCGCCATACTGATTTCCGTGACGGCACTGTATCGGTCTTTCGCTCCGGCTTGATGGATAAGCTGCAAATAGTCGATGAACACCACTTTTGCCTGCATCCTGATGGACTGCGTTCTAATCCATCCAACGCCCTTACCGGCAGCGGAGCGGACGTACAACGGATATTTCTTAATGGCTGCCAGTCGGTCAAGCTCGTCAATGCTGACAGTCTTGTTTTTGACTGTGTGTAGCGGTACGCCTAGCTGATTTGAGATAATGCGAGCATAGAGGGTATCAGGGTCTGTCTCTAGGCTGAAATACGCCACCTTACGTCCGCTTTTGGCTATTTCACAGGCAAGTTGCAGGGATAGAGCAGTTTTACCGGCAGACGGTCTGCCGCCGATCACAACGAAGTTGCCCAGCACAAGATGCAAGTTGTTGTCCAGCACTTTAAGCCCTGTGCTGATATACTCCGGCTTATCATCCAGCCTGCGGATGTAATTGTCTATGCCATCGCACATCGGGATGAAATCGCTTCCCTCGCTGTGCAGGTTGATAGCTTCGCCTAGCTGCTCATAGATGCCCGTCAAGTCTGCGTATCGGGTCGAGCCATCAACGATTTTGAAAGCAATTTCTCTGGCTCTTGACAATGCCGCCTGTTCCTTGACGACTCCAGCCCATCCAAGCATCATGTCATGGGTGACGTTGCGGATGAACTCTGCGCCAAAGGCATCTAGGCATTCGCCCATTGCTTTCTTGCAGTTATCGTACCGCCCCATGACTTCTACCGGGTTCCACTTGTCGTTGTGTTCCCAATAGCCAAGAATGGCAGCAAATGTATCACGCAGCTCAGGGCAAAAATAGTCGATTTTAAGGTCTTGCAGCACATCGGCGTATTCCGAGAACGTGAGGACTGCTCCCAGCAGGACGTATTGGGTCTGATTTTCAATATTCACCGCAGAAAGTCTCCCTCGTCAGGCAATTCAGCCATCGTCTGCTGATAGCCACCGTTCCAGTCCTTCACGTTACGCATCCAGTTCCGTGCAGCAGCTTTCCAGTCCTTCATAGGCGATTTACCGACCTTCCAGCCATTCGCCGTGAAATGGTCAACAAATCGTTCTGCTTCTGATTCCATGTAACCCTTGTCCGCAAAGTATTCTTTGGCTTGCTCGATAGTTGGTGCCTTGAAGCGTTTGACTGCGTTGGTATTTTTCTTTTCACATTTTTCTTTTTTATCAGATTCAGATACAGAATCAGATACAGATAAGGCATCGTTTGCATCCATTTGCATATTTTGCATACCAGTGTATGCGTTTGCATCATTTGTATGCGTTTGTATGCATTTGCATTTTTCGTCGTTCCAACGCTTATTTGCACTCCGTCTGTTTTTCTCAATTCGCTCCTGTCTTTTCTGTGCATTCATATCGTCAAACGCCTTTACGACTTTCCAGAGCATCCGCATAGCACGGTCGTTGTCGTATGCTGGCTCAAGTCCAGTCTCAACATACTGTGCATAGTTGCGGACGAATGCTCCAAATTCCTCGTCTGTCAGCTCGTCCATTGCATGGACGTGCTCCAACAGGAGAATCATTGATGTTCTCGGCTTGTGTTCCTGCTCCATATTCAATCCTCTTTGTAGCGTTTGTCCCATGCTTCGATAAGGTCTTTTTTAACCTTTTCTTTATCAGCTTCGGAGCAATCAGAGCTGTATAGCTTGCTTTCCATGAATACCCGGCACTTACATCCATTTTTGCCGTTTCCTCTTGTTATAAGCATCCAGCTTGTCAAATAGTCGCCTGCTTCTGCAATGGCAACTTTCCCGCCGCAGAACGGGCATCTTTTGAGTTCTGTCATTTTCTAAATCCCTCTCTCGTTCTCATAATTCGTTTGAAAACTTCATGTAGCTTTGCACCTTTACGGTATACAGGTCGGTTGTGCTTCTGCTTGATGTAACCGCACTGCGTTTCGGACTGTCTGACAGCATTTGCAAAATGTTCAGCTGATGCAGCGCATCGGTTCATCGCTTCTGTTAATTCTTCAAATCCATCCATCTTTAATCCTCCTTACGCATACCATTTCGGTGCTTCGTTAAAGATTCCCACACCTTCTGCAAATCACAGCTTTTCTAAGGTTTCACACATGATGCCGTCCATCATGCTGTGAACGATTTCTTCATCATCACCGTACTTTTTGTAGCTTCCTGCATTTCCTCCGTGAATGCATCAACCATATCTTGCGTAATAACGATATTGTTTTCCATAATCCCTCCTACACCATCGGAAATGCCATCCAATGCGTCACCGTCACATCTTTCGGCAGTCTCTCGCCTATCTCATCCCAGAACTGACCGTCTGCGTAACAGCCAAGAAAGTACGCTGTCGGCGAGATTCCTCGCAACATTTTTCCATCTTTATCATGCCACGTTTTCTTAGTCGCAAGCAACAAAGGCTGCGTCCGCTCTCGTGGTGGTTCGCTTGCTGGATGCCAAAGTGTGTTACTCATAACTTGTTCGCCATCAAAGAACCACAGCTCGGACAGTAATTCCAACGTGTATGATGATTTTTTGTGTGGCATCTGCTACACTCAAACCTTGTGAACGTATCGTCCTGTACAATCCATTCAGCGGTACGCTCTAAGGCTGTTGGAGCATCTTCCACAACGTCAATGGCATCGCCAATACCGCAAGCACGGCATCTAACTCCATTGTAGTTCTCGCAGCCATCGCAATATGCTTTTTTGATTCTTTCAATAAGTGTGTTTCGTTCAAGGAATTCTGGATAATTATCCATTGCCCTTTCTCCCTTCAATCTCCGTCCCATACACCGTCAGGCCGCATCTTTGCAAATGCCAACAATCCGTACAGCGCACGTTTTGCATTGCCTTCTGTGGCGTTCCAGTAGTTGCTTTCGTCAACATCATCACCCAAAGCGGCAATCGCCTTTTCCAGCATCGGGATGCTCTCTGCGCCTGTTTTGCCGTAGATGGAGCGGATGCCGTTTTCTCCAAACACATCTTTACGGTAGTAAAAGTCCGCATAGTTCCATGTGATGTTAAGCCACAGTTCCCTTGTTCCGCCGATGGCTCTCATACCGCCTGAGATAAAATGTGCGCTACCCGCTTTAAGCGTTTCATGCGTTACAGGGTCACAAAGTGAAATATCATAGCTCATTTTCTCTTTTCTCCCATTCTTTGCAGCCACGTTTATCCCACACAAAGTCTGCAACGTGTTCTGATTGGTCGTTCACGCACACGCCCTCCGGCTCTGCGTACCATTTGCAAGAGCCACAGGACGGCTCAGATTTGTTCTTGCAGGATTCTGCTGTGCATCGGATAGCCTTGCCAGCAGAAAACTGCTTGATGCCCATGCAAGAGCAATGTTCGGTGGTGCAGTATGAGTTCATTCCTCTATCTCCTTCCATCCGATAAACTCGCATAAACCAACAGTGTTATTGGCGCAACGATGAATGAGGACTTTATCGCTTATTTTGAATTTTGCGATAAACCCAATTTTGCTTTCTTCCATTTCGTTTTCAAACATCCAATCAACAATGTCTTTATCGATTCTGACATCGCTTTCGTCCGCCATGGTCGAAAAGCACTGTTTGCACCTGTAAAGAGCGCACTTCTTCATCTTCTCTGCCCTCTCTTTCCCCTGTTGAACCGCCCGATCACTCGCTTATACTCCGCATAGCACTCCGGGCACAGGTCGCCTGTGTCCCTGCGCCACGCCCAGTCCTTGAAGTATTCGTCAGGGTTCATCATTCTACCGCTCAGAACTGCTCCGCAGCGGTCACACACTCGCTTGTGGTAGATTCCTCTATCAGTTTGCATTAGTTGCTCCTTTTGCCAAATTTCTTCTGCATCTTAGCCCTCAATGCTTCGATACGCTCCTTATCGTCAGTGATAATCTCATACTTGTCTCCAGACCAGCCAAGCGGAACATCTTCCGTGTATTCGATATAGATTTTTTCCGGGTGCGTAGGCGGCTCATAGGGAAACGTCACGTTTTTGCGAAAGCGGCTACTTGCAAACCACGTAAAACCACCGTTGTCAGAATAAGCGATTGCGTCAATGTCATATACTTCAATCGTGTTACCTTGTGCATCAGTGGTCTTGAACACGCTTGAGCATCGTTTGTTTTGGAAGCATCCTTGTCCCATTTTGTCCGACACTTCTGTCCATTCATCATCTTCGCCCGTCAGCGGCGTGAGTGGCTTGAACCGTAAAAGACGTTCAAGAACGGACATTACGTATCCAGCAGAGATTTCACCGTGTCCTTGACTTGCAAAAAGTTCAACAATGTCAAGGACGTTCTTGTTGATTGCATCCTGCAACCCGTCTCCGTCTTTCGTAATACGTGCAAGTTCTGATTTTGCATATTCTACGGAACTGCTCATTTTATTTTTCCTCCCCAACATCCTTAAATAGGATTTCTTTGTTGGCTTTCCAGTCTTTGATTTTGCACGGAATGTCCGTACCGGGCACGGTCTTTTTCAGCCCATCCATCTGCCAGACGTTCCATGAGATGACATCTGCAATGGCATCAATCAGCACCGGCGACATACAGTGATTTTCAATCTCATTTCCGAACAGCGAGCGAAAATTTTCCATTAGCGTGAGGAATAAATTGCACCGTGCCAGAAGTAAGTTATCTCCTTGCCACTCGTAGCCGTATGTACTCATGTAAGCGTTCATGGCGTAGTTGAGCCAAAGGCTGTAATCCCAAACTTTCGGGTCTTTGAAGTGTTCCTTTGTTATGGCATTTAGCTTCCTATCCAGCAGACCAATTCTGTCCGGCACGGCAATCATCTGCCCTGTCGTAGTATCGTATCGGCTTGTGAGAAACGGTGCTTCTCCACAGGTGACTTCAAGGCAAGTCTTGTTGATGTATTCCTTCCAATCCTCGCCTTTCAGGTCGTTTTCTGCAACGTCTGCCATCTTCTTGCAAACCCATGTCGGCGTGAACACTTCTGCTTTCTTGCTGGTTCGCTTCTTTTGGTCTGCAAGCCGTTTCTGCGCACGAGGAACAAGCTGAAGCCAACACCAAGTTCAGGCGGTGGGTCTGTCGCCCAGATGATGTTCTTGCCTGTCGTGTGGTCTTGCAAGAGTACAGGCAGGAACGTGCGTAGGCAAGGGTCGGAAAAGTCAATCAGTTTTTTCATTGGTCAGCCCTCACCATGATTTTGTTTTCTTCTTTCAGCCAGTCCTTAACGCAATGAAAGCAATGCTCTCGGTTTTGGCAACGCTCCGGGTCTCGATGCTTGATAAGCTCGCAGATGCCCGGTGTCAGGTTTTCCCTGATGTCATCATCCGTCATGGAGCGAATGAAATCGCCGTTAGTCATGTTCTTCCACCTCTCTGTACTCCACGTCAATCTCCTTCGGCAAAGCCGTCTGGTACTTCTGGGCAAGCTGCTCTGCGCTCTGGGCATCGCCCAACGGCTGTTCCGGCGGTGCAACGGTGACTTCCACGTTGTCACGCATACCAAAGTAGTTCTTGGCTCGGAAAATCCACTCTGCCGGGTTCTCCTGACCGTACATGCCGTTGTACGCCCACATGGACTGCATTTGCAGAATCAGTTTTAGTATGTACTTCTGCTGCAAGCTGTCGTCACGGCGCTTGCCCGCCATAATCTGCTTCAGGCTCACCCATTCGATGCCCAGCACCAGTGCAATCCATTCCACCACAGGGGAGATTCTGGCTTTGATGCAAGCGTCAAAGAAGAAGTCAAGACGTTGCTGCACCTCAATCGGGTTGTTCATGTCCACACTCGGAAGGTCGCCAAAATACTTGGCTGCAATCATGCCGATGACCTTCTTATCCTCTTCGCCACCGATTCTCGACTGCAAATCGCCTGTATTCAGCATCTTAGACCTCGTGATTGCTAACTCCTGTTGTTCTTTCACCTTTTTACTCACCTGTGAGCGGATAGATTTCCGCTTATTAAGCATCTGCTGTTTCTTCTTCTCACGCTCTTTCTCACGCTTCGCAGCGGCTTCTTCTTTCGCCTTTTGCGCCCGCTTCTCACGCTTTTTCTTTTCAGCTTCGGTCAGCGGCGGTCTGCCACGACCACGCTTCGGGGGTGTTGACATGTATCAGACCTCCTCAATTTGATTTCCGAAAGCGTCCCATCCATCACGATGATTTCTTGCAAACAGTTCAATCTTTTTAGCTGTCGGAAACATATCCTCTAACATTTTATAGGCGCATTGCGGTTTATGACTATGGTATGTAGCGGGCTCTCGAAGTATCGTTGTGTATTTACCTCTCGTTTCTTTTCTTGGCATCAGCATTTTTCCGGGCTTGTAGAACCACAAGAGATATTCGTGCGAGAACCGAACCGTAAAAGCAGGAGCAACGCCGTTTTCTTTATCCCAAACCATTCTCGCATGGAGTTTGTAGCCACGCTTTGCCATTTGCCATTCCGCTTCCATCAAGAACTTGTCAATGCACCACATAAACACATTATGGCGGTCTGCTGTATTTTCAAAGAAAACGTCTTGAATGGAAAAGCAATCATCAAGCGAAAGAGTTTTGTAATCAAGTTCTTTTCCTTGATTCGGTCTGCATTTTCTGACGTTTCCTTTTTTCTGCGGCCACGGTGGGTCTGTGTAAATAATTTCGTACTTTTCGTTAAGTTCGTTCATTATTCATCCTCTTTTGGAATTCTAGGAATTGGCATCCAAAACTTGACCGGGTATTCATCATCGACCCATTTCCCATCTTTGAACTGCATTGTTCTAATGCAGTTTCTCCAATACCAAAAATCGTAGACAACAAAATAAACCCCATTTTCAATAGGTTGTGCATCTTTTACACTTGTCCACAACTGCATAGCGGTTGGAACCGTATCAACCCATTCTTCGGCTTCTTTTAGGTCGATTTCTTCTCCCATGTTCCCCAATGCATCAATAACATCCTCTGTGTCAACAAGTCTCATCCTCGTTCACCTCTTCATCTTTGTTTCGATGCCGTCCAACTTCCATGCAATCTGCCAGATGGAACAGCAGTTGTCCAACTGTCGCCACCAAGCGCACTTCTCTTTTTCGCAGACGCACCGACCAAGCGGGTTGCTGGTCATCTTCATCGGGCAGTAAAGTTCGTTGTCCATTGGTTATTCTCCGTTCATCTCATAACATTTGCTGTAGTTCTCGTTGAATCCCAAACACCAAGCTAACTCGGAAGCCATTTCCTGATAAATGCCTTTGATATTAAGCTCAGTTTCTGATTTCGCACAGCCGCTATAAAGACCATACAGAAAAGCCAGTCTTTCGCGCCCTACCATGTTGATATCCTGAATCATCATTTCCACCCCATCACAACAGCCGTACAAACGGCCAGACACACGTTGACGAACAGCCAAACGAGCATTGCCTGATGTTCTTCAAACAGGTTGTCTGCCGCGTCTTTGATTGTCCGTTCAGACTGAACCACCACCGCCAGCAGGACTAGGCAGACCAGCCAGCGAGTTACAAATTCAAACATTGTTATCCTCCATCAAATCGTCCATGCTCAACTGACCGCTGATGTTGTCATCTTCCATCCACCAGCGAAAAACGTCCATGCCGGTCTGCCAGTCGCACGGTAAATCTTTTGATTTTCTGACATCAAGCATTCGTTCAAACGCCGAGATGTACATTTTTTCGTAGGCAAGCCAGCGCATGAACTCACGCTGTCTGCCCCCCCCTACCGGCCATAGGACATCCGATGCAGCCAACACGCTTCTGCCCTTCGCAATACAGCGGATTAACAGGCAGGTGCTCGCTGTGTGTGTAGTCCCACACATCATCGTCAGACCAGTCCACAATAGGATTGACAGTCATCTTGCCCTTGATGCTGCACGTTTCAAAAAGCTGCCTTTTTTCATCATTGTCTCCCATAAGGATGATGCGCTTTTCCTTGTCACGATGGCTAAATTCCATCGTTCCACGGTTTTTCTTTCTGTTTGTTGATTCAGCCCAGCGAACGCCGGTAGCGATAAATCTATCGCGGCCAGTATTTTCTTTGAGAACGGCACAGCAATACCGTACAAGTCTTGTAGGTGGCATCAGCTTTTGTGGAATCAGTGTCCACATGGACACAGGTTTGTCCTTGTATCGTGGCATGACGATGGAACATTTGATTCCGTGTTCTTCCATAGCCTTGAACTGCTCACGGATGAAATAGACCGTCTCTGGCGCATCTGCTGTGGTATGGCTGTTGACCACCTCAAAGTTGATTCCTGCACGTTCAGCCAGAGCCACAAGCACCTGTGAATCCTTACCGCCAGAGTATGTGACCATGAGCGGTTTCTTGTACCGATGCTCGGATAGCCGTGCAGCGTCCTGCAACCGTGCGATGGCAAGCTGTTCCTTATCCATCAGCTCCACCTTTCCCTCAGCTCTTTTTCGACCTGTTCTGACTTTGCGGTGATGTAATCTGCAAACTCGTCAGGGGTCATGTCCTCTTCTTTGAACTTGCCGACCATCTCCCAATACCTGTCACCAATGCGGATAAGCTTTTGTACCTGCTCATCGGTCAGGTCTGCATCGCACCGAAGGTTCTGAATCAGTGCGCCCCATGTGGCGGCGATGCCATCCAGAGCTATGCGGAAGCCGTACAACTGGTTCTGCCGTGCGATTTTGCGGAGGTTGGCTGACATTGCCTGTTTGCCATTCAAGGGGCAATTTCCATGCTTATTCATTAGACTGCTCCTTGTTTTTAATCGTCACTTTCAAGATCACAGTCTTTCCGTCTTTGGTATCCCAAGCGTAACCATAAAAGCCTTGTTTTTCTTCTTCTGCCTTAGAAACAAGCCAGTCTCGAACCGCTTCTACTGCTTCATCCGTAACACGAGTTTTATCTTTCCACTCTTTTCCGTTTGCTTTTACAGTTCCTGCGTAAATGCCAAACATCCCACATCCAACATGATATTCAGCCATTTTTATTCTCCTTTGCTTCAAGGCGAGAGAGCCAACGAAAATATTTGTTATCCGCAATTTCTTGCACGGCATTCCAGAACTCATGTTCAGATTTGAAATCGTTCCCAAGCCAAACATCGCATAAAGCATCGGTTGCGTTATTTATGTCTGCAAATTCTTCCATCAGATTTGCTTCGCACTCTGCAACGCTCTTCGGTGTCGGGTTTGTGCCATCCAGCGCACGGCGTAGCTTCAACGCAGCCTGTGCCAACTCAGATGCTTCTTCTGCCAACTGTGCTAAGATTTCCGTCTTGGGAAGGATGTCTGAAACTTTTCTACTCACTTCTGTTCTCCTTTCAGCCAGTCGTTCAGTTTTGCCATGCAAGAGGGGCAAAGGTCATAGTCGTTGTTGCGCCAGTCCACAGTCCCACAGTTGCTCATGTGGATTGTTTGTATATGGTTGCTAACAGCATTTGGATTGATATAAGGTTTTCGCATTCTTTCCTCAACCTCATCCCATTCTTCCTCTGCATCCTCAACCATTCTCTCTGCACCATCGTTTTCTTTGAAAATTTCGCCGCAACGGTCACATTTGAAAACTCTGCTCATTCTCTTTCTCCAATCTCTTTAACAGCCCATCAACGTCATACCGCCAATGGACACGTAGCCTTTTTGCTTTGATCTCTATCCCCTCTTGCTCTGCCCATTGCCAAGGGATGCTCTTCCGGCTCTCGTTGTAATGGAACGCCAGGACCTTGCTGGCAGGGATTGCAAAGGTGCGGTTGACTGCCCTGTAATTGACTATCACATGGGCGGTCTGACCGTTGTACCCCATCGCTTCCACCATGTCAGTGATGTGCTTTTCCTTACGGTACTTGCACTTTGCCTTGTCGTACTTTCCGAACACCTTTTCCAGAGGGATAGAGGGCGTTTCTATGGTTTTCAGTTCAAACAGGTGGTTCATCGGGTATCGGTACACAAGGAAGTCACAGATGTTGTCTATGGAAAAAGACAGGTTCTCGTTGCCGCCGTAGTAGGTGGCAGCACTGTCTTTCAGGCGGTAGCACCACGCATCAGATGGGACGGATGCCTTGAAGTCTGCTTCAAACTGCTTGCCGGTGTTCATGTGTGAAGTCCTTTGTTGATTCGGTCTAACATTTCAGGTAACTCAGGCATTGGCATCCAAAACGGGTACTCATCAGGAAGCGATTTGACCAGCTCCCAATATTGCTGTAAGATTCGCCACTTATTCATGCTTTCAGAGAAATACACAGAAAGCACAAACAATCCGTCTTGGTTCGCATCTTCCTTTGTCGGAGGGTTCTTTGCCGTTTCTCTCCATTCGTTCATCCTCGTTCACCTCTAAATTCACTTCCGAGAAACCGTTTCTTGCCTTTTTCCCGGTGTTTGTCCTCATAATCACGGTGGTACACGCTCTGGCTGTGGTTCAGCTCATACACGAACGCTTTGCGTTCCTCGAAGTCTTTTTTCTCTGTCTTGTACTTCTCGCAAGTGTCGTGGCAAGCTTGGCGGCGTGATGGGCAGTTGAGACAACAGGTAATCATTCTATCAACCCCATTGTTCGGACATTGCCTTTGCAATACCTGGAGCAGTCTTGCTTCTTGCTTTTGCTCGCCCTTCTTGACCGTTTGTAACGCCACGAATACCCTCACACCATGCAATTGGCTTTCCTTTGCACTTCTCCCCTTGGCAAAAATATCTTGGCTTTGGTCTTGGCAAGTCGTTCTTTTTCTTGAGAAGAGGGAGATTTTTCAGCCAGAGGCAAGTGCGCTTTGTGTGATAGTTTTCCTCGTCAGCTTCGCTCTCTGCAAAAAAGTACGGGTGTATGATCTGGTCGGCTTTTCTGTACGCCGTGTTCATGATTCCTACCGGATTTTCCACCGCAATGTGTGGCACGTCCGCCAACATGAATTGCATAAAGAAAATTGCGGCTTCTACGCGCTTTGCCCATCGTGCTACAACTTTTTCAACCGGCGTGACGCGCAAACTGTATGCTCTTGTCGCCGCGTTGGAAAGATAAGTGCAGGGCGGGTGTGCAATGAGCAAATCCCACTTTCCAACGTCATGCGTTACGCCGTCCATCGTCACGACTTGCCCCCCCTTAACAGCCTTGAGCGCATCCCCGAGGATGTGCCATTCGGGATGCCCACCGGACGGCTCTTGAATATCGCAAGAGTAGGCTTCGTGTCCTTTTGCTCGAAATGCTTTGCAAACTTCCTGTGATTCCTCACAAGCGACTAAAACTTTCATCTTTCCAAACGCCCGTTCAGCCGGATAGCACAGCTCTTATATAAGGTAGGCACCAATGCTTCACAGGTCAGAACGGCATGTCATCCGTGTTGCCCTCAATCACAGAAAAGTCATCATTCCCGCCTTGCGAGTAGCCTGAGCCAGACCCGACAGACAGCGTTTTCTTCGGTCTGACCTCATAATCGCCGGAACGAATCTTGTCAACGCTGGTGAAGCGGTCAACGACCAGCTTCGTCTTGATGTTGCCATCGTTGCCCATGTACTCTTCCTCACGGAGAACCACGCCGACCAGCTTGCCACGCAGGGCCTTTTCATCGTTGTTGAACTTGTAGCCGGGATTGGACTGCTCCACAGCAGTGATGAAGCCCTTGAAGAACGGTAGCGCCTTTTCCTTGTAGCTTTTGATGGTCTTGCCGCCCCATGCCCATTCGCCCGGATTCAGCTTGCCACGCTCGACAAGGGAAGCGGTCTGCTCACGCCAGTAACCCTTGAACTCGCCCTCTGCGACTTCCCACTCGATGTTCAGACGCTCCTTTGCGGGTTCGTCCGTTGCCTTGCAGATACCGGCAACATAGCCGCCAACAGGCAGGTCACGGCGTTCGGTGGCTTCCTGTACGTCATTCCAGTTGATGTTCTTCATCTGTTACTCTCCTTTGTTATCCGGCTGAACCGGGATGTTGTAATACTCGCGGATGGTCTTGTCTACGGCAGCGAGGTCGTTCTCGATCAGTGCGTCGTTGAACATCTCAAGAGGGGTTTTTACGGTGTCCATCCCATCATTGCGAGTGCTGAACAGGTATCGCCCATCTTGCACAACGGTTTTCAGAACGATGGTGAAATACCCTTCCACGCAGACCTTCTCGTCCAGAAGCTTGCCGATGGTCTTAAACTTCTCGCCGCCGTCTCCGTCACGCTCGCTGTGACCGAAAAAGTAGACCACCACATCGTCCGGCAGTTCCTTTGCCCGCATCAGCAGAGCGTTGAAGTTGGCTGCCATGTCGGTAAACTTCTGGTATCCAGCGACCTTTGCGTTCCGCATGAACTCGCCAGTCATAAGATAGGTGGCATCGTCAATGACGATGGACTTACGCTTGGTGCTGTGGATTGCTGCGTCAATCTTGCCGTAGTCGTTGGTGATATAGGTTTTCATGTTGCTACGGAACGGCAGCGGCTTTCCAAGCACGTTGATAACCGCAACCTGTTCAGGGTCAAAGTTCCGAAGCGAAGCGGACTTACCGCTGCCGGAGTGACCGTAGACCATTACTAATACTGCCATTTTTCTTTCCTTTCTTCGGCTTCATTAGGCATCATTGTTCTTACTTTGGCTTAATACGGCTATACAAAAATCAACCAGCCATCAGTTCTGCCAACTGTGCACGGAGGTCTTTCAACTCCGCTTCCCTGTCGTCAATTTCAGACTGCAAGTCCTTAATCTCAGCCAGCCGGTCAGCTTCTTTTGCTTCTGCCATCTGCTCGTTGGTCATAAAGTACACACCGTCCTCCGGCTCGGTCACGCCACCGAATCTGTCAAGGTTAATCATCTTTGGGTCTCCCTCTCTTACGTTCTTCTTTGATTTGCAACGCACTGTGCCACTGGTCTTTGTCGATTTCGATGGTAGACCACCGGTAGTTACATACAAGGCACTTCTTGCGTCGAGTGATGCTGTCATGGTCAGACCGGCTATCAACCGTTGTGATGTTGTCACTGCCGCACATCGGGCATTTCATCGTGCATCCCTCCACTCGTTTGTGTGGTGGGGAATGTGTTTTACTTTGCGATTTTCCCGTTCGATACGTTCATTTTCAGAGCTGACCCCAATGGCACACAAGACAAGTGCTGCGGCAAGGAAGCTACACGAAAGGAAAACATATCCAAACATTGCTACTGTGCTCTGACTTTTCTGGATTGCATCGCCACATCCTACCGAAAAGATTGCTAACGCGATTCCAATCGCGCAAAGGACATTAGCTTTCAGGCTTTTCACTCTTATTACCTCCAAAACTCAGTATCCACGCCGTAGCCATCGCCACAGACGCCGCGATGATTCCACGGGCAGCTGATGCACCTACCAGAATACCGATGTGATGCACAATCCAGAAGTTCAGCAGAAATACCGCCAAAACCACTGCCAGTGCCATGCCCCACATCAGGGCGACTTCAATCAGTGCTTTCACTTTATCTCCTTTCATTTTTGCCATTGCGAGTCATGACGATACCATGCGTTGCCGTTGCTTGTCGGTGAATCGCCTTGCCTTTGCTTTTCTGCTCCTAGCTACTCAATGCCTTAGCCTATCGTTTCTATCTTTTGCCGTCGCTCTGCACTGCCTAGTTTTGCCTTTCATAGCCATAGCAACTCATATCGTGTCTACGCTCCGCTTTGCCTTTGCTTATCAAAGCTACGCCTTGCATCCATAGCCTTTGCGATTCACTACTTCTCAACGCCTTTGTTTTACGTTGCGTTTCTTCGTTGTGCCATTACATCGCATGTCAACTCCATGCCTTGCCGTTGCGACTCGCTTCTGTTCCATGCCTTGCCTTTGCGCCACGTCTCAAAGCCGTGCCATAGCCATGCTGTTATCAGCAATTCCGAACTGTGCCGTTGCGGAGCAAATCATGGCTTGTCTATGCGATTCCATTGCACTCAGTCAAGAACTTCGTAGATATAACGGCCTTTGCCAGATTTCAAGCTTTTTCGGATTAAATGAATTGAAATTCCAGTTTTTCGCACCGCTTCGTTTATGGATTTATAAATGCATCCGTTTTCTGCGTCTTTTACTGGGGTTCCGTGCGAATATGAATAGTCTTTTGGCGTATATCCGTTCCTTATCGCTTCTTTTATCCTTTTTTGCACATATTGGTCGCCTTTTGTTTCATACCAAGTTTTTATTGAACCTCTTGGGATTCCAGACTCTTTTGCCCAATCGCTACAAGATTTTGTTACGCCATCAACTGTAATTAAAATTGTCACGCGTCTATTGTTTACATTGTCTTGCCGTGTCGCCCATCGACAATTTTCGGGACAGTAATTTCCATCATTGTTAATTCGGTCTAAATCAAGCCCTTTGTTCCAGCCAGCGGATAAAGCCCATTTACAAAACGGCTCAAATATTTGCCATTCTTTGCACACTCGGATGCCTCTTGCTCCGTAGTTTTTGTAGGCGGAACATTTAGGGTTTTGCGTTCGCTGCTTCATGGATTTCCAAGCCCAATAGATTTCTATGTTCTTTTGCCGAAGTGTCATTTAACCTCCAAAACCTCATACTCAAACCGCCCCTTCGAGCTGTTTCTCCACTGGCCGATGCCACGCAGAACTCCGTAGTCCAGCCACTCACGCACGACCTTCTCGTGGGAATCGTCCAGAAGAACGATTTCGAACTCGCAGGTCGAACCAGCTGGAATCTGCTCGCTGTTGGCAAGGCTTACACGTTCACCCTGCGCCGTCTGTGCGCGGAGAGGGCGCTGACACTCGGTAATCTCGCCGTTCACATGAATGGGAATCATGCGGGGCTGAACGAAAATCAGACCATCAATGACCTTCTTGTAGGCTGTCAGCTTGCCGGATTCGTTGACCGCTTTCTTCTTGCCGGTTTCGGTCTTGCCGCCGATACGACCTAGCATACCGCAGGAATCCTTGAAGAACCCCTTAATCTGGTAGTCATACAGGATGGGTTCGCCGTTCTCGTTGCGAGGGAACACGGTCATGCCCTTGTCTGCTACTGCGTCAGCACCCAGAGCTGCAACCTCGTCCTCGATGGTATTTGCATCCGGGGACTTGCTGGCGATGAACTCGCGTGCAATGTTCTGATTGCTAGGCCAAGTGCCGAGAACGGCTTCGATGAATGTGATTCTTACTTTGATTTTTTTCATTTTTGCTCTCTCTTTCTTTCTCGATATGTTCCAGTCTTAAAGGTTCACGCTCTTTCCAGCGCTTCTGCCACAGACTGCTTTTGTTAAAGTTGCTTATTGCTTTCTTCATTGTTTGCCATCCTTCGCTTGCGTTGGATGTGCTCCAGCCGGTCTTTCTCCCGGCTGTGCCAGCGGATTTCCCGCTTGCCGTAGTACTTACCGTTCATCAGGGGCCTTCACCTTTCCCTGTGCAAGTAAAGTACTGTAATGGCCGTAGCTCATGCCGTATCGTTTTGCGGCATCGTTCATCTGTCGCACGGTATACTTTGGAGGCTCGTGCTTTTGAGGTCTCGCACGTTCTGGCTCCTGCACATCCCAAGTAATTTTGAACTCACCAGATGCTTTTAGCTCATTCAGCTCTTTTTGCTTTTTGGCTTTGTACTTTTTGGTCAAAGCCTTGTTTGCATCTGCTGCACATTCAGGGTGATACTTCTGAGACCAGACCTTCCGAACCATTGGCTTCTTGCACCAAGCGCATAAAGCCGGTTCCGGCTTAGCCTTGATTCCTTTCTTTATAAGAGCCTGCCGTTCTCTGCGAACAATGATTTTACATTCTTCACAGTATTTCTTGCACGGATTTACAAGGCCAAGAAAGACACCGCAGCGCTCACAGTATTTAATTTCCATCCACTTCACTTGCCTTTCTTAAGGCTCTTTCATTGTGTTCAGAAAAACACTGGTCAAGAAACTGGATGAACTTTGCGATTTTCTTTGCATCTTCCGGCGTACAACCATTTTCCACAAAACGTCTTGTCGCCTGTTCACGCTTGAAATCCGAGTAGGTCTTGGCCGCAGCGTCAATGGCAAACTTGGCTTCTTCTGGGTATTCAAGGTCTACCTTCAAGGTGATAATCTTCTCCATGTTCAGTCCTCCCATCCTCCGAAATCTTGCTGTTCTGCAACAGCCCTGGTCTCGATTCTCGGCGTGATGCCAAGCTTCTTGAGTTGCTCATGGATGAGCTTTTCACCCTCGACCGTCCAGACCGTTGTATTTGGAATGTAAGTCTTGCCGTTAGAGCGCTGAATGGCCTTGCCCTTGCGGTTCTTGGTGTAGCCCTTACCCTGATAGGGTTTGTACAGCACCCACTGACCATCGCTGTCTTTGTACTGGACTCGCTGGCTGTAAAGCAGTTTGTTCAGCTTTTCAGCAGTCAAACCGTAGTCCTTTGCGATGCTGGTGGCTGTCCGGCAGTTGTCTGCAATACACACGGCCCTGGCAAACTCTGCATCCGGTGTCAGCTCTGCAATCCGTTTGTCCTTCTCTTCCAGCTCTTCGTGCGCTGCGATTAGCGCAGTTGCAAGGAGCTGCGAGCGGGTGAGCTTCGGCTGTTCAGCCAGCTTCTTCTCCATTTCGTTGAACGCTGCAATGTACTTGAGCTTCCACTCAAGAGCCGCCCTGCCGGTAAAGCCCATAGCCAGCAGGGTGAAACCGTCACGGTTCATCAGATACATGGGGTAGCTCTGGCCGTTCTGCTCGTGGGTGTACTCGGTTTTGAAGAACATGTGGGTGTCCCCATTTTTGGGGAGACCCTTCATAATATCTTCGATGTCACGCATCACATGGTCATGACGTTTCTCGAAGCTCTCTGCAATCTGACGGCTGGAAACCACAGGCTCTCCATTCTGCATAGATAAGATAATGTCGTTCATTTTTAACCCTTTCTTATGATTTACTGCTTATCTCTTACAAGAAGAGCGTCCACCGACACGCGGAAGTAATCAGCGACTTTCACAAGCTGTCGAATGCTCGGCCCATTTGCGGAGCGTTCCCACTTGCCCAGTGCGCCGTTGCTTAAACCAGCAGCTACTTCCAAGTCAGTACGAGACAGACCATGTAACTTGCGAAACTCGTCGATTTTAGAAAGATTCACTAGCCATTCTCCTTTCTGGGCTTGCATTTTACTAGAAAATATGCTACTATGTAGTTGCGAGGTACAAAGTGAACATTTTCCAGCGACTTCCCGATAGATTTGTCAGGGGTCTTGATTTTTGTTTGCCCTGTGCTTCATATTATACTAGCCAAGTGGCTATTTTTCAATAGTCAATCTTCAATTCTGTGAACATTTGGCTATTTGCACAAAAAGAGAGGTCTTTTTCTATGCGCAATGTGGAGCGAGCCAAAAGAATCGCTGCCAACAAGGGTGTAAATATATCCTTTGTGTGCAGAGAAATCGGAAAAAGCAGAGGTTATATCTCTCAAATGCTGACTACCGACAGGGATTTTCCAGATGAAATGCTTTTGCCAGTAGCCAACGCGCTTGGCGTTACGGTTGAGGAACTCACTGGCGAGCAAAAAGAAAAAACGTCCCAGCAGCCGCAAAGTGAAGTCGATGCAGCAGTGGAGCGAATTCGGAAAAAACTTGAATCTATGCCGACAGCGCAGCGTGAAGCGCTGATGAACCTGATCGAGAAGATGTGAGGTAAGCCCGTGTATTACTTGTTGTGCGGCTGTGCCTTTTGCTTTTGGTTCATGCAAGCCTTGCTAAAAGGCAATGACCGTGTACTATATGGCAACAGCAGAAAATATCGTTACCGTAGAAACCGAAAAAAGAAGTGGTTCTGACCCGGTAAAATAAAAAGAATCCCTTGTGCCGGGCTGGTGTAGCTCTGTGCAAGGGATTTTCTGTTATTCTAGGCCTAAGGCTTGCTCAGCTGCCGGAATCTTATCAGGGTGTTCCAACAACCATGCGATAAACCTGTCAATCTCCGCTCTTTCTTGTTCGCTCATTGCAGCATATCCTCCCGATCAGTAAATACGAATGTTCATTTGATATGATTATACATCTTTTGGTTGTGTAGTCAATACAATTTTAACAACTTCGTAAAAATCGAATGTTTTCTTCACATCCGTTACTTTACATCGGGGAAGCCACGAGCGTTCAAGTCAAAAGGGACAACGCCTATCCATCTTTCCTCCAATCACAGCTCTACGAGCTGCCCGTCAATGCGTTCGATGCTATCTCCCGGGTCGCGCCCATCGTCTAAGGCGGCTACGGCACGTTCTAGGATGCCTTTCGCTTCGAGGTAAGCACCTTTATCAGCTTCGTACCCAGAAAGGCTCAGGACAAGCTCCAGCGTCCGTCTGCGGGCGTATGGAATAATCAAAGCATCTACAGTTCGGTTCATTAGCTTTCCTCCCATGGTTCAGGTGTGTGTGGCTGCCCATCGGTAACGCTGGCGGGCATTCCATCGATGATTGGCATACGTTCATGGTTCCAGATTACAGTTTCTTTCATTTTGCGTTTCCTTTCTATTTGGAATTTTTTTACAATACAGTTATACCACATCTCGCTGTTTCAATGAAACAGCGAATTTTTTCAATTATTGTTTCACATTTTGAACAATATATCAGTTGAATTTCTTTGTTTTTGTATCATTTTGTCGAAAGAGGGGTATTTATGGATGATTATAGGATACGAGTGGCAAAAACGTTAGAGATGGCAAGAGCGGAATCTGGGCTTAGCCAACAGAAGCTTGCGGACAAAATGGGTATAGGCCGAACATCCATCTTTCGTTATGAGCAAGGGACAATGACCCCAGATGCTTCTACTATCATAAAATGGTTTGTGTGCTGCGGTGTTGCGGCCAAGCCGTACATAGACACCTGTTTGCATCCCGGATTATTGGAAAGCCTGGCTGGCGATGCCAGCACCAAGAGAAAGAGAGATGCGCTGATAGAGCATATCAAAGAAGCCCATCCGCAAGAAATTGACTTGCTGTGCTATCTGATCTATGGCAATCACGGCTCAGATTACCTTGCCGTTCTGTGCGAAATGGTAGCCAACCTTCATACGACTTTGCGTGATCGTGTGTCTGTCTGCCGCACTGTCACAGGTCATTATGAAATGGCACAGGCCACCAAAACCGACCCAGACCCAGACGGAACACAACCCAATATGCAGATTTTGTATCAGGCACAGGACTGTGGGGAAGCTGCGGCGATGAAGCGAAACGATTCTTATACCATCAACGAAGAAAACATTTTGCGCTGATTGTCGAATTATCGCAGTTTTTGAAGAACATTTTGTCCACGTTCATCCACTTTTTGTGCACCTATCGGGCAAATTTGCCTTGTCATTCCGTCCCCCATAGTCTGTAAATCGACAGCATTTTCGCGGAATAAATAACGAGTTGTCGTTAATTTATTGTCTGTGATTGGTCGGCTTGTCAATCTGTCCCCCATAACACCGGCTTAAAAGTTTTTCATCCACTTTTTGTACACGTTAGATAAGACTAATCATTACCGGGAATACTTTATTCAGCAAATGAAAGGTTGAGTTATCCACAAGCTGGAATAGAAAAACAAAGAAATTGTTGAAAATTATCGTCATCGCTTATTTAACGATGATATTTAACCTCTTGTTTATTTCTTGTTTAATATATAATAGGTAGATGGGGGACGAAATGACAAAGCATGGGGGACATTTTGACAAGTCATGGGGGACGTTTTGACGACCCTGTGGGGGACAAAAAGACAAGCCATGGGGGACAAAATGTATTGACTTGTCCCCCCTGCCTGTGATATACTGCTTTTAGGCTAGAAAAGGAGGCGAACAGATGCCTAAAATATCCGACAACAACCTTGTTGAAAAAAGCAAATCCCTTGTGTGGGCAAAGTTTAGGGACTACACGGCAGGCGAGCTTCGGTTGCTAGAGGTTTACTTGTCAAGAATAAATCCGAGAGACCCAAACAGCAGCCGTGTGGAGTTCACTTTGGCAGAGTACAGAGACCTGCTGGGGTTAAAAAGCCTTGATGCACGAAGGATTGAGCCGCAGATCAAGCACTTTTTGGGCAACACTGTGTCGATTCCCATTGACAAAGAAAAGGGAACATTTGAGAGCTTTGTCCTTTTCACAAGGGCAAAACTGGACTATGTGCCGGAAACAAGGTCTTATGTTGTGGCAATCACTTGCAACCCTGACCTTCGCCCTATTTTCTTTGACATTGCTGAAAGCGGCTATGTTCGGTATCGGCTGCGTTACACGTCAAGAATGAAGTCTCAATACAGCATTTTGCTTTATTCGATTCTTCGGGACTGGTTGAACATGGACAGCAAGCCGCATGAAATCAGTCTGAAAAAGCTGAGAGAACAGCTCGGTGCGATGGAAGCAAGCTACGATGTTTACAAGAATCTCCGCAAACGAGTGCTTGACGTTGCAGTAGATGAAATCAATGCCGTGTCTGACATCGTAGTGACCTATGAACCGGTTCTTGTGGCACGAAAGGCTGTGGCGGTCAAGTTCAAGCCCAAAATTAAAGTGTCTGAGACGCTGATTGAAGCTCAGGCAAGCGAAGTGCCGGTAGAACCTCAAAAAGCCGTGAGAAAGCCCCGTAGAAGCGGATACGATGATTTTGATTGGTCTGTGTGTGACGAATTGGAAAAGCAGGACTGCATTGACGTGGCGAAGGTAGTTGAGAAGTGGATGAAGAAAGAGCATCCAGAAATCAAGCTGCCGAGACGCAGAGAAGCGGTTTACGACACGGTGAAGGCGGCGTATAAGGACATCTTGTCTTTGGACAGGTCTCCGTTCCCTGACAGACCTGTTGGCTATCTGATTAGAAGCGTAGACAAAGCGGGTATTGTAGACAAGTATATGCCTGCGTTTTATTCCATTGAAGCGCTTAACAGCAAATAAAGAAAGAGTGATAAAATGGCAAAAATCATAGCCGTCGCCAACCAGAAGGGCGGCACAGGAAAGACTACCACAAGCACTTGTCTGGCTGGTGCGTTGCAGTTGCTTGACAAGAAAGTCCTGCTGGTGGACTGCGATGCACAGTGCAACGCAACGGACACCTACGGCGCACAGACAGAGGACGTGTGTACCCTGTTCGATGTAATGACCCGGCAAGGTACGGTAGAGGAAGGAATCCAGCACTGTGAAGCTGGTGACATTCTGCCGTCAGATAACGCATTGAAGGACATTGACGAGCAGCTTGTCCGGGACATTGGAAAGAACTTCCGGCTGCGTGAAGCGCTTGAAAGCGTGTCCGGGCAGTACGATTATATCGTGCTGGACACTCCCCCTCAGCTTGGTCTTGCACTTGTGAACGCTCTGATTGCCGCCAATAGCATTATCGTGCCTATTACAGCAGACCGCTATGCGCTTGCCGGACTGAGCCAGCTTTCGCAGACCATTGGTGACGTTCGCAGATACTTCAACCCGACTTTGAAGATTGAGGGTCTGCTCCTGAACCAGTACAAGAGCCGTGAGAACCTGTCCAAAGAGGTTGTAGAGCAGCTTCCTGTGATTGCACAAAGCATGGGAACAAAGCTACTGGACGTGAAGATTAGACCGTCTATGGGCGTTCGAAAGGCACAGGCAGAGCGTCACAGCCTGTTTAGTGGCGACACGGCAAAGAGTACCAGCGCAGAGGATTTTAAGGTTTTGGCGAAGATGATTGTGGAGGGGAAAGAAAAATGAGCGATTTGTACCCACATCTTTTGAATGCAACTTGTTCTGATGACACGGAGCAAGTCTACATTATCAATTTTGGTTTTTCATTTAATGACCTTTCCGATAAAGAGAAAGAAATGGCGTTTCATTCTCAGTGGTATCTAGCTGAAAAATATTACAAAAAGTGGCAGAAAGAACTTGCAAATAATCAATGGGCGAAATCAGAAGATGAAATGCCAGATGAACTAAACCCATACGTTATCGGGTTTAGCAAAGACGAATACGATGTAGAAATTGTAGGCTATGAAGAAGATTTTAAGGAATGGCGGGACAAAAGCGGAAAGCCGCATAATATAACTCACTGGATGCCGTTGCCGACCGTTCCTGACCTTGATGAAGATTGGGAGGAAGAAGAATGAAGTCAACCAGCAAAAAATCCACGGGTTTGCTTGGCGGGTTTGACTTCCAGCCTGTTTTTTCGGAACAGCCATTAAGCCGAAGTGAGCCAAAGGAAGAAGAAGTAAGCCAAACAAAGCCGAATAATGCCGAACAAGCACAGATTAAGCCCAGTGAAGCCACAGACAGCCATGCACAGCCAAGTGAAGCGGAATTAAGCAGTATTAAGCCGAAGCAAGCCAAAGACAACGAAAGACAGCCAAATGATGCCGTGTTAGGCGAAGGTAAGCCGAAGAAGCTGAAACAAGCGAAAGAAGTTCAACGTCTTATCGAACAGGGAGATGTTCCCGGCGCACTTGCAGAAGCTGGCTTGACAAAGAAAAAAATCCCGATGCCGGAATCGCATCAGGGCGTTGCAAGCGGTGACGGCAAACGTTCTAAGCGCATTACCATCCTTATGAGCGAGGAAGAACGTAAGTATATCAACCGTGAAGCCAGACGGCACGGAATGACCATCGGGCAGTATGTGTACGCTCTGGCTGCTGCTGCGGCAGATGGGAAGATTGAGTTGGAAGATTTCTTGGAGGATTGAGGTATGTCGTGAAACACGATATACCTGCAAACTGTATCTTCCGGTAGTAGGTATTGACTTTTAAGCACACAAATAGTATACTTAATGTGCGCTCAAAAGTGGAGGTGAACGCATGAGTGCAAAAATGGGAAGACCAAAGCTGGAAAACCCGAACAGTGTTCGCACAAGCGTCCGTTTGGACGTGAATACTGACAAACAGCTTTCGGATTATTGCGAAAAAAACGGCATTTCTAAGGGAGAAGCCGTTCGTGAAGCTGTCCAGCAATGGCTTGAACATCAAAAATAAAAAATCCCCTAAACTGTTCGTAACTTGGCGGTCACCGGCAGTTTAAGGGATTACACTCCATGCGATTATGGGTGATAAATCCATTATATCATCTTCATAGTTGCATTACAAGCAAGATTTTTGTGGTAAAGCCAATGAACATTCCGGCAACGAAAGAAGAGATTCTCGAAAACTTCAAGAAAAACAACAATGGTCGTCCGCTCAATAAGGATGATTATGAGATTGCGGAAGCGTTATCTCGCATCACTTACAAGGCGTATGAGGTCGGCGTGGAAGATGCCAAACAGTTGAATATGGAGGATATGATGGATAACAGAAACGCACTTCAAATCTTTAAGAACGAAGAGTTTGGCTCAATCAGAACATTTGTGAAAAACGGAGAGTACTGGTTTGTCGGTAGGGATGTATGTAATGCGTTTCAAGACAAGAACCCAAATAGAAGCATCGGACGAATTGACGATTGCGATAAGCGTTCCTTGAAAATCAAAGATTCTCTTGGGCGTGAGCAAACAGTGACTGTTATCAACGAATCCGGGTTATATGCTCTTCTTTTTGCAATGCAGCCGCAAAAAGCGCATAATCATGGGGTGTCAGATGAGTACCCCATCGAAATCAAGGAAAGGATTGAGAAGCTTCGCCGTTTTAAGAGATGGGTAACGCATGATGTGCTTCCTACGCTTCGCAAGACTGGCTCTTACAGTATGAACCAGCAGGAGAACAAGCCTGACGCGCAGAACGATGCAATCTTGCAAGTGCTGATGAAGAACACGGAAGTCTTGCAAGCCATCGTTCAGCAGAACCAGCAGATTATGATTGCTCTTACCAACCTATCTGTCAGCGATGCAAAGCGCACGATGGAGATTCAGCCTTACACTTCCCATCAGGGGCAGAAGGGTGACGGCAAACGTAGCAAGCGAATCACAATTCTTATGAGCGACAGCGAGCGGACGTTCGTTACGAGAGAAGCACGCAAGCACGGATTCACGGCAGGGGAGTACATCTACAACCTGTCCGTTGCAGCATCGAAAGACCAGATTGATTTAGGCTGATTTAGTGGCGGAATTTTTCGCCACTAATTATCAAAGCGCAAAATTGCGCTCTGGTCATAACTGAATTTTCAGTGCTGATAGTAAATAAAGAGGGGGCCTGTCCAATTTTGGGCACACCCCCTCTTTTGTTTCACTTCTCTGTCACGCAATCCCAGTAGAGATATGCCTTGCCATCTGCGGCATCTGCGTCCTCAAGGAACGCCTTTGCCATGTCAGCATAGAAGCCCGGAGTGTCAACAGACTGGCGTTTTGCGACCTGACAATAATCCGAGTACATCATGTTCATAACAGCCCAGAAATCGTTCGGGTCACAAGTGATGTTGCGCTGTTTGGCAACGTCCTGTGTCTGTTCCAGCGTCCAGTGACAGCCCTTTGTGCCGTCAGCATTCACCATGCTGTCGCACCATTCCTCTGCTTCATCGTGGGTAAGGTGCTTGCGTGGCATCTTGATGGAGCGGCTGTCCGCACCGCCATGCTCATACTGCCCAGACCGCTTGTCCCAGTCTCCGTTTTGCGAGAAGCCAATCTGCGGCATCTTGCGCTCGTACTCTACGTCAGGGTAGCGGGGGATAGGGTAGGGGTCAATGTAGCGGTTTTCCTCCTGCGGATAGTAAGGATAGCGGTCGCTGCCATCTTCCAGCTTACGCAGACGGCGTTCCAGCTCACGTTCCCTGCGGTCACGCTCTTCCTCAAGGCGGTCACGTTCCGGCTCACGGTCTTTGTCGTGGTCGCGGAGCATCATCATGCGGCGAAAATTATTCTTGCCCATAATCTATACCTCCTCAAGAAATGGACGCAGGCGCACCGGCGTGGGAGCGGCAGAAGCAGCCAAGATACTTAAACGTGCCGGTGCCGGTTGCAGACGTTGCCACACGGGTAGCGTAGCGGGTGCGGGTGTGGATGCTCTCGGCGGTTGCCTGAGCGCAGTTGCAATCGGTCAGAGGGTACGCGGTCGTGCCTGCACCTATGGTAATGACCACAGGGGCGTTGATGGTAGTCGTGTCCGGCAAGCTCTGAGCAACCACGATACAATACTTCTCTCCGTTCTGGTATGCGCCAGCAGGGATATTGATGGTCAGCGTGTCGTTGGCAAACGTGACCGCCTGACTGATGACCAAGTGCGGGCAGAGTTTGCAGCTTGTTTTGCAAGCCATAATGTTTTCCTCCTAAAAAATCAGGGGCAGAGGTGTCTTACCCCTGCCCCGATGGTTCACCCGGTGTTATCGGGGAGTGTGTAGGTTAGCAGCAGCCGCAGCAGTTCACGCCCACGTTGGGGTTTGCCACCTGATAAGCGGGGATCGGACGAGGATTGACCCGGTTCAGGATGGTATCGGTCTGCTGGGACATCACAGTGGTCAGAAGCGCATTCTGACGATCCTGAGAAGCAGCGAACTTCAGGTTCTGGTTCTCAGCGGTCAGAGTGGCAATCTTATCCTGCGTGAAGTAGTCCATCATGCTGCGGAAATTGGCGTTGCAGTTGTCCACGATGGCACGGGCGTTGTCTGCGATAGCCTGACGGGTAGCGCAGTCCTGCTGTGCAATGGTGTACTTCAGGTCGCCGATGAGCTGCTTGTTCTCGCAGCAGCAAGATGCAAGCTGCGTGGAAAGTGCGGTCTGACCCGCCTGCCGTGCGTTGCCCTCCTGCATGATGGCGAGGCTGATGGCGTTGTCGCCGTTGGACACGCTGCGTTCCAGACCGTTCACGAGCTGTGCGTTCTGGTAGCCGAGCTGACAGATGGCGCTGTTCACGCCCGCAAAGCCGTTTGCGATGTTGGCGTTGACTCCGTTTATCTGCGCCAGCTGGTCATAGCCCAGAGAGCAGATACCGCTCTGAATGCCAGCCAGAGAACGGGAAGTGTCCTGCTGGTAGAAGCCTTCAGACAGAGCCGCACGAGTATCTGCGCCACCCTGACCAGTTGCGCCAGTGCCGACCAGATAGGGGATGTAGCTGTTCATGCCGTTGTCACCACCGTTTCGACCGTAGCCGTTTGTACCCCAGCCGAAGATGATGGCGAGGATGATAACCGCCCACAGACCTTCGTTGCCGAAAAATCCGCCGTTGTTATTGCCACCGTCCTGCCCAGCCAGATAACCAGTTGCAAAATCGTCCATAACAAAACTCCTTTCAGTTTTGCGTTATGCCATCCCACCGCCGTGTGCGGTGGGCGAAGCCAAATCAAAGCGGTTTTTGTCAAGTCCGCAAAACTGAGAAGCGTTTCGCTTAGGGATGCTTATTTTAGGATTGTTAAGTCAGCTTGGAGGGTTGTCTTTTTTATCTTTTGGGTCATCCCACTTTTTGCTGGCAGCACCAAAAATAAAGCCAAGCATTAAAGGAACCCATATTTTGTCATCGCCGCACAGATTGTTGATGTCAAAATCTTTTTCGGAATGGCTGTTTTCAAAATCATCCATTGTAAAGTCTCCTCACTTCGGAAGCGTCAAATTCAGGACGCTTGCCAGCTGGTTCAGGTCGATGCCCCGCTCTTTGGCGAGGTTCTGCGCCATCGTTCGGAGCTGTGCTTCGTTTTTACCCTGAATCAGGTTCAGCCCCTGCATGATAGGAGCATTCTGCCCGCTTAACTGCTGGATAAGCCCCATCGGGTTTTGCCCGGCACGAGCCAGATTTGCAAGCTGCATGATAGGGCTGTGAATAATCACATCAAACGGAGAGGACATTTTTATTCTCCTTTCTTTGCGGTGGCAGAGGGCTTAGAAAAACTCTTCTGCCACTTTTCCAACTCATCCAGACGGTGGACGAGGGTGTTGTACTGCTCAATAGGCACATACTGCTGTGTCGGTGCAGCGGTCTGCTGTGCCTGTTGTGCTTGCATCTGCCGCCATGCTTCCGGACTGTAAAACTCTTGTACATAGGATTCACAGGTGTCCGGGTTGAGCCGTTTGCAGTAGATCACGCCGCTGCGCAAATCTGGGCAGTAGGTCGGTCTGCCGTACAAGTCAGACGGTATCGCCAGAAATTCTTCCCTGCTGGAAACAGGTCTGCCCAGTAGCCAACCACCGTCTTGTGCCGACTGCTGAACGGGCTGTTGCCCATTCATCGGCTGCGGACGCTGCGGTTGTGCCTGTTGCATCTGTGCGTTTGGCAGGGAAGTGGCAAGTCCTACCGTGCCCATACCGCCGTAAGGATTGACAGGCTGCTGTGGAACGTAAGGTGCTCCGGGTGTCGGATAATAGCTCATAATACATCCCTCCTTGTGCTCTTAGTGTACCGCATCAGCAAAAAGCGAAAGACAACGAAGGTATAACGAAGGACAAAAAAAGAAAAGCGCCCACGCGGAAAAATCCGCATGAGCGCTTAACTGTAAAGATGCACACATTGAAGTGCAATGCTAAAATATCACATCATCCAATATATGGCAATGCTTTTGACAAAACTAGTGCGAATAAAACAAAATCCACCAGCCTAAAGCTGATGGATTATAAGTGAGCGAGTAATCGCCCCGCCACCGAAGTGGCAAAATTGCGTCTCCCGCATGGTACGCACTATAAGTAGGCGAGCGGGAGACTGGTCGGCGCCTATCTGGCAACCGCTTTTTTCATTCCCAGATAAAGCACGGGGCTAGCTGGCAAATATCCACCCTAATGCGCTTCTTCGAGAGGCCGGGTGGATTTGTTAAGTATATTATACCACAATTCGTGCAAAAAGAAAAGCGGCAAGCTCTGGAATAGCCTGCCGCTTTGTTGCGTTTGTAGAATCAGCCTTAAACATGCGTCCTACATACACTCAGCTCGTAAAAATATTATATCACACATTTAACATTTTTTCAATGCCTTTCAGCCGGTAGCCTACCGCCGTCCGGCTGTAATGTGTCTGTGCTGCAATGTCCGGCAGCGGGAGCCGCTCAACGTACCGCAGTAAGGCTATCTTACGGTCTACCCTCCCAAGCGGTGCGTTTTTGATGGCTGCGGTCATCTGCTGTCGGTCAAGTCCTTGCAGCGCAGCGGGCAACACTACGCGAGCCGCCGCCACAGGTAGCACCGAGCCAGAAAGGCTGCGGCAACTGTCCAGCGTTGCGCGCTCGAGCGGTCACGGCGCGGCAATGTCCTATTTTGCCGCCGTTGGCAAAATGGTCACGCGCTGCGGGCCACAAAATCGGGTACGCACGCTGATCATAATAATAGCGTGGCGTTTGCTCGTATGTAGTGCTTGCCATAATAATCTCCTTACTGCTTTTCCAGCGCCGCCCGGGCGCGGTCAAAGAAAAACTGAATAATGGCTCCGATAGTCTCATCGGTGATGGCCCAGCTGATGAGCCTGCCGTATTTGCTGGCACTCAGGGCGGCTCGGAGCATCTTGACGACCCACGCCTTGCGCTCTGCGCCGCGCTTTGTCCCCTGGA
>ERZ772816.290-NODE-290-length-58201-cov-14.200255_pt1 | contig 58201 bp, 38 predicted proteins | sample MGYA00511359_ERZ772816 | MGnify/ENA primary metagenome ERZ772816 (study PRJEB29015, sample SAMEA2737710) | human gut metagenome | biome: human gut; feature: human-associated habitat; material: faeces | place: China | collected 2012 ...
GGTCATGCCGCCGAAGTTGAAAGGCAGATTGCCGCTCTGGCGGGTTTGCAGCGTCGAGCCGTTACGCGGTTCGTAGAACCGCGTAACTAACGAACTCCGTACTGCTCGTAGTAGGCGTCGATGGCGTCCTTGAGCTCATCGTCGATGACGACCTTGCCGTCGATCTCGTGGTTGTAGAGAGTCTCGACGACCTCGGCCATGGAGACGATGCTCGCGACGGGGAAACCGTACTTGGCCTCGATCTCCTTCTGCGCGGTGGTCACGCCACCCTTGCCGACCTCCATGCGGTTGAGGGACACGATCAGGCCCTTGATCTCGACATCGGCAGCAGCCTTGACCTTGGGATAGGTCTCGTCGATGGACTTACCGCTGGTGGTGACGTCCTCGACCATGACCACGCGGTCGCCGTCCTGGGGCTCATAGCCCAGCAGGTTGCCCTTATCGGCGCCGTGGTCCTTGGCCTCCTTGCGGTCGCAGCAGTACTTGACCTCCTTGCCGTACAGCTCGTGGTAGGCAATGGCGGTCACGACGGCCAGCGGAATACCCTTGTAGGCCGGTCCAAACAGCACATCAAAGTCGTCGCCAAAATTATCGTGGATGGCCTGGGCGTAATACTCGCCCAGCTTCTTGAGCTGATAGCCCGTCACGTAAGCGCCGGCGTTCATAAAGAACGGGGACTGACGGCCACTCTTGAGCGTAAAGCTGCCAAACTTAAGAACGTCGGACTCGACCATGAACTTGATGAACTCTTGCTTGTAAGCCTCCATGCGGGCTCCTCTCGTAATCGCGTACGTGCCTTCCAGTTTAGCGCAGGCGAAGCGTCGATGCGGGCGCGCTTTGAGGCCACGGCATTCTGTAAAGGCTTTGTCAGGGGCAACGGTTTTCCGAACAATGGGGGTTGACATGTCAAACCCCCTCATCAAGAATACGGGCGGATTAAAACGGGTACGAGATACCCAAAGCGCGCTGCGCCCGTCCATAAGGAGGTGTGCCATGGAAGGCAGTCATAGTCGAAAAACCTGCATGTCGCCCTCGGCACGCCGCGAGGATTCCGTATTCGCATAAGCGCCACGAACCGATCGTCAAAACCGCCACAAAGGTGCCTGTCCCCTTTGTGGTGGTTCGCGAGTATGACGTGAGCGACATCTAGGTTTTTTAAAGCAAATTCGACACGTACGCTAACTCCCTTCAACAAGGAGGACCCTATGCTGATGCTCAAAACCGCTACGGTACTCGAAGCTATCTCCAAGCGCCGCCGCACGGCGCGCCCTGCCGCCCACGCCGGCCTGTCCAAGAACACCATATTCGCCGCCACCCATTGTGCTGAGGACACTCTCGTACTGCTTGACGCCACGGCAAACGGCCTCACCGCCGAGCACGCCGCCGAGCGCCTGAGCGCCGTCGGCCCCAACACCATCGAAGCGCCGACCAAGACGCTCGCCCGCCGCATCGCCGACGCGTTCGTCGATCCCTTCGCTGGCATCCTCGCCGCCCTCGCACTGGTCTCGCTCTACATCGACGTGCTCGCCGTGCCCGAGCTGCAGCGTGACCCCTCCACGGTCATCGTCATCGGCATCATGTTGCTGGTATCGGGCGGTATGAAGTTTATCCAAGAAGCCCGCAGCGGCAATGCGGCCGAGGCCCTCAAGGACCTGGTCTCCAACACCTGCTGTGCCCTGCGCGACGGTGAGCGCGTCGAGATCCCCTTCGACGAGCTCGTCCCCGGTGATGTGATCCGCCTCTCTGCCGGAGATATGGTGCCGGCCGATGCCCGCGTCATCACCGCGCGCGACCTATTTGTGATCGAGTCCGCGCTCACCGGCGAGAGCGAGGCCGTCGAGAAGACCGCTGCCATCACCGTCGTCGAGGGCGCCGACGGCTCTGCGCTGCCACTCTCTGCCTGCAAGAACATCGTCTTTACCGGCACCTCCGTGCAAAACGGCACCGCCATGGCGCTTGTCGTTGCCACCGGCTCGGACACTTACCTGGGCGGCATCGCCAAGATGCTCAACGGGCGCGTCGAGAAGAGCGCGTTTGACCGCGGCGTCTCGAGCGTCTCCATGCTGCTCGTACGCCTCATGCTCGTTATGGCGCCGGCCGTCTTTGCCATCAACGCCGCCACCAAGGGCAACGTCATCGACGCGCTGCTGTTCGCCACGAGCGTGGCCGTGGGCATCACGCCGCAGATGCTTCCCGTCATCGTGACCACGAGCCTGTCGCAGGGCGCCAAGGACCTCGCCCGTCGTCAGGTTATCGTCAAGGAACTGCCGGCGATCCAAAACCTCGGCGCGATGGACGTCCTGTGCTGCGACAAGACCGGCACCCTCACCGAGGACCGCATCGTGCTCGAGCGCTACCTCAACACCAACGGCAACGAGGACGCACGCGTGCTGCGCCATGCGTTTTTGAACAGCTTCTTCCAGACTGGCCTCAAGAACCTTATCGACCTGGCCGTCATCGACCGCGCCGACGTGACGCCCTCGACCGTCGCGCCCGATTCCATGCTGGGCCAGAGCCTGCGTGACCGCTATGCCAAGGTCGACGAGGTGCCCTTCGATTTCTCGCGCCGTCGCCTGAGCGTAGTTGTAGCCGACGCCCAAGGCAAAACCCAGATGGTTACCAAGGGAGCTGCCGAGGAGATGCTCGAGATCTGCTCCTTTGTCGAGGTCGATGGCATCGCTCAGCCGCTCACCGACGAGAAGCTCGCCCAGATTCGCAAGCAGGTCGCTGGGCTTAACGCCGAGGGCCTGCGCGTAATTGCTGTGGCGCAGAAGACCGATCCGCGCTGCGTGGGCGAGTTTGGCATCGCCGACGAGTGCGACATGGTGCTGATGGGCTTTTTGGCCTTCCTCGATCCGCCCAAAGCAAGTGCCGCGGGCGCCGTCGCCACCCTCGAGGCCAAGGGCGTCGCCGTTAAGGTCCTGACCGGCGACAATGACCGTGTCGCCGCCACCGTCTGCGAGCAGATCGGCATCGACGCGAGCAACGTCTTGCTGGGCTCCGAGATCGATGCGCTCGACGACGCCGAGCTTGCCGAGCGCGCCGAGAACACCCACCTCTTCGCCAAGCTCTCGCCGCTGCAGAAGGCGCGCCTGGTGCGCGTCATGCGCGAGTTGCTCGGCCACACCGTGGGCTTTATGGGCGACGGCATCAACGACGCCGCCGCGATGCGTGCGAGCGACTGCGGCATCTCGGTCGACTCCGCCGTCGATATCGCCAAGGAATCCGCCGATATCATCTTGCTCCAAAAGGACCTGGGCGTGCTCGAGCGCGGCATCATCGAAGGCCGCCGCACCTACGGCAACCTGCTCAAGTACCTCAAGACCACGGTGAGCTCCAACTTTGGCAACGTGCTGTCCGTAACCGCTGCGAGCCTGTTCTTGCCGTTTTTGCCCATGAGCGCTCTGCAGCTGGTGCTGCTGTCGCTGGTCTACGAGATCGTGTGCATCGCACTGCCGTGGGACACCGTCGACAACGCCTGGACTGCCCGCCCGCGCGCTTGGGACGCTGCGTCCATCAAGGGCTTCATGCTCGAGCTGGGCCCCGTGAGCTCGCTGTTTGACATCGTGACCTTCGCCGCGCTCTTCTTTGTGGTGTGCCCCGCCGCCGTGGGCGCAAGCTGGTCCGAGCTTGCCGCCGCGGGCGACGTCGCGGGTATGGCGACCTTTGCGGCGCTCTTCCAGAGTGGCTGGTTTGTCGAGTCCATGTGGTCGCAGACGCTCGTGATCCACATGCTGCGCTCCCCGCGCCTGCCGAGCCCGCGCGACCACGCCGCGCCCGCGCTGTGCGTTCTCACCGTGCTGGGCCTGGCGCTCGTCACTTGGCTGCCGGCAAGCCCCATCGCCGATGCACTGGGGCTCATGCCGCTGCCAACGAGCTTCTTCGCGCTGCTCATCGGCATCGTCGGCTCCTACATCGCGCTCACCCAGCTGGCCAAGCGCCGCTACATCGCCCGCCACGGCGAGCTGCTGTAGCGTTGCCGGCACCATCGTCAAGAATGTCTGGGCCGTCGCGACCCACCCCTGCTGGCCGCAGCGGCCCAAAACAGCTAAAAAAGCCCCGTCCCAAATTAGCTAGTCTTGAGGCGTCCAGGACCAGAAGAAGTTAATGAGGGCCACGCGCGAGGCGGCACCGGTCTTTTTGTTGATTGAGGCGATATGACGGTAGAGCGTAGAGCGCGAAAGGAAGAGCGTTGCAGCGATATCCTGAACGCTCTCGTGCGATGCGACCAAGGCCTCCAAAATATCGCGCTCGCGCTCTGTAAGCTCAAAGGCGGCGACAAAGGCATGGAGACGTTCGTCGAGCGTGAGCTCCGGCACCTCCGCGGAAGCGGGCTCGCTCTGAGCAGACGCGCGATCCGCGCCAAGATCATCGGCAGCAAACGCCAGCTCGCCGGGCACCGCAGCGTCATCTGCCCGATGCCCAAACTGTCCCAGCAGCGAAATCGCAATGCCCACAAACAGTACGAGCACCGCACCCACCGCCAGCAGCACGTTCTGGCTCGAGATAATCGCCACCGCCGGCGCCGTCACGAGCATCGCGCAAATGTTGCTGATGACACGACCCAGGCACGGCCACAGATACGACCAGTGCGCATAAACCGAAATGGCAGCAAATTTCGTCGTAAAAAACACCACGAAGAAGCCCGAACCCAGATAGAAAAATCGCCATGGCCGCAAGCACATTGCCGCCATTGCCGTCGACGAGCAAGACAAAGAACGAAAGCGTGGACAACATGGCAGTGCAAGTCATGGTGATGTTCATATACGAACGACCGTGCAGGTCAAACAAGGCGCCGGCAGCTAGAGCGCTCGCCGCCATCAACAGGCGCGGCCAATCGCCCAAATCGATGGCCCCGGCGGCATGCGAGGTCGTGAGCCCTGCATTGAGGGCGGCAAACACACCGGTAAGGCAGGCGGTTGCGACCGTCAGACGCACCACGGCGCGCCGAAAAGCCGCCGTTGATTCAGAATCGTCTTGCCACTTGGCGCCAAATTCCGACGCATCCACCGAAAGCTCGGCGATATCGGACTCGCGCCCAACCTCAGGCTCACCGTGTAGCTTGGCGCGACGGACGTTGTGGAGCAGTACCACCTGCGCAACCGCACAGGCAACAAGAACAAACTGCTGCGGAATCCCCGCAGGCATCACCATATGGTTGAGCACCTGCAGCAAAACGCCCAAAGCATACGAAAGTGCCAACACGCGCGCCAAATACGGCGTCCGTGCAAAGCGTCGCGCAAAGTTGGCATGGGCGGTCGATCCGCAGTAGCCCAGTGTGCAGAACGTCAGCAACCCGCCGGCAATGAGCATCTCAAATTGAGCCGCCATCATCAACAGCAGCAACGCCGATGCCAGCAACACGCCCGCGATGTCGCTTGTCGTATCGATCGCACGGGGACGGCGGTAGTACAGAAGGGGACGCACAAGAAAGCCGATTGCGCTCGCGCCGACGATGAAGCTCTCGTAGACAACGACCTCGCTCGGCGGCACAAACTCGGCAACGCGCACGTCAAAAAGATACTCGCCAGCCAAATACGTAAAATAGAACAGCGCTAGGCATATAATCTCCCGAATGCCCCGACGTAAGTATGCGGCTGTGTCTCCCATGCCTCTCATGAATCCCCCCCCCCGCCGCTCAACTGTTTGGATTTCAATTTTAATAAAGAATCAGTCCCGATAACGAAGCCAAGCTCGAAATGCCGCGAATTTGACCCCAGTAGTCCACGGCGTGCAGCGTTTTTGAGCCGTCTGTCCCAGAAGGAGCACGACGTGGACTGCTTGCTCGGCAAAGAGTGTCCCCGGCGACCAGTCGTTTAAGAACGTCCCCAATGACTACCCTAGAGCTCTCAACCCTTCATCTATGGCATTTCTTTTAGCAGGCCCGCCATATATAGGGGCAAATACAATATCGCCTTTCCATCCACCACGTTGTCCCGGTGAAGCACGACCGCCCGAGCCAATCCATAGTTTTCAACGCTCATCAGGCGATCGAGGGCAACGTGCTTTGTGCTGTACCTACCCGATTTGACCTCGATAGGCAAAACGACGGGGCTCCGCTTATCCTCGATAATAAAATCGACTTCTCCAACCTTGGCCGCGTTAAAGTAGAACAACGAAGAGTAGCCGCATGCGCGCAGCTCCTGGGCGACCGCATTCTCAAAAGCCTGCCCAAAGTTGATCGATTCCCGCTGCGCAACAATGGCCTCGACATCAGCGGGAGAAAAAGCAGAGAACAGCAGCCCCACATCGCTCAGGTAGAACTTGAAAAAACTGTCTTCCCGCGAGAGACCCAAGGGGAACATGGGCTCGCTCACCCTCTTAACCGGGATCGCAACGCCCGCATTAACAAGCCAGTCAAAATCAGGCTGCAAATCCAAAAATCGTTTCCGCTTGTCTATCCCGGTAACGAGAAAGCGCTTGTTCTCTTTATTGAGCTGCGCGGGCATGGCATCGTAGATCGTCCTGATCCGTTGAGCATGCGCGGGGGCTTCGGCGTACCGTGCGATATCTGCGCGATATGCTTCGAGAATGCCCTGCTGACGAGCGCGCATCGCCTGTGTATCATGAGTTGAGACGAACAGCTGAACGGCCTCAGGCATGCCACCCACAAGGACATACCGATAATACGTCTCGATCAACCGTTCATGAATAAACGGAGGCACTTGTTCCCGTTTGCGATAACAGGCACGAACGACATCCCATAATGATTCGTCGACTCCCAGAGCCCAGGAGAATTCCTCGAAATCCATGGGAAACATCTCGAGGATATCGATAGTACCTACCGGCAACGACCGAAAATGGAACGCCTCAATCCCGAGCATGGAGCCGGAGTAAATGACATCGAAACGATCGTCTTGCGCAAGATAACGCATCCAGGTGATGGCGTCTCCGCAACGCTGCACCTCATCAAAAAACAGAAGCGTCTTTGTATCCGAAGCGATGGGCGATGAAGCCAGTGCGGTGATTCTCACAATGAGGTCATCGAGGCTCCTTGCCTCCCCTATGAGCTCGACCGCGTCGGGTCTCTCCACGAAGTCGATTTTCAGGAAGCTTCTATAGTTGTCACGGGCGAACTGCTCGACAGCGCTTGTTTTGCCAACTTGTCGAGCACCGGTAATAAGCAGTCCCTGCCCGGTTTTAGTCTGTTTCCAGCTTTCAATTTTCTCGATTATTTTACGCTTGAGCATAACTTGCCTCCCTTTTCCTATTTTAACTGGGATAACTGCAAAATTCCAATTGAGAATTTATATATTTCAACATAATCTCAATTGGAATTGACCTCTATTGAACATTTTTAGAAAGCGTTGATCGAATTTCCGACAGCGGGTGGGGCCATAACCAACCTGTCTCTCGAGAAGAGCCCCCCCCCACAAGGAGTGTCCCCAGGTGCCGGCAGAAAGGAACGTCCCCAAGTGCCACCCTTTGGCAAAGAGTGTCCCCGGCGACTAGTCGTTTAAGAACGTCCCCGATGACTGCCCAAAATGGGCCATGTGTCCCAGTTGTGGAGACTTCTTGAGCCGCTTGGGTATCGTGAAAGGCCGCGCACTCACCCATCATCAAAAGTGACACACGCTACCAGTTGATGGGAGGCAGCCATGGGCTTCTTTGACAAGATGTTCGAGAAGAAAGAATGCGCGATTTGCGGTACCGAGCTGGGTCTTTTGGGAAAGACCAAGATCAACGAAGGCTACCTGTGCAAAGAGTGCGCCGGCAAGCTCTCCCCCTTCTTTAGCGGCTGGCGCTCCAGCACCGCAGACGACATCCGCGAGCAGCTCGCCTACCGCGAGGCCAATGCCGAACGCCTGGCGTCGTTCAACCCCACGCGCACGCTTTCTGCCGGACGCACCAACATCATGCTCGACGAGGACGCGGGGCTGCTGATCATTACCTCGCAGAGCCGCTGGCGCGACGCCAATCCCGACATTATCGAGTTCTCGCAGGTACTCGGCTGCGACATGGACATCGACGAGCATCGCACCGAGGTCTATCGCGAAACCGAGGACGGCGAGCGCAAGAGCTACGACCCGCCGCGCTACGACCTGGATTACGACTTTAACCTGACCATCCACGTCAACACGCCGTACTTTACCGAGATCGGCCTGCGCGTGAACGACTCCACCATCGAGCAGCGCGGATCCGTTGAGTACCGCGAGGCCAAGCGCCAGGCAACCGAAGTCCGCGACGCGCTGGTGCAGCTGCGCCAGGAGACGCGCGATAGCGTCGCGGCCGCCAAGGCTCCCAAGACTGCAGTCACCTGTCCCTTCTGTGGTGCAACCACGATTCCCGATGCCAGTGGGCGCTGCGAATACTGCGGCGGCGCCATCGGCGCATAGTCCCCGGCGCAGAAAGGACCGATCATGGCCTTCGAGAGCGTCAACTATCAGTGCCCTGCGTGTGGCGGCCCCCTTCACTTTGCCAGCGCCGAGCAAAAGCTCGTCTGCGACTACTGCGATTCGCGCTTTGAAGTCGAAGAGGTCGAGGCTCTCTATCGCGAGCGCCAGGGCAAGGCGGATGCCAAAGCCGACGCCGCGGCCACGGCGTCCAAGCCCGCTGTCGACGACGCGGTACAGGAGCTTGCCCAAAACGCCGGCTATATCTGCTCGTCGTGCGGCGCCGAGCTGGTCTCGGACGGCACGGTCGCCGTTACCACCTGTCCCTACTGCGGCAACTCCGCCGTGGCACCCGGCCAGCTCTCGGGAGACTTCTCCCCCGACCTGGTGATTCCGTTTAAGCTCGAGCGCGACGACGCGCTGGCGGCGCTCAAGGAGCATTACAAGGGCAAGATCTTGCTACCCAAGAGCTTTATCACCGGCAACCACATCGACGAGGTTCAAGGCGTCTACGTGCCGTTTTGGCTCTACGGCGCCCGCGTGGACGGCGAAGTGCGCTTTGATGCGACCAATGAGACCGTGCGCGAGGAATCCGACCGCACGGTGACGACCATCGACCACTACGACGCATACCGCAAGGGCAATATCTCGTTTGAGCGCGTGCCCGTTGATGGATCGACCAAGATGCCCGACGGCCATATGGATGCCATCGAGCCGTTTGATTACGAGGCTCTGCGTCCGTTCTCGGTCGCCTACATGCCCGGTTACATCGCCAACCGCTACGACGAGGATTGCGAGGCCTGTAAGGCGCGCGCCGAGCGCCGTATGGAAGAAAGCACGGTCTCGGCCCTGCGTGAGACTGTCGTCGACGAATATGACGATGCCACGGTCGAAAGCAAGCAGCTCGATTACACCTGGGAAGACAGCGACTACGCTCTGTTCCCCGTCTGGATGCTTTCCACCTCATGGAACGGCAAGCGCTACCTGTTTGCCATGAACGGCCAGACCGGCCGCATGGTCGGCGAGCTTCCCTGCTCCAAGCCCAAGCTCGCTGTTGCCTCGGTGCTGTTCTTTGTGATCGGATTTATCCTCTCCCAGATTCTCTTTATGGGTGAGAACGCCTTCAATCCGAATTACCTCACCTTTGACATCGAAGGCATCCTCATCAACATCATCGCGCCGCTGATCATCGTGATTATCGGAGACGTGCTACTGGTAGGCCAGCTCAAGACGGCCAACGAGGCCACCCACGCCGACGAGTACTGCGGCGAGCTCGACCTGACCGAGAAGCACGACACCTTCAGCCACACCGAGACCACCGTTGTCATGAAAGACGACAAGGACGACTAAGCAATCCAACCAATACCACCCGGCCTTTGACGAGAAAGGAAGATCACCATGGGACTCTTGAAAGCTGGATTGGGAGCTGCCGGCGGCGTCATGGCCGACCAGTGGAAGGAATTTATCTACTGCGAATCGATGCCTGCTGACGTCTTGGCCTGCAAGGGCAGCAAACGTACCGGTGGCCGCAGCTCCAACACGCGCGGCGAGGACAACGTCATCTCCAACGGCTCGGTCATCGCCGTCAACGACGGCCAGGGCATGCTCGTGGTGCAAAACGGCAAGATCATCGAAGTCGCGCTGGAGCCCGGTGAGTTCGTCTTCGATACCGGCAGCGAGCCGAGCGTCTTTAGCGGCAACCTGGGCGATTCCATCAAGGAGACCTTCGCCAATATCGGCAGCCGCTTTACCTTTGGCGGCGACGCGGGCAAGGACCAGCGCGTCTACTTCATCAACACCAAGGAGATCATCGGCAACAAGTACGGCACCGCCTCGCCCGTACCCTTCCGCGTAGTCGATAAGAACATTGGCCTGGACGTCGATATCTCCGTACGCTGCAACGGCGAGTACTCGTATCGCATCACCAACCCGCTGCTGTTCTACACCAATGTCTGCGGCAACGTGACCGACAGCTACACGCGCGACCAGATCGACAGCCAGCTCAAATCCGAGCTGCTCACCGCCTTGCAGCCCGCCTTTGCCAAGATCTCGGAGATGGGCATCCGCTACAGCGCCATCCCCGGCCACACCACCGAGCTCGCCCGCGCGCTCAACGAGGTTCTCTCTGCCGACTGGCGTGACCTGCGCGGCGTCGAGATCGTGAGCTTTGGCGTTAACTCCATCGCCGCCTCGCAAGAAGACGAGCAGATGATCAAGGATCTGCAGAAGGCAGCGGTCATGCGCGACCCCACCATGGCGGCCGCCAACATCGCCAGCGCCCAGAGCGACGCGATGCGTGCCGCGGCGGCCAACCCCAACGGCGCGATGGCAGGCTTTATGGGCATGGGCATGGCAGGTGGCATGGGCGGCATGAACGCCAGCCAGCTGTTCGCCGCCGGCCAGGCGCAGCAGCAGACCGCCCCGCAGCCGGCTCCGGCACCCGCTCCCGCACCGGCTCCCGCCGCACCTGCGGCCGGCACGTGGACCTGCAGCTGCGGCGCCACCAACACCGGCAAGTTCTGCTCCGAGTGCGGCAGTCCCGCACCCGCCCCGGCGCCGGCCAAGTGGTTCTGCCCCAACTGCGGTAGCGAAAACGGCGGCAAGTTCTGCAGCAACTGCGGAACGCCTAGGCCCTAACCCCTTTATCTGGTAATTGGCGGGGGATCCGCCACCCCCGCATTTGCTTCTATGGGTTTTCACACAAGAAGGAGGACACCATGAAGACAACGTTCAAAAAGTCCGCACTCGCATTTCTGACATGCGTCTTGGCGCTCGCCTTTGCCCTCACGGGCTGCAGCGGCGGCAAAGACCCCAAGGCCAACTTTGTCGGTAGCTGGAAGCTCTCGGGTGGAACCACGGAGGGCGAAGAGCTGACCGATGAGTATATGGATATGTTCGAGGAATGGGGCATCAGCTGCATCTTGGTCCTGGACGAAGACGGCACGGGCAGCCTCGATTTGTTCTCCGAAGTTTCCGACCTAAAGTGGGAGGCCAAGGACGCTACCACCGCGAGTATCACCGTCGACAAGGAGACGACCGACGTGAAGCTCGAGGACGGCAAGCTTGTCCTTGAGGACGGCGAGGACAAGCTCATCTTTAGCAAGTCCGATAAGGACCTGTCCGGTACCGTGAAGAAGGATCGCGATGCCGCCGAGAAGGAAGAGGAAGTCGAGGAGGCCGTCGAAGACGGCGATGTCCAGAGCGTCGAAATCTCCCCCGCCGTCACTGTCGCCGATGACGACCTGTGCACCATCACCATCACCGAGAAGTTCCAGGACGACTGGGGCGACATCGGCTTTGTCGTCAACATCGTCAACAAGAGCGACAAGGACCTGACCTTCTACGCCCCCACCGGCAAGACAAACGTCAACGGCACCATGAAGGAAGCCTGGTTCTCGGCCCACCTGATGCCCGGCACCAACGCCACCGAAGAGTTCACCTTCTCGAACGGCACGCTTGACAGCTTCGACAGCCTAGTCAACACGACCATCGGCATCGACGCCTACCTGACCGATTCCTACGAGGACGTCGCTTCCTACAGCGCAACCATCGTGTAGCGACAGACATCGACAGCCGCGGATTGGCGGACAAACCCGCGCGCGTACCAGACGGGGCCGCAGGAAATGATCCTGCGGCCCCGTCGCTTTGCGCCAGCAACGCTCTGCCCACGCAAACAGGCCGCCCGCCGCTTCCAGGTGCGATGCGGCGGGCGGCCTGCTTTTTAGCGTCGAAGCGCGGTCGAGAGCATCGATTACGGACGCTCCATATTGGGGACGATGCTGCCCTCGGTCACCGCATGCACGGCCAGGCGCATGATATTGTCGTAGCCGGTCTTGCTCAGAATCTCCGAGATGCGGCGCTTGACGGTGCCCTCACTCATAAACAGCTCGCCCGCAATCTCGCGACGGCTCTTGCCCTCGCAGGCAAGGCGCAAAATCGACAGCTCAATATCATCGAGGGCCGCCGTGCCCGAGAAAATGCTCTCGGGCGGTTTGGGAAACGTGCAGTAGCCCGCCAGCGTGGAGCGCATCACGCCAAACAGCTCGTCGATACCGACATTCTTGTACACAAAGCTATCGACGCCCGCCTCGCGCGCCTGATCGACAAAGGTGATCTCGGGCATACCCGTCATAATGATGACACGGCACTCGGGCAGTTCCTCTTTAATACGCGCTGCCGCCACGATGCCATTGGAATCGTGCTCGGTGCACACGTCCATCAGTATCATGTCCGGGCGCTCCTTGAGCACGACATCGAGGGCTTCGGAAGCATCGGCTATCGCGGCGACAACGGTCATATCGGACTGGTCGCCAACGGAGCGTGCGAGACTCTCGCGCAAGATGGCCTGGTCTTCGACGATGAGCACGCGGATCATGAGCTTCTCCTTTGGACCGTGGCGTTGGAGTGCAGCGGAATGGATACCGCAAGCGTAAAGGGCGGGGCGGAGCGGACTTCCAAGCTGCCGCCCAGATCTTGCGCGACACGCCTCATACTTGGGATACCCGTTCCTTCGCGATACGATACGGGGGCTGGGGACCCGTCGTTAGAAATAGTCATGTGCGAGACGGCACCAGCATCCGTCCCCTCCTGCCACAGGCGCACGTGGACCTGATGTGCCTGCGCATGCTTGGTAGCATTGGTCGAGGCTTCGCGGATAATCTGCAAGAATGCTGCGGCGACACGTGCATCCTGGGGCAGTGCACCCTCGACATCGATCTGCACGCTCACCAGGCCGAAGGCGTGGACGATATCGCCCAGCTGCTCCGAAGGCTCGCCGGCACCGCCACGGCGCAGATCGGCGGCGATTGAGCGCAGCAACGGGTCAATCTGCTCGAGCGACTCGTCGTCCAAACGCCCCTCCTCCAGATAGCGATGGAGGATAGACAGGCGCTGGCCGATCACATCGTGAACGCGGGCACGCATGCGCAGATAAGCCGCGTTGTCGGCAACTTTTTTGACTTCTTCGATCTGAGCCTGGAGCTCTTTGCCCGCAAGCTCAAGCAGGTGGTTGGCCTGCGCCAGGCGGTCATGCGCATGCGCATACTCTGTCACATCCAGACCGATTATGCGCTCGAACGAACGGCCCGAGACCATAACGTCATCGCACACAAACAGGCGAATCTCGGCGGGAGAAACCTCGACCACAACGCGCGCCTCACCAAAGCGGTCTAAATTGATGCGCACGCGGCTCTGGCTGCTTTCGGGCATTTGCATACTGAGTTTGCGCAGGTCGTTCCATGTACCGCTCATATCGCCTAGGTCGGTGGGCATATGAAGCTCCACCAGGTTTTTGCGCATGCAGCGGTTCATGAGCAGCGGATGGCCCCTCGGGTCTAGATACAGAATGCCCACGGGAATCACGTTGATGGTTTCAATCGTCGAGAACGCGGTGATGTCCTCCTGGCGGTTACGGACGTCCATCAAAAGCGCCGCGATGGAGCGGAACAGGAAGAACGCTCCCTCTGCGATAAGGACAACGGCCCACGCCGAGCCCATGGCAAAAACCACCGGCGGTGTAACGGCGACAACAAGCAGCAGCTCGGCCAGCATGACAGGGCGACGATAGTGCACCATAAGGACCACGCCATAGGCAAAGATCGCGGCATTGAGCCACAGCACTCCGCCCATTGCCCTGGCGCAAACGTCAAGCGGCGCCACCAGATACGAGCCAGACGACGCGAATAAGATGAGCGCCGAAATCATCAGGTGAAGCACAAGGCTCGCCTCGTAGGCGCAAATCACCTTGCGGTTATAGGACGAGCGGCGCGACGCGATGAGCGGAACGTGAATGGTCTGCAGGCATGCCGCTAGGGCAAAGACGACGTCGAGCGCGACAATCTGAGGAAGGATAAGCGGAATCTGCATGGTCACTCACCCGTCCGCGGCATCAAGACGATCATGCGCAGCTGACCGGGCTCGCCCTCAAGACGATACGCCACGTTTCGCCCCTGCAGCGCGACCTCGAGCTCGTGGGCGGCGGGTGTTCGCGAAAGATCGTCCTCATCGTTGGAAAAGAGCGTGGCGCGCAGCTCGACACTGCACGAGTCGTGGTCGCCCAAGTGATACATAAGCGCCGGATGATCGGTGGTGTAGGCAAAAAACGCAAAGTCGTACACGCAGTCGTACAGCGCGCTTACCGTACTGTCGTGCAGTGGGCGGCGTATGGCGACAATCGAGGCGCAGTCGACATCGATGGTGCGCAGATCGCTTGCGAGCTCGTTGGCAATCAGCTGAATACGGTCGCGGTCAAAGCCGCTCTCCTCGTGCTGCGCCAGCGTAAGTGACCCTTTGCGCTTGCAATAGGCAACGAGCATTTTGGCGCACTGCAGCATGCGGTAACGCTCATGCGAGGACGCCTCGTCGGTAAGCGGAGGCAGCGAGCTCAGCAGGCTGTACATCTCATCGAGCGCACGGGCAAGCGCCCGGTCCACATCTTGAACCAGCAGCGCCTCGGCCTCCTGGTCTGCCAAATGCGCCTTAAGGTCATAGTCGGCCGCGAGCAGTTCGTTTTGACGTTGCAGTTCCATACGCCGATACGCCAGCTCGCGATTGAGCTCGTTGAGCTCCGAGACCTCCTGGGCAAGGAGAGCCGACCCGCCCAGCAGCGGAAAAGCTCGATACATCACATCGGGGGCAGACGCCACGGTAAAGGCGTGGGCACGCCCGTACTCCTGCGCACGAAGCTCTTCGCGCACATCTGGCGTGATTGGTCCCGACATCGGCGTGGCATATGCCGCCTGCAAGTCGCGCGTCAGGACCTTGAGGTCGAGCGGCAGGGTATCGAAGATGCCGGCGATATCGTGATACGACGGGATGACGCCGCAATCGAGGCAAATTTCGAGTGTTACTACGCACAGCACGCAATAGACCAGCGAAAAGTTGAGTTTCCACGCCCAGGGCACACGCAGGGCATACGAAGCGGCAAAGAACGCGCCGCCCAGCAACACGAGTGCTGCCGTGCCTGAAAAGCGCTGGATTCTATAAGACGAGGACCGTCCCACCAGGACAAAAAAGGCAACGACGTTAAAAGCCGTCCACGCCAGAAAGACAAAGTAACCCCAGCCATACGTGTAGTCGTTGCTCCAGGTTTCGCTTGCGCGGTCAAAGTGGAATATCTGCCGGTGCCAATCGTTGGTGAGCACAAACGCGATAAGCAGGGCGGCCGCAATCCACAAGGCCGTGCGGTAGCGGCGGCCCGCGCGATGTTGCTCCACACCCGCGAGGCGCATGCCGCATAGCTGAAAGAGCAGCGGGATGAGCGTCATGGGCACGTAGTACAGGTACCAAAGCAGCGTGGCGTAGCTTGGCGTGAATGATTTGTACTTAAAGATGACCTCAATCATCCACAGGGCGCAGATGGCAGCGATGGCAACAAGGCGGCGGCGCAACACATAGTCCAGGCAGCGCAGGTAAGCGAGAACGCCCCAGATTGAAAACGTGACTGCGGCGACAAGTAGCGGAAAGGAGCTCGTATGAGCGAGCTCGTCCGCGACCTCTTTGGACACCTCACCATAGACGGGCACGGTGTTGGAAAGCTTGGGGTCCGAGGCGAACAGCGCCGGCAAGACCGCTAAAAGCATAAGGAACAGCGCGGTGATGGCGCCGGCGATAGCAAAGACGCGGCGGCGGTATACACGATGCGATATGCCAACAAGGAATCGCGGCATGGCAAAGAGCTTGCCGCCCCTGGGATCCGCCGCGGGTGCGGATCGGGCGGCCGCGTGACCGATATGTCGCTCGCGGGTACCCATAGTGCCTTTAGTGTACCGACAGATGGGCCCAAAAATCGGGCCGCATGTCCCAAAATCCGCAGACGGCAAGGCGCGCAAGGAGTGTCCCTGACGACTAGTCGTTTAAGAACGTCCCCAATGACTACCTCTCAGGAGTGTCCCCAGGTGCCGACAGAAAAGGAACGTCCCCAAGTGCCAACTCAAACAGTACATGTTTAATCTGTTTCGTTAATTGAAATGCGTAAATTTGGTTAACCAAAGAATTGATATTTGGTTAAATAGTAACTGTATATTTGGTTAAACGTACTGGTAAACAATGGTGATAATTAGGCAAGTAGTCATTGGGTGTTCTTAAACGACCAGTCAAACAAGAACGTCCCCCAATGACTAATCGACAGCGAGGGTCTCCTCTAGGTATTCCTTAAAATACGGAAGGTCAAAGCCAACCCTTCCTCGGCCGCGCTCACCAATAATCCCTTGCTCAATCAGGCGAGCGCGGTATTGCGACGCATAATTGCTCTTTACGCCCATTCGCTCTGCAACGTCCGCAATCTTGCTCTCGCCCCCGTCTGCAAGCATTGCCTCCAAGAACGCTTTATCGCCTTCGGACAGTTCGTAATACGTCGGCGCCAACACGCGCTGCTCCATGTCAGAACGCGCAAGCGCAATGCCCCTTGCAGCATCTTGGGCGGTTATCTCTTCTGCCTGAGGCCGTATATCCCAAGAGCGGAAACCGACGAGCTGCATAAGAAACGGAAAACCGCCGATGGCATCTACCATCTTCTGAAGGCCGTCAGCACTCACGCGCCTGCCACCGCCCTCGATGGTCTCCTTCAATGCAACGGCAATTTCCTTGTCGCTAATATTCCCCAAGTGGTGCTGAACTGATCGACGCAAAAATGAAACGGACTGGTTGCGCAGCAGCATTGACACCTGATGCGGCAGCCCCGCCATCAGCACTCCCACACGTCGGCCTTCGCGCACAAACATCTGGTACGTAGAGGCAAAACTAATCATTTCATCGAACGAAGCCGACACCTCATCGATCGTGAACAGCAAACCGATGTCATATTTGTCCAAAGCTTTTATAAGGCGAGTCATCCGCGTGCGCCAGTTTGCCGAAGGTGCCTGCTCCGGCTCCCATTCCACGCTAAATAGCTGGCCCACACTCAAACCTCTGAGCCTAGGATTTAAGCCGCTATCGATATATTCAGCCGCAACTTCACGCGTTTGCTCGTAAATGTCTTCCAACATTCCAGGAGCAGCAGCCACGCCGACCGAAATCCAACCATGCCTTTGCGCCTCGGAGCTAAGGTATGAGAGCAGGGCCGTTTTACCTGTTCCTCGTGCGCCAACATAGATTGTTGCCAAGTTGGGATCGCCGGGTCCGCGGTCGAGCGCTCGCACAACATCATCAATAAGATACGTGCGGCCGGCCATAATTGGCGGGACGATGCCAAATGTCGGCGTAAACGGATTAATGGGCACATCCATGGAACACTCCCCCGTCAGCTCTATCCTGCTTTCACTAGTTTTGCAAGTTTTAACTTCTTTTGCAAGTTTTAACTTCTTTTGCTTTCTTTCACTTCTTTTAACAAAGCACCCGGCGGGCATAAGTTGCTCGCCGGGCGCCTTGGTTAGGAAGCTATAAAGCATAACTTTCGAAATGCGGCGGTCAGGTCCACCTCCTAAGGGCCTGAGGTGCTCAAGATTGGGAGCGACAAGCCCGACGAAGCGTACTTTAGGTACGCGAGGAGGGTTGGAGCCCCAAGGTTGAGTGCCTCAGTGCCCTTAGGCCAGGTCTTCGCCGTTGGTGGCGATTACCTTCTTGTACCAATCAAAGCTCTTCTTCTTGGAACGCTTGAGGGTGCCGTTGCCCGCGTCGTCGCGGTCGACGTAGATAAAGCCGTAGCGCTTGGACATTTCGCCCGTACCGGCAGATACCAGGTCAATCGGACCCCAGGTGGTGTAGCCCAGCAGGTCGACGCCGTCCTCGGTCACCGCGTCGCGCATGGTCTCGATATGCTGGCGCAGGTAGTCGATACGGTAGTCGTCGTTGATGGAGCCATCCTCCTCGACAACATCCTTGGCGCCCAGGCCGTTCTCGACCACAAACAGCGGCTTCTGATAACGGTCGTACAGGTCGTTGAGGGTAATGCGGAAGCCCAGCGGATCGATGGCCCAGCCCCACTGGCTCTCCTGCAGATAGGGATTCTTGGCGCCTGCGAAGGCGTTGCCCTTGGTCTTCTCGACATCGGGGTTATCGGCACCGGCGGAGCAGCGGGTGGAGTAGTAGCTAAAGCTGATGAAGTCGACGGTGTTTTCGGCCAGGATCTCGCGGTCCTCGTCAGTCATGCCGACGTCGATGCCCAGACGCTCGAGCTTCTTGACGGCATAGGCCGGGTAGTAGCCGCGGCTCTGGACGTCGACAAAGAAGTAGTTGTCCTGGTTGTCGAGCTGCGCCTGGCGCACATCGCCCGGACGGCAGCTGTAGGGGTAGTAGGTGCCGGCAGCGAGCATGCAGCCGATTTTGACCTCGGGGTCGATCTCGTGGGCAATCTTGGTTGCCCAGGCGCTGGCGACGAGCTCGTTGTGGGCGGCCAGGTACTCGACGGCCTCCTTGTTCTCGCCCTCCTCAAAAACCAGGCCGGCACCCATAAACGGCAGGTGCAGGATCATGTTGATCTCGTTGAAGGTGAGCCAGTACTTCACCAGACCCTTGTAGCGGGTGAAGATCGTGGTCGCGAGGTTCTTGTAGAAGTCGATGAGCTTGCGGTTGCGCCAGCCGCCGTACTCCTTGATGAGGTGAATCGGGCAGTCGAAGTGCGTGATGGTCACGAGCGGCTCGATGCCGTGCGCTTGGCACTCGCGGAACACGTCCTCGTAGAAAGCCAGACCGGCCTCGTTGGGCTCGGTCTCGTCGCCGTTGGGGAAGATACGGGTCCAGGCCAGGCTCATGCGGAAGGTCTTAAAGCCCATCTCGGCAAAGAGGGCAATGTCCTCCTTGTAGTGATGGTAGAAATCGATGCCGGTCTGCGCGGGATAGTAATAGCCGTCCTCGAAGTCGAGCATCTTGCGCTGGCCGGAGACCACCGCGTAACGCTCCGGGCCGTGCGGCGCCACATCCACGTTGGCCAGGCCGCGACCGTCAACGTTGTACGCGCCCTCGCACTGGTTGGCAGCCGTCGCGCCGCCCCACAGGAAGTCTTTACGGAAAGCCATACATCGATCCTTTCACACGCTGTTTGTCGTGGCTTCAGTATCCCCGCAAGCAGCGCGCTACTCAACGGCAGCGGCGCAGGTCGACACTTCTTTTCGCGCTTGGGCGCCCGGCGGCCGTCCAAGCCTGACACTTTCTGATACCCACCAGCCCCAACCACCACGAAGGGGACAGGCACCTTTGTGGTGGTTGGGGAAAGCCCCTAGTCGCAGGTGATGTCGAGGTTCTTGCCGACGAGGCCCACGTAGCCGCCTTCGGGTGACAGACCATTTGACTGAATAGGAAAGAAAGGAAAAAATAGGAAAAAAAGGAAAGGAGACTTATGACTGAACCCATCTTCTCCCCCTCATTTGGAAATCGCCCCTCTTATCTAGTCGGGCGCGAAACGGTAATTTCGACATTCATATCCGGCCTTGAGCAGGAGCCGGGCAATCGCGACCGAGCCATGCTCGTGCTTGGTCAGCGAGGCAGTGGCAAGACAGTTCTTCTGTGGGAACTTGCCGATCGCGCACGCAAGCTCGGCTTCGTTGTCGCCACGCCTACCGTGGCCTCCGAGGATATGCTCGAGCGCATTGTTGAAAAAATCCAAGAGGCAGGCGAGCCCTATGCCAACAAACGCCATCTTCCTAAACTCACGAGCGGCAGCCTGAGCGTCTTCGGCTTCTCAGCCGGTCTTGAGTTCACACGAGACGTGCAGGAGACCAAGAGCTTTCAGTTTAAACTCACGCAGCTTGCGCGCAAACTGACCGAGCAGGGCCATGGCATCCTCATCCTTATCGATGAGCTCCAGGCAAATTCACCCGAGATTAGGCAGCTCGTCACCGCCTATCAAGAGCTGGTCGGCGAACGACTCAACGTCGCGCTCGTCATGGCGGGCCTTCCGGGAGCCGTCTGCGCAACACTCAATGACCGCGTGCTGACATTTCTCAACCGCGCTCGCAAGGTCACGCTCGATCCGCTTTCAGTCGGAGATGTCGACGCCTATTATCAGCGGGCTTTTGAGGAGCTCGGCCTTGATATTCCAAGCGACCTTCGCCTCCGCGCCGCTCACGCGACCCAAGGTTCGCCCTATATGCTGCAACTTATTGGCTATAACATCGCCACTCGCTGCAAGGTCGGAGAGCGCGTAGCACAAGAGCAAATCGACGGAGCCATCGAAGCGTCCAAGGTCGATTTCGAAAATGATGTTTGTGAAACGACGCTTGCCGCGCTATCTGATCAAGACGTCGCGTTTCTCGCTGCGATGACCGACGACAAAGACGGCGCGTCGCGCATCTCCGATATTGCCGAGCGAATGTCGGTCACACCCGACTATGCGCAAAAGTATCGCCGGCGCCTTATTGACGCCGGCGTGATCGAACAGGCTCGCCGCGGCTACGTGCGCTTCGCCGTTCCATACATGGCTGACTACCTACGCAGCCAGCTCTAAACAGCCACCACAAAGGGGACAGGCACCTTTGTGGTGGTTTGGGCCCGTTTTATCTCAATCTGTAACAGGTAGACCGTCAAAATCGGGTTTGGTGTTACAAATCGAGATTTTCGGGCGGCCTTCTACGGTATGTCTCAATCTGTAACAGGTAGTAACGATTTAGCCCGCTAGATGTTACAGATCGAGACGGAAGATTCTAGTCCACGTTGATGTCGAGGATTTTGCCGATGAGGCCCACGTAGCCGCCTTCGGCTGCCTTGGGGCTGTCGGCGTGGCAGAGGACCCACTTGTCGGCCTTCCAGTAGCAGTAGCTGTCGCCGACCGCGGGCATGTCGGCTGCGGCCTCGGGGCGCGGACCATTGGTGCCGGCGGGCAACGCAACCATTACCTGGAAGCCGCCGTCGTCGACCATGCACGGCGTGTAGTGGAGCGTGGTGTTGAAGACTTCGACGACCGTACCCGCCGGCACGCGGAACGCCTTGACGCACGCGGTGTCGAGCTTGCCGCCCTCAATCTCCCAGCGATGCGCCACGAGCAGGATAAAGTCGCGGGCGCCCAGGTTAAACTCGCTGGCGCGGTGATACTCCAGGCAGTTGAGCTGCGTGTTGTGGCCATTGCACCAGCCCAGCTGGAAGGGTCGGCCGCCAAACATGAGAAAGCCCAGCTTATCGGCATCCTTGACGCCCTCGAGCTCCGGCGCGCTTGCTACGTACTTGCTGCCCTCGGGGATGGGCGTGGCAGAGAGCGCCTCGAGCACGGGCGACGTGAGCACGGACGGAACGTCATCCCAAACGTTGCCATAGGATTTGAACTCGGGATCGTTGACAGAGTAGATATGCATGTTCACTCCTGTTCGTTTATGTGACAGTACGAACATTCTAGAACAATTTCTTCGCGTTTTGAGCGCTCAGTATGAAAAAGCGCCACCGCTGACAGCGGAGGCGCTTCTGGTGCAAACGATATTTTGCGAGCAGCTTTATGCCTGTTGATAGTGCAGATGCTTCTCGTCGATATCGGCCAGGTCACGGTCGAGATAACGGCGCGCAAGCCAGTTTGCCATGGGGAGGTTCTGGTCCAGGTAGTTGCCGCACTCCTCGGGAGCAGCGCCGGGGATATCGCCCTCAAAGTCGGCGACAAACTCGAACAGCTCACGCACGAGCGGCAAGATTTCCTCGCTCGTCACTTCGCCAAATACGACGAGGTAAAAGCCCGTGCGGCAGCCCATGGGACCAAAGTAGACAATGCGGCTCGACCACTCGGCATGGTTGCGAAGGAAGGTGGCGCCCAGATGCTCAATGGTGTGGCACTCGGCCGTGTTCATGACCGGCTCTTTGTTGGGCGTGGTCAGGCGCAGGTCAAACGTGGTGACGGCAGCACCGGTCGCCGGATCGCGGTCGATGCGGCTCACATACACGCCGGGCTCAAGCAGCAGATGGTCAACGGAAAAGCTGGCGATGCGCTCCATGGCAGATCCTCTCGGTAGTCAATTTGGGACGGGGCTCTTTTAGCTGGTTCGAATGGTCGCACCAATCATACCAGTCAAAAAAGCCCCGTCCCAAATTAGCTACCTGGGACGAGGACCAATGAGTTTTTAATCCCCGTCCCAGAAAAATCATTCTAGGCAGTGTAGGAAATTGTGGCCTTCACCGCGTGGCGCCAGCCGGCGATCTTTTTGGCTCGCTCGTCGGCCGGCATCGAAGGCTCCACGATACTGCGAGCGCCGTAGACGTCGACGACGTCGCGCGTGTACATGCCCAGCGCAATGCCGCAGGCCCAAGCCGCGCCCAGGCCGCTCATCTCGTCGTTGCTCGCGATGCGGATGGGCGAGCCCACAAGATCGCTCTCAAACTGCATCAGGTATGCATCGCGCGTGGGGCCGCCGTCAACGCGAAGCTCGGCCAGCGCCGCGCCCGAATCCTCGACCATCGCATCGATCACGTCGAAGATCTGATAGGCGATCGACTCGTCGGCAGCCTTCACGAACTCCGCGCGACCCGTGGTGCGCGTCATGCCAAAGACGCAGCCCTCGGCGTCGCTTGCCCAGTGCGGCGCGCCCAGACCGGTAAACGCCGGCACAAAGTAGACGCGGCTCGCCGGGTTGGCGGCGTAACACAGGTCGGTGACTTCCTCGGGGTTGTTGATGAGCTCCAGGTCGTCGCGCAGCCAGGTCTTGACGGCGCCGGCGTAGCTCACGTTACCCTCGAGCACGTACTCGGTCACGCCGTCCATACGCCACGCGAGCGAGCTCGAAAGCCCGTGCGAGCTGGCGACAAACTCGTCGCCGACGTTCATCATGACCGAACTGCCGGTGCCATAGGTCGCCTTGGCCATGCCGCGGCTGTGGCAGCCCTGCGCAAACAGGGCCGCGTGGCTATCGCCCAGCACGCCGTGCACGGGCACAGGCGCCGGCAAAAAGCCGCCCAGGTCCGTCATGCCGAACAGGCCGTCGGAATCGGTCACCTGCGGCAGGCAAGCAGCGTCGATGCCAAAGGCCTGGCACACCGGCTCGCTCCAGCAGCCGCAGCGCAGGTCAAAGAGCTGCGTACGGCTGGCGTTGGACCAGTCGCAGCGGAACTCGGCGCCGCCCGTGAGCGTCCAGACCACCCAGGCATCAATCGTGCCCAGGCACAGCTCGCCCGCCGCAGCGGCCTCGGCAGCCGCCGGCACGTTTGCGAGAATCCAGGCCATCTTGCCCGCCGGATAGTAGGGCGAGAGCACCAGGCCCGTCGTGTCGCGCACCAGCTCGGCCACGCCTTCGCGCGCAGCAAACCCGTCGCACAGCTCACGGGCGCGGGCGCACTGCCACACCACGGCATCGCACAGCGGCTCGCCCGTCGTGCGACTCCAGGCAACGGTGGTCTCGCGCTGGTTGGAGATGCCAATGCCAGCGATATCGGCCGGATCGACCCCGGTCTCCTCCACCACGGCACGCGCCACGGCCAGCACGTTGGCGGCAATCTCGGTCGGATCATGGCTCACCCAGCCGGCATCGTTGACAATCTGGCGATGCGAGCGATCGGCACGATGAATCAGGTGGCCGCCCTCGTCCACCAGCAGCGCCTTCGTGCCCTGCGTGGACTGATCGATTCCGATGATGTATTTGCTCATGTACTCTCCTGTCTCCCCCGTCGATTCAAAAACTAAAATCCGACGGACAAGGAGCGAGCGACCGTCAAGTGCCGCAGATTGCCGTGAAAGAGGAGCGCCGCGTACTTTGTGTACGCAAGCGACGGTTTGAACGGCAAGGTGCGGTGCTTGGCGGCCGCGCAGCGTCTGTGTCTACTAGTTGCCGAGGAACTCGGCAACGGTCTTGGCAATGCCTTCGCCGGTGAGGCCATAGTGCGCAAAGACCTCGGGGCTCGTGCCGGTGATGACCGGCGCGTCGGGCAGGCTCAGGCACTTGACCGGACGCGGGCAATGCTCGCCCACGACCTGCGCGACCATGGAACCCAGGCCACCGAAGGGGCTGTGCTCCTCGACGGTCACGACGGCGCGCGTGGCCCCGGCGGCCTCAATCACGGCCTCGGCATCGAGCGGCTTGACGCAGTACATGTCGAGCACGGTGGCGGAGATGCCCTGCTCGGCGAGCAGATCGGCGGCGTCCACGGCATGGCGGACCATCTCGCCGGTGGCGACAATCGTCACATCGGTGCCGCGACGCACCCAGGTGGCGCGGTCCATCTGGAACGGGCACTCGTCCTCGGTATACACGTCCTCGACCGGGTTGCGGCCCACGCGGATGTACGCCGGCTTGTTGTCGGCAACCAGGGCGCGTACGAGCTCGGCGGTCTGAAAACGATCGCTCGGCAGATACACGCGCATGTTCGGGATAGCGCTCATGGCGGCGATATCCTGCGCGGAGTGATGGCTCATGCCCAGAGCGCCGTAGGACACGCCGCCCGAGATGCCGATGAGCTTAACGTTGGTGTTGGAGTACGAGACATCGACCTTGCACTGCTCATACGAGCGCGTGGTCACAAAGGACGCCGGCGAGGCGGCCCAGGTCTTCTTGCCGCACGAAGCCATGCCGGCGGCGATACTCACCAGGTCCTGCTCGGCGATGCCGACCTCGACGGACTGCTGGGGATACTGATCGAAGAACGGCGTGAGCGATGCGGAGCCGCGGGAGTCGGAGCACAGGACGACGATGTCCTTATCGGTCTCGGCGGCCTCGAGCAGCGTGTCGCAGATAACCTTGCGGTTGGCGATCTTGTTAGCCATTGATGGCCTCCTTATGGGCAGCGAAATCGGCGATGATCTGGGCATATTCCTCATCGTTGGGCAGGTGGTGATGCCAGGCGGCTTTGTCCTCCATAACGGGCGAGCCATAGCCCTTCACCGTGTTGAGAATGATGACCGTGGGCTTTCCGCTGGTCTCGGCCGCAAGCGTCAGCGCGGCGTCGATGGCCTGGACGTCGTTGCCCGGAATGGAGAGCACGTTCCAGCCGAAGGCAGCCCAGCGCTCCTCCTGCGAATCCTGCTTCATGACGTCCTCGGTGCTGCCGCTAATCTGCAGGCGGTTGCGGTCCACGAGCGCGCACAGGTTATCGAGCTGGTAGTTGCCGCCGCTCATGGCGCCCTCCCAGACCGAGCCCTCGGCAAGCTCGCCGTCGCCCATGATGGTGTAGACGCGGTAGTCGCGGCCGTCCATCTTGCCGGCAAGCGCCATGCCGACGGCCACGGGCAGGCCATGGCCCAGCGAACCGGAGTTCATCTCGATGCCCTTGAGCTTGTTGTTGGGGTGGCCGATGTAGGGGCTGCCGAACTTGGAGAAGCGGGCCTTGACGTCGTCGAGGTCCAGATAGCCCTCGTGGCAGAGCACCGCGTAGTATGCCTCCATGGCGTGGCCCTTGGAGAGCACGAAACGGTCGCGGTCGGGATCGTCGACGGTCTCGGGCGAAATGTTAAGGTGGTTGGCATAGAGGGTCATGAGGGCGTCGATCACCGACATGTCGCCGCCAATATGGCCGCCGGCGCCGGCCCTGATGATATCAACGCAATCGCGGCGAAGGTCCCAGCGCAGGGACTCAAGCTCTTCGATAGTTGCCATTTCTACTCTCCTCGCAGGTAAGCTTTGACGTCTTCTTCAATGGGGTCGTACAGGTCGGGCTGGATGCCGATGTACTTGCACGCCTCGTAGAGCACCGGCACCACGTTGGCGTGAATAGCGACGCAGTGGTGGATGTAGGGGCCCTCGACGATCTTGGCCTCAAGGCGCTTGAGGTTTTCGACCTCGACCCACAGGTAGGTGCCCATGCCGGCCGGCCCGTCGATGCCGCGGGCGTTGCCGAGCAGCAGCGAATACTCGCCGTTGTCGCCATCAAAGCGGGCAAGGGTGAGGTCGCCGTGCTTGGCCTCGGCCGTCAGAGCGCCGGGGTGATCGAAAGCCAGCGGGTAGGTGAGCTTGGGCTTGACGGCCGCGCAGCTGCAGGGCCAGGGGCCGCAGTGCTGCAGCAGCTCGCCGTTCTCGTTATCGGGATGGCGCACGGTCCAGTCGGCGAACATGCCGCGGTGACGACCCAGGTCGGCGGCCTCGACCATCAGCGCGGTAATGGCGCCGTGGATATCGGTCTCGCACACGACGGGGATACCTATCTCATTGAGGATGGCGTTGGCGGCGCAGGGCATAATGCCCAGCTCGTCCTGCAGAGCGTTCCAGCACTGGATGGCGCCGGCGTTGCAGCCGTACTTATCGACCAGGCGCTTCATGGCGATAGCGAGCCCTGCAACCGCGGGGACCTTGTCCTCGGGGATGCAGATCTCAAAGCTGTCGCGAATGTGGGCAAGCATGGCGGCCATGGCCTGCTCGTCGGCCTGGGCGTCGCGCACGGCCTGAACAAGTTCGGTCATGGGGATGGGCGAAAGCTGAATATTGAACTTCTCGAGCAGCTCGCCCTCGTTGCACATAGTGGACCAGAAGTCGAACGGACGGGTGGCCATCTGCAGGATGCGAGTGTGCTTGAAGGTCTTGACCACGTTGCACACGGCCAGGAAGTCCCAGACGCCGCGCTCGAACTCGGGGTCGGTCAGGCGGCAGTTGGTCATGTAGGTGAAGGGAACCTGGAAGCGGCGCAGGACCTTGCCGGTCGCGAACAGGCCACACTGGCTGTCGCGCAGGCGGGTGCCGTCGGGCTCGGGGCGCTCGTCGCGCGGGCCCCACAGCAGCACGGGCAGGCCAAGCTCACGGGCAAGGCGAGCGCAAACGTACTCGGTGCCAAAGTTGGCGTGGCACAGCATGATGCCATCGACGCCCTCGGCGCGGAACTTCTTGACGATAGGCTCGATATGGCTGTCGTCAAACAGCAGGCCCTCGTCGTTGATGTCGTCGATGTCCACAATGTCGACGCCGATCTCGCGCAGGCGATCAGCCGTCAGGCCGCGATACTTGATCGCGTCCGGCGCGCTAAAAATGCTGCGGCGCGTGGGCACAAAGCCGAGCTTGATCTTATCCATGTACGTCCTCCCCTAGTCACATGTTCAGTAAACAGACGATTGTTTCGTTTTGTTCTGTTTACTAAATGTTTTACTATTCTGTTTAGAAGTTTAGCGCGAAATACCCGTAGGCGGTAGAGAAATCAGCCTAAACGGTATGTAAACAAACTGAACATACAAGGAGAACAAAAAAGGGTCCCGAAGGACCCCCTTTTGAACGGTGTTGCACTTACTGCCCTCGCGCGCTTTGACGCGCCGCGAGCGATGCTGCCTTCGCCTAGATTTCGCGCACGCTCTGGCGCTCGACAAAATACGTCGATACGGCCGTCTTGCAGGTATAGCTCTTGGGATTGCGGATGTTGCCCACCAGACGACGCACCGCGATCTCGCCCACCTCGTGCTTGGGAACGTGCACCGTGGTGAGCGGCGGGTTTGAGAAGGCGCCCAGAGACAGGTCGTCAAAGCCGATGATCGAGACATCCTCGGGCACGCGTACGCCGTGTTCGCTCAGCGCGCGCATGGCGCCCACGGCAAGCACGTCGTTCTCGGCAAAGAAAGCCGTCGGCAGGTCGTCGCGCGAGATGCTGTCGAGCCACGCGCCCATGTCGCGATAAGCGCCCTCGAGCGTGGTTCCCAGCGTGACGCGCCACGCCGGGTTGGCCTCAAGGTCTGCATCTTCAAGCGCTTGGCGATAGCCGCGCTCGCGATCCTTAAAGTTGCGGATGCGAAGGTCGCCTGCTAGGTAGCCAATTTGCTTGTGACCCTTCTCGATAAGGTAATCCACGGCACGCAGCACCGAATCGGTGTTGGCAATGACTACAGCATCAAAGTACTGGCGGTCGCTCCAGCCGTCGAGCACGATCAGGTGGGCGGCAGCGTTGGCAAACAGGGCGTAATCTTCCTCGCCCAGCTCGGTGCCCATCAGCACGATGGCGGCAGCCGGGTCGGCGATAAGGCCCTCGACCTGCGGGCGTACGGCGTTCAAGTCGCTAAAGTCGAGCGAGACAAAGCTCGTGCTCATGCCGTGGCGACGCGCCTGGCGCTCCACGCCCTCGATGACCGCGGGGTGAAAGGTGCTCTCGTCCAGGATGGCGCCCGTCTTGCGCGCGAGCACAAACTGAATGCTCTCGAGCTGCGTCGATTGCTGGTAGCCGAGCGATTGCGCGCACTCCAGGATGACCTTGGCGGTCTCCTCGCTCACGCTGCGCTTGCGGTTGAGCGCGTTGGACACAGTCGCAGGCGAAAAACCGGTGATGCGGCTGATCTCGCGAACACTTGCTTTAGCCATTGTTCCCCCTAGTAACGGTCGCGGTCGAGCATCGTGGCATGACCGCCCCGTGACTCGACAACTAAACGACCGCAAATTCAATCTAAACAGAATAGTAAATGTTTAATAGCTAGTTTAGCCTGTTGTCAAGCGAAGTGGTGCGACTATTCCCCCAACGGGCACATTTACTCGGTAGCTAATTTGAGACGGGGCGTGAAAAACATTTAACCTAGGACGCGGGCCATACGCGCCTTAAACTCCGCGAGGAAGCGCGGGGCGTCGACGGTCAGCGCCACAAGTGCGCTCTTGTCCGGATCGGACAGGCGGTGCTCGTCGCAGATGGTGCGGCCGCGGTACTCGCCCAGCAGGTCGACGCGCAGGTTACAGCCGAGCGCACCCACAAGCGTGGGGTCAATCGCCACGGCAACCGCCAGCGGATCGTGCAGTGCGCAGCCGCCCAGGTAGGGTGCGTTCATCTCGTACGAGCCAATATAGTGCTCGACCATGCTCGCAAATGCGCAGCCCGCCATGGTGCCCGAGCCCGTCCAGCCGGCAATATCGCGACGCGTGAGCACCACGCGATGCGTCACATCCAGACCCACCATAGTGAGCTTGCGGCCCGAGCGCAGCACGGCGTCGGCGGCCTCGGGGTCGCTTGCTATGTTGGCCTCGGCGCCCGCGCTCACGTTGCCGGGCACGGTGAGCGCACCGCCCATCACGACCACGCGACCGATAGACATCATCGCCGCTGCATCACGCTCCAGGGCAAGCGCCAGATTGGTGAGCGGGCCGGTCGCCACGTAGATCAGGTCGGGGCCATAGGTACGCGCGGCATCGGTCAGATAATCGACCGCAGCGTTGCCATCGGCCGACGTCGCCCCCACCGGCTCGTACGGCGATGCGGGCACGCTCGCGCCGCCGATGCCGTTCTTACCGTGAATGAGCGTGGTGGACGCCGGCGGCGTATAGGGCTCGGTCGCCTGCAGAGGACGGTCGGCACCCAGGTACACCGGCACCTCGGGACGACCCAACAGGTCGAGCACCGCCAGGCAGTTGTGCGCCGACTGCTCAACGCGCACGTTGCCAAAGCATGTGGTGATGCCCACGAGCTCCACCTCGGGGCTCGCGATGGCATAGGCCAGCGCCATCGCATCGTCCACACCCATATCCAGATCAAGGATCAGCTTCTTGATTGCCATTGTTCTACTCCGCTTCTCCGTCTTGTACTAAATCGTCTAAATCAAACACGCGCTCAACTTCGGCACGCGTGGGAATCGACTGCTGAGCGCCCAGGCGTGACACCGTCACTGCCGAGGCGCGAGCACCCGCGGCCATGCACTCAAAGAGCGGTAGGCCCTCCAGGCGAGCCGCGGCAAGCGCACCGATAAACGTATCGCCCGCGGCCGTCGTATCGACCAACGTGCTCGAAAGCGCCGGCATGCGCAGCGGCTCGCCGTCATCGGCAAGCGTAACCGACCCGGCGCCGCCCAACGTGATGACCGCGGCGCCGGCACCCTTGGCGAGCAGGGCATTGAGCGCCGCGACGCAGCTTGCATCGTCCGCGGGCAAGATTCCCGTCAGCACCTGGCACTCGGTCTCGTTGGGACAGACCAGGTCGACCGCAGGCCACGCTCCTGCCGGCAGATCGCAGGCGGGTGCCGGGTTAAAGATCGTATAGAATCCCAGCTCGTGAGCGCAAGAGAGCGCCGCGGCCGTTGCCATCAGATCACATTCGCCCTGGGCGATAAAGACGCTTCCGGCAGCCGGGGCAATCTCTCTGGCGTCGCCGTCGAGCTCGTCGGCCACCAGGCGCCTCAGTGCGCGGGCAACGTCCTCGCCCGCAAGTGCATGGTTGGCGCCCGGCGACAGCACGATGCGGTTGTCGCTCTCGCAGCGAATGATAGTCGCGGTACCGGTCTCCACGCCATCGAGACGTGTCACAAACTCAACGCCCACGCCGGCATCCTGAAGCCCCGCCACGAGCACATCGCCAAAGGTATCGCGCCCAACAGCGCCAATCATGCACGTGTGCGCACCCATGCGCGCGGCGGCGACGGCCTGGTTGGCGCCCTTACCGCCGGCGTTGGTGATAAAACCGCTGCCACCGACTGTCTCGCCCGCGCGCGGCATGCGCTCGCATGCCACCGAAAGGTCCATGTTCATGCTGCCGAACACCGCAACGATGCTGTGATCCGCCATGGAAACCTCCTCGTCCGTGGGCTCTGCGCCCGCTGTCGGCCGTCAATTGTGTGCTCTCGCACCTCCATAACTTTAATTCACTTTGATGTGGACGCGCGCTTGAGCTTGCGCCAGCAGCAAGCATTCACAGGAGCAGGCAGCTACAATGAATACGTGCTGATTATTCTCGTCATTGGATGATGTTTTATGGAACAATTCTCGCAATCGGGCTCGCGCGGCCGACGCCGCACGGGCAACGAGCCAGCGCCGCACGAACGCGTGAAGGGCGAACGCCGTGCCAACGAGCCGCGACGCACCGCGAGCCCCCATCGCGCTTCCGCCAACAACGAGGGCCGCGCCAACACTCCCGCCGCGGAGCAGACGCCTGCTCGCCCCAAGTCCCGCTATATCCCCGCGCTCGACGGTTTGCGCACGCTTGCCGTCGTCGCGGTGGTGCTCTATCACCTCAACCTCACGTGGGCGCAGGGCGGTCTGCTCGGCGTCACGATCTTCTTTGTGCTTTCGGGCTATCTGATCACACGCCTGCTACTCAACGAAGTCGCTAAGACCGGCCGCATCGACCTCAAGAGCTTCTGGATCCGCCGTATCCGTCGCCTGGTCCCCGCCGTGGTAACCGTCGTGGTGGTGAGCTGCGCGCTGTGCACCATCTTTAACCACGTGATGCTCACCAAGATGCGCCCCGACATTCTGCCGTCGCTGCTGTTCTTCAACAACTGGTGGCAGATTGCCCAAAACGTCTCGTACTTCAATGCTCTGGGCGACCCCTCGCCGCTCACGCACTTTTGGTCGCTTGCCATCGAGGAACAGTTCTACCTGATTTGGCCGCCACTGCTGTTTGCCATGGTATCCATGCATGTGAGCAAGCCCAACACGCGCCGCGTGGTTCTGGGCCTTGCCGCGGTATCTGCCCTCGCCATGATGGCGCTTTACAACCCTGCCGCCGACCCCAGCCGCGTATACTACGGCACCGACACCCGCGTGTTCTCGCTGCTGCTGGGTGCCTGGATGGCCTTTATCCCCGATCGCGACCTGGCGCCGGTGCGTCTCGCTCATCGTTTGGGGCTCAATCGCCTGGCTGGCGCCGCCAAGCACGGCAAGAACGCCGAGAGCAAGTCTGGCGAAAAGGCCGACGAAGCAGCCGAGACCGCCCCGGCACAACCGAGCGCCCTCGTGCGCTTTTGGTCCTCGCCCGCATCCATCGATGTGTTGGGCGTCGTGGGTCTGGTTGGCCTTGCCGCCATGGTCGCGCTCACCAACGGCTACACCGCGTTCCAGTATCGCGGCGGCACGCTGCTGTGCTCGATCCTCACGCTCATGGTCATTGCCGCCTGCGTGCAGCCCCAGGGAATGGTTGCCCGCGCGCTGTCCGCCGAACCGCTCGTGTGGGTTGGCAAGCGCTCGTACAGCATCTACCTGTGGCACTATCCGCTGCTGTTGCTCATGAACCCGGTCGCCAACATCAACGACACGCCCTGGTGGCAGTACATCTTGCAGGTGTTGTTGGTGATCGCCGTGGCCGAATGTTCGTATCGCTTTATCGAGACGCCGTTTAGAAAGGGCGCCTTCGGCCGTACCGTCGCCGAATTCCGCGATGGCACCACCACGCCCGCCAACTGGGTGCGCGCGCATATTCCTGTGTGCGCCACTTGCGGGATCGTGCTCGTCATCGCGCTGGACGGCCTGATCTTTGTGCCGGAGACCTCCGCGCTGAGCGGTGAGGGCGCCGAAGTCCTCAACAAGGAAGCCAAAAACACCGCGCCCACCGACCAGCAGGCGGCCGAGGACACCGACAAGGACAACGACGGCTTCCCCGATGGCTCCTACGACCTGTTGATGATCGGTGACTCCGTGTCGCTGCGCGCCGTTGATTCCTTTGACAGCGTGTTTCCTCACAGCCATATCGATGCCGAAAAGGGCCGCCAGTTTGATGCGGGCCGCGCGACATTTGAGGGCTATATCCAGCAGAACCTTGCCGGCAAGATCGTGGTCTTTGCCCTGGGCACTAACGGTTTGGTAACGGACGCCCAGGTCGACGCGATCATGGCCGATGCGGGAGATAAGCGTATTGTCGTGTTTGTAAACACGCGTAGCCCGCAGCCGTGGGTCGGGTCCACGAACCAGGCCATCGCCAACGCCGCCACGCGCTACAAGAATGTACGCGTTATCGACTGGTACGGGCACAGTGCCAACCGCAACGACCTGTTCGATGGCGACGGCACGCACCTGTCGACTACCGGCGTGACCGAGTACCTCAACTTGATCCACGACGCAGTCAAGAAGGACTTGCCCGTGCATCCCGAGGACCACGTCAACGATCCGCAGCCGGCAGCCGTCAAGTCCGCCGCCGACGCGCTCGTCAATGCGCTCGCTCTCAAGCCGCACAAGCTGGGCACCGACAAGTAACCTGCAGCGCAAACTCCCCCCTCCGGCAGTTAGGGACGTTCCTTATGTGCCGGCACCTAGGGACACTCCTGACACAGCCGAGGAACGCCCTCCTTGCGACCGAATTCTGGACGCCTCGCCACCCCGAGCGTTGTTTCCAAGCCCACACCCGCAGCAAGCAACCCAAAATTACTCTTTTCGAGCCGGCTCCAAGAGGTCGTGGACAAAAAGGGGCAAATATGAGTACTGTTACAATTTTAGTAGCAGGCAAAACCACCCAAAATGGCGCCCATGCGGTAGCGCGCGACCCTTCCAGTTGACCAGAATGGCCGGCTTAGGACTTGGAGCTCTGCTTTTAATGAACAGATTTTTAGATATGTTTATTATTTTCTTAGTTGTAAATGCTATCGGCCAGGCAACAGTACTCATATTTGGCATTTTTTGTCCACACGAATATTACTAACCCCCTATAACAGGCAAAATACAGGCCGCAACCCATGGCGGCGGCCTGTTTGGAGTCCAAAAGAGGCGCTAAGCGCTGTAACCCATCGCCTGCAGGACAAACATGACAACCGTCAGCACCGTGATCACGCCGATGGTCGCCCACGTAAGCACATTCCACACGCGGCCGTTGCGGTTGGCGCCCATAATGTGACGATCGGCGGCAATAACCACCTGAAACACCAAAACCACGGGCAACAGCACGCCGTTGATGACCTGCGAGGTCATCATAATCTGGAACAGATCGACACCAGGCATAAGCACCAGTACGGCAGAGATACCGATGATGGCCGTAATGATGCCGCGATATACCGGGGCCTCGTCCCAGCTGCGATCGGCGCCGCGCTCCCAACCAAAAGCCTCGCAGATGGCACTCGACGTAACGCCCGGCAGCACGCAGGCAGCCAAAAAGCTCGCTGCGACCAGGCCCGAGGCAAACAGCACCGTGGACCACTGACCCGCGATGGGCTCCAGCGCGCGGGCGGCATCGGCGGCATCGCTAATCTGAATACCCGCCGGGAACAGCACCGTACCGGTCGTGATGATAATGAAGCCCGCAATGATATCAGCAGCGATCGAGCCGCTCACGGTATCAATACGCTGCAGCACGATATCGTCCTCGCCCGCATTCTTATCGACCACGTTATTCTGCGCCAAGAAAATCATCCACGGCGCGATGGTGGTACCGATCGTTGCGACCACGAGCGACACGTAGCTGGGATCGTTCTGAATATTGGGGACGACCAAGTCGACCGCGACCTCACCCCAGTTGGGACCGGCCATAAACGCGGCGACAATATAGGTCACGAAGACGCAGCTTACCAGCAGCAGAATCTTCTCGATGCGCTGGAAGCTACCCGACATGGTAAGCATCCACACCAGCAGCGCCACCAACGGCACCGAGATGCTCGCCGGCACGCCAAAGAGGGCAAGGCCGCTGGCGATACCCGCAAACTCCGAAATGGTCACAGCCGTGTTGGCGATCAACAGCGCCGCCATAGCAAGTACACTCTTGCGCACGCCAAAGCGCTCGCGAATGAGCGATGCCAGGCCCTTGCCCGTGACGCAGCCGCAGCGCGCCGCGGTCTCCTGCGTCACGATAAGCAGCACGGTCATGACGGGAAGCATCCAGAGCATCTTGTAGCCATAGCTGGCGCCCGCACTGGAATACGTTGCAATGCCGCCGGCGTCATTGCCCGAAAGCGCCGCCAGCAGGCCGGGACCCATAGCGCCAAAGATGGCGGCGATGGTCAGCTTTTGCTTGGCGCTCGCCTTTTGTTTCGTGTTTTCCACGAGACCACCTAACCCATGACTGACATGGTGAGCAGCACCGCGGCGATGCAGTACGCCACACACGAGATCATGACGGCGATGACGTTCATAGCGGTACCCGACGTGTTGAGATCGTGCTCATCGCGCCAGAACAGCACCATCAGATAAATCACGGCGCTCATGTTGCCCACCAGGCAGATGATGGCAGCAATGTTAAAGCAGCCGGTAAAGAGCTGCTCCTCAAACATAGGGGCATCGGGGAACGCGGCGGTGCGCACCAGCTGCGCGCACAGGTAAGTAACAAGCGAAAGGATCAGGCCCATACCCGTGCTCTGGAAGAAGAACCCCAGATACGGCTTGGGCTCATCGTCATGGCCGTCGTACTCCAGGAAGTAGTTCTTGACGAACGACACCATGCGCGAGGCAGCCAGCAGCACGAGCGGCATGGCGCACATGGGGAACACCACCAGATACGCGGAGCCCAGCGCCGTCCCCAGCACCGTCGCCATGATGCACGAGGCAATGCCCCACACGACGACCCAGTACTGGCGATGCACAAACCAGCTGAGCACGTTCGTCGAGTCGTCCGACGCGCTATCGCCCGAGCCGACACCGGCGATCTGCAGGTCCTCCTGATGCTCCTCGGCAATAACGTCCATGGCGTCGTCGAAGGTCACGATACCCAGGATGTGGCGGTTCTCGTCGCAGACAGGGATGGCAACCAGGTCGTACTTGGTCATCTCGTCCGTCACGTCCTCCTGGTCCTCGTCGGGCGACACGTAGACCAGATCGCGATAGGCAAGCTGGCCTAGCGTGGCGTCGCGGTCGGCTACGATCAGCGTGCGCAGCGAAAGCACGCCCGTCAGCATGCCGCTCGGATCCTCGGTATAGACGTAATAGACACTCTCAAAATCCTCGTCGAGTTTGCGAATTGCCTCGATGGCATCGCCGACCGTCGCCGTGGCGGGCAGCGAGACAAACTCCGAGGTCATGATGCGGCCGGCGGTGTTGTCCTCGTAGCCCAACAGATTACGAATCGCCTTCTCCTCCTTGACGCCCATCAGGCGCAGGAGCTTCTCGGCCTTCTCATAATCGAGCTCGTCGATCAGGTCGGCAGCGTCGTCCGGGTCCATCATGGCCAGCATCGACGATGCGTCGGTATCGGACAGGCCCTCGAGCATCTCGGTCATGAGCTCGTCATCATCGAACTCCGAGATGGCCTCGGCGGCCTGCGCCGTATCGAGCTGCGCGAACACCTGCGCGCGCAGGCGCGGGTCGAGCTGCTCGATGATGTCAGCGATGTCGGCAGGATGCAGCTCGCCAAGCGTCTTGTGTGACACCGAGAGCTGGATGTTCTTAGTCGAGCGGTCGAGCAGGTCCATGTAAGACCAGGCGATAATGTCCTCGCTGAGCGGCTTGCCCAAGTGCTTCATAAAGCCCTCGACGATATGCTCGAGCGCGGGACCGATTGCACGCAGCAGACCGCGGGCGCCGACCTCGGCACCCAGCAGACGCAGCTGATTTTCGCCCGACATGGAGAACTTGATGTCGTTGACACGCACGACCTTCATGCCTTGCGTATCGACGATCTGCTTATTGAGAACATCGCGCGCCAGCAGGAGCTCGGTCGGCTGCAGGTACGAAAAGCGAATGTTGGTGGCAGACGTATTGAGATACACGCCCGTCTCGTCGATACGGTCGACCCATTTGCGCCAGCTGATCATAAACGGCGTCTTGCCGGGACCACGGAACGCAAGCGACGTCACGTGCGGAAAAACTTCGCCGGTTGCAATGCCAAAATCGTTCACAACGCCGAGCTTTTCGCCGTCGACGTCCAAGACCGGCAATTTGAGCATCTCACTCAGATAATTCAATGGTGCTCCCCATCATTATCCCTGCGGACCGCGTGACCATGCCGGCACGCAATCCGTGGACTTTTAGATATGTATACGCATGCGCGGGCGGCACGCCGCTCGACGCTTACACCCCGTGCATGCGCAAAAAGCACCTGCATGGGGTCATCGACTGTATGGTCGAGGTTTGGATTTCACCTGTAACCTTTCTCTTGACCCTCATTAACCGCAGTAACTATAGCATCAGCATCGCGCTGCGGCACCGAATTTATGCGCTGCACATTGCAGGCATACCAAACGCTGACGTATCCGTGACATAGCCATTGGACGTTCTTAAACGACTAGTCGTCGGGGACACTCTTTGCGAGCGACAGAAAAGGACTGTCCCAAACTGCCGGCAGAAAAGGAACGTCCCCAAGTGCCGGCCTTTGGGGACAGTCCCCAATGACTACTCTGTGGTGTCGTCGTCCTCGGCAAGTTGGGGGAACACAGCGTTTTTGGGCATGGAAACCTTGGTGAGCGAGGTGAGCTTTTTGCTCAGCGCTGTGTCCGTCTTGACCAGATCGCTGAGCGTCACGATCTTGTAGCCGTCGGCAATAAGCCCGTCGATAATCTGCGGCAGCGCCTCGAGCGTCTGCTCGGCGTATTCGTCTCTATCGGTGAGCAGCACGATATTGCCTGGCGTCACCGAATCGAGCACCGTCGAGACCTGCTCGTCGGCACCGTTGAGCAGCCAGTCACCCGAATCGATATTCCACGAGACCACGGCGGAGACCAGGTCCATCGAGTCGATCCAGTTTTGCTCGTCAAACGCGGCGTAGGGGGCACGCAGCAACATCGTCTCGACGCCGGTCGCCGACTTAATCGCCTCGGTGCCCTTCGTGATCTGCTTGCGCACCGTCTCGCGATCCTCGCCCTTGAGCGAATCATCGCTGTAGCTGTTGGAGCCAATCTCGCACCCGGCATCGGCAATCGCTTTGGCAGTAGCGGGCGAGGCTTCCGTGGCATCGCCCGAAAGGAAGAACGTCGCGGTGACGCCCTTTTCCTTGAGCACCTGCAAGATCTGTTTGGTGGCGCCGCTCGGGCCCTCGTCAAACGTCAGCGTCACGTACTTTTCGTTGCCCTTGGGCGCCACGCTCGCGCACTCGACCACGCAATCGGTAGCGGGCACGACCTCGCCGCGGTCCTGCGTCTTGCCCGACTGCTCGCCGACCCACACCTCGGAGCGGCCCTGGATGCCCCACGTCTTGACGTACTCGATAGCACCCGTGCCCTCGACCTTGAGCTTGGGCTCGATAACCGTAGCCTGAACCTCGTGCTTCTCGTAGGTGTTACGGCCATCCTTGACCGTCACCTTCTCGCCGCCCTCAAGTTCGCGGCTATCCCATTTGCCCTGCTTCACGCGCTTGCCGTCGACCTTCACCGACAGCTTTTCGCCCCCATGGCGCTTGAGCACGCTGTCATCGACGGCCAACAGGTCGCCTGCGTCGTAGGTGTCAGCCAACTCCTGGTCGTCGATAAGATTCTGCAACGTAGAGCCCACGCGCACCGCGGTCTTTTGCCCGTTGAGTTCCACGTCCACGCTGCGGTTTACGTAGCCCACGACGGCAGCGATAAACAGTACGAGCGCGCAACCCACGGCGATGAGCGCATAGGGCAGGCGGGACGGTCGGCGCGGTGAGCGCCCGTTGCCGATGCGCGCGCTGCGATCGCTAAACCCACGGCTATGGTTGAGGTACATCGCGCCGGGCTTACGGCGACGTCGACGCTGACCGCTGGGCAGCTGCCCCAGGTCGCGGCGTGCCGTCGGACGCGCACCCGAGCGCCCGTTTAAGTTAGATCCGTTTTGGCGCATATGCCCTCCCCCATAAACACAGCGAGCCGGAGCAACAGGTCTCCGGCTCGCCTCCCATCATTTGGTACGTCGCTATTTGCTAGTTTTTGACGAGCCCCCGCTCGCCTTTTGGTATTCGTCCTTAAAGGCCTTGAACATACCGCGCGTCTTGCCGAGCTGCTTGCCCAGTGCGCGGCTGCCCTTGTCCACGGCGACCGATCCCTTGTCATCGAGCACCTTGGCGCCCTTCTTGACCTTGTCACCCACCACGACGCTGGCCTCAGCGGCCTTGGCAGCCGCACCGCCCGAATACCCGAGCGACTTAACCTCGTCTGAGACGACCATCGCGCCGTTCTCGTAGCCGCGCAGCATCGTCGGCGGCACCTGCGTGTCACCAACCAAAACACTCGAAGCAGCACCGGCGGTCACATAGAATGCCTGCACGATGCCCGAGCGTGGCTTGAACTCAACGTCCGAGCAATAGCCCACGACGTCGCCCGATTCTGTGCGCACGTCCATACCGACCCAGATGATGCAATCGTCCAGGTTGATGTCGAGGCGCTTGGCGGCGGCGGCATCGTACGTGTCCTTGACGTCATCGACCGCAATGGCGCCCTCGTAGACACCAATGGCGTCGAGCGCTACGAATCGATCGGGACGCTCGATCATTCCCGCGATATCGGACTGGCGGACCATAAAGCCAACCACGCGCGTACCGCCCGGGGTAAAAACCGGAAAGTGAATCTTTCCGAGCTTTTTAGGGCTGCGCGGCGTGCCGTCCTTTTTGATGCGCTTGTCCTCGGTAGGCTTGCGATAGATCTTGGCGCCGACAAAATCCCCGGCGCGCATTATGCCTCGGTCGAGGGCTCCGTAGCCTCGGTATCAGCCTCGACGGCGTTCTCGACCACGACGTCGGCGGCAGGCGTCACGTTGCCGCCCGAAATGGCGTCGTTGAGCTGCTCGCGCAGCTGGTCCATGCGCTCGCGGGCCAGGTCGACCTTGGCGCGCAGGTCGTCGGTCTTGGCGTCGACCATCGGGCCAAAATCGTTGACCGCAGCACGGGCCTCCTCGGCGCCGTGCTCGTAGGTGTCGCGCATATTGTCCCAGGCGTCGTTGGCGATATCGGCAGCCATGGCGCGGGTCTCGGCGCCCGAGCGCGGGGCCAGAGCAACGCCGATAATAGCGCCGGCAGCGGCACCAAAAAGTGCGCCGGAGACAAAGCTGAAAGTCTTACCCATGATCATTCCTCTCCTGCGGGCACGTCGGTGCCCACCGTTTGAATGCTGTCCATTATACCCGCAGCGCATCACTTGCCGCTCCGCTCATCTGCGTACGGCAAAGGCGCAGGTCCGTGATGGTAATAAACGCGTAGGCCTACTCCTGAGGCATAGCCGGCATGGCCACCGTGGCACCCGGGTCCTCGCCGGCGCCGTCCACGAGCGGCAGGCCGCCCTCATGCGCAGGTCCCGCCGGAACCGTCGCCGCACCGCCAAAGACGGCAGCGGAAGCCTCGTGGTTTTCGGCAACCGCGCCCTCGGTATCAATCGCCACCTGGGGCTCGTCGTCAAAGTTGGGGACGCCCTGGGGCTCGGTGGGAACGGGCTCGGCGGTCGCATCTGCAACGGGCTCGGCGTCAACCGGCACATCGCCCTCGTCATCGCCCTCGTCCTCGGCAGCGTCTTCGCCGTTCGCGGCGGCGACGGCCTCGTGAGGATCCTTGCCCTCGGCCTCGGCGCGCATGCCCAGCACCAGGTTGCGCAGGCCTGCGACCGTACCGTCCACATCGGGAGCCGGCTGGTCGGCGTGCAGATAGGCCCAATCCATCATAAAGGTGGCCGAAGACAGCGCGCCAATGGCCAGCGCGTCGTCGGGACACGAAAGCTCAACCTCAAAGACGCGCTCGTCGTGCTCGCTTACGCGCGTGCGACCGCACGAGATGCTGCCGGCAAGACCGGTCTCGTTCATGAGCTCGACCGTCACGTGCTCCAGCAGGTGGCAAAGCTCGGTCTGACCCATGCAATCCTGGAACTCGCGACCGGAATCACCCAGGCACAGGTGCTTGGCAATCGCCGGCACCAGGTAATACACGCGCGCCGTGGCCTCGATATCCTCCGAGGTCATGAGCGGCATGCCGGGGTTCACCAGCACATGCGCGCAGATCTTGTCCTCGCTGACGGTGACCTTAAGGATGTTGAACAGGCCTGCCATAACTCTCCCCTACTCTTCCTTGCCCTACTCGTCGCCGTCGTGCGGGTCCGCAGAACCCGCGCCCGACGCCGCCGGCTTATCTGCCGAGGACTCGGAATCCTTCTTTTCGGTTTCGGCCGGAGCGATCACGCGAATGAGCGAGATGCGCTGGCCACGCATCGACTGCACCTTGAACTTGTACCCCGCGACCTCAAACACCTCTCCGATGTCGGGCACCGAGTCGCAAAGCTCCAAAATCCAGCCGGCGATGGTCTCATAATCATCGCTTTCCTCGAGCGGCCAACCAAGCTCAATCGCGTCATCGCACGAAAAACGCCCATCGACGAGCCACTCGCGGCGCGAAAGGCGCGTGAGGTACTTGTTGTCGGGGTCGAACTCGTCTTCGATCTCGCCCACGATCTCCTCGACGATGTCCTCGATGGTGATGATGCCGGCCGTGCCGCCGTACTCGTCCACGACCACTACGATCTGGTCGTGCGAGGTCTGCATCTCGGACAGCAGCGGCAGGATGTCCTTGGTGTCGGGCACAAAGGTGGCGTCGCGCAAAAAGCCGGCGATGGGCTGGTCGCCCTTGCCGTCGAGCGCGGGCTGAATCAGGTCCTTGATATGCGCGATGCCCGCCACGCTGTCGGGGTCCTCGTGATAGACGGGGATGCGGCTAAAGCCGGTCTGGCGCATGGTGGATAGCACGCTGGCGACCGTCTCGTCATCCTCGCACATGGTAGTGTCCACGCGCGGCACCATGACCTCGCGGGCAACGGTGTCGCCCAAGTCAAAGATCTCGTGGATCATACGCTTTTCCTCGTCGAGCAGGTCGTCCTGCTCCGAGACCATGTACTTGATCTCTTCTTCCGAGACGTTCTGACGGTCGTCGGCGCTCTTGATGCGCAGGATGCGGGCTATGCCATCGGAGCAAGCGCCAGTCAGCCACACGAGCGGACGGGCGATCTTTTGGAAAAACGACAACGGCCCCACGACCTGCTTGGACACGCCCTCGGCATTGGCCAGACCGATGCGCTTGGGCACAAGCTCGCCAATCACGATGGACACGAAGGCGACCGCGACGGTGATGATGACCGGCGCCAGGCCGCGCGCGATGGCGGAGAGCGGCGCGATGCCAAAACTCATGAGCCACGTGGCGAGCGGGTCGGACAGACTCGTCGAGGCGACGGCGGACGAGGCGAATCCCACGAGCGTGATGGCGACCTGGATGGTGGCGAGCAGCTGGTCGGAGTCGGCAGCCAGCTTAATGGCACGCTCGGCGCGCCTGTCGCCTTCCTCGGCCTCGTGCTCCAGCACGGCGCGCTTGGCCGTGGTGAGCGCCATCTCGGACATAGAGAAGTAGCCGTTGATGAGGGTCAAAACGAGGGTGGTGATAAGGGAGATGGTTATGTCCATCGGGAGTTTCTCGAACCTCCAAGATTCGGGACGTCAGGTTAAAACGTTGGTGACGGATAGGGCAGTTGCGCCCGGTGGCCGCCTGGATGGGTCCGCGGGCACAGACGCGATCGCTAGATTACGAAGAGAATCACCGCCATGAACTGGAAGATGCTGCCGGCGAGCACCCACAGGTGAAACACGCTGTGCAGATAGCGCACGTTTTTGGCGATATAGAACGGCACGCCCACGGTGTAGCACACGCCGCCGACGGCGAGCAGGGCAAGCGCCACGGGATTCAGCAGCGCCACAAGCTCGGGCAACTTAAAGACGACAAGCCAGCCCATCAGCAGGTAGACCAGGCCGCATACCCAGTGCGGTTGACGCTCGCGCATAAAGCACTCGAGGGCGATGCCGATGATGGCGATGGCCCACACGGCAAAGAACAGCGCGGGGCCGCCGTCGTTTGCGAGCGTGATGAGGCAAAACGGGGTGTAGCTGCCCGCGATGAGCACGTAGATGCCGCAATGGTCGATCACGCGGAAGACGCGCTTGGCGGCCTGCGGGGCGATGGCGTGGTAGAGCGTGGAAGCGAGGTACTCGAGGATGAGTGTGATGCCGAAAACCAGAGCACATGCAAGGGACGCGGGGTGCTGCCCGGCCACGACCGCCTTGACGATCATGATGACGAGCGCCGCGATTGAGAGCGCCGCGCCGATGCCGTGCGTGACGGAGTTGGCGATCTCCTCGCCGAGAGTGTAGTGCGGGAGGGCATGGCGCTTGACCGCGCTCGCGGCCTCGCGCGCCGTTGAGCCGGCAGCCCGAGCGATGCGCTGCGCCCGCGAAGACGCGTCGGCACGCGCTATGGGAACAGGGGCAGCCGCGATGCTAGGTTGCGGCATGGAACTGTCACTCGAATCGGGCATGTGCTTGGTTCGTTCTCCAAAGATATACAATGCACAGAACTATAGCAGAACCCGGGCCTCCCTGCAGGTACGAGGGAGGCCCGGGCCGTTATCTATCACAATCTGCGGACACGATGGCATGCGCAACACCGTTCATGTGGCGCCGCGTTCGGCCCCGCGTACCCCGTCTTAACGACGCTTTTTTCGGAGCACAAACGCCGCGATGACGCAGAGAGCGCCCGTGGCGGCGACCACGCCGGGGATCATCGGGCTGAACGGGTCGCCCGTCTTGACCAGCTTGCCGTCGCTGTCATGCCCGCCGTCGCTGTCATGCCCGCCGTCGCTGCCATGCCCGCCGTCGCTGTCATGCCCGCCGTCGCTGTCATGCCCGCCGTCGTTACCGCCGGGGTTGTCAGGGGTATCGGGGCTGGCCGGCTTCTTGTACACGTTGATAAACAGGGGCTCGTCCCCGTTATCGAACGCGATCTCGGCCACGAGGCTTCCCCTGCCATCGTCAGTGACCGTCACCGTGCCCTCGTACACCTTCTTGTCGTAGGTTACGCCCTCGGCCTTGCCCGCAACCTCGCGCACCTTGAAGCGATATTCGCCCGCAGCGTCAAAGGTCATCGGGTCAAATACAACCTTGCCGGCAGCGTCATTGGTGGCGGTAACGGTCTTGGCATCGCCACCCTGCCCGTAGCTCAGCTCGAAGGTGAACTCGCCTGCGGCAAGCTTGCGGCCGTCGAGCTTCTTACCGGCGACGATGCTCGCGGAGGCGGGATCGACCGCATACTTGTTCGCGAACATGATACCGCTCGTCGTCGTCGCGCCGTCAACGCTCCAGGCCACGGCCAGCGTGCCGTCGAGCTTGTCGGTCACGACCGCGCTCACCGGGTACACGCTTCCGTCGTAGCTCACGCCGTCGATCTTCGTGCCGCCGGAAACCTCGGCAAGGACGTACTGGTACGTGCCCGGCTTGTCGAAGGTCACCGCAGGCAACTCGACCTTGCCGCCGGCATCGTTCTTGGCCGATGCCACGACGGTGCCGTCGAGCTTGGCGAGCTGGAACTCGAACTCATCCGCCGTGATGGGACGGCCTGTCAGCGTCTTGGCGATCGCGAAGCCGCCGTCCGCCGTCAGGCTGGATCTCGCGGGGGTCGCACCATATGTGTTGTTGAAGGAGAACATCGGGCCGTCGGCCGGGTTGGTCGTGGCCTTCAGCGTGCCGTCGCCGTTGTCGGCGATCGCCACGGTGAACGTCTTGCCGCTCTGGGCCGCAGCGTCATTTGCGACACCGGCAACAGAGCCCGTCTCGGTCACCTTGTAGGTAAACGTCTTGCCCGCATCGGCCAGGGTGTAGGTTGCGTTACCGAAGGTCACGTTGCCCGCAGGGCCGTTCTTCGCCACACGCGCGGCGGGCATGGGGGCACCCGGGGTCACCGCCTCGATCTTGAACTCGTATTTGTCGGCGATGTCGGCAATCGTCAGACCGAGGGCCTCGTCTTCCAGGCTCAGCCACTTGGCGCCCCTGAACTCCACGCCCACCGAATGCGTGCGATACGTGTTTTGGAACGCCAGGGAGTTGGAACCCGCCGGATACGTGACCTCGGGCGAAAGCGTTCCGTCGCCGTTGTCGGTCACCACGACCACGATCTGGAAAGTGAACACGCTGCCCGTCACGCCCTCGGGAAGACGCGTGGTCTGCTCGGCAACGGTGTACTCAAAGCGGTACGTTCCGTCCGGATCCTTGGTCGCGGTGCCGTCCGCGAGCGCCTGCTCGATCTTGGCGGTCGTGTAGTTGATGCCGGTGAAGACGATCTTGCCCGGTTGATCCTTGCCCGCGGCGACGTTCGAGCCCGTGGCAACCGTGGCGCCGTGTGCATCGAGCACCACGTAATTGAACTCGCCGGCGTTGAGGTCGCGACCGGACAGGGTCTTTGCGGCCTCGATCTTCACCGCCGCCCCCTCGCCCAAGTCGCCCGTCGCACTGTACTCGTTCACGAACGGGACCTCGGCGCTTGCGGCGCCGGTGGCGGGAGCATCACCCGTGGCGTAGGTATACGTCTTGTCGCCCGTCGCGCCGCCGGAGACCTTGGTGGTCACGGTCAGCTTGCCGGTGTTCGCATCGTCGGACACCGCGATGTCGACCGTGTAGCGCGTATCGTCGTTGTCGTAGCCGGCGCCGCCCTTCCTGCTCTCATACACCTCGAACGAGAAGGTCTTGCCGTTGTCTGCCTGGTTGAACACCACGCCGCCGCCGAGCAGCTTCACCACGACTTTTTCGCCGTTCGGCGCGGGCTGCGCATTGGTGAACTCCTCGCCGCCCTGCTTGATGCCGAACTTCCGCGCCGTCGCCTCGCCCTTCGGCTTCACGGTGAAGCCGAACTGGCCGAGCACCATATCGTGGCCGTTCAGAGTCTTGGTGATGGCCAAGCCGCCCGCCGCGCCATAGTCGACCTTGGACTCGTACGTGTTGGTGAACACGCCGTTCTCAACGGTGCCGGCGACAGCCGCCGTCAGATTGCCCTCGAGGTCGTCGGTCACCTTCACGTTGAGTGTTGCCATTTTCTTGGTGTACGTGACGCCATTGCTCGAACCGCCGGTTCCCGGTTGTCCGTCAACGCCAAGTTCCTGGACGTGGTAGCTGAAGGTCTTGCTGCGCGTGCCGTCGGCGTTCGCGGTCGCTTCGGCCATGTCGTCATCGGTGAACGCGATGTCGCCAAAGCCGAAGCCCACCTGATCGCCATCCTTCTTGCCCGCGCCGGTAACCGTCACGGTCTTCGCACCGTTCACGGCGCCCTCGGGCATGGGTGCGCCGCCGACCGGAGTCAGCTCAAAGCGGAAGCTGTCGCCCGCCAGCCAATCACGGCCATCGAGCACCTTGTTGAAGAGCGCATCCGCAGCGGTGGGATCGGTGTCGAACGTCGCGCCGGACGTCTCATACGTATTGGTGAACGTGAGCGGAGCCGCAGTAGGCGCGTCATTTTCATCCACTCGTACCACGGTCAGCTTGCCGTCGGCACCGGAGGTCACCTTGACCGTGACGATCCGCTCGGTATCGTCATAGGCGATGCCCGGAATCTTCGCGTCAACCGCCGGGACATCCTCGGTCACGGCAAACGTGTAGGTGCCAGCCTTATTGAAGGTGATGTTACCGAACGAAGCCTGGTGGTCGGCAATCTCGTTGGTGATTGTCACCGTTGTTTCGTCGGGAAGCAGGACCTCGTGCCCTTCAATGGCATGCTGCGTCTCGTCGTCCTTGGCCGCAAGGGAGAAGGAGAACGAGTCGCCGGAGATCCAATCTCGACCGTCGATGCTCTTCTGAACGACCAAGTTCGTGGAGCCGTCGAGAGTCCCGCTGTCGTCTACGCGCCAGTTGGCGATGAACGTCAGCTTGCCGACCGTCCCAGCGCCGACGATCAGGCTGTTGGTCGAGGGGAAGTCACCCTGGTTGGGATTGGTTTCAGTCCCGTCACCCAACGTCCAGCCGTCAAACACGTACCACTTCTTGGTCGCCTCGTCCCACACGCGTTCGGGATTCTTCACCGAGAAGCTTTCCTCGGCCGTGTACTGGGTCGGGTTCTTGCCGACGGCGGCATCATTCACCGACGTCCCCTCCGGTGCCGTAACGGCCTTGAGGGCGGCGTTGGCGGCGTCAGGCGAACCATCCGCGTTGGTGTACGCAACGGTGTAGTTGATCGGCTGCACCAGGTATGTGATGACGCCCGGGACCTTATTGCCCGCAAGGACGGACACTGGCCACGCTTTGCCGTCTTCATCGATCCACTTCAGATTGGAGGCATCGTCCACCGAGATATACGCGTTACCATCCTTATTGACCAGCGTATAGCCCATGCCGATAAGCTTTTCCACATCCGCGGGACGGGGCGTCGTCACCGTTTGATAGGGGCTTGTCGTGAACTTATGGATGACCTTGGGCGTGCCGCCTATCTCAGTGCCGGCCTTCACGAATTGCACCTCATGTTGGCACACCACGATGGGATCGTAGTAGAAAATAACATTGTAGGTGTCGTCCGGCTTTTTAAGCTCGAGAACCTTGCTCGTCCCGTTGGGAACATAGCCCGCCTGATTCTTTGCGGAGAAGGCCATCGTCGAGCCCGCGTTGAACACCTGGTCTTTTTGCTCGGACTTGCCGAGCACGTAATAGATTTCGCCGCCGACGGGCGTGATGTTTCCATCGGCGATTTGGACCTTGTCGTTGCTCTTGTCGGCCTCGAGCGGGTTGTCCGTCACGTAGTAGACCGTGTAATCGAATTTTTCTATGCTATTCGCCGACCACTTAGCAACAACGTGTTTGTCCTCCACAATGGCCTGGTCGAAGTCAAACGGCGTCTCGGGAGACGCGATGTTGCCGTTCCCGTCGGCCAGATACCAGCCTTCAAGCGTATAGCCGGCACGGAGAGGACGCGGAATGATCGCCTCGGTGGAGGTGTAGCGCCTATTGGCGGGAACGCTTTCGACAACGTCGTTGCCGCTGTTGCCGATCGTGCCGCCGTTTAGATGGAACGTCACCTTGTACGAAGGCGCGGCCCAAATGGCGTAGAGGCGCATGTTGCTCTTGATGGCAAACGTATCGCCGGCCTGCGCCTCACTGCCGGCGTCCTCGTTCATCGTCCACTGCATGTTCACACCTGCGGGACCGAGCGCCCAGCCCTTGAACGTCCAAGGCTTGGTGCCGTTATCCGCACGGTCGGGGCAAACGGGCGTAGAGGGAAGATCGGCGGTGTTATCAGTGTTCTTAAGCTCCCAGCCGTACTTGTTGGAGCCATCACCATTCTGCGTGTTGTTCTTGTCCTGGTAATCCAGCTTGTAGCCGTACGCGTCCTTGGTCACCTGCGCGCCGTAGGGCAGCCTGACTGTGCCGAGCGTCACCTCGCTGTCCGTCGTGAAGTTGTTGGAGGGCGCCATGTAGGTGATGGTGTAGCGGTCCCTGTCGTAGTAGAAGTACAGGTCGTAGGGGTCCGTCTCCGTTCCGCACGTCCTCCCGTCAAACGCACCGTCACCGTTGGCATACCGCGTGCTGTGGTCGGCATGGGTGTTCGCACGTTTCATATGCAGGCGCGCGCTGGGGTTCTGCTTTTCGATAGAGTTCGAGGACACCGTCTCCACCTGGCGGGCTACCGCATAGTACTTGACGGTGTCCTTGTCGTTGTACTTACGTACGGCGTAGTACATGCCATCCGGATCATCGTATTCAATCTGACCGTTCTTGTACGAAACCCGCATCAAATCATTGAAGTCGTATTTGGCGACCGCCGTGTTGTCTATGGGCACCAGATACAGGAAGTTCTTGGGGTCGGACGTATCGTCATTGTAGATACTGACCTTTTCCATGTCGGAGACATCCAGATCAGGGATCTCGAAGCAATGGTTGTTGCGGTAATAGCTGATCGGCCCGTTGAACCAGTAGGCCACCAGGTTGTGGCGCAGACCGGAGTCGTGGACATTGCCAGAGTCGTCGAACGTCACCGGCCGCTTCGGATTGGCGACGATCTCGGAGCTCATGGCCGCGTACGTTCCCATGATGGTGGGCTCGCCGGCGTTGTACTTGCCCGAGTTGAAGAAGCCACCCTCGCAGTACTTGCCAGCGGTCGTTCCCCACGAGACCATCCTGGCCGTAGTGCCACGACCGCCATGGTTGTCCAAGCAGACAACACTCTCGTTCGACTGGGCAACGGGCCAGACGTCGCGCAGGTCCGCGCCGTACTTGGCGCGGATGGTGATGGTCTGAGGGACGGGCATAGCCGCGTCGTCTTGCACGTTGGCGCGCATCCATCCATTGTGGTAATTAGTGCCGTTTCCGCCGTTATGCCCTTCGCTGTAGCCGAAGTTGAGGTTTCCGTTCGGAACCGCCGCGCCCTTGCTGTAGCTGTAGCCGTTTGTGTTGATGGCTACGCAATAATCCGAAGAATTGCCGTTGACAGTGGCCCTTCCATAGTACGTGAACAGCAGCTCGTAGACGTTGCGGGTGAAGTAGACGTAGATCGTGGTCTTGCCGTCGCCCGAGGCGGTGGTGGCATTGTAGTCGGGGCCGTCCTCATCCTCATGCACGATCTCGAAGCCAGCCTGGGAGTAGAAGTCCGCAACGTCCAGGTCGCTTGCCTGGCCCATGGCATCCCTGAACTCGTCGTCCACCTGATCCTGGATGTCGGCCAGCAATGCGCGGGAACCGGAGCCGTCCGAGTCGAGTAGCGGCGAATCGGTCTTCACCTTCATCGTGAAGCTGTGGACGTTGCTGTAATGGGCGTCGGGGGCGCCGAGCGTGGGCTCATGGGTCACAGGAGCGCTGTGGTAGTCGGCGTACTTATCATCGTATTTGCTCGTGTTGCCGCCCTTTGCGAACGCCTGCACGTCGTCAGTGCCCGTCAAATCCTCGGTCCAGAAGATCACGCGCACCTGCGTATCGTCCGGAGTCCACTTGGGATACAGATGCAGAGCAAGGACGCCGCCGGTATCCTCCAGCTTGGCGCCGTCTATCGTCATCTCATCGATGGTGAGCTCAGGATTGTCCGCGTCCAGCTGGTTGTACTGGCCATCGTCGTAGGTGCCGTCGGCGTTGGCCGTTGCACCCTTCTTGAGGTAGCGCCAACCGGCAAACGTATAGCCCGTACGTTTTGGTTTCGTAACATTTCTGAAGTCGACTTTTTTGCCTAAGTCGACCTGCTGACGGGGAATATAGGTGTAGTCGGTATCGAAGATGACGCGGTAGGAGCTCGCGGGGGCATAGTAGATGTCAACCGTCGTCTCGTTATTCGTGGTTTGATTCTCGATCAGCTTCTGAGCAAAGGCGTTTGGCTGAACCAGCTCGTAGGGATTACCATCAGCGTTTTCATTGTCGGTATGAGTGCGCGCGGTCGCGCGAGTCTGAGCGCCCACGCGCCCCTGCTGGCTGTCCTTGTCCAGGCAGACGTATTCCTCGGTGCCCACTTGCTTTCTGTCCTCGGTCGGAAGGACGGTGATCTCGTCGTCGCTCAGACCGCACAGCGTCCGCGGGACCCAGTGCTTCACCAGATACCAAGTTGCATTACGGCGATAGTACACCGTGATATCGAGCTCGTTTTTCCGGGCGCTTGCCAGCTGGTCTGCGGTCAGCGTCACTTCGATCTTGGGATTGACCAGAGCGTTTGCGCCATGGTTGCCCGAAGTGTCGCCGGGATGCGTGGCGTCGTCGCCGCACACCGCCTCCGCATAGTAGCCGTCGGCGCCGTCGACCCTGAGCCAGCGGGCGTCGTTCCATGCCTTGTTGTATTCATCGGAATAGCGATTGCCATAGGCGGGGTTCTGCAGGTTGTGATTACCGCTGTTCTCTTGCTGGTAGTAGTAGACGGTCTTGTGGTCGATGTCGACGTCGAAGTCACCGCGTTCGAGGGCCTCTGCGAACTCATCCGCAGTCATGCCGTCGGTCGGAGGCTTAACCAGGTATTTGTTCAGCTCTGCGGCATCCAGCACGATGCGGAAGCCCTCGACGGTGGGCAACTTCCACGTGGCCTGATACGTGCCATCGTCCTGTTTCTCAAACTTCAACTCGACCGTTTGGGGAGCGGCGGCGTCGATGCCCGCCAATCCGCCGGTGTTGGAGTAGCGGTAGTTCAGGTTGAGCGTCACGACATCCTGAGACGCAAACGTGTAGTCGGTGTCTTCGCCCTTGAACACGGTCCCCGTCCGCGGGGCGCGCTGCGAATCGTGCAACTGTGCCACCTGCTGCATAAGGGCCGTGCCCGCATACGCACAGGTTCCAACCGTCAGGAAGACGGCGGCTATGATGGCGCACAGAGCCTTGATGGGACCTCTGCTCTTTCTAGGCCCCATTTTAGAAGGCCCCCCCCTGAAATGTTCAGATTCTCGTTCGCAACCATACCTGCTTCCCCTCTACGTTTGCACACGTTCGTGCGCTGGTAACCGAATTTGTAAGAATCTATATAGCGGCAGAATGATTACATTATATAAATTCGGTTACCTTAACACTGGAAGTACGGGAAGGAGGCCCTCGTTTAATATAAAATCCGCCAAGCGGTAAACACAAAAGCATCTCGCATATGAATCAAAGATGCCGATCCGGTAGTTTTAGGCATTTCGAGCCCATGTTCCGCAGTAAAAGCTCGAAAACATACCGTGTTTCGGAAAAGGCCCGCACAACATAACCGTCATGCGGGCCTTCGCTGCTAAACGCATCCGTATTGGCTACTTGACCTCGATCAGCTCATACCGGTCGGTGCCGAGGCCGATCTTGACACCGTGCTCGATCATGGCACGCCAATTGGTGTCGGGGTGCGTCATGTTGAAGTGGTCATGCTCGCAGTGCTCGGGGATGCCGCCCTCGGCAATCAAACGATCGCGCATCTCGGTGAGTTCGGTGTTGGGCATGGCGGGCATGGCCTGGGCCGCGTCGATGCACGCCTGGTCGATGGCCACGGGATCGAAGCTTGCGAACATGCCGATGTCGGGCACGATGGGAGTGTCGTTCTCGGCATGACAGTCGCAGTTGGGGCTGATGTCCATAGCCAACGAGATATGGAAGCACGGACGGTCCTGCACGATGGCCTGTGTGTACTCGGCGATCTTGTAGTTAAGCACCTCGGCAGCAGCGTTATAGTCAGCCTCGATGGCGTCCTGGTTGCAGGCGCCGATGCAGCGGCCGCAACCTAGGCAGCGATCGTGGTCGATGCTCGCGATGGGCGTGCTCACAACCTGGCCGTTCTTGAGCGCGCGCTCACGCGTAGTGGGGAAGCTGATGGCGCCGTGGGCGCAGATGCGCTCACAGGCATGGCAGCCGATGCAATGCTCGGCATCGACGCTCGGCTTGCCCGAGGCATGCTGCTCCATCTTGCCCGCGCGGCTGCCGCCGCCCATGCCGATGTTCTTCATGCAGCCGCCAAAGCCCGCGCCCTCGTGGCCCTTGAAGTGCGTGAGGCTGATTACGATGTCGGCGTCCATGAGCGCATGGCCGATCTTTGCCTCCTGCACGTACTCGCCGTTCTTGACGGGAACAATCGTCTCGTCGGTGCCCTTGAGGCCGTCGGCGATAATCACCTGGCAGCCGGTGGCGTACGGAGTGAAACCGTTCTGGTAGGCGCAGTCGATGTGCTCGAGCGCGTTTTTGCGACTGCCCACGTAGAGCGTGTTGCAGTCGGTGAGGAAAGGCTTGCCGCCCAGCTCCTTGACCACGTCCGCGACGGCGCGCGCGTAGTTGGGGCGCAGGAAGGAGAGGTTGCCCAGTTCGCCGAAGTGGATCTTGATGGCGACGAACTTGTTGTCGAAGTCGATCTGCTCGATGCCGGCGCGGCGAATCAGGCGCTTGAGCTTGTCGAGCTGGCTTTCGCGGCCGTGCGTGCGCAGGTTGGTGAAGTACACCTTGGCAGGTGCAGCGGGTGCAGTTGCGGTCATAGATATATCCCCTCGGTCTATATGGCGTTACAGACATAGAGGATGGTACCCGTTAAAGCGGGGTTGAAGTCAAGCGCGGCGCCTAGCCGTTGGGGACGTTCTTAAACGACTAGTCGCTGGGGGCACCCTTTCGCCACCCGGCAGTTGGGGACGCTCCTTTCCTGCCGACAGTTAGGGACAGTCCTTGCCAGCCCGGCCGGCAAGCCGGCCAATCGGCAAAGACTGTCCCCCATGGCTAGTCGTTTAAGAACGTCCCCAATGACTAGGCGGTTAGGCGCGGGATTTGTTGTGCGCGAGGGCTAGGCCTGCGGCGGCGATGGCGGCGGCAAAGAGCGCCGTGACGCCCAGGTCGCAGGCAATGTCGCCCAGCACGGCAGGCGTCAGGTCCGAGGCAAGTGCCTTGCCGATCGCGTCGTTCACCCAATACGTCGGCACAAAATGCGCCGCGGTCTGCACGGCCGAGCCCATGAGCGACAGCGGCATCCAGGCGCCGCCCAAAAACGTCATGAGCATGCCGAGTAAGTTGCCCACGCCGTTGAGCAGCTCCTCGCGTGCGCCCAAGCTCGACAGCGTAAAGCCAACGGCCAGCGGCGTGCACGCCAGGGCAAACGTTGCAGCCAGCGCTAGGCACACGCGATCCACGCCAACCTCGGCAACCGCTCCGGCAAAGCCCACGACGCCCATCATGCTCGACACAAACCAAATGAAGACGGTGAGCACGGCGGCGGCCGCGAACACGGCGAGCGAACGCTGGCGCTCGGAGACCGGGCCGGCATCCATGCGGCGCACGCGCTCGGGCTCGTTCATGCCCGAGAGCACCAATCCCACCGAAACGATGACCGACGAGATGATCGCGTACGCGCCAAAGTTGAAGTACGACTCGAGCGTGGCGGCGGCAGTCGAGTCGACCTTGACCTGCTCGATCTGGACCTCCGCGCGCTTTGCGGCCGCGTGCTCGGCCGCCTTGGCAACGTCGCCGTTAGAAGCAGCGGGCTCAAGTACCGCCGCAGCGCCCGCGAGCGAGATCCAGCGCGAGGCCTCGGCAGACGAAAGCGCCGCCGCCATGGTGCCGGCACCGTAGGTCACATCGAGCTTGGGCAGGGACTCCCCCACGCGGGCGGCTGCAACGAGGTCGTCCTCAAACCCCTCCGGGATAAAGAACACGCAATCGGCGCTGCCCTTGGCGCTATTGCTCTTGGAGAGCGCGTCCGCAAGGTCGTACGTGTCGTCGCCAACACCCGTAACCAGGTCAAAGCGCGAGCCCAAGTGCTTGGTGAGCGCGCGCGAAAGATCGCTGTCGTCGCGGTCGACCACAATCACATTGGCGTCGCAGGGCTTGTATTCGGTGAGCTGCGACGAGTTCCAGCTCACCGATGCCGCGATGAACACACCCATCAGCGATATGAACACCGTATAGATGAGCAGGTAGAACGGATGCGCGAGCGCCATGCGCAGCGCAGTCTTAAAGGTGCTCATAGCGGCTCCTTCCAAAAATCAGCGTGGCGGCGACAACAAACACCAGCGTCATGAGGACCAGCGCGCCCGCACGGATGACAAAGGGACCCAGATCCTCAAAGAAATATAAGCGGTTGAACATGTCGCAGATGAGCTTGACAGGGTTGAGCCAGCACTCGGCCGGGCAGGCGCGGGCAACGTCGTCGGCAAGTGCCATCGCCGGCTCGCCGTAAAGCCCGGCGAACAGGGCGCACGTGGTAGCGAAACCCGTGAGGATGCCCGACTTGGATGCCTTGCCACCCTTAACGGGAAGCGTGCCCACAAAGAGCCCCAAGCCCGTGGCGGCAAGCGCGGAAGCGGCGCCGCCCACCAAACACAGTCCCTCGCGCCCGCCAAAGTCGACGCCCACGACCAGGCTCACGTAGCCGATCGCGATCGCCATCGAGGCGAAGGAGACCAGCCACGAGCCGACAAAAATGCCGGCCAGCGACGCCGTCTTGGAAAGGCCGCCCACGCAGCGGCGCGCGCCAAGACCCGACAGATTGGGCTGCAGGTCGACGACGCTCAAGGCGGCAAACTCGGCAGACATCATCGCGACCAGGCCAAAAAGCGCGTAATAGTAGATGACTGTGCCATCGGGCGTGGTGCGTGTCAGGCTTACGCGGCGGACGCCGCCCTCGAGCGACAGGGCGCGCGCAACCGCCTCGGGGTCGGCGAGCGCCGCCGGGTTGTCCTGGGCAATCTGGGACATGAGCTCGGCATTTTGCGTATACGAGCTCGCCACCGTCTCAAGGATGCTGCGGTCGGTGAGCACCGACGAGGCGCGCGAGCTGTCATAACTCGAAAGCAGCGTGAGCTTGGGCGTGCCCGCGGCATCGACCGTGTAGATGCCCACGACCTCGCCGGACTTGAGCGCACGGTTCGCGGCGTCCACATCCTCGCACTCGCTCACATCGAGCAGCTGATCGTCGCCCTCCTTGGCAAGCGAAGTCGCCACGTCCTTAAAGGACGAAGCGTCCCAGGCCTCGTCCGCCACGACGGCAACCGGCACCGGGTCGATCTTGCCGTCGGAGCTGAGGTTCGCAAACATAAACATGAACATCGTTGAAAGCGCAATGGGAAAGATCGCGCCCCAGACCCATGTGCTCGGCCGACGCAGCAGCGTCTTGACCGTGGTGATGATGGTGTTGAACATGGCCGCCCCCCTAGTCGCGAAGCTCGCGGCCGGTGATCTCGAGGAACACGTCGTTGAGGGTCGGCGGCTCGGAATAAATGCGACCGAGAGCCACGTCGGCGACGCGCAGCGTGTCGAGGATGTCGACCAGATTGTGCGGGCTCGCCTCGCAGGTGCAGACGAGTTCGCCGCCGGAAAGTTCAACGCTGAGCACGTGCTCGAGGGCACGCAGGCGCTCGACCGTGGCGGCCTCGACGGTGCCGACCTCGACGGTCACGCGCTCGCCCATCTGAATCATGCGCTTGAGCTCGTCGTTGGTGCCCTGCGCCAGCACGCGCCCGCCGTCCATGATCATGATGCGGCTGCAAATCTGCTCGACTTCCTCCATGTAATGGCTGGTATACACCACCGTGGCTCCCTCGTCGCGCAGACGGCAGATGCCCTGCAGGATGGCGTTGCGGCTCTGCGGATCGACCGCCACCGTGGGCTCGTCAAAAAAGATCAGCTCGGGCTTGTGCGCGATGCCGCAGGCGATGTTGAGGCGACGCGCCAGGCCGCCCGAGAGCTTGCCGGGGCGAAACTTGGTAAAGTCGCCCAAACCGACAAAGTCGATCGCCTCATCCACCAGCGCGCGGCGACGTTTGCGGTCGTTAACGTAGAGACTGCAGAAATAGTCGATGTTCTCACGCACCGTAAGCTCGTCAAACACCGCAACTTGCTGTGGGACCACGCCGATGCGGCGTTTGAGGTCGTAACGCGTGGGCGTCATGGGCTCGCCGAACAGCTCGATGGTGCCCTTGTCGTAAGCGAGCAGCTGCAGGATGCAGTTGATGGACGTGGTCTTACCCGAGCCGTTGGGGCCGAGCAGGCCAAAGATCTCGCCGGGGGCGATGCTCAGGTTAAAGTGGTCGAGCGCAATAAGGTCGTCATAGCGCTTGACGAGGTTTTCGACGTGGACGATGTCTGTCATAAGGCGGCCCTTCTGTTGCTTGCGGCCCGGTACGATTGCATCATCGCAGGAGCGGACGGCGCGCACCAGTGAGCTTTGTCACGAGTGCGAGGGGCGGAGGCGAAATCCCCGCTCGCGCAAGCGATCGACGCCGCTTTGCCGCGCGGGAGGAATGTCACGGTTGCCCCGGGCGGCGCCTTCCCCGTGCGCGGCATCGCGTACAATACCCGTATGAATAGGCTATTCGACAAATCGATCGTGCTGGCGTGCTGTATTGCGGCCGCTCTGGGCCTTGCTGTGGATGCTCGCTTGGTCGCGGCGTTTTGCCTTGGCGTTATAGCCACCTCGGCGTCGGAAGTCGCACGAGAAGAACACGCCCATCGCGCGAGCGAGGCCGCGAGCTACGCCTACATCATCGCTGCCGTCTTCGTGCCGCCATTTATGCCGTTCGCACCCCTTGCCTTCTATGACATCGCGCGACGCGTGCGCCGTGAACGCATCTGGCCCGCGCCGGCGATTAGCGCCGTGTTTGTCTGCGCGCTTGTCGCGGACCTTCGCGGCGGCGCGCTCACCACCCGAACGCTGTTGCTAACCGCCATCCTTTCGGTCGCTGCCACGTTGCTGTCGCTGCGCACCGCGCAGCTGGAGCGCGAACAGGAACGCATGCGTCGCACCCGCGACAAGCTGCAAGAACGCGCCCTGGCACTCGAGGCACGCAACCGCGACCTCGCCGACCGCCAGGACTACGAAGTCGAGCTCGCGACGCTCGCCGAACGCGCCCGCATCGCGCGCGAGATCCACGATAACGTGGGCCACCAGCTCACGCGCGCTTCGCTTCAAACCGAAGCTCTGCGCGTGGTCCACGCCAACGAGCCCAGCGTCGCCGCCGATTTCGCCGACGTCAAATACACCGTTGACGAGGCGCTTCAGCTCGTGCGCGCCAGCGTCCACGCGCTCAACGACAATGCGACCAACCTCTCCGTGCAGCTCGAGCGCATCGTTGAAGGCGCACGCTCGGACAGCGGTCCGCAGATTGAGCTTGAGGTTTTGGCCGAGCATGCACCCGCCAACGTCGCCAACTGCTTTGCGGCGGTACTGCGCGAGGCGCTTTCCAACGCCATGCGCCACGCCCATGCCAAAACCATTACCGTGCGGTGCATGGAGCATCCGTCGTTTTACCAGCTCGTCGTTACCGACGATGGAACGGGCGGGGTTCGGACAGGCGCCCACAGCGCCACAGGGGGTATGGGGCTCGCCTCCATGCGCGAGCGCGTCGAGGCGCTTGGCGGAACCTTCACCGCCGGCCTGCGCGCCGGCGCCCCCGGCTGGCGCGTGTTTGCCACCATCCCTAAACAGCAAGGAGATGAGGGCCAATGAGGCTCATAGTTGTCGACGACGACCGCCTAGTGGTCGATTCGCTCAAGATTATCCTGGGCGCTCAGCCGCAGATAGAGGTGGTGGGCACCGGTGCCGACGGCGACGACGCGGTGGCGCTCTGCGCCGAGCACGCACCCGACGTCGCGCTGCTCGACATTCAAATGCCAGGGCGCGACGGCCTTTCGGCGGCGCGCGAAATCCTTGAGCACGACCCCGCGGCACGCGTGGTGTTTCTGACGACATTCTCGGATGACGAGTATATCGTGTCAGCGCTCAAGCTGGGCGCCCGCGGCTACCTGATTAAAACCGATATCGCCGCCATTCCTCCGGCGTTGGCGCAGGTCATGGACGGCAAACGCGTGCTCGAGGGCAAGGCGATCGAGGATATCGACTTTGATGGGGCGGGCATCGCGGCGGGCACGCCCCGCCGGCCCGCGGCCTTTGCCGGCCTGACCGACCGCGAGTTCGAAGTCGCAGAGCTCATCGCCCGCGGTCTCGACAACAAGGAGATTGCCGCCACGGCATACATGGGCGAAGGCACCGTGCGCAACCACATCAGCTCGATCCTTGCCAAAATGGGCCTGCGCAACCGCACGCAGATCGCCATCGCCTACCTGCGAGGGTAATTACCCAACGGCCAACCGCCCCGGCATAGCACAATGGCTGTCACCGATTTAATGCCATTTCAAAACTATGCCGGTTTACGGGGCCAAAGTCGGGACCCTCATCCATGCACCCTATTTTTGAAAAACAACAAGCTATCTACCTGCGGTTTTGTTTTTGCGATTATCTGTATGGTCGGAGGTTCGCTATCCGGCCCCGTAATCCGGCATAGTTTTGTTCGCGGCGGCCCAACCTCGCGTTTAAGCGCGGGGCCGGTGGGGCATTTTTGCCCCACC
>ERZ772816.331-NODE-331-length-54721-cov-115.919127_pt1 | contig 54721 bp, 60 predicted proteins | sample MGYA00511359_ERZ772816 | MGnify/ENA primary metagenome ERZ772816 (study PRJEB29015, sample SAMEA2737710) | human gut metagenome | biome: human gut; feature: human-associated habitat; material: faeces | place: China | collected 2012 ...
ACTGTAATTCAATTATTTCAAAGAACTATTTGCGACTTTTAGTGGACAGTAATGATCACATGTTTAAAATAACAGGATATCTCAGTTACTCAACAATAGAATTAATAGCTAATACTGATGATGGTAGAATGTTATGGTGTACTGTTACATATTCAGGATATACAGGTAGCCAAATAAAACCAGCCCTGATTAAAAATAAGGATTTTTCTGGGTACATTAAGTTCTTCAGAAAAGAAGGTGAAGTGAAATCTATCTACATTCAACTATTTACAGGTTCTAATGCTACGTCTTTGTTTGCCAGAGACATAACTGCAAACTTTAGCATGAGTGTTGTAGAATCATCTGATGAATCTCCTGAATCATTAATTGAAATCCCAATGTCATGACAACTTATGGCTCTAAATAAACTTCGGACCATAAGTGTAATTAAGATAATTGGATTTCTGTTGCACCATCTGGCAAATTACCTATATACTCAATATTGTCATTTTGGATAGTAAGAATTGAAGATTTTGTCACCCATTTCTTTTCAATACACGAGTTTACTTGTGCGAAATAAATATATATATCTGTATTGCTATCTGATGATTTATAAGCAAGCTTGAAAGAAGTATTACCACCTTTACAAACAAGAAATGGAGCAGGAGTCGCCCCATGACGAATCCCAATTAATATAATAGCATGGTTACTACAGTTGTAATTCGCGAAATGTACTTCCATCATACTACAATCACGCGAGAAGGCATCTCTGTTGATTATTGTTGCTAATCTGAGCCATCCTCCTTTGACGTTATTTTCGCTCATTCGGGGGAAAATCATAGGAACCTTTTCTCCCAGTAGTCCTCCCACAACTGATATTATCTCCGGATTTTGTATAGCTTCTTTTAAAGTTTTTTTCTGTATCATAATTGTTAATTTTAATAGATTAATTATTGACAATTCATAGTTAATTTATAATCCTAACACTGGAAAGCTATATATTGACCATTATCTCTACCAATATAAAATCTAAGACTAGCCCCTTTATTAAGAGTTACAAAACTTATAGTATCACCATTCTGATTAAACAGTTCAGGATAACTACTAGAAGAAAATTCTGTACTTTTCCCATAGACTCTACTTCCATACGTACTTTTAGGAAATGATACAACTGTGTAAATTATACCAAAATTTTCAGAAGAACCTATATTGAGCGCAGATTGAATAGCATCAATAGTTGGAAGACTTATGTATGCACTGTTATGAGTACAAATATAAATCAAGGTATTGTCCTCGATTTTATTGATTGTTAATAGTGAATTTCCATTCCGAGATGTTACAAGCCACAATTTATAACCTGTCATTAGTCCATTCAGCACCCCATCACCCTTACCAGAAAAAGCAAAGTTCTTATAACCTCCAGTTATATTGAACAATACACCATATTTAGAGAAAGATGAACTCACCGTATCTTGAAATCGGGCAAGAGCCTCATATCCTAAATTACTAAAAGGCCCAACCAAAACCTGTTTGTTCCCATTATTGAATCCTAAGACGTTTGGATAAAGGAACATACCATCATTATTCCCTGAAATTCCTTCTGATATGCCAATCCTATTATAACCAATTTCAAAACCACCAATAGAACCTTTTCTAGAATTTATTTCACCATTAATCTTGCAATTAGCTGCCTCAATATATCCATTAAGCCAATCTATAAATACATTAGGTCGAAATAAATCAATATTATCAGGATTAAAATTTTGATATTCATTACTTTGTACTCCATTCTTTACACCATATTGACTAAACATATAGTCACCGAGGAATATAGCTGAACCAAGTTTTGCATAATCAGCAAAAAACATTTCAACGATTAATGCCTTATATTTATCCATCAGTCTCCAAGTTGCATCAGATCCATATTGGGCATAATCTTCTTTTGGCGTCCGTCCGATACTGCTTCCAAGCCAGGTCCCTTGCTTATACATGGCATAATACTGTCCCTCCTGCTCGACAAATGGACCAGCAGCTTCCGTACACACATAACTTGTGTTTGAATCGTACCGTCCTGCCGGATAGGCAATAAAGCGAATCTTCCGTTCATACTTTACCTCAGTTGTTTTGCTTGCTAATGTCATACCTACTCCTCCGAAGTAATTGTTACAGCCACGTTACCGGATGCCTGTTCACACATAGCTTCAGTTACGGTTCCGGTTGCAGATGGCGTAGTAGCTGTACTGGGATTAAGAATATTACCTGCACTGTCCGTGAATACGAAGTAGAACTTCATTTCCTTGTACTTGGTTGTACTTCCACGTTTGACGAGTATTGGCGTATAGACTACCGTACCGCCGCTACCCTGCTCAATCGTTTCACTCTCTGGATTTGGGTTGGTAATAATGTCGAACGGGTCAGAAGCATCTACTACCGTCTGGACATCCATCCCGATAAGGTTTCCATCCTGGAACACCTCTACCTTAAATTGTCCGGTGGTATCTACCATATCATTGGTTACAGTAAGATTCTGGCTTGTCTGTCCACCAATCTGCTGCCAGCTGCCAGACTGTAACGTATACCATTTGTATGTCAGCGAAGTGTTAAGCTGTTCGCTACCCACGTAAGCCATAGCCTTGAGTATACAGGAGTCTCCCTTATCAGTCAGTGTAAAGAACTTGTTGTCACCGGCCATGATGGTAACGCGCTTACTGTTACCCACACCTACAGTAACAGGTATGCTGTACACGCACTGTATCTTGTCGCTGGTATTACCGACTGCAATAGTCGCTTCTGCTTTAATGTTACATGCAGCACCTGCAGATGCCTTCACCAGGTTCTTCTTTATCTTCAGTGCAAAATAATTTTGTGTTCCGGAAGAATACGGTACGTTCTCAAAATGGCCTGTTTCGCCACCAAAAGTATTCGTAGAAAGTTTGTTGCTTCCAAACGTAAGCTCCGTATCATTGAAAAACCATTTAACTGACGAAGGAACCACAATCCCGGTAGCGGCCAAAGAAGAGGTGATGATGTAACTCAACATCGGCGTCAGCGTAGTGAAATCCGGAGTGATATTTGTCGGATTATCTGCCGTACCCTGGTACTCCTGATATAAGTCTCCCATGTTCGACTGCAGGAAAGGCATATACACGCTACCCTTCCGCACATACACTACTTGCCGTGATACACTTGCTTCACTCATAATGTACCTCCTTCCTCTGCTTCAGTAGATACGGTGTCATTTGATATCTCCGGCAAGACGGTAGGCGTATCTTCCTTATATTCGTCAGGTGTATATACTTCGGCAGGATTTTCTGTACCGTCTGTTTCAGCCTTGGCCTCCTGAGCTGTAATAGCCTTTCCGCCTATCCGCTCTGCGCGTTCAAATATGGTATCACCTTCAATTCTATTTAAATCCGCCTGCCACAGCAGCACGTTTCCATCTGCCGTCATGTTACGGATAGATGTAAGCCCCATCTTATCTGCTACCTGTTTTGTTACTTTCACATAGTATGCCATAGTTGTATAATTTTTTAATTGTTGATTCTGTCAAAAAGAACATTACCTTCAGCGTCCTGCAATACAGAACCGTCCGTATCATCAATAAGTATAGCTTGCGGGCCCCTATCCTGCACTTCTAATTCAAGCATCATTCCTGGAATGAACGTAATCGTAGGTTTGATGCCCTCAGCCTGCTTGCTGTAACTCTGTGAATAGGGAGATTTTACGTTCCACACAAACCGGAACCATTCTTCCGGATTCGGGACAACACCCATTCCGTCGGTGACAAACGCTTCCGGAGTAAACTTAGTGGTACCTCCTGGAAACTGCGAAGGAACTCCTTTCCAGTCTGCTTCCACATGAGGAATACGTCGTCGGATTGTGGTACTTACCATAGGTGCATCTGAGGGAGGCACATCTGGTATATTCTCTTCGTGAAGATCAGGGATGTAAGCCAGTTTGCACACATAGGTAATTTCTTCTCCAATATAATCCTGATTAATGGTAAGCGTATTGTGGTCTATGCTATCTACCTCCCAGTCATTATCTCCATTTCCGTCTGTAATAGGCTCTAATGCACCTGTATCCAGTTCGCGGTACCAGAAGAATTTACAATTCTGCTTATCTGAAACCTCTTGACCACCGACATATACTGATGCTTTGATTGTACGTACCATTGTATTGCGAAGCGGATTCCATATTACAGTAGAAGGGCTATCGAGCTTCAGGACTGGTGCCGGTAGTGTTGCGTCCGATACGGAAATAACCGTACTCATGCGAAACACATATACCTGATTGGTTCGCGGGTCGGCGTATTCAGCGTAAAACTCAAATGCAAGTGGCGTTGTAACCATAGAGTTACATCTAATTAGAATCTGCCCTTTTGCATCACCCTCGTTGGTTATCTCATAATTCGCATTACCCGAATCAATCAGCGTGCGCTTCGTTCCTAGTATCTCATACCACTTCATATTGGTAAGAGAAGCATTAACCACTCCAGACTTCGTGTACTGGTCCGGGTCAGTCGCATTGCAGCGTGGAAACAGCACAAGTGGAGTCAGCGTGTAGTCCGGGATATATTCCTTCGTGTCGGCGGAGTATATCTGTCGGTCAGGTACACTTCCCACGGTTTCTATATCCCCACTGCATTGCAATGGGGTATAATTCACATCTATTCTTTTCTTATTAGTAGCTGTTATCATAATCAAAATCCTTTTTCCTTATCTGATATTTTCGTTTCCTGCCCATCCCTCAGTATTGCCGTACACTTAAAAAGACATTTCACGCCTTTGCGGAAGTCAATACCAAGATCATCTTCTGTGAGTGTAAGTATCTTACCTGCGTCTGCTCTCTTGATAGCCCATGCGTTGTCCTCTGAAACGTTTCCTGTGTCACGCGTCCATGTTACATCCGTATCGAGAACATATTCCGTAATGTCCCTGTTGTACAATTTCCCTGTCATACGAAAGGTAGTGAATACGACTCCCTCTCCTAACTGGGTATCGTCAACATTCCAGCCGTTGTCACTTTCAAAGTCGATTGAAAACTCCGGGTTGCCTTCAATCATCGCCCAGCCGGTGCTGGCATAGCGAGGCTCGTCCGTCGTACCGGTGACAAGACATTTCCAACGACATCCGTAATGCCATACTGTATCAACCGTTTCTTTGCCAGCAGTATAAGGATTATCACCTTGAGCTACCTCCAGCGACCAGAACCCACGGTCGTTAAGCTGTACAACAACCACGCCCTGATAGTCTATCCGCATCAAGTCCTGGATAGCGATACCACGGCAATACACATAACTCTGTCGGTAGTTGATTGGGAGGTTATCGAACAGTTCCAATCGCTTTAGTTTTCCGATAATGATGCTATAATTTGATTCCTCGAGTATAGGTTTCGTGACACCATCAAGCATGAAGATACAGCCTTCATAGCTGGATATATACCAGAATCCTTGTCTTTCCTCGTCTACCGCATTTCCTCGACGGGTAATTACCATGCCGGAAGCAGGAGGATAATTTTTTCCTCCAGGAACCTCTTCATCCGGATAGAGAACTACGTTAATCTTATTTTCTGCCTGCATCACACTAAGGACGCGGAACCAGCTGTCATAATACTCTCCTGTTGAATTAAGGTTATTTACTGAGCCATAACTTACGTCCTGTTCCTTGAATGCCGTAATATCATTATCCCATCTGCGGCGGAGATACAAGTCATACGTGCCGTCCTCAAGAAGTTCAATCCGTTCGATTGTGCCGGCTTCGGAGTATGTCACATTACCTTCCTGAGCGAACCAGCGATTATAGATAAGTTCCTTCACAATCATTGCGCTGCGCACCTCGAGCTTCTCGAACTGCCCACGACCGTCGGGAAATATTCCGGCACCCTTACCGGCAATCATGCTGTCAATGAACTCACCGAACTCACTACCAGCAAGAAATTTGATAAGAAAATTCGTAGAATCATCCTGATAACGTTTTAAGAACAAATCTCTAGCTTTTTCTGTAAGGTCATCTGCTACATCGGCATATCCTGCCTTTATTTTTTGGCCATAAGCAATAAGGTAACCTTCAAGCCATTCTAATGCATTAAGTAGTTCCAGGTTAGGATGTGTATGACCGATACCTCCAGAACCGTCTTGTCCCAGTTCTATAATATTCTTCAACACATAGTTTAATATGGCTCCAATAGTTGTTGTAGCCCAGTTTTCTGAATATGGATTCTGAACTGGAAATAGAACCCCCTCAGTAAGGTTCTGGGATGGGAATTCAACTAACCGAGGGGGTATAGTAAAAGAACCTAATTCGGGCACTTGTATGTCTAAATCCGTAGGTAGTTCTTCAGGCCTTATCAGATTCAGATAAGGCTTTGCATCTGCATATTTGTATGTAAACTCATAGGATGTAGGCAGCTGATTACTTACATAAGATGTGCTGTCTTCAGTAACTATGATTTTTCTAAGCGAGTTCCCGTCATATAAATATTTTTGTTTTGACGGGAAGAAATCAAGCATCCATTTTCTTTCGTATCCAGACAAGTATCCGGTGTTTTTAGTATACTCTCTGCTGGTGTCTACACGATATTCGTTTGTTTCCTCATCCATCTCTGCCAGCTGATGCTCATGATTTGCAGATAAGGTGTTGGTTCCGTATGCGCGAAACGTGTCGAAACCTCCTAAAGAGTTTTCGAAAATAATCCACTGCTCATCTTCACTCATGGTTCCACTGGCTACATATCTTTGTATGTAACTTAGCCTTACGCCTTCTGTGTTCTCAAACCACACGTCATAAAAAGCAGGCATCCTTGAATCGAATTCTCCGGCAATTACAGCATACTGAACTGGTATGGTATATGCTTTCCCGGCAATGATTGAAAGAAGTTGTTTGGTTTCTTCGCTGTAAGATCCGTTGTCTTCCTTGAAGTATGCTTTTACTTTTACAACAGACTCTACAGCACTAAAGAATGTAAGCATTTCAGGAAGATAGTAAGTAACCTTTTTAATCTGTGGCTGCCAGGTTAGCCAGTTAAACTGCATGAAGTTCACGTCTGCAGTAGCCAGGTTATCTACACCTCCTTTTACAACGGTAAATTCTACTGACTGTTCATCAACGTATGCTGTATAGGTTTTTGCCATATCAGGCTGCTCATACGGATAGCTTAGATTACGAAACTGTACATTAAGGTCTGCTTCGATAATATCCTTCACATCTATTTCTACCATTTGGTTGCTTCCAGGTGTGTAGCTTGCTTCAAACAAGGTTCTACTTCCTTGTTTAAGGATGAATGATATGGACGATGTCGTAGAAATCTTAAATCGTTTCAGATTCCCAGAAAAATTAACTGCATCAGGCTTTAATATTATATTCATAATGGTGGTTATTCTTTGGTGTGAAGTTAGCTAGAACAATAAGTAGTAGAAAGGACAGATTATTCCGGAAAAATCCATGGGAAAGATTTACATTCAAACCAGAAGTTAACACGGTAAAACCTTCCATCAGCTTGATGGTAGACTGTTTGTTCATAATATCTCCCATTCTGATAGTATTTCTTTTGCGGGTAATCTTCTGCAAACATTACAGATGGAACTGTTTGTTTAACAGAAACAGAATTATATTCACCTTCAGTAATTTCAACAGATTCGTAATTGGGTTCCCAATAATAAATTAAAGAGTTTTCTTTGTCTTGTGACACATCAGAATAGTCTTTGAACAGTGGACCTGTGGTAACTGGTGTATGAAGAAACGTAGTGAACAGAGTTGTTTCCATTGGTTCCATTTTCCCTATTGTATATCCCATGCTGTTTATTAGCATAATTTGTCCGTCAAGTAAGACAGGATATTCAGCTTTTATTGTCTCCTTTAATGCAGATGGTATAAGAAAATCACCTTTAATTTCATGCAGAGAATTCCTGTACATTTCATCCATCCTTTGATAGAACTTTTCGTAGATACAGTTTGCTCCCCAGTAGCATAATGAATAATCAAATTTTTTACCTTGCGAATACCCGTCTTCCGTTTCTGAGTATCCATACGACGTGATTGTACCGCGGGGAAAGTTAGGCGTATTATAGAAGAAAGCAAGCATTACGTTCAGTTCTTCATTGTCAGAGTCATCTGTTACAGTAGAAGTGCTGGTTTCTTCATTAACTTCTACCATTTTAGAATGAAAGAAACGACAGTTTCCGATGTAAATAAAGTCTACCCCGTTCAGGTGTTTTTCTTTGTCTGATTCAGTAGGGTAGTAATATTTTATAATTGGCTGGCAATCTGGCACGGTCACATCCTTATTTTCGAGTTCATCTCCGGCATTGTATGGAAAAGAAGAACTGGCTAAAGTCTCATGTATAGGTTGGAACCACCAGTATTTGGAAGAGGTGTTATAAGATGGATTGTAACCTATCCGATAAAAATGCCCGACAAACTCGTCGTTATATATTTCTCCATAATTAGTCATCAAATCCTTTATGTTGTCCACATCACCTACAGTCTGTTCATCCGACAAAGAGTTCTGGCTGTTTATCGTAATTTGCTTGTATGAAGGGTAGTTCACTTCATAATTTCCGCATAGGTATTTAGAAAAGTCCGCTTGCGGTTTTTCCTGTATAACCTCATTGAACAGTTTGATTTGTATTCTTTTTTCTATTTCATCAACAAAAAAATCACAGCAGAATTTTTTTCGGATCACGTCGATAAAATCAGCTACAGTACATGACGGAAGCAGGTCTGTAAGTTTTATCTTTCCTTCCAGAAGTGTATCTGCTGTGTTGTTTAATATTACCATGTCTGTAAAAGGGTAAGTTTTGCTGAAGAAGCTTTCTGCCAGCGTGTATCCAAAGTACTCTGCAATACGTTTTAAGACATAGTTAACCTTAATGAATGGAGTAATGTAGCATCCTTTTGGAATTACGTATGTTTTTTCGTTTTCTGTTTCCGAACGTTCTACATTATTGTAAAAATCGCCTGTATATTTTCCGCTCACTTGGTCACTCCAAACACCTTCTACTTCTTTGCCAAACCGGTTCAATATCGTGTAGCTATTTGAATCTGAATTATATTGTGAATCTATCAGTACCGGGAATATGGCAAATTGAGAATTTTTCCCAGCAATAAGACTACGACAGAAGTTAATTCCTTCGTCTATTGTATTGACTCCGTCTACATATTCATTTTCGAATACTGCAGATAATAGTGTTTTGTCAAGTGAAGCATAGAAAGAACCTTCGTTCAAGTAAAGCGAGGTGGTAATAAAGTCTTTTTCTTTTGCGGAAATTACAGCATGTTTTCCTGCTGCAAAGAAATCCTGATCCGAAACAGTCACTTCTATTTCGGATGAAAGTTTTTCTTTTCTGGTAATTAGATCCGGGAAGCCTAACAGACTTCTGTTCCATGGAGAATTTGGCAAGTCAATAGGCGTACTTACTTCTGCATATTCGTTGAAGAATAAGTTTGTCCGTTCCATTTCTATTGTCTGGTCAGGTTGTAACTGATACTGCTTTCCTGATTTTATGTTGGTAATCTTCATATCATTTTACTTTTGAACTTTTTTTAATGGCTTTATTTCGAAGCTCCTCTTTAGCCTTTATGTCACTAAGCGCAACAAAAGCTTTTATTCCGTTTTTATCGAAAGACGATAGTACATCTGTTAGTTTACGTATCAAATCAGGAGATATATTACTGTTTGAAGAAGGAATAGATACTTCAGTATTAATCTTTCCTCCTTCCTGCTTTCCGCGCAGCTGCATAGATGCGATGTACTTGTTCAGATCGAGCGTGCGGATGGTTCCGGCCTGCTGTGCCTGGTCTATCACAGAAAGGATGGGGGAGACTGTGGGATTCATTACGGCGGCATTGCTTGCTACCCATTCGCGCGACATTCCGGCAGGTCCTTCACCCACTATGACTGTAGGACGGCTGATGAATCCGCGTGCGGACGGATTGTAAACGGCTTGAAACTTCTTTCCGTCTTGTTGTCGGGTTACGCCGATGTATCCTCCGTATTCTTTTCCGGGGACACGGGTGTAGTAGGTTGTGCCTTCTGATGACGTTGTTACAGTTTGTTTGCTGTTTTTTGTAATCAATCCCTTTAAAGCTGTTTTAGCAGTTGTTAAGGCTGCCATGATAAGACCTCCAATTACAGCTGTTCTGGCTGCTGCTGTGGCTCCAAAAGTAGCTACAGAGTCAGGCTGTGCTGCGGCTATTGCGGCTGCTTTTGCCTGTTCCGCTACTGCTACAGCGGTGGCTTCTGCAATTTTTTGGTTTATTATATTGGATAGTACATCGAAAAGAATGTCAATCATTGTTCCTCCGAAAGCGGACAGCATATCTTCTTGTCCTGATAATACTTGTCCTAAAGCTGTTCCAATCTGTGTTCCATATTCTTTATATGAATCTACTTGTTGTTGTAAAGATTTCGTCACAATGTCAACTCTTTTCTGATGTTCGTCTTGTAACCTATCCATTTCAGACTGCATCCAGGTATCATTATCAGCTAATGCCTCCTGATTTTTCTTTTGTCTTTCCTGTTTTTCCTGTTCCTCGATTTCTGATTTTTTTACGTAAAAATCCTTCATCGCTTTTATTCGAATATCAAGAATCTGCTGTTCAATTTTCTGCCTTTCGCTTACTTCCAGTCCGAAAATTGCGAGTCTTGCATGCAAATCCTGAAGTGCAAGTTCTTCCATGGCGGCATTGAAGGCTGTTTCACTTTGCAGTTTTTCATCGTTTCCTGCCAGATATTTTTTCTTCAGTTCTATCTGTTGCTGGTTGTAAATCTCTGTCTGACGCGCAAGAGCTTCCTGTACTTTCTTCTCCTGTTCTTTCAGACGTGATTCTTCGTCATTGCCATCTGTCGTTGTTTCAGGGAAACGGGATTTTCGTAGCTCTTTGGCTAAATCCATATACTGGCTGTTTGCATTTTTCTCGTCTGCTATCCATGCATCAAGCTGCTCTTTGTTCATCTCGTTAAACTCTTTCCGCTTGTTAATCATTTCGGTGTTGTTCTTAATCATATCGTCAAGCGTAGTTCCCTGAAGATTATCAAGCTGTGCGTTAATACCTTTCAGTTGAGTTAACAGCTCTTGTTGCTGTTTCCTGAATTCTGATTGCTCTTGTGCAGAAGCACGACGGTAATTAATTGATTCTGCATTGCTTCCGAAACCTCTTGCTCCAGTGTATACGGCAATAGATTTTGCATTACCTTTTTCATCGGTACCGTAAAGTCGTTTGCTTATTTCTTCTTGCTTATCAATTAATGCCAGTTTTTCTTCTATAGCCTTTTTATCTGTTTGAGCCTGTTCAATCTGACTTCTGTTCAAATATGCCAGTCTGGCCTTTTCTGTCTTAATCCATTCGCGTGCATAGTCTGTACTGACAGATATAGCCTGCCCGTAACTGTTAAATCCGGTAATGGCAGCAGGAATAATCTGAGAAATGCGTGATATGAGCGTATTCATTTCTTCCTGCTCCTGCGCACTGAGGTTGGTTTTTGTTTTTAGTTCATCGTATCGGTCGAGTAGTGGAACTAAATCTGTTTCCAGCGATACAACCTTGTCCATTTGTATGTCAAATTTTTCGGCATTTGTGTCAAGGCTTGATGATAAAGACCCCAAAAGACTTCCAAGCGTACCCATAAACGACTTAATGGCCGGCTCCAGCTTTTTCCCGATTTTGTTGTAGATGTTATCCATCTGGTCGCCAAGGTTTGATTCAAGTCCGCCAAGTTCTTTCATCTGGGTGGCCATACTACCCTGCACGCCTTGTAGCTGTCCCAGTGAGATGATGTAGTCTTTAATGGCCTGGTCATTGTTCTTTACTTCGGTGGTTACTCCCTTGAAGGTGAAAGCGGTGGTTTCTCCGTTTTTCTGTGCGGTAATACCAAATTCTTTCAGACGTTCGTTTTCTCCTGTCATGGCATCAAGCAGGGCCTCGATAAACTGGTCCAAATCTTTTCCCTGGCTGGTGGCGATGTCGCCCAGTGCAGTCAGTTCCGATGTGGTAGGCTTTATTCCGCGGTTAATCAGCTTGATGTAGGCTTCCGTCCATTCGGCTACGCTGGCAGGCGTGTCGGCTGCCAGCGTCTGGAGCGTGCGCATCACATTGGATGCTTCTTTTCCGGAACCGGTGGCATTCTTCAGCACCGCTTCATAGCGGGCAAATTCCTTTCGCGTGTTGTATGCGTTTGTTCCTACGCTTTTCAGGTAGGAAAGAAGCTGCACAGCGACAAATCCTTTTGCAGCACTCTTAGCCATGCTCATAGTTCTCTCGAAACCGGATATTTCTTTTTTTGCGTATTCCCCCGTACCTCTAAGTTCATCCATCCGGTTGTTAACCTTCTTCAGTTCTTCTTCCAGCTTTGCATACTCTTCCGGGTTGGCCGATTTAGCCGTGTGGTCAAGCTGCGTACGCAGATCCTTGGCTTTTGCACGGAGTTGTGCCATGGTGAGACTGGTCACATCGAGCTTCTTTTCAAGTTCGGTTACAAGCTGCTTGTTTTTCTTGATGGTTTCATTGGTAGACTTAATCTCGGCTTCCAGGTTACGGTAATACTCCGTGTCTTTTTTCCCTTGTGCTTCGAGCGAGCGCATCACGTTACGCCGTTCCTGGTTGGTACGGTTCAGTTCTTTTGTTTCTTTCGTAAGTTTATGTATTTCCTGCTGTGCCTGACTGGATTCCACAGACATGATAAACTTTATTTCGTCTTCTGATAAATGCTTGGCCATGATTTATAAGTTTCAAGTGATTGGTATAAATTGTCAAGGTTGATGTCACTGTTCTGTTCAAGCTGTGCAGCGAGTGATTTTCTCAAGTCTTCCGACAGACCGTAGCGAAGTATGTGCTGTGTTTCTCCATAGAGTACGCCCCATATAGAACGGTTATAGATAGCAAGGTTACGGCGAACGCCCATGTTTTCACGGTAATGTATGTCAAGAAAACGCATGTAGGGAAGCACAGACAGGTAGTAAGTCTGTTTGCTTGCACCTTCAATTTCCAAAGGTGCTTTTTCTAATGATTTTAGCAAATCGCCTGAAACCACATTCAGGTTCTTGCTGATAACGTCTTTCTGTATTGTCCGTATCTTTTTAAGTCCGGCAGATACTACGTTATGAATGAATTCTGTTTTAATCATCTGGTCTGTTATCATGACTTTCCTTTTTCGGCTAAGATAACGACACAAAAAAGAAAGGCAAAGGACAAGTTTTTACGCTTGTGCTTTGCCTTTCTTTTTATTTGAGATGATGTCTTTACTTTTCTATAATTCCAAAAATCAGTTTTTCTTTCTTGGATATCGTAGGAGTATCAACGAGACACTGCATGATATATTTCATATCTTTTTCCAAAATCTTACCGCAATATCCGCCGGTCAATATTTTGCTTTTAGGAATCCTCCATAATTTGCTGCAATCCAACCAGCTTTGATAGTCCAGAAGGTCCGGATAATCGGACTGCTTTAAAGGATACTGGCAACTTTCCAGATACTCATTGGCAAAATTTGCTCTCGTGTTAATCAGTAATGACCCTACGATATAATCATCGGGAAGCTCACCGATTATAGTAATAAACTTTGCTCTTGATTTGTATCCTCCGTTTACCGTGATTCCATCTGTTGGATCCAAAGAAACATAAACGATAGATCCTTTATCTACCTGTTCTGGCTTGATAGTAGGAAATATGCGTTTCTTTTTTACAAACTTCTGCTTTAACTGTTCCGCCAAACTTTCTTTCATCCTCTGCAAAAATCATCCATCATTTGATTTTGCCTGATATAGTTAAGCATTTGTTTGGTTGCTCCACCTGCACGGGCAATGTTTACCAGTGAAATGTAATTATCTCTCGCATCATTTTTGGCACGTTCGTTTGCAATTTTCCATGCTTCGTCGTGCGACAGTTCAGAAAGCTGGTCGGAAGTCTTTCCTGCTGTTTCCTTTATCACTTCGTTCAATACATCTATTTCTGCCTGGGCAAGTTCGTCCATATCTGGAGTGTCATTTGCTGATACATACTTAATTTTCTTTGAAACTTCAGTTATTTTGAATGAAGAGTCAAATTTTCTTATATCAGCACTTTCATCTCCAAGGTTACCTAAAGCAGAAGAAAGAGATTTGTATGTAAAAGAAGGTACGGGACCACGCTTAGCCGCTCTGAAAGAATCATTAAATATGGTTCTTCCATATCTTACCAGGAATAGCTGCTGTGCAAAATACATCTTTTTGAACAAAGTGATATAGTCTAATGTACCACCAGACTTCTCCAAGATATAAAGCACTACGGCTTTTATCTTGTCAATTTCATAATTTGTTTTCATCACATTGTTGGGTTAATAGAAGAAAATCTTAGAGTTTCTTGTTACTTACTTTCTTACCTTCCTACTTTTCTTTGTGCAAATATCAGTATTATTTTTAGACTAAACAAATTGATATAGTTAATTTTAATATGAAAATTAGGGAAAACACGTATCACTACGGATTTTCCCCATTTGTGTTAAAACAGTTTTTATAATGTAGAACAAATTATTTTCGTTTCAGCATCCAGCGAAATTCGCAGCCTATGGTTCCGGAACGCGGCTGGTAGCGGAATCCGGCATCGCGGAGTGAGGTGTATACATCGTTTACCGTGAGCGATGTGGCCGGATCTATTTTCTTTATGGCTTCAAACACCTCCTGGGTGGTAAACCAGTGGGTGGCTTCCGATTCGGAAAGGGCCGGCGCATAGACCGACATGAGCGATGCAATGTAGTCATTATCCTGCATCCTGCGTTCCTGGTCACTCATAGACATATCCCGGATGTACTTTAAGTTCACGAATCAGTTTCTTCACTTCGCGAATGTTCTGCATCATGCAGAGCCGTGTGCCAAAGTCAGGGTCGGCATCCGGATTCAGAATCACATCTTCTATTTCGTCCACACCGTCCAGAAGTGAATCGAGTGTGCTGTTATCTTCTTCCTGCATATTACGCAGCATGTCAATAGCTTTATCAGTCAGTTTAACTCCATTTATATTCATAGTCATAAATTTTTAATGAAATACTAATTACAGCTTGCGCGCCTGCTTGATTGTTTTCACTGTGATACACAAAGATAATACTAAGAGTGCAAAACAGAAGAGACAAATTGCAGCACCCATTTCGGCCACAAGGCAAAGGGCGGTGAAGCAAATGAAATTGGTTGTAATGCTTAGAGCAACCTTTCTACTGATACTTTCTTCCATCAGCGAGCTGAAGATTCTGGAGTCGGCAGAGAGCCATTGATTTAAGGATTTCAACGTTTGAACATGCAAAGCCTGTGCTTTGGGATTCAGGGCTAATGATTGTTTCATAAAAGTGTTGTTTTCGCGTTAAAGGCAAGTTTAAAGAGAAACGGCTGCCTAATTCCCGTGTTCGCGAAAACAACACATTTTATGCCCTAAGAGCTATAAAACGCGGGAAAAGACAGCCGTATAAGTTTGTTTCAATAAAGCGAAACTTCTACAAATATCTTTGTTATGTATGATTTGAGCATAAAAAAAGCTCAAATATTTTGAGCAACTTACCCGTGCCCTTGGGACATGATTACATGTGTTATTTTCGCATTGGCAAAGATGCAATGTTTTTTTTGATTGTGCAAGAGAAAATGTTTTTTTATTCTGAGAAATTTAAGTAAGTTTGAAGAGTGTGTCGTAATTCAGTGGAATATAGATTTATATCATCTACATTAGTAATACTTTTCTTTATAATTTCTTTGTTTTCACCAATCAGTCCAATATATAGTTTTTCTTGATTGTTAAGATATAATTTACATATAGGTTTTCGGTTATTATCATCCAGATTAATGGAGAATAATGTTCGTGAGTCTCTGTAGTCAATCCGATTTATGTCAACTATATCTGATAATATGTTTACAACAACTGAGAATGCATCCAGCTCTTGCACTGTTGTTTCCACTCCTACTTTATCGTTTTCAATTTGCTCATTACTTACAATGTCACCTATTTCTCTAAGAATATGAAATTTTCTTCTTTTCCAAAATGGTATGGTTTTCACATCATCACTTGCAAGATATTCATCCAAAAGCTTTGCTTCTTCTTTATAGTTTTTATTCATGTGAAGCATATATAACGCCAACTCGTAGCAAGTAGAACCTGCTATATCTTCATCAAAAAATGGCTTTATAATTTCAGAAACTTTATCATACCGTTTCATTTCATATGCAAATACAGCTTTATCCATTTTCTCTGAATAATTCATTCTTATTTGCTTTTCAAACTTTTCTTTAGCTTTATACTCACTTATCTTTTTTTGTTTAAGTATTGATATGGCATTTTCATATGCTTCCATATCCGTACATTCGTCAAGCGTAACAGCATATTCATAGCTGCTAAACGGGAAACCGGAAAGCTTTCCTATAACCAACTTTTTATTTAAAAGATTTAATAGCTTTACATTATAATTTTTGCTTACATACCCTATTTGCATTCCGGATGGAGAACAAACTAAAATAGCATTTTTATCGTATGGATTAGTGGGCTCAGGCAAAAAGTAAACAACATCCTTATCATTCATCTGCATAATATACTCTTTAGCTTTCATTGTACAATAAAAACCACCTACAATATAAATATGGTCTTCATTTAAGGTCAATTCTTTTTCTTCTTCGGCTGCATCTTCTTGCTTTTTACTGATAGCCTCACCAGCACCCATTTCAAGCAGTTTAGGACCTTCTTCTATCATTTTCATAAAGCATCTGTATGTCAATATCGTGTCAAACATGGCATCATGAAGACCTCCTGAAAGATTTATAAAAGGATTGTCAAAATATAATTCCCCAAAAAGCTCTAAAAGTTTTGGCTTTTTATTTCTTCCTAAACTATCAAGCAGACTGCAAAAAAATACACCTTGGTTCATTGTGCAGAAAGATTTCTTGCTGTACAATGAATCAGTAAATCCATTTCTTATAAGTTCGCATTGAAGTATAGGTAAATCAAAAGTGACATTATGTGCTATAATATATTCGCAATTATTTAATGACTCAATAAATTCGGAATATACCTTAGAAGGTAGTTCTCCTTCTTTTTGCATTATTTCATTTGATATGTGATGTATATTTATGGCATTTTGTGGAATAACTACATTCTGCTTGATGATGTAATTCCCCTTAGAAATTCTAAGTCCGTTTTCATCAGTAAGAATCCATGCAAGCTGTACCACATAAGGCCAGTTTTCAGAATCTGAAGGAGAAGCATTTCTTTTTTTAGGAAGTCCGGTCGTTTCCGTATCAAGGAACAAGAATTTACCTTTACAAGAGTCAGACAGATCAGGAAGCTTCATAAGCTTGTCAACTTGATTTTGCATCTCCTTTAAATTAGAAGGAGTATATAAGTCCTCTTCAGAACTATATGAAACAGTAGGTTTTGATGGTCTGTTAAAGTAATAAATAGCCCAGAAAATAAATATTATAGCTATTGCTATGCATACAAAAAAAGAGAACAATTCCATATCTTAAATTTTTTTCGCAAATCTACGAAAAACCTCTCATTTCGTATCATTTTTAGACTAAAAATAGGGAATAAAAAACGCCTTTGCGTTTGGGATAAAACGTAAGTGCGTTTAAAGTAAAACGCAAGTGCGTTTCAACTAAAACGTCAAAGCGTTTTGATCAGAACGCAAGTGCGTTTTCCAGAAAACTCTTTGACGTTTTTTGAGTCATTAAAATTAATGTGATTTTGAAGGGAAAAGATAGCGTGCTACTATGACAAGAAGACCGATAACATTTACCGTCATGGTAGTAAGTATCGCTATCAGCACATTGTCGCTGATGCTCATCCGGCCAAATCCGGAACCACTGAAAAACACAAGAAAGAACACAAACAGAAGGTAGCATGTCACAAGCGAAAATATACGGTCGGCAAACATCTTGCGCTGCTCTCTGTCTTGTTTGGCTCCCTGCTTTCTTTCGTCTATCAGGTCGTTTTCAAGCTGTGCCTTTCGTAAGTCTTCTTTCAACCGTTCGCGCTGAATCTCGTTGTATTCAGGATTGTGTATGATGTTTTCTTCCGTTTCGGAACTGGTTTCTTCTCCTTGCCGGGATATAACTCCATTGATTCGGGAAAGAAATTCATTTAAATCAATTTGCTGATGCGTCTCCATAGACAAGTTTTTTCATGCGGTCGAACACGCGGGTGTAATACAATTTGGTAAGCTCTTCATAGATTTCGTTGTTCTCTCCCTGCTTGTATGAATAAAACCACGGAGTTCCCTTTGCATGAAGCAAGTTGATAAGTTCGGATGTGGGGTAGCTTTTGTATCTGTCCCATACAAAGTCGAGCACTGCAATCACTTCCTTATCTTCTGGATAAGGATAAACAAACTCCATACTTCCATCGGCAGATTCTTCGTCCAGTCTTCCTACCTTATCTGTAATAGGCTTGTTTCCGTTGTATTTGAAAGAATGGTAAACGCTGGGAATGACCGGTCCGTATTTCCATGCTTCCACTTTGTCAAAGCGTTCGTTGATGATACATCTGTTGATGATGGCAAGTGCAAATCCGTAAGCTATGTAAACGTACTTCACCAGACGCAATAAGGTCAAAGAAGGAGCTTCCGGATCTGATTTAGCTTTTTCTACATAGTAATTGGCAATAGCCAATGCATCCATTTTCATTTTGTTGGGTTATAAGTTCTGCGCAAATATCGTGATTATTGTTTATTGTATCAAAATTAGACTAATAAAAAAATAAAAACGGTAGCCTTGTTAATCTCATATTTTTAGCTTTTTTTAAATATTCTTATTCCAAAAATCAAAACCAATACTACTAAAAAAATCATGGCAATTTTCCCTATGGCCATTTGGGCTTTTTGCCAGCTGGAAAGTTCTTTTTCTACCGGGTAAGTCTGCGTGACAGTATCGCGGAAAGACTGGTAAACCGTGTCTTTCAGATAACGGTCGCGATAAAGGTACCGGTCGCGAAAAATGGTTACCGTATCACCGTTTTCTTTTATGTAGATACTGTCGCGCTGGTAGATGCTGTCGCGCTGTGTGCTGCCGATGAAGATGCTGTCATGACGGACTGATTCTACCGGCACATACTTGATGCTCCGGCAGGAACTGAGTCCTGCCAGAAGCAGCAAAAATAGATAGACAAGCGTTTTCATAACAAATCCCATCCGGCGCGTACATCGGCCATTTGTGCGTCTATACCGTTTTCTACTTCGCTGATGGCTGCTGCCAGCGCACACATGGTGTCTTTGTCGTCCACGTCAGGAACGAAGGTAGTGGGTACCTGCATCTTCTGACATACGGCAGTGATGTAGGACGATGTGTTGTTCTCGTGCGAGGGTGCCCAGCGTCCTATCAGGTCGGCAATGGTTTGCAGACCGTGTTTGCGCCGGTAGGTCTGTATGGTTCGCATGAGTGCGCGGTATCCGTAGGCCATGGTTTCAAACTGAAAAAACGAGCCGTCAGTCTGCTCTTTTCGTAGTCCCAGCCATTTGTCTTTAGACAAGCGTATGTTTCCGGGGTTGCAGTTACGTAGTCCTCTAGGCTGTTTCATCTGTACCTCCTTTCAGGTTCTTTTCGCTCCAAACCTTGGCCATCCATCCGATAACCATTCCAACAATAAACGCACCTGTGCTTACGATGCTGGCCCAGAAAGGTACGTAGTGATAGTAAGCAAGCAGTGACACGATAACGGCTAACATGATAGCCAGAACAATAAGTTTCTGTTTCATAACTCAAAAAATTAAAGGTTGATAAATTTATTTGTCCAGGCGGTGATAAAAATCGAGCTTGATTTTATCGTACACCATATTTACGTTAGTATATGCCCTTCCGTTGTTTTGTCCGGCATCATTGTATATTTCATTTTCTACTACTTCTGATACCCATGTTATCCATTCACGGTTTGTATATCCGCTTAACCTTTTTCCACGAAAGGTGAAGCAGTCCATCTTGGAGTTACGGTCTTCGAAAAGATTGGTTAGCAGCGTTCGTATTTTTGTGCGGGTAGCTTCCTTGTCGATGATGTGGTTTTCTTCGCGTACACGCTTGATGATGCGGCACACACGTTCTACCGACAGGTCAAAGAAAGCATTAGAGATAGATTTGATGCGCAGACGTGTTTCTGGAATAAGTCCTTCAGCTATTTCAAGCATGATCTGTGAATTGTCTTTTGCTGTGTTGTGAATCTTGTCCAGCTTGTCGGAATATTCGGACATTATCTTTTCGATAATATTCTTGTAGCTTCGCATGTTCCACACCATTACTCCGGTAGCAAACAGCAGGAAGAATGCCGCAATCATTACCAGCAGGCCGAATTCGCTTATTCCCTGTGCGACTTTTGTCACTTGTTCGATTTCATTCATTGGATTTGTGTGTTAGATGTTTTTTATTATTGATTTTACATTCAGCCAGTCGGGGGCAGATGCATTAAACTTCATTGTCCATCCCAGTGATTGAAGCTCTGGTGCGACAAAAGGTACAAGCGTCTGCCTTTCTGTAATTTGTTTCATCCAGGAGTGAGTGCGGGCATCCTGAATCATCCTGGCACGGATTCGGTTGAGAAGCATCAAAGTTCGTTCGCTGTATATAGCCACTTCTACCATGTCGGCCCTGTCAGGAACTTTTACTGCCACTGTAACGGCTCGCGTGTGCGTGTCGGTAATGGAACCGTAACGGTCTTGCGTACTATCCAGCTCGCCGAAGTCACAGAACAGGTATATTCCTGTAATGGCATCCACCCGTTTCTTTACATCGTCAAACCGTTGTCCGAAAACAAAGTTTTCTATTTCGGGTACCAGCGGATCAGGAAAAGCGTTTATTTCTTCAAGCAAGTTTTTATATTCTTCCATCGAAGAGCGTCCGTTAAGAAACATTCCGGTCACTCCCTTTCGGGACGGGAACTGTGCAAAGTATTTCAGGTATTCGAGTATCATAAGATGTCGGTAATGGTTTTAATGGGTAGTCCGGTCTGTTCTGCTATTTCAGCCGCATTTATTTTGGCCGCATGAAGGCTTCTGACCGATTCGATAACTTTTTTGCGTAAGATTGACAGATAGGGGATAACGCCCATCTGAGCCACTTCGTGAAGATTGCCGTATCCTTCTGCACTGAGGTTGTAAAGTGCTTCCTGTGCTCCGGTGCTGATGGGGCTTTCCTTCCTTTCGCGCGACTGGGTAAGAAGCTTGAATTCGGTACGTGTAAACAGATAGTTTACGAATGCCTTGAAGTTGAAGCGTATGGCCTGAAGTGTTTTTTTATCTGCCTTTTCAAATTTATGAGCCAGCTCGTGACTACGGTGGCTGTCGTATGGAAGCGGGGCATACAGAATGGCGGCCAGTAATGGAAGCTGACTGTCGGCACACTCTGTAAGTTCGCGTGCCTCGATAAACTGTTGTGCGGTAAGCGTGCAGGTAAGCATTCCGAAAGCTGTATCTATCTTGTAGCCTGCGTATGGCTTTTCTTCGTCCGGTAAAAATACGGCCGGAATAAACTGTTTGCAGAAGCATAAATCGGCTGTAAAGTGATAGTCCAGTCGGGAAAGATAGCGGGCAATGGTGACTCCTTTTAGCCGTTCCGGCGGAACACGCTTGCACAGCCTGTATGTATCTGCATCAAGTTCAGACAAGGCTTCATCCTGGTTTGGGTATGCGATGAGGAAAGGAAATGTAATCTGGTCGGCCAGATAGGTCACGTTGGCCATAGCATCGGTGTCATTAATCTTGTCCAGGTTCCAGTCCATGTATCGGCACACATAGCGTATTCTTACAGATCCAGGCGACAGTTTACCCATTGACATAAGGATAATGTCATTCACCAGCTCAGTGAACTGGAAAGTATCGAGTAAGTTCCAGTCATTGGGTATTTTATACAGCTTGCCTTTCAGCATGAATTCAATTTCCTTTTTCATCCCATCAAGTAAATTTTATCGGTTGGTTCGTTAAATGAGGTCTGTGTCACTATATCGGTAGTCTGCTCTCCGGAAAGAATCAGATCAATGCTTGAAAGCGATTCAAGAGCCTGCGCAAACAGTTCGTCGGCCAGTGCAGTCATTCGCTGTTGTTCTTGTGTTCCGTATCGGTTTACTTTTGCATCTTCGAAAAGGTTACGTATGGTAGCCGGAAATTCCAGAATGTCAAACCTTCGGAGCGAAATGGCCACTACCAGTTTAGCCAGTGTGCGGTCAAGCTTTCTGCGTGTAGTAGCGTCATCTTTTTTCAGACGGTCGTAATAGCTTCCGGCATAATCGTCAAGGGCTTCCTGCTGGATGGGTATGCAACGGAAGAAATACAAGTAGGAATTGTCTATCGGATACACACGGTCAAATTCAGCAACTGTTTTAAGTTGTAGCTGGTTCATTCGCTGATAGGTGTCTGTCTTTTTCCATTCTTCATCTGAGTCAAGCAGCTGCAGAAGTGTGTCCATGGAATTGAAGTAATTGTCGCGGTAGGCACGCTTCATCTGTTCCTGTTCGCTCTTGTATACATCTACATCTGCTTTCCTTAGCGAAAGCACATTGAACACAAGCTGCTTGGCCAGCGTAAGATTGGCCACGGCACAGCGAAGCGCGTCTTTTTTTTCATCGTCGTTTTTCAGCAGACTATCGTAAATAGGCTTTGACAGCATGGATACAACCTGTTTCACTGCACTGAGTGCGCTGGAAGAAAGGTCGGAAAAGCTGATGTTCGACTCCGTATAGGGAGAATATTCGCGAAACTGCGCTACGTCGGTGTATAACTGTTCGAGTACGTTCATGATTGTTGGGCATTAAGGCGGTTAGACGGTGACACGTCTTCCTGACGTGCAGGAACTTCGCGGTAGAATCCGATTCTGTATCCTTGTGCATACAGGTCGGGGAAATTGATGCGTATGGCCTGGTTAAACGGCTCGCACACGATTTCATCTTCCGGTGCAAGCTGCATGAGGTAAATCAGGTAGTTGTAGTATGCATCGGCACCCGATTTGCTGATAACTCCCTCTTTGCTTACAGATGAAATGCTGCTGTCCAAGCCTACGGACGAAAGCAGCACTTCGTCTGCACGCTTGTCGTAAGAAATGATGGCATCTATGTATTCTTTATACTTTAAGTCCACTGTCTCAATTTTCCATCTGGCTTCTTCTCCGCTTGAATCCTTGAAACTGAATGATGCGTATGCCTTTCCCTGATTGGTGGCTCCTGACAGGTATTCGGACAGTTTGTTCAATTCATACTTGATGTATTGGATAAGGGTAGATTCCTTGTATTCGGTCCCGATTTCGATACCGTTATACAAGAGCAAAGATTCGCCCTTGGATGCACGTTCCTTATTCTCGTTACAGAGATTGGTAATCTGCTTTTGCTTGGATGTAACCCAGGCATTGGGTATTACGATGTGAATCTTTGCCGCCAGCGAATTACGAAGGAAGCTGTTGATGTAGATGGCATTGTCGTTTGCTCCCTTGATGTAGGCTTTCGTTCCTTCGTGCGTTTCGTTTTCTCCGTAGAAATTATCTATTGATTTCTCCCGGTGGTGACTGATGGCGGCAAAACGGTAACGGTCTATGTCTTGCAGACGGAACTTCGGGTATATCCGGAAACTAGGGCTTAGTCCGTAAGCAAATTTACCGACGGCCACTTCTGTAAAGTCTTTGTAGTAAACCATGTCGTAAGCCACATCCTTTCGGGTGGTAGCCAGACGGCAGTCTTTGTTTTCCATGGCCTCCAGTCCGGCCACCGGGAGCGTACCGCGTAAAATTCCTTTTCCGGCAGACATGCGCCACTTCACGAAAAAGTCTCGGAAATAATAATAGTTCTTGATGTTCTGCTTGGCAAACGCACGGTATCCCTGTTCCATTCCGTTTTCTTCCCAGCTTTCCAGCCAGTTCTGGATACGTGGCACTTCTTCCCAGTTTCGCTTTACCTTTCCGTCAATCAGCCCTAACTTATATACAGCCGGCCCCATTCCGTACAGCATGTTCACCTGTTTGCTGATAAGTCGTGGCAGAAGGCGGTTATGCTTGATGTCACTGGTCACTTCTTCGCACTTCAGGTTGTTCCATCCTCGTGCGGCTATGTTATATCCTTTTACGGTCATCCATCTAACCAGCCCTTCGGTGACCACTGGGTCCATATATATCGAACGGTTTCGCTGGATGGCATCAAGCAGGTCACCGTCTCCAAGCTGGAAAGAGATTACTTCGCTGTCGTTGATATACAGCCCTAGGCATCCCTGAAGTTCGATATGTTGTTGTTTGTTGTTCATGATAACCAGTCTATTTTATGCAGTTTGTAATTGTCTTGCGGGAATCCCATGTAGCGGATAAGAATAGAGTAACACATGCGAGGCTGTCCGTCTGAATCGGTAAACAGGAACAGGTTGTCACTGTCTACGCTGAACTTTTCTTCCGGCAGTTGTGTGCGCCATTTGCATCCGCTTTTCACTACCAGTGTGGTTCGTGCTTCATTACGTTGCAGACTGCACGGATAAAAAGCAATAGTGAAGTATCCTTCCGGTAGCTTGGATATTTCGCGGGCAAGCTGCATGGCCTGTGTGCCAGGCAAGATGAGCGTATGGTCTATTTCTTTTTCCTTTTCCATGACACGAATTTACTTATCTATGAGGGCAGTAGAAAGGACGAATCATATTTACAGAATTTAACAAGTCGCGCCGCGCATTTCGAATTCTCAGCGGGGCGTGAAAAAAATCGCCACTTAAACTTTAGCCCAAAACTTTTCGAAAAGCCTGCTTGCCTGACTGAAAACAGAGTAGTATTTATTTTCATGTCAAACAGGTAGTTTTATTGAGAATTTTACATGAAAGATTGAATGTTTTTTGCTGGTTTACAGTGTAATGTTGTCCATTAAACTATCCGGAAGGCTTGAAAGCTCGTTCATGGCTGCATCAGAATAGAGTCCGTAAAGCAGATAAATCATGGCAGAAGGGAGCTGTGTGGTGAGTCCGGCCTGACGGTGAAGCGGTATTCTCTTTTCACTGCTTTTGTCGAGTTCTATTCTTCCGTTGGAAGTGAGGCGCGGCGAAAGCGGGATTGCGCTGCAAAGGTTCGGACATTCGTTTTCGTCAATCAGCACTTCTGGTAATGCGTTGCTTTTACCGCCAAAAAGAAGAGCCATAAGCTTAAACTGCTGCCAGTGATAAATGGTAGATAGTCCTTCGTTCATCAGCTGCACGGAGAATCCGTAAGACTCCAGTTCCCGTTTCAATGCCAGGCTGTCTGTTGTTATCTGTTCCAGTTCTTCGCGTCGCTTGTTACCTGCACGGTCTGGGTATAGCACGATTCGTTTGTTCCGGCTGTCAGGGCCGAAAAACTCCCATACCTGTCTGGCCAGCTCCGGCTGTTCGTCAGGGTAGTAGCAGAAGAATTCTTTAATGATACGAAATTCGCGGCCGCACTTCTTTTTCTGACCGACAATCAGACTGGAGAAGTGTCCGGGGTCGTATCCGATATACAGTTCATCGTTTTTGTTGTAAAATGAAAGGTATCGTGCCGTGATGCGGAAATGTTCTTTCAAGTCCAGCTTCATGATACTTTCGTAGATGTATCCATTTCGGAACTGGTGTCGTTCCTTGTCGTAATGGATAAAGAACTTGTTTACTACTGATTTGTGGCGAACGGCACAGATGGCAGTCAGGAACTCATCGGTATCGAGTGTTTCAAGCTGTGTCTTGAAAAATTTCGGCCCAAGAATATCCTTGTTTACAAAAGAACTGGCACGGATATAGAACGTGGCGTTCCGTCGCATGTCGGCCAGACGTCCCGACCATTTGGCTATGGTACGTTCGCACTTCTGAAGCTCCAGTCGTATCTTTTCCAGTGTTACGATATTTGTGGTATTCTTCTGTGCGTTGAGAAGTTCCATGCGCTGGTAGGCTGCTTTGTTGACATGGAGAGCGACGGTAGCAATTTCAGACAGAAGCTGCTGGTTATTCTGGTCTTCATAGCGTTCAAACCAGTCGTCTTCGTTCAGATCCACGCGGGCGGTGTCGGATACTCCGGTCCATCCCTGGTAGTAAGGCGAACGCCGTATTTCGGCGGAAGAACCACGGAGTGACGGGAATAGACGTGTTTTCAGCTTTTCACCGTCGTTGTGCTTCATTTCTTCCACAAACGCATGCACGCCGCTTCGCCCGGCCACGGAGTCGGGCTGGTCGGAAGACACAAGCTGTATGTGATGTCCGTTCCGGAACAGTATGCTGTGCTTCGGATAAGAAATAGGGTAGCGCGGACGGCGGAAATGGTCGGGAATCTTTGCGTCGCCTGCAATATAGTCGATTCCATATTCCATCATGCAGCGTGTGCGTCCGTTTACGGTTATCTGGCGTGAGAAAGCTGCCTGAATGTTAGGCCAGATGTTGGTGAGTAAGGCCACGTAAGTGCGATGTGCCAGAAAAGAAAGTTCAGCAGGCATGGAGTCAGCCACGCGGATGATACGGTTAACCGTTACTTCGGAAGTCTTACCGGAAGCACGTGCCGCTTCCACTATCAGTTTGTTAGGGTCAATCAGGTTGGCCATTACCTGCATGGAGTTCATATAGATTCGTTCCACTTCAAGCGAAAACTCATCTTGCGTAATATCATTGTCTTTCATATCATTCTTCGTTTATCAGTTCGGCATCCTGAATGTCTGCATCTCGCAGAAGACGCTTCTTTTCTTTCTTTTCAATCGGCAGTCCATCAATGAGCTGCAGGTAGAATCCGTCGTTATGCTTGCGGGCAATTTCTTTCAATGATTTGCTTTCAAGCCCCATGTCTTCCGGACGCACGCACGGGTCAATCAGGAAGGTTATTCCCAGATTTGTCGCAGCTTCGGCAATCTGTGCCGCACGTGTGCGGTGTTCGCTGGCTTTTTCCATACATAAAGCCATTGTCTTCAAATCTCCCTTTGCCGCGCAGAGTAGAGCGATACTTTCAAACTTATCGGCATAGTGGCTTTCCCAAACTTTCTCTGAAACCGTATTGTCGACATTGAAGTAGTTGATGGCCTGATATATCCTTTCCTTGCAGGTACGTTCGTCAAGCGATAGCTTCTGTTCGGCATTGATGCGAAGGCGCAGTTTCTTTGACGCACGGGTAATGTTTGGCTCATATTCGTATATTTCTGCTGCCCACTGTATCTGCTTCAGGAAGAACTGCACGTCTTCCGGAATACCGGCACACTTCCCGTTGCTCAGGAAAGAGGAAATCAAGTCGGGGTGTATTTTATCAAGTCGTTCGAGTACGGTCATATTCCAAAAAGTTCTTTTCGTAAATCCTTAAAGTATCGGTCGTTCTTTCGTTCTTCCAGCATTTCAATGGCATCTGTATCGCCGTTTTCTGCCTGTCGTGCCAGTTCGGAGTCAATGTTCATTTCACCGGATGCAATGCCGGATTCGTAGGCTTCGTAGTATTCGTCACCTGGAAGAGAAAGACGGATGATCAGCACTTTTGTTTCGGCACGAGGAAGCCCTATAAGACGTGCTACGCGCTCCCGGCTATATCCTAGCACGGCATACGTGCGAACCCTTTCTACGTACTGGTTTCCCAAAGTAACGGTTGGAAGGTTGTTTTTATTTTCTTTCATGGAGTATATCTTTAAATAGTGATTCCCGTTCCAGGTGCTTTCTCAGCAATTCTCTGTCTTTTTTTCTCCTGTCTTCGCGTTCCGGGTTACGCAGATAGGCTTCGTATCTCCTTATGGAATCAAGGCAGTTGCGGTGTTTCCGAAGAAAAGCCTGCGGGTCTTTTTCCAGCAGAAGAACAAGTTCGGCACGTTCGCTTTTCCCAGCCACAAGCGGATGGTGATAGCAGAACGTGCCGGCATCATTGTATGACTGAAGTTCCTTGAAAGCCTGTAGATTCCGTATGCGTAGACGTACCATCTGAAAGATGTCGGAAGAAGAAATGTCGTTCTGGTCCATCCGTTCGGAAATCTGTTTCATCTTTTTCCAGGTAACAATGCGGTCATTGTATATCAGTGTGGCTGTCTGTACGTCTTCATCTTCCAGTTTGTCCCAGTCTATGTTAGGATATTCCTCATGCTTCTGGAGTTTCCTTGTTAGTCTTTTTTTTTCTCTTCTTCCAGTTTGGCTTCCGCCTGACTTGCACGTGCTTCGGCTTCATCCGCTCTTTCTTCGGCCTCCTGAAGGGCATCTTTTGTCTCTTCCAGTTCATTGTTCTTATCTTCAATGTCTTCCTTCAATGTCAGGTTTTCTTCTTCCTTCATCTGTGCAACAAGCTCTGCAAGTTCGGCAAGACGCTTGGTGAGAATTTTCTTTGTGTCGTCGAATACGGCAAAAAGTTTTTTCAGGATAGTCTTTGCTTCTGTATTCTTTTTCAACTTCTCTTTCAGAGTGATATAGATATTTTCCGTATCATTTACCTGCGCCATATAGTCTTCAATCTTTTCCTTATTGGCTATCTGCGTAAGATGCTTTTCGATTTCAGGGAAAGAATACACGATGGATACGGCATCTACCAGGAGGCTGTTGATTCTTTTTTCTTCGGAAGATTCTGGAGAAACATCGGTGGTAAGAAAAGATCGTTCAAGATCGGTTCTTCTTTGTACATCAGATTCAGCCGGGATGTAAATCTTCATCGGGGAAGAAGCGCGACGGTTCTTAACAATATCTTCGGAAGATGCGTAATCGAGCAGCAGATAGAGAATCTTGTTTGCATAACGTTCAGGATTCATCGTCCATGCCTTGTCTATTTTCAGTTCAGGCTGTATTTCCTGAAGAAACTGAAGGTCAGTTTGGCCCGATTGCTGATTCTGCAAGCGGTTGTAGAGTATGATTTTTTCTTTTAATGAATACTTCATAAATTGTTTGGATTTAATTGCAGAACAGCTTTTTATACTGTTCTGCAAGGTGAATGTCAGGCTACTGTCTGTACACGTGAACCAGGTATTTCGACGAGCGTACTGGTATCCATTACGCGGAAGGTGATACGGCTTCCGGCACGGGCCGTCCATGTAGCACCGTCTTCAAGCACAAATACGGTATTGTCTGCAATAGTAGCAGGGTGTTCGCTTCCTTCTCCGATTAGCGTGATGTAACGGCCTTTATCGTTTGCCGCAAGCCCTGAAACAGTGGCAATAGTCTGAGGAGATGCACTGCAGTCTGGAATGGAATACAAGTCTTGTCCGGCCACAATCTTCAAGTCTGTGGCATCCTGCGTGTTTTCTTTTGCCGGAGCACGTACGATGGCACCTGTGTACTTGTTGTACTGGTCGATAGAAGTACGCTGGAAAGTAAACGTTACGTAACGCCCGTCGGCATCGTTCTTGTTTTCGAATGTCTGTAGAATCATCGGTCGGTCGTAAGAACCCAGAATCATCCACTGTGTCTGCTCAATCTCCTTGAACAGAATGACAAACTTACCTCCTGCGTATTGTTCGATGAATGACAGCAGCTTGTCACGCTGTCCGCCCATGACAGCTACAAACTGATTGGTACCTGAAGTGGTGATATCGCCTTTTTCACCGTTACCTACGTAAGTAGGAATGGTGTGACAGGCAAAATATTTCATGTATTCACCGGATTTCATGGGTATCTGACCGACTTCACGGTTTGTATTTGGAGCAGGAAATGGTTTTGAGTTATCTACCTGATCAATGCTGATAAGATAAATCTGATAAGCAATGTTTGAACCGTGCGTATCACGGTCGGATACATCATCGAGGTCTCCAATCTGCATCATGTTTGTGGCAGCCAGGCACAATCCGGCAGCAGTTACGTCAGAGTCAAAGTAAAAGCTAATCATCATGACAAAAGCAAACACCAGAAGCTGAAAAAAGAATGTGCGAAAATGAATTGATTTCATAATTTAAAAATGGTATTGTGAAGGGATGTGGACCATCCCTTCTGTTGAACATGATTTATCTTGCACCCGGAACGTTAGGCTGCGCGTTTTTATTAATGGTACGTGTTCCTCCTACGCAGCGTTCAAGTTCCATAAACTTGTTATCGCTTTTGAGCACTACCATGATGTAGTCGCCTACAGCTGTAGGAGTCCATGCGGAAGTGATACCGTCGAAAGTTCCTGAATTCTGTACACTGGTAACGTTAGTCGTATCACCACACTCTATGATGTAGACTACACCTTTCTTGGCATTGTTGATACCAGTCAAGTCCTTAGTGCTGGTATTAGTGCCTGTAACAAACCAGAAACCTTTCTTGGAATCGGCTGTAACGGCATCAGCATCCAGAGCTACACATGGTTTTGTCATGAAGATCTGCTGCCACTGGTAATCGTTTTCCTTCAGTTTATCGGCAGAAGCAAAATTCTTACCGCAGAATGCAGGTGAGCAACCCTCTTTCCAGGTAGACCATGCACGCACCATTTCCATCTGCTGCTCTGTCTGGATGGCCATCATCTCTCCCGGAAGGTTTTCAAGGAACTGAATGTTTCCAGGCTGCTGCATCATCATGAAAGGAAGCTGTCCCAGGTAAGGCAACCAGATGATATGCATATCGGTGTCTGGAATAACGTTCATGTAGCTTCCCGGTCCGGTAAAGTCCTGCTGATTTCCGTACTTTTCGCGGATGCAGGAAATCCACCACTGCTTGTGGTTTTCGTTCAGGTACATGACATGGTTTTCCAGGCTCATGTCTTCGGATACCTTTGCAAGGATTTCGGCATGGAAAGCTTGTACTACATCAAGCATGGTTGCTTCATCGTAAGTACGGAACGATTCGTCATCGGTAAGCAGAAGCTTGTGTTCGTGGAACAAACGGATAAGCGTGTAGAGCACTCCGGTAGCTGCATTCAGGTAAGAACCGGCCACGCCTGTTTCCGGCTTGACGTAGATACCTTTCATGCGGCGCATGTTCTGTTCGCGCTGTGAGTTTTCCAGGGCACCCATTACGGCAAACTCAATCATAGACCATTTAATCGGGTCGGAGCCTTCGCGGTTCAGGTAACCGATGTACATGCGTTCTAGTTCCTTCATAGGGCCAAACTTCATCTTGATCATGGCATCGTCTACGTAGCCCATTTCCGGCTGGATTTCCATATCTCCCTTGTATACTTCTCCTGACTGGTATGCCTGAGAGGTTTCGCCGAAGAAAGCATTGAAAATAACGTCACGGTCCTGAATTCCGTAGCGAACAGGAAAATACTGTGTAAGCTGACGGATGGAAAGCACGCGTGCGATAATGGCATCCTGACGTCGGATGAGATACTGGTCGCCTCCCTTCATGGAAGTTACCTGAGAAAAGTCGGTGGCAAACTCTCCGGATGCAAGCTTTTCAGGATTCAACTGATTATTTTTCTGCAGGTAGTTGTAGCGTGACTGCAGGCTGGAAGAGAAAGACTCCAGTTCGGTACCGAAAGCGGCAGCCGTTTTTTTGTCGTTAGGAAGTGTAAATCCTGGTGTTCCTACTTTATTCCACGGTTTTTCGAGCGAGAAAAACTCGTTGTCTATACCGAAGAGGAACTTTTCGGTAGGTGCGGTACCTGTAAATCCAATTACAGAGCCACGAACAACTGCCGTCGGTTCATCAGGGGCCGATTTATGTGCCAATGCAGACATGGTGGCCTGAATAGCCTTTGCCATAGCCAGCACCTGCTGACCCGTAGGCTGATTGTTTTCCTGCTGCTGTTCTCCTGCAGATTCTGGTTCTACCAAACCTTTCAGGATTCCGAAAGCTTCGGCAATCTGTTTCTGGTCGGGAAGTGTCTGTTCTTTATTATAGGCTTCCATATCTGCCTGAAAATCTGCGGAAAATTCTTCTTTGTATGCATTAAAGAATTCTTGCCATTTGTCGGCAGTCATGGCTTCCATTGATTCTTTAGAAGCGGTCCAACCCAGCTTCTGGAATACTTTCTGTACTTTTTCTTTGAAATTCATAATGACTGATTTAAATGATACTTAATAACTTATTTTTGGTGCGCTGAATGTCGGAATGTTCTTTTGCCAGTGTGACGGTCTGTGATACAGCTTCGGCGAAAGTGGCCTGACCGTCGATAAGTCCTACCGACTGTGCTTCGGAGGTTAGATAGAGTTCACCGCGAAGTACGGGATTGTCTTCTTTTGCAGATGAAAGCATCTTTCTGTTTGCGCGGACTTCGCGAATAAACATATCGTTAAGCGGATTCAGGAACCGGAGTATATATTCTTCCCCTTTTCCTGCAATGGCATCGTCTGTCACTTTATTTTTAAGGTCGGATGCGGAAGCATGATAGGTGTGTACCTTGTATCCGTATTTTTCCAGCCATCCGCTGTCGTCCCACATCTGCGCTACGGTCCCGATGCTTCCTATTTTATCGTATCCGGTAGCTGCCAGTACCTTGTCGGCATGGCAGGCTATCAGATACGCGGCAGAAGCACATACTTTCTCAAGGTATGCTACTACCGGTTTAGAGAGAGAATTCATCGTTTCAGAAAGGCGGTCGAGGTAGAACGCTTCTCCTCCAGGAGATGATATATGAAGAAAGTGTGCAGAAATGCCAGGATTACTTTCTGCGGAAAGAAGTTCTTTTTCAAAACGTTTGCTGGAGAAAAAGTAATTGCTGTCGGATGTGATAGTACCAATGACCGGATAGTAAGCAATGCTTCCTTCCGGTATTTCTTCGGAAGCATAGTCGGTGGTCATGTGAACAGGATTGTCTTCGTTCATCCTTGATATCATCTGTTCGCACATGGCGCGTGACGCATCCGGATAGGATATGCATTTTTCTGACTCCTCATTATCGGAAAACGCTTCGCTCACCGCAGAAGCGTATCCTTCTGCGGTGATAAGCATGATTTGGCGTGAAAGCAAGATTTGCTGAATATCTTTCTGAGATTGTTTCATTTGCTCATTGTTTTAAGCAAATGTATCTCTACCTTACATATATATAAAAGACTATACTAATGGTGACTGAAGCATGGAGCACTTGATAACTATCTGGGCAGAATTAAGATAAGGTGCGATGGAAATGCGTGCCGGAATGTCGGATGTGCCTAACTGATACAGTTTCCCGGTAGTATCCTTGTATACTAATATACCTGAACGAGGAAAAGAGAACTCTGATATCACCTCCTCTTCAGGTCGCATGATAATACGCTCCTGATCGCAGTTGAAAATCGTACCTCCGTTATCAGTGGTAATGGCCGGCTGGAAGTCAAATTCATCTGCCAGAAATTCATATTCTTCTTTTTTCATCTTATTCAAAGGGATAAACCTGATGACGATGGAAAATTCTTTGTTTTTATTACTCATAAACATTTGTATTTCAATAAGTTCGCCATTTATTCGCCATCTTACGACTTTTTATCTCACAATAATGGACAAAACGTGGCACTTGGTAGGTGCGTAATTTAATTTTGTTTAACACTAAAATATACCGATAAGTGACTGTTTTCTTTCGCGGCGTGCTTTACGCTTGCGCAGATTCTCTCGCCAGCGGTAGAAGTTCTTTAGCAAGGCTTCTTCGGATATGCTTTCAAGCCCGTACATGTTGATAAACTGGAGTACAATGTCAATGTTATCGAACAGATGACCTCGCTGGTCATTGTCGAGCAAGAGGGCGTGAAGCTCCTGATTGAACTCACGACGCACGGCTTTGTCCACACATCGAAGCGCACGGTCCGAAAGGTAATTGTATGTTTCCGGATCTTTTCCTTCACGACGGTGCGGAAGAGCCAGCGTAAGGTTTCCGGGTTTCTGAATCGCTCCGGACGGGCGTCGTGACATGTAGTTCCAGATTACGTGATAAAGGTCGGATGAGTCGGGAATCATTACAGGATTGTCGGATCCGGAAGCATATTTCCCGCGAAGATATTCTGCCAGGTAGGGAGTTAAGTTGATAGAGATGCTTATCATAAAAAAAATTTTTTGTATTCACTTTGCTATTTTTTCCGACCAACAGACCAACAGACCAACAATCCGTTTTTCGGTATAAGCAAAGTTAGTGATTTTCAACAAGAAAACAAAGTTTACTAAGTATTCTTTTATTGTTGGTCGCCGTCCAACACGACCAACAAACCGCCATTTTTAGCCAATTTTTTGCGATTTTGTTGGTCACGGCTTCCTGGAAAGCGACCAACATCCCGACCAACAAAAACCAACAACGACCAACAGCGACCAACAAAGACCAACACTATTTCTATATATATATACTTTAATAAAATAATATATATATCTGTAATACAGCTGTTTATGCTTGTTCCTTATTTTTGCGGTTTTTTGAAATGTTGGTCTGTTGGTCTGTTGGTCGCATTTTTTGCAAAATTCTGCGTGCAAAATTGCGCGTGTCTGCAAATCTTTTAATTCAGGGGGTGCGGGGGATTTTTTCAGTATAAAAAAGGGTAGGGATGGAAACCAGTTCCATCCCTACCTTCCTGATTGTAGAAACAAATGATTTAGTGTATGTATTCGATAAATGATTCGCCATTTTCCCGACGAATCATCCGGTCGGGTATGCGGATTTTGGATTTGGTCGGGAAAATGAATGTATACGCCATGCGGCCGGTCTAGTAATTGTATCCCTTGCGTATTTTCAGTTCCTCCAGTAAGTGACGAATGTCGCGAAGCGTCTGCATCATGACCAGTCGTTCGTCGTTGTTGGCATCTGCCTCGCGGTTAAGCACCAGTTCTTCGATTTCGTAGATACCTTCGAAGATTGATTCAATGCTGGAATTATCATTTTCCTGGAGAGTCTGAATCAGGCCCAATGCCAGGTCTGTGAGGAATGCACCGTTTGCCTTCATTGGATACCTCCTTTCTTGCATAGCCATACGGATACTCCAAGCCATCCGGTCAGAGCTGCTCCGACAAGTGGAGATGTGAATACTGAGCCTACACAGAAAATAAATGCACAGAAGGCGTTTGCGACTAAAAGCAATTGGATGGTGCTTTTCATACGTCCGGCCCATTCAGATAATCGGCTGGACTTTGTTTTGTTTAATGTGATTGTTGCCATATAGAACGATTTTTGGCATTATAGAACAGAAAAGCGGCTGTTCATGGCCCGCCGTTCTACATACCAAAGGCAGTTGGGAGTGCATTAACATCTCCACACGGGATTAAACAACCGCTATATTTTAAGACATAGCTTACTTGCAAACATAAAAAATGCCTGCTATATGCAGACATCCGTCTGCCTTTGATTATGTAGAACACCGCAAAAGTAGTATTATTTTTAGTCTAATACAAGTTATTTGCGAAGAAAAGTGATTGTATAGTTTACTATCTGTCATAAAATGAATATATTTGTGTAAAAATCAATGCGTTATGAATAAAAACAATCCAATACAGTATGATTTAAACGATTTCCGATCAAGAGGTGTAAATATGGAGTCTGTGGTTTATTTTCTCCTTATCATCTTTGAAGTTATCGCAGTAATAGCTCTCTGTATGCTTATCTGGAAAAGAATTCTATAATGGCCAGAATAGCAGATATCAAAGAAATTATCGCCAAAGTTATTTTACATAATTGCTTTTGGCGATTTTTTGTTTTTTGCTTTTGTAATTCTTTAAATCCTCCTTTTTGGCAGAATTCCATTCCTTTGCTAGTCAGTTTGCAATAATATGAGCCAAATCCTTTTTTTAAACACGTAATATATCCATAGGTCTGTAAAGTAATAATAATCTGATTAAGTTCTTTTACTGATACATTTTTCATCCAATCAGTATCAAATGATTGTCCTCTTAAAGTATGATATCTAATTAATACAAGAAAGGAGTCATATTTCCAATATTCTATTTCTTTCATATCTAAATATCATTTCGTGAACTAACCTTTTAAAAGCAAGAATTATTGCTTTTAAAAAGGTTAGTTGCATAGGTTCCGACTAAACAGCTCACAAATAATTAGTTCTTCATAAAACAAATCCAATGGGTATTTGAGCGTTTTCCTGATTTATGTCCGAATACAGGTTTTTCAGTAGTTAGTTTTAAAACTTCAGATACTTTTATATCTGTCTCATTCCATTTGAAAATCAGAAATCCACCTGATTTAAGAACCCTAAAGCATTCCTTGAAGCCTTTTGAAAGCATATCGCGCCAATCTTTAGGAAGTGAACCATACTTTATCATTTGATAACCGTTTAACTCCTTTTTACTTCCAGTATATTTTAAATGAGGTGGATCAAAGACAACCATAGAAAAAGTTTCATCTTCGTATGGCATATTAGTAAAATCGCATTGAACGTCAGGGTTTACTTCAAATGTCCTACCATCGCAAAGAGTTGTCTTTATTTTGCGAATATCTTGAAATAATACCCTGCCATCCGATTTATCGAAATAAAACATTTTGCCACCACAGCAAGCATCAAGTATCGGTTTCATAATTCTATATCATATTGCTTGTTATCAATCTTAGGCATTTGGTCAAGTAAAGAGGATGGTACTTCGATACCATATCTGTTGTCGGTTTTTATAGGAATCCAGTTGTAATAGACACCACTTCCTTTATGATATACTGGAATTCCATAATCAGCAAGAATACTGCCATCAATGCCTTTGAATTTATCTTTCCACATCTTGATAAAATCTTTTGAAACCTTCAGTCGTTTGTTCGGCTTGAAATAAGTACGTCCTCTTACCGTGTATGGAACTACATTTTTGGGACTTATTAAATCCGCAAATCTCCATGTGTCTTCCGCCCATACGCAAGTGATACCGAAATACCAATAGTATCCAAAGTTTATAGGCTTCACTCCGGTAAACTCTTCCACCATTTTAAAAACTTGATTTTTTTCGTGTTCCATCTGTTCGTAGAACTGCTTAAATATTGTTTCAAGCTGCGTTCCTGGTTTTGCTGTTATTTTCATTTTATCTCCTTCCCACCTATCCCAGCAGCCACCACTGACTGCCAGAAACAGGTAATACAATTTCGTTTTCATTTATTATTCACCCTCATAGTTATCTGATGTACCTAATAGGTGCTCTGTTTTTTCGTTATAAGGAATGCATTGTTCCCATAAACCAGCACCTACACATATAAACTCTCCATCCTTACGTAAATGAGAAAAAATCCCTGCAAACCAAATTCCGTCATCATCCCTAACTAGAACCTTATCAAATGGTTTAAACTTATATTCCTCCTTTTCTTCAATCCCAAAGAACCGGTTGCAATAATCTTTAGCATTTGGTTCATTACTTGCTTTAAGTGCATAAAATAGCTTTTTCTTTTCTTCTTCAGTTACACTAAGAGTACAACTATATAAGTGGCCAAAACCGGTATCTGACTCCTCTTTATGATAAACCAATGTATTATCAACCCTTAGACCGACATAGTAAGGAGTGCTATTATTACGCGCTTTATAATTATCATTATATATAGCGATCCCGCCTAATTCTGTTTTATATATATCCCCATCCTTCAAATCCATGTATTCTGGTACTTCTAGAATAAGGTCAGATTTACTCTCACCATTCAAAACTAATAGTCCATCAGGAGTATAAGTATAAACTGATTCTTTAAACTCGCCTTGTACTAATGCAACGATACAATCATCAGAATTCATGTCAAAGCAGACAATTCTTACTTTTAGACCGTTACGTGTAACAACTTTACCTTCTTCCTCACCATTTGTGATTTTCTTTGCCATTTCCAAATCGAACGGGACTTTTACAAATTTTTGTTCCATAATCATTAAGCTACTTGTAGTTTTCTTATAATTTCCTTATAAATGCTTTCACAAAGCACACGAGCCATATTTACTTCTACGGCATTCCCAATAAACTTCTTCTGGTCTGACTGGGGACCAATCAGAATATAGTCTTCAGGAAATCCCATTATCTTTTTCAGTTCTGTTATACGGAGCATACGCATCTTAATGTCAATAATACCGTAAAGAGCCATAAACTCCTTTATCTTGATGGTCATCGGACTGTCTCCTGGTGTAAACTGCATGCCGATACCTCCTTCCACTTCTACAAGATAAGGCGGCATTTTATCCATCCGTGCTATCAATGTAAAACAAGGGTTGTTAACAGAACCTCCGGCACTGGCAAACTGCGGATTCATAAGGTAATGCCATTTACGATTGTCTATAATGGATTTTGAGAACTTGCAGTTTACCATGTTGAATTTTGGAACCGTTGTTACAGTACCAACCGGCTGATTAATGGATGTGGGTTTTCCTGTTCCATACTGATTGTCTATGAATACTGAATTAATCAATGCAAGTCTGTCCTTTGTTGTGACCGTCGGTGCAGGTTGTTCTACAGAATTGTTGTGTCCATTCCCGTAATAAGCTGTTACAAAAACATGGTGGTCTTTGCAAGTAATTATTCCAGCAGGATCTTTCACCGATATGTTTTTACTATATGGATTGCCGCTAAACTGTTTTGAAAGAAAATTGACCTTGGCCAATGCAAGACGTCCTTGTGTTGCTACGGTAGGACATGGTTCGTCAATGCTTGGTGCTTGGTATTTACCAGTACGGCTCATAGAGTTGTACTTTACGATAAAAGCTTCCTTACCTCCGGCCACGAACTTAATCAATCCAGAATAGATTCGTTCAAGAGTTTTCTCGGCCAGCGGTTTCTTCCGGCAGAAAATACTTTCTCCTTCATCTGAAAAGTCAAGTACATCTTTGACTGGCTTCCACTTTTCTAATCGTCCGAAAATATCGTTTTTTCCATCCTTGCAGTGTGTCGGTTCAGGGAAAACAATAGGCAGTCCACGCTTGGCAAAGATACCGAAGAACCGCTTACGGGTGGTGTATGCACCATAATCGGCTGAATTCAGGATTCTCCAGTCAAAATCGTAGCCATACCTCATGACGTTTCGTTTCCATTTCTCGTAGCATCGTCCCTTATCCTTGCTGATGGGGTGTCCTTTCTCATCCATATCACCCCATGACATGAATTCCTCGACGTTCTCTATCTGTATGTAATCTGGATCAATGGATTCTATATAACGGAAAAGGTGTTCTGCCAGCGTCCGGCTGTCAGCATCCCGTGGCTGTCCGCCTTTTGCCTTACTAAAATTAGTACACTCCAAAGATGCCCACAGCACTATCAGAACTTCAGGATAAATCTTTTTCATTCGTTTTACATGGTCCACCAAATGGGACAGTTCCAATGTTCTGATGTCCTCCGTGAAATGCAGCGCATCTGGGTGATTGGCTGCATGGCTGGCAATAGCGTTTGCGTCGTGGTTCACACAAGCGACAACTTTCGCACACTGTTCGCCTGCATATCGCGCATTTTCAACACCCGTACTGGTTCCTCCTGCACCACAGAATAAATCGATGTATAATAATTTAATCATGCATTAAACGTTAAAACGGTAAATCTTGTTTTTCTTCATTCTTATTCTCAGTATCGGAGACAGTCTCCATGTTTCGCTTCAAATCAATGCCATACATATTGCTAAGCACATCGTAATTCAGTGCAATACAGCTGGTATTTTTTGAAAAACGTTTCATCGAACGAACCATTTTAGAGTCTGTTCCTATCATCTTATACTCTTCCGGAAGGTCTTTCCCTGAATTTTCAAGTTCACCAACCGGAACTTCTACAGACTCCTGCCAAGTAAATCGTCTGGCGGATATAGGGCCTATGTAGCAGGAGTTGCTTCGTAGGTTTTGCTCAATAGTGGACTGGCTTGACTGCTCACGGTTGAAAGACGAACGGTCAAACTGTGCATATATAACAGACAATCGAATGTACATGACGCAGGTTCCTTCTGGAACAGGGCATTGGACAGATGATTTTCCTGGGCCTACCAGCGTAAGACATGACGGGTAATCGAAATCAAAATCACGTCCAGATATAACAGCTTTCGTGTCGATCATTACATCCATCGCCTTAAAGAAGGTAGCCAGCTTATCGGTACGGTTAATAAGTTCCGCCTGAAACTGTATCTTATTGCATGCTATCTGAAAGAATTCCGCATAGGTGAACGGTAATTTCAAATCTGTGTGCTGCTCAATCAACTTGCATGTGGCAAGGAATAAAGAAGCTGTCTTCATAAGTCGGTCTATTTCTCCATGACCCATCATTTGTTCCTTCAGTTCCTTGTAGCAATCCTGCTTTTCCTGACGGAAACGGTCCATCACCAGTGTGCGAAGCTGGAGTATCTGTGAAAGTACGTTGCATAGTCCTTGTTCCTCAATATCCTTTAGTTCGTTGAATAGTGCAATCTCTTCGGGGGTACGCTGGCGGGAAGGTTTCGGAACTTCGCACACGATGATACGTGACATCAAAGCATTATCATCGCGTTGCGGGGTTTCCTGTCCGCAAATAATAACCGGTGTATACACCTTGTCGTTCTCAATCTCCTTTCCGGACGTTCCCTTGCGCTTCTGTCGGCCGTCACCGTCATACACAATTCCCTTCAATGCCTGAAACTTCACGTCGGAAATATCCTTGTTGTTATATTCATCGAGCACTACCGGCACATCGCGAAATGTGCTCATGAGAGTAGACATGGCTGCATCTGTACCAATATTCAGGTTAAAGATAGGCACCTTAGGAGAGATAAACAGTGAACGGATAGATATGGCTATCTGCGTCTTACCGGAAGACATAGGTCCCATAAAAAAAGGAGCCGTGAACAGTCGGTCTATGCAGTGAATGTTGCTTCTGAAAGCGCACATCACAGCAAATAGAATGGCCCATTTCCCATTATCGTTCAGCGCATATACGCGGTTCATCAGGTCAGCCCATCGCTCAAACGTACATTGCTTATCGGATGGAATCTCCTTGTACATAAGGCTGGATATGGTTTCGTACTTGTCTTTCATGTCGCTGTTGATATAAAGCGAAGAAAAAGCTGGAAGATACCAGTTTTCGTTCTGGTGTTCCACTACTCCAAGTTCGTTTACAGCATCGAAACGCCACACGCCATCCTGCTGGTGATAAATACCGTTGGCAAAGGCAAAGAACATGGTAGCTGGGTCACGGCTAAATCCTTCCGGCTGCTGGTTTCCATAGGTACGCACTTCGCGGCATGAAGTATAGTTTCGCGACATCCACTCGCGAATCTTCGTCCAGTGTTTTTCCTCACCGTTGCTGAAATTTACCGCTTCTAGCATGATAAGTCGTTCTTCTATCGTGCTTTTCTTCAGGAAGCATTTGCTGGGAGCTTCCAGGTATATGGGCTTCTTATAGTATCGGCGGTTTATTTTTACAATACGTTTATTTTCCTCATCCTTGTCGCTGACAATGTGAATAAGCGGTTCCATAAAGAAATCTCCGACCAGCGTACCTCCCTGACGGTTGTTCGTAAAGATGTATCCTACCGGTTCTCCGTTTTTGTTCAAACGGGGATAAAACTGGTAATCGTCCATCATCTTTTTATATAATGGGTTTTCTTCCACGTAATCGGGTATCACGTCCGGATCATAATATTCTTCATCCTTATCGTCGCGCTGGGCATTGATAGCCACTCGTGATTTACGTTTAGCCAGATACGGTTTCAGGAATACGTTTAGTTCCGTTTTCGTCAGTTCCATCCACTGGGTGAACTTGCTGAAGTTGACGATACGTACCGATTCGTCCGTGCTTGCAATCATCTCGGCACATCGTTGCAGGTAAGGTGTGCGGTCAACCGGCTTATATCTTGTCAGGAACTGGTTGTACTTGAAAAGATAGGCATTGATGAATATCCATTCTTCGTCGGCACATTCCTCTTCCATGTAATCGTCAATACGCTTTTTCTTGTTCATTCCTGCAATATCGCTTCCTGGTACCAATACTGATATGTTGGTAATACCATTCCGGTAGCAGTCGGCTAATGCAGACATAGTGGGATTTTCTTCGCCTGAAGGAGATATGGAAAGGTCGTCTGCATTTACATCCAAAAGCGCACAATCTCGTCGGATCTGCTGAATATCCTGCATGGAGATAGATTCATGGAAATACACCTGCGGCTCGCTTTCGTAGTTTTCAATAAATTCGTCAAAGCTTCCGGCCACGTGAATGCTTTTACCTTCTGTTGCCAATTCCGGAAGAATGTCAAGTCCGTATACACCCGGCTTCATGGATTCCACCTCGGGTACTTCAGGAAGTTCAGAACGAAGCTGCTTGACTTTCCTTTCAACTGCTTCATAGTCCTGTTCAAAACGGCGTGAAAGCGTCCGTATGTAATCAGCGCGCAAGGTTTCTGTTTCTACACATGCAACCAGCCTGGATATCACTGTAAGCTTTTCTTCCTTCTCAACAGGGTCAGAAATCTTTTCAGGAAGGAAAATATTACAGAAGTAAGTTACAAAGCCGGAAGTGTTGTTCGAAATCCACGCTCCTGTATGCTCCTTCTTTTCCTGTGCAATATTGTCCGGGTCTTTTCCTTCCGGAAGGCGAACGCAGCTTACGTGCAATCCGCTTCGTAGCATGGTCTCACAGTTTGCTATGCTTGCTTTCAATCCTGCCGCATCTGCATCGTACATCAATACCACCTTATCAGTGTAACGAGAAAGAAGCTTCACCTGATTTTCCGTAAGTGCGGTTCCGGAGCCAGCCACCACGTTTTTTACACCTGTAGCGTGAAGGCTCATTACATCAAACTGCCCTTCTACAAGATAAGCCGTACCCATACTGCTGATAGCACGGTAGGCCTGATGCAGACCGAAAAGATGGTTTCCTTTCTGAAACAGCGGAGTGTTGTTCGTATTGACATACTTTCCAGTGTTTTCTTTAGGCGTGACAATACGCCCGCTGTATGCTACCGGACGTCCCTGAATATCAAGGAATGGAAACATGATTCTGTCTTGGAACACATCGTAGAATCCATACTGACCTTTTCCTATGATGTTTACCTCGCACAAGATTTCTGCCGAATATCCTGCATTCAGAAGCTGCTTGTGAATCTGGTTCCCTTGTGGTGCATATCCTATACGGAAGGTCTTAATCACATCGTCTGAAATGTTGAATCCGCGTGAAGACAGATAGGAGGATACGGCTGGAAGATTCTTCTGATAAACCTCTGTAACTGCATTCATTGCCACAAAAAGAGATTCACGGTGTTTGCGTGCATTTATCTCCTGCTGTGTCTCTTCAGTTTCTTCGAGTTGAATTCCTGCACGTGAAGCACACCATCGCACGGATTCGATAAACGTAAAATTTTCATGGCGCATAAGGAAGTCAAACACATCGCCTCCCGCACCGCAAACAAAGCATTTATACATCTGCCTGTTAGGGTCCACACGCATAGACGGATGGCGGTCATTATGGAAAGGGCATAGTCCTATGTATGCAGGACCTTTTCTTTCCAGGCGGACAAATAGGGATATGACTTCGACTATGTTGACAGAAGACTTTACGTGGTCTATACTGTTCTGACTTAATTTACTCATTATTCAAATCTCCTTCAAAAAGGTTTAATTGACGTGCCTCAAACGCTTCCTGAAGGGTTACGCCTAGGTGTGTCGTGATTGCTATATACTCCTTCTGTGTGATGGATACACGTCCGTAGTATAAATCCCAGAATCTAGTCTGACTAATATTTACTTCTTTATAGAATGATCTTGTCGGATGGAAGTATTCCGGGTGAACAAACTTTATTTTTAGAATTTCCTGTAAAATGTTCCGATTAACCTTGTTGCCAATATCTATTCGATTGCGAAGAATAAACATCTTTACGGCCACTGGTGAACGGTTAATTCTGTCGCCCATTTCCTGAAGTGACAGTTTCCCCACGTTCTCGGTCACAAATTTTTTTTCTGCGGTTGTCCATTTTCCTTGGTTCATATTTCACCTCCTTGTAAATCCTTGTATAAGTTCCGTTGAAGACTACATTATGATGGTTGCGGATGTAAAGACAGCATATTTTGATAAAAAGTTCCCGCTCTTGCTCAGGCACATCGCTGACCGCATAAAACTTACCTTCTTTAAGTGAGTTAAGTGCGTCATATACTTTGTATTCATAGTCGGTAAATTCTTTCAGCCCCATCTTTTTTATTGTGTCGGAAATCCAATCTCCTTCGTCTGGAAGTCTGAAACGGGAATAATCATCTTCTTTCATCGATGTACTTATTTATAATCTTCGAAACGACATCATTAAATAATGCTTTGTCTTTTTCTTCAAGAGAAACAGTAAGGCTTTGCATAATGCATCCGTTATCTATTTCTCTTTGGTTTTTAACCGTTATATTAAATGGATGGTTATCTTTCAGTGTGTTTTCCAATAAAGGTTTAACAAGCATCCGGTTTATCTGTATGTTGATTGTGGTCATGATGTTGAGATAGTTTTATGGCTAAATGTTTAGCCTGGTTTCGTAAAGATTTTATTTTTGATGGGCAGCATGCAAAACGTACAAGAGCTTCCGACATGATAGAAATCTGTTCATCGCTTAGCTCCATAATAGAATACTTTCCTGATGAATCTATATCTACATACATGATTCATACTCCTTTCTTTCGATAGAATGACAAACTGTTTGCAATGGTAAGTCATACTTCTGCATTCTGGTGTTGTTTTTTGCCAGAAAGCAGCACCCTTGTGCGTCCCATCTTACACGAATCTTATACTTATCTCTTTTTACTTTTCCGTCAATTACTCGTTTCCGGCGGATACGAAGAAATCCTTCAGCTTTCCGTACATATCGGCTTTTTCCCGAATAAAACAATCTATGCAGATGGTATCCGCATTCATTAACTGCTGTTTCAAAAATTTGTGTGGTAAACATATCTTAAAAATTTAAGTGGTTTCTGTGATAGTAAGCAATCATGTCGGCAAGAGAATGAAGTGAAAGCTTTTGCTGTATATCCTTGCGATGCCTGTCAATTGTAGCAGGAGATAGGCATAACATTTCTGCAATATTTTCGGTTTTCAGTCCCTCAGAGTAAAGTTTGTATACCTTCTTTTGCTGTTTGGTAAGAGGAAGTGTAAACTGAGGCTTGCAAACAATATTTTCAAGCAAACAATCTCCAGTTCCGCGTAACGGGCATTCAACCTCTTCTAGATGCATTATTCCACCAGATACATCGACTTCGTTTGTGTCAAGCTCCCCCAAATTGCATCTGATAAACCTGGAAACAATTCGGTACCTTAAAAAAGATGGATTAGCTGAACTTTTGCTGTATAGCCTTGATAAAGCCAAATAAGCATCATGATAATGATGGTTTATATAATCTTCGAGTTCAGATACAATATCATAATCTGAAATTCGTAGAATATAAGGGTCTTTATCTTTTGGATAAACCATTATGACACCACCAGGAGTATTGCAGAGTTCAATGTCATTTATCACCATGATTCATATCTTTCATTATCTCATTAAACTTTTGTTCTTCAAGTGACTTAAAGCTGTTTTGACGCAGCTTGTAGTAAAAAGCAGGGTATGACATTCCTGTTTCAGCAAGGTATCTTTCACGAAAAGCTGTTTTCTCTGTTCGTGAAAGCAAACAAAACTGGTCCTTGCAGGTTAAATAATTAGGTTTTCCTTGTTCTTTCATTGTAAAATATAAATTTTAGTCTTATTTTTATACTGCAAATGTATAGAATAGTTATATTTAATACAAGGAATAGTAAGTATTCTTTTATTATTTAGATGTGTTATAAATAGTTTACTATATATAGTTATGTTTAGAGGAGAAAGAATTAAAGATTTGTTAGTCGAGAAGAAAGTAACCAAAAAGAAACTAGCAGAATCAGTTGGAGTGACCGCAATCGGACTTGACGGTATTATTTCTGGCTCTAATGTTCGTGCCGGAAACCTGGAAAAAATAGCTGATTTTTTCCGACTTCCTATTGATTATTTTTTTGACAGAGAAGTGGAGATTCAGCCTATTGGACAGAATGAAGATGAATCATCTTTATCTGATAATTTTCAGGATGGAATCAGTTTAAGGAAGGAAAATGAGTTACTAAAAAAAATAATTGAAGAGAAAGAGAGACTAATACAAGTGCTAATGTCTAAAAATCAATGACTTACATTTGTTCTACAATTTGTACTACATTTATTTAAGTATCTGTATTTCAAAAAAATACAAAATAACCTCTGTTTGTTTATAGAGTAAAAAAACTAAAAATATTAATAGGATAGTGCATAAAGTTGTAGAACAAATGTAGAACGGACTGTTTATAAACACTTGATTCACAATAGAGTTTTCTATCCGCCAGGAACCTCCAGAAAGTTTGAATGCACTCTTAGCTCAGTTGGTAGAGCAACTGACTCTTAATCAGTGGGTCCAGGGTTCGAATCCCTGAGGGTGTACGAAAAGAGATTACCACAATGGTAGTCTCTTTTTTTATGTCTTTTCCTAAAATCTGCTCTTAAACATGGCTAATACTTTTGCGGTCTTGTATAAAATCTTTTCCTTTGTGTCAGGATAGTTCAGCACAGATAAAGTATTGATATGGAAAAGAATATAAAATTCGGGCAACAGTCTACCAAAGTGAAGCAGCTGTCGGATCTCATCGAACAGGATATTTTGGTAGGAAAGTACCGTACCGATACGAGTCTGCCTTCCATTAATGCATTGAGTAAGACTTATCATGTGTCACGGGATACCGTATTTAAAGCCTTTGCGGATTTGCGTGAGCGAAAACTGATAGATTCTACTCCCGGTAAAGGGTATTATGTAACTAACCGGAAAGAAAAGATTTTTTTATTGCTGGACGAATATTCTCCTTTCAAGAATACCTTATATAATAGTTTTGTCAAGAAACTTTCTGTGTCATACAAGGTAGATCTCTGGTTTCATCAATATAATGAACATATTTTTAATACCATTTTATGCGAGGCCATAGGAAGGTATAATTATTATGTGGTGATGAACTTTGATAATGAGAAGTTTTCTCCTTTATTTGATAAGATTCCTTCTTCCCGCCTTTTGCTGCTTGATTTCGGTAAGTTTGAAAAAGGAAATCACTCCTATATTTGTCAGAATTTTGATGATGCTTTTTATAAAGCCTTGACTCAGTTGACTGCTCGTCTGGAGCGTTACCGGAAAATTGTATTCCAGCTGCCCCAGGAGTCTAAACATCCACAAACCTCTGTACAAAGTTTTGAAGCTTATTGTTCAGATAATCATTTTGTAGGTGAAGTAGTGAACGAGGAAGATATACAAGAGGTAGAAAAAGGGGTGGTGTATGTAGTCATCCGTCAGACGGATGTGGTGAATGTGATTAAGCGAAGCAGGCTGAACGGTTTGAAATGTGGAGTCGATTTTGGACTGATAGCATATAACGATACGCCGGCATACGAGGTGATAGACGAAGGGATTACCGCTCTCAGTATTAATTGGGAGGAAATGGGCCGAAAAGCAGCACATTTTATTCTTACGGGTGATGTGGTGCAGGAGTTTTTACCCACCGAAGTACATCTGCGGAATTCAGTGTAAGTATAAAATTCAATATTATTATATTGTAGTGTCAGCACAGTTCAGTATGGATGGATTTAATTAGAAAGAAAAGAAATTGCATTAACTTTATAAATAATCGAAACATGAAAAATTATCCGAAAATCGGGATTCGTCCCACTATCGACGGACGTCAGGGTGGCGTACGTGAAAGCCTTGAAGAAAAGACTATGAATCTTGCCAAAGCCGTAGCAGAACTTATTTCTTCTAATTTGAGAAACGGTGACGGTAGTCCGGTAGAATGTGTCATTGCGGATTCTACTATCGGTCGTGTGGCTGAAAGCGCAGCTTGTGCCGAAAAATTTGAGCGTGAAGGCGTAGGAGCTACCATTACAGTCACTTCTTGCTGGTGCTATGGAGCAGAAACAATGGATATGAATCCGTATTACCCGAAAGCGGTATGGGGATTTAACGGTACGGAAAGACCGGGTGCTGTATACCTGGCTGCAGTTTTAGCTGGGCATGCACAAAAAGGTTTGCCGGCATTTGGTATTTACGGACGTGATGTGCAGGATATTGAAGATAATACCATTCCGGCAGATGTGGCAGAAAAGATTTTGCGTTTTGCCCGTGCGGCTCAGGCGGTAGCTACCATGAGAGGCAAGTCTTATCTTTCTATGGGTAGTGTGTCTATGGGTATTGCCGGTTCAATTGTGAATCCTGATTTCTTCCAGGAATATTTGGGCATGCGTTGTGAGTCAGTAGATTTGACAGAAATCATTCGTCGTATGACTGAAGGAATTTACGATAAGGAAGAATACGCCAAAGCGATGGCTTGGACTGAAAAATATTGCAAGAAAAACGAAGGAAAGGATTTCAATGTAGAAGCCAAGACTAAGACACGTGCGGAAAAAGAAGCTGATTGGGATTTCATTGTGAAGATGACCATTATCATGCGCGATTTGATGAAAGGTAATCCGAAGTTGAAGGAAATGGGATTCAAGGAAGAAGCACTTGGTCACAATGCTATTGCGGCTGGTTTCCAGGGACAGCGTCAGTGGACGGACTTCTACCCGAACGGTGACTTCTCTGAAGCCTTGCTGAATACTTCTTTCGACTGGAACGGTATTCGTGAAGCTTACGTACTGGCTACTGAAAATGATGCCTGCAACGGAGTAGCTATGCTCTTCGGCCATTTGCTGACTAACCGTGCACAGATTTTCTCTGACGTACGTACTTATTGGAGCCCGGAAGCCGTGAAACGTGTGACTGGTAAGGAGCTGACCGGACTGGCAAAGAATGGTATTATCCATTTGATTAACTCTGGAGCAACTACTCTGGATGGTACCGGACAGCAGACTGATGCAGAAGGTAATCCGACCATGAAACCGTCATGGGAGATTACAGAAGCTGAGGTTGAAAAATGTTTGGAAGCTACTACATGGTATCCTGCTAACCGGGATTATTTCCGTGGTGGTGGTTTCTCTTCTAACTTCCTGTCAAAAGGCGGTATGCCTGTGACCATGAGCCGCTTGAATCTGATTAAGGGACTGGGTCCGGTACTCCAGATTGCAGAAGGATGGACGGTAGAAATTGATCCGGAAATCCACAAGCTGCTTGATGAACGTACCGACCGTACATGGCCTACTACCTGGTTTGTACCTCGTTTGTGCGATAAAACAGCCTTCAAGGATGTATATTCTGTAATGAATAACTGGGGAGCCAATCACGGTGCCATCAGTTACGGACATATAGGTCAGGATTTGATTACGCTTGCTTCTATTCTTCGTATACCGGTATGTATGCACAATGTGGAAGATGATAAGATTTTCCGCCCTGCTGCATGGAATGCTTTCGGTATGGATAAAGAAGGCGCTGATTACAGAGCATGTCAAAATTACGGACCGATCTATAAATAATTAATTTTACGCTGCCGGAACTGGCGGATTCTCCGTCTGTTCCGGCTTTTATTTTCTACTAATAAAAAAATCATGATTCTTAACGAACATATTGAAGAGTTTGTAAAACAGGCTCATCGGGTAGGTGATGCCGGATTAACGGTATGCAGCAGTGGTAACCTTTCGTGGCGTGTAGGCGATGAAGTGCTGGTTTCCGGTACAGGTTCATGGGTACCTTCTTTGACAAAGGACAAAGTGGCTGTTTGCCGTCTGGAAACGGGAGAAATACTTAATGGAGTAAAGCCTTCCATGGAAAGTGTGTTCCATTTAGGCGTATTGAGAGAGCGTCCCGACGTAAATGTGGTACTTCACTTCCAGTCTCCATACGCTACTGCAGTGGCATGTATGGAAGAAACACCAAAGGATTTTAATGTAACGGCTGAAGTTCCTTGCCATGTAGGGACTGAGATTCCGGTTATTCCTTATTTCCGTCCGGGTTCTAAAGAGTTGGCTGAAGCCGTGATTGCGGCCATGAAAGACCACAACTCCGTATTGCTGCAGAAGCACGGACAGGTGGTTTGCGGAAAAGACTTCAATCAGGCTTTTGAGCGGGCCATGTTTTTTGAGATGGCTTGTCGCATAATTGTGCTTTCCGGGGGAAAATACAAGACCTTGACAAAAGAAGAGATTGACGATCTTGAAACGTACATTTTAGGCAAGAAGACAAAATGAAAGAAGCATATTTGGCAATTGACTTTGGAGGAGGTAGTGGCAGGGTGATTGCCGGCTACCTTTCCGAGGGTGAACTCGTGCTGGATACGATATACCGTTTCCCTAACCGTCAGGTACGGATGGGAGGACATGTATACTGGGATTTCCTTTCCCTGTTTGAGGATATGAAGACCGGCATCCGTATGGCAGTAGAAAAAGGCTATACGTTGAAGAGTATCGGAATTGATACGTGGGGTGTGGATTTCGGACTGATAGACAAACAAGGAAATTTGTTGGGTAATCCGGTGTGTTATCGCGACAGCCGTACAGAAGGGATGCCCGAAGAGTTCTTCTCGAAAGTGGACGTAAAGGCACACTATGCAGAATCGGGTACGCAGGTCATGGCCATCAATACCTTGTTTCAGTTGTATGCCATGAAGAAGGAAGATAATGCGCAGTTGAAGGTCGCCGACAAGTTGCTTTTCATGCCCGATCTGTTCAGCTATTATCTTACGGGAGTGGCTAATAATGAGTATAGCATAGCTTCTACGTCGGAACTGCTGGATGCCAAAGCACGTACCTGGAATTTCAAGTTGATTCGGGAACTGGGGCTTCCGGAGCACCTTTTTGGCGAAGTGGTTATGCCGGGAACTTCCCGCGGCTTTTTGAAACCGGAAATCAAGGAACAGATAGGAATAGATTACGAGGTAGAAGTGATTGCTGTGGCTTCGCACGATACGGCTAGTGCGGCCAGTGTAGTGCCTCTTTCTGCCAAAGGAGAAAAGGTGGCTTTCCTGAGTTCGGGCACCTGGTCCTTGCTGGGGGTAATGAGCGACGAACCGATTTTGACGGAAGAAGCCCGTCTGGCAGGGTTTACCAATGAAGGAGGCTCGGATGGAAAAATTTGTTTTTTACAGAATATTACCGGACTTTGGATACTTCAGAAACTGATGCAGGAATGGAAGGAAGAGGGAAAGGATGTAGCTTATTCCACCTTACTGCCGGCTGCGGAAGTGGCAGAAACCGATGCTTTGATTGACGTGGACGATACAGCTTTCCAGTGTCCGGTAAGTATGGCTGAGGCGATTACGAATTATTGTATTGCACATCAGCAAACACCACCTTCCACGCAGGGAGAATTTGTGAAATGTGTCCTTCGGTCATTGGCGTTGCGCTATAAAATGGGTATGGAAGCACTGAACCAGCTTTTGCCTGAACCAGTAGCAAAGCTTTATGTGATTGGTGGAGGAAGTCAGAACAAATACCTGAACCGGCTGACAGAAGAAGCTATTGGCATTTCTGTAGAAGAAGGACCGGTTGAAGCAACTGCCATCGGTAACATCAGGCAGCAAATGAAGTAAAATAATCAAGAGGGCTGTAGCCGTCACTTAAAATCTAACACCATGAGTAATACATCAGAAAACAAATCTATACTGAAGAAGGATGGAGTAAGCTATCTGGTTCCGTTCATTCTGATTACCTTCTGCTTTGCCCTATGGGGCTTTGCCAACGACATAACTAACCCTATGGTCAAAGCTTTTTCCAAAATATTCAGGATGAGCGTAACCGACGGGACTTTGGTTCAGGTGGCTTTTTATGGCGGATATTTTGCTATGGCCTTTCCGGCAGCCATGTTTATCCGTAAATATACTTATAAAGCCGGAGTCATGATGGGACTGGGCTTGTATGCCGTGGGAGCCTTGGCTTTCTTTCCTGCCAAGCTGACCGGAAGCTATTATCCGTTCTTGTTGGCTTATTTTGTCATGACTTGCGGATTATCTTTTCTGGAAACCAGCTGTAATCCTTATATCTTGTCAATGGGAACGGAAGAAACGGCCACCCGTCGTTTGAACTTGGCTCAGGCATTTAATCCTATAGGCTCATTGATGGGGATGTTTGTCGCTATGAACTTCATTCAGAATCAGCTGCATCCGATGGATACGGCCGAACGTGCCCAGCTTAGTCAGGCTGAATTTGAAGCAATTCGTGACGCTGACTTGACTATTCTCATTACTCCTTATTTGACCATTGGTATTGTAATCTTGGTAATGCTTCTCATCATTCGTATGTCCAAGATGCCGAAGAATGCGGATCAGTCTCATTCCATAAACTTTCTTCCTACATTGAAACGTTTGTATGCCGTGAAACGTTATCGTTATGGAGTAGTGGCACAGTTCTTCTATGTCGGTGCACAGATTATGTGTTGGACTTTCATTATCCAGTATGGTACCCGTCTGTTCATGGCACAAGGAATGGAGGAGCAGGCAGCCGAAGTCTTGTCACAGAAATATAACATCGTGGCCATGGTCATTTTCTGTATCAGCCGTTTTGTGTGTACCCTGATGTTGAAGTATATTAATCCGGGACAGTTATTGAAAGTGCTGGCCATTGCTGCTTCCTTGTGTGTGCTGGGAGTAATTCTCTTGCAGAACATATACGGTATGTATTGTCTGGTAGGCATTTCAGCCTGCATGTCGCTGATGTTCCCTACCATTTACGGTATCGCATTGAAAGGAATGGGCGATGATGCCAAGTTTGGTGCCGCAGGATTGATTATGGCTATTCTGGGCGGGTCGGTACTTCCTCCTTTGCAGGCCGCTATCATTGATTGCAAGACCTTGTGGGGGATGCCTGCAGTGAATCTGTCGTTTGTACTTCCGCTCGTTTGTTTCGTGGTCATTACCATATATGGCCACAGAATGCGTCGGGAGCATTAAAAAAGGAGGATAACAAATCTTTTTTCCGAATTTTGCAGGGAAAAAGATTTGTTATCTTTACAATTTTGTTGCAGTATTAAATAAACTCTCTATCTTTGCACATATTTCACCAACGACTGATGAATGAACTTAAAGACTAACTTACTATTCATTTTATTATTGCTGCTGTCTGTGGCAGCCCAATGTGTTTTTGGCAATTTTCCGTTTGCCTTTTTTGCTTTTCCATTAGATGCTATTTTAGCCTTACTGTGGATTGCATTGATAGGATATGGCTATAAGGAGAAGCGTCATTCGGAAGCTGTCCGTCTGTGGCTTTCCCCGCAATGTACCTGCTGGACATTAGGCTGGTTTTTGGCCGGTTGTCTGGTGATAGGCTTGTTTCCCCAGCTTTCTGCGCAAGAGGCTGCAGAGAAGTCGGGTTTATTTTCTCGTTTGGGTTGCTATAATTTTATGTCTTCCTGGATTTTTGTTACCGGATTATTCGGGTTGCTGACTCATTTGGGAATGATTACCGTAAGACGATTTTTCACGCCGGGGCGTAATCGGTGGCGTTTTATGCTGAATCATGCCGGATTGTGGCTGGCGCTCTTTGCCGGATTTATGGGAAGTGCAGAGGAACAGACCTTACGCATTCCGGTATTTCGGGCTAATCCGAACAATGAAGCTTTTACCTCCGGGGGAAATGTGGTATACCTGGAAAAACCGTTGCAGCTGACAAACTTTACTATAGAGCATTATCCCAATGGTACGCCACGCCGCTTCTTTGCCGAAGTGTCAATGGACGGAAAACCGATACATCTGGAAGTAAACCAGCCCTATTCGGCAAGCTGGGTAGAAGATTATTACCTGACTTCCTATGATGTGCATTCTGCCGAACCGGAATACTGCGTAGTGCAGATTGTGCGTGAGCCGCTGAAATACGTCATGCTGTTGGGCATTGTGATGATGCTGTGCGGAGGGTTACTGCTCTTTCTGGCAGGGCCAGACAAGCAGATGAGTAAATCTGTAAGTGAACTTGTTGACTGACTTTATATATAACTAACACTATTCTTGAATGATTACGTGGGATAATTTTTATTTGTTTGCCCTGCCTGCCATCGTTTTATGGGGAGCCGGAGCGGTTTTTGCCTTGTTCTCTAAAGAGCGGAGCCGATGGGCTATTGGGCTGACCTTGTCAGGTATACTGGTATTTGCCGCCTTTATTACCGGATTCTGGCTAAGCCTTCAGCGTCCTCCTTTGCGCACCATGGGCGAGACCAGATTGTGGTATTCGTTCTTTATGGGTATATCCGGCTTGCTGACCTATCTTCGCTGGAAGTATCCCTGGATATTGTCTTTTTCCACTGTAGTAGGTGCGGTATTTGCGATTATCAATATTCTGAAACCGGAAATTCATGACCAGTCCCTCATGCCTGCCTTGCAAAGCCCCTGGTTTGTTCCTCATGTCACGGTGTATATGTTTTCCTATTCTGTATTAGGCTGTGCGTTCATCTTGGCCTGTATGGGACTTTACAAGCATCGGGAGAATTACCTTGAAGCCGCCGACAAGTTAGTTTATGCAGGATTGGCCTTTCTGACAGTCGGTATGCTGACCGGAGCAATTTGGGCAAAAGCGGCCTGGGGACATTATTGGAGCTGGGATCCGAAAGAAACCTGGGCAGCAGTTACGTGGACAGGTTATTTGCTGTACGTACATCTGCGCTTGTTCCGCAGGAATACTCCGCGTACGCTGTATTGGATACTGATTGTGTCTTTCCTTTCGCTACAGATGTGCTGGTATGGAGTGAATTACCTTCCTGCCGCACAGCAAAGCGTGCATTTATACAACCGTTCTTAGTATTTTAACGTGTGAGATATTTATTGAGTTATTAAAATCTAATCAGTTTCTTATGAAGAAAAGAACAAAAATCATTTTTTCAGTGCTGGTGGTAGCTGCGGTATTGGCCGCAACCTATCGGGTGGTGAACCGTCCTCCCTCAGCCAGTTTGGAAAGCAGTGCTCAGATGGAAGAAATCATTGCGAGCAGCGGATGTATGGCTTGTCATACTGCCAATCCGGAATTACCGTTTTATGCCAGTCTGCCGGTTGCCGGAAAGCTGGTCAAGGAAGATGCTCGTCTGGCCTACCGCTCTTTCGACATGACTCCGATGTTAGAAGCCTTGAAAAAAGGAGAGAAAGTCAGCGAGGTAGATTTGGCAAAAGTAGAGAAGGTGATATTGGACGGTACTATGCCTATGGCCAAATATTATCTGGTACATTGGGGAGCTTCGTTGAATGATACGGAAAAACAGA
>ERZ772816.332-NODE-332-length-54576-cov-7.059665_pt1 | contig 54576 bp, 48 predicted proteins | sample MGYA00511359_ERZ772816 | MGnify/ENA primary metagenome ERZ772816 (study PRJEB29015, sample SAMEA2737710) | human gut metagenome | biome: human gut; feature: human-associated habitat; material: faeces | place: China | collected 2012 ...
GAGTAAGGGATGAAGTGATGATGTATGTGGAGGTAATGATATGATTCATACAGCGGAACAAGTTTTGAAGAAATATCCTCTAAGAGATAGTGAAATATCTATTGTCTTAGAGGATTTTTGTTGAAGAATTTTAATATTCAAGAGTTTGTTTTTTTCTCTTTGACATTAAGCTATGGTTTAAGCCGTAGCTGGCTTTATGTTAGTAATTTTGGAGTAGGATTCGTGAGAGTTCTACCCTGTTGTTGATTTTGACAGTGATGTAAGAGAACGACGGATATGCAGTGAAACCATAATACAATAAAAAGAATATTTGCTGATTTCTCATGAACGTGATACACTTATAGATAAGCTGTATCGGCTGTCGCTCACGACCGTTTCGGCGGTGTGAAAATGAGAAATTCCGGCACCGGAGGCTTTCAGAGTCACGATCATGCGACCGTGCGAAAGTTCCGGTGTCTTTTTATTTCAAAGGAAAGTGCGTCCTGATGAAAGCGGCAGAGAATATTTTGAGCGGTATTTGAGAAAGGAAACAGGAGATGGATGACAAAAAAATAGCCGTACTGATCGATGCGGAAAATGTGTCCGGTAAGTATATCAAGCTGATTTTAGATGAGGTCAGCAATTATGGAAGTGCGACATACAAGCGCCTTTACGGCGATTTTCAGACGCCGAGCGTGCGGGCGTGGATGAAGAACCTGCGCGACTATGCGATCACGCCGGTTTTCCAGTACAATTATACGCAGGGGAAAAATGCCTCCGATTCGGCGCTGATCATCGATGCGATGGATATTTTATATTCGGGCAATGTGGATGGCTTCTGTATCGTCACCTCAGACAGTGATTTTACGAAGCTGGTGCTGCGCCTGCGTGAGTCAGGCATGACGGTGATCGGCATGGGAGAGCGCAAGACGCCGAATGCATTTGTCTCGGCGTGTGAGACATTTAAATTCCTGGATATTTTATTAAACGATGAAAATTCGTCGCAGAATCCGTCCCTGCCGCAGACGCGCAAGGAGAGTGAGGCGGATGGTTCCAGAAAAGAGGCAGAGAAAGAAAGCGATCCGAATGCAGTCAGTAATATTCCGAACATGGAGGAGATGGAGAAAGAGATTATCTCGATCATCAACACACATGCGGACGATGACGGATGGGTGGATTTATCGGAGCTTGGAGACAATCTTCCAAAGCGTGTGCCGGGATTTGACCCGCGAAATTATAAATGCACGAAGTTAAAGCAGTTTATCGAGCTGTTTGATTCCGTTGAGGTTCGGTCAGCGCGCAATCCGCACAATAAGATTCTGTCGATCATCTATGTGCGTGTCAAACAGAAAGAAGAAAAGCCGGTACTTTCCAAGGTACGGCGCGGCGGAAAACGGAAGAAGGATGCAGCAGTGGTTGTGACTGGTATGGAATAAAAGAATGCAATAATGTTTGCACTTGATATGACAATCAGTGTTGTGTCAGCTGTTACAAAGACAGACTGTAAATTGAAAAGTGAAGGATAGCAGATAGGAGAGACAGGAACATGACAAAGGAAGAGCTTGCATTAGAGGTAATTGACCGCCTGAAAAAAGAATATCCGGATGCGGGTTGTACGCTGGACTACAATCAGGCGTGGAAACTGCTGGTCAGTGTCCGTCTGGCGGCGCAGTGTACCGATGCGCGTGTCAATGTGGTAGTCAAGGGATTGTTTGAGAAATATCCAAATGTGGCGGCATTGGCGGATGCCCCGGTGGAAGACATCGAGGCGATTGTGAAGCCGTGCGGTCTGGGACACAGCAAGGCGCGGGACATCAGCGCCTGTATGAAGATGCTGCGCGACGAGTACGGGGGGCATGTGCCGGATGATTTTAACGCTCTGTTAAAGCTTCCGGGAGTCGGCAGAAAGAGCGCCAACCTCATTATGGGGGATGTGTTTGGAAAACCGGCGATCGTCACGGATACGCACTGCATCCGCCTGGTAAACCGGATAGGGCTGGTGGAAGGAATCAAGGACCCGAAGCGCGTGGAAATGGCACTCTGGAAGCTGATTCCACCGGAGGAAGGCAGCGATTTCTGCCACCGCCTGGTGTATCACGGGCGTGAAGTCTGTACGGCGCGGACGAAGCCGTACTGTGACAAGTGCTGTCTGCAGGATATCTGCGCGAAGGCAGACGTGGAGTAGAAAGTCTGAAAAAGTCATGGAAACAGATGCAGATAGGAAAAGGATGACAGGAGGTAGAAAAATGGACGAAGAACGGCAGGAGACAGCGGATTGGCGCATCGTCTGGCAGATGTTTTTTCCGTGCGTCATCAGCGATTTAATTGGCGGATGTGTGGATGTGCTGGGACATCTGGAGGGAAATGCGGGAAGAATTGTGTCGTCGTTTCTTACATTTGCCGTGCTTTATCCATTTTACTGGCGGAGGATGCAAAAAAAGAAAGAAAACAGGCGCATAGCAGAGGCAGACGGGATGAAAGCGCAGGTCTCTCCACAGATAGAGGCGACAAAGGAAGAGAAAAGTGGATATTTCTGGGAAAAAGTGCCGGATGTGTGGAAAATCCTGTTGGGGGCAGCTGCGTTTAGCGCTGTGTTTAACATGATTTTCTGGGCATTAGAAAAAAAGGAGATTTTTCTGGGAGTGCTGCATATTGCAGTGCAAAAGGTTCGGATGACTGGGCAGGCAGCTGAAACGGTGTCTCTGTGTTTGAAAATGCCTCAGGGGGATATGCTTGCGGCAGCTCTGGGAAAAGGTGCGTCGGAGGGCGCCGTCGCTTTATTTTCCGGGGACCTGTGGCAGCAGTTCTTTCTCATGGGCATTGCCGCCCCGCTTTCCGAAGAACTGCTGTTTCGCGGCATTTTATTTGAGCGCCTGCGTATGGCGCTCCCATTTTTCTGGGCGGCACTTGGATCGGCGGCATTTTTCGGGTTGGTGCATGGAAACTGGGCGCAGGGGATTTATGCGGCGCTCATGGGACTTATACTGGCGTGGCTGTATGAAAAAAAGAACCGTCTGTGGGAACCTGTGTTATTTCACAGTGCAGCAAATTTGACGGCGCTGCTGATGCGGGTGCTTCTCTGGCACTGGTGAGGACATAAAAATACAAACAATTTCGAGAACGCAGGATTGTGTTTGCTCGAAGAAAGAACAGGAGGAGATACTACGATGCTTTCATTTGCAAGCGATTATACAGAGGGCGCCTGCGAGGAGATACTTCAGAAGCTGGCGGAGACGAACCGGGAGAGTCTGCCGGGATATGGCATGGACCGGTACTGCCAGAGTGCCGCCAGAAAAATACAGGAGGCGACCGGATGCCCGGAGGCGGAGGTTTATTTTCTGGTGGGCGGTACCCAGACGAATGCGGTCGTGATCAGCAGCATGCTTGCACCGTATGAGGGCGTAGTGGCAGCGCAGACAGGGCACGTGAGTATTCATGAAGCCGGGGCGATCGAGTACACCGGGCATAAGGTGCTGCAGCTTCCGGAAAAGGATGGGAAGATTGATCCGGCGGATCTGCAGGAATATCTGCAAAATTTCGAGGCGGATGGAAACCACGATCACATGGTGTTTCCGGGAATGGTGTATCTTTCCCAGCCGACGGAATACGGAACCTTATACAGCCGGAAGGAGCTGCAGGCGCTCTCGGAGATCTGCCGTTCGTATGAAATCCCGCTCTATCTGGACGGGGCGCGTCTTGGATATGGTCTGGCGGGAGAAGGAAATGACCTGAGTCTTTCGGAGATCGCGCATCTGTGTGATGTATTTTATATCGGCGGCACGAAGGTGGGCGCATTCTGCGGAGAGGCAGTTGTATTTGGTGAGAAGAAGAATGTCCCGGCGCATTTTATTACCCGGATCAAGCAGCAGGGCGCGCTGCTGGCAAAGGGACGCCTGCTGGGAATTCAGTTTGATGTGCTGTTTACGGACGGGCTGTACGAGCGTCTGGGATGCCATGCGGTAGAGATGGCGGTGGCTTTAAAGAAGGGATTAAAACAGCGTGGTTATACGTTTTTCCGTGAGTCTCCGACCAACCAGCAGTTTGTGATTCTGGAAAATGACCGGATGGAGCAGATTGAAAAAGAGGTTTCCGTGAGCTTCTGGGAGCGGTATGACGAGGATCACACCGTTGTCCGCTTTGCGACGAGCTGGGCGACCAGAGAGGCGGATCTGGAACATTTGTGGGAGATTTTGGATCGGATTGAGGCAGAAAGAGAGAAGTAGAGATGGAACGTAATGTAACGATGGCGGAGATTTCAGATGGAAAGCTGTACAGCCGGGACGATATGGTAAAAGCCGGATGCGATGATTGCCGGGGCTGTTCGGCGTGCTGCCGCGGAATGGGTAATTCGATCGTGCTGGATCCATATGATGTGTACCGTCTGACCGCTCTGCGCGGGGACACGCTGGAACATCTGCTGGAGGAGAAAAAGGTGGAGTGGAACGTCGTGGACGGACAGATTCTGCCGAATCTGGCGCTCCGGAGCGGGGCGGATGAAGCCTGTGGGTTTCTTGATGAAGCAGGGCGCTGCCGGATCCATGCATACCGGCCGGGCATCTGCCGCCTGTTTCCACTGGGGCGCTTTTATGAAAATGGAAGTTTCCAGTATTTTCTCCAGGTTCATGAGTGCAAAAAGGAAAATAGAAGTAAGGTAAAAGTGAAAAAATGGATTGATACGCCAGATTTAAAGCAGTACGAGGCATACATCAGCCGGTGGCATTATTTCTTAAAAGATATAAGAATGGCGGAAACGGAGGCGGCGCAGAACCTTTTGGCAGAATCATGCATTGGAACGCCGGAGGAACAGGAGATACAGAAGAAAAACCGTGCCGCTGCGGCAGCTGAGCGCGAAAAACGGCGCAATCTGCTGATTATGAAGCTGTTTTATCTGCTCCCGTATGACGGAAAAAAAGATTTTTATGAGCAGTTTGAAAAACGGATGCAGATGGCGGAGAGAAGTCTCAGATAAGAGAATGGAAAATACGCCGGAAAAATCCTCTGCCGGAGACGAATCAGCAAGGATATTTGCCTGCAACTGTGAAGAGGCGGAACCGTTTTGACTGAGTGAAATAAGAAAGGAGATTGCCGATGCTTTACGCGGATTTTCACACCCACACCACATTCTGCGACGGAAAGAGTACGCCGCGGGAGATGGTGGAGGCAGCGTATCAGATGGGAATGACCGATTTTGGTGTTTCAGGACACGCTGATTTTTCGGTGTTTGAGCCGGGATTCGGGATGGACGATGAGAAACTTCGCCAATATACTGAAGAACTTCAAGAACTCCGGGAGGAATACCGGGGAAAGATGAATCTCTATATCGGGATCGAGCTGGATGGACTGGGACCGGTGCAGAAAGCGGAGTACGCGATCGGCTCGACCCATGCGCTCATCAAGGACGGCGAGTATGTTTGCGTGGATAATATGGAAGAGAAACTGGTAAAAGCAGTCGAGACGCTGTGGCATGGCGACTGGTACGCGTTTGCACGGGAGTATTTCGAGACAGAGGCGCAGATTTATGACCGGACAAAATGCGATTTCATCGGACATTTTGACTTGTTGACAAAATTTAACGAGGGATATAAACATTTCGACGAGACGAAAGATGCCTATCTGGAACCGGCGATCACGGCGATGCGCAAACTGGTGGCTCTGGGGCTTCCGTTTGAGATAAACACAGGTGCCATGTCCCGCGGCTATCGGAGTGCGCCGTACCCGTCCGCAACTCTGTTAAAAGAGCTGTGTGCCTGCGGCGGACGCATCCTCATCAACTCCGACAGCCATAGTGCTGACACGATCGGATATGGGTTTAAAAAGGCGCAGGAGCTGGCAGTGGCGTGTGGATTTAAAAGTGTGTGTGCTCTGAAACCGGGTGGCGGATTTAGGGAGATACTTCTTGTATAAAAAAGACAGAAAGAAAAATATACAAATTCTAAATTTCAAGCTAAAAAATGCTGAAAATAAAGCCGAAATGATTTTATTTTTGGTGAATCGTTTTCAGAGAACCCTGCTATAATATGAGCCGTAACAAGGAGATAGATACTTAACAAAACCCCATGGCTGAGGGCTGCTAAGCACAATGTGTTTTCCACACAGGGTGTGCGGAAGGCGCAGATCAGATTTTTGGAGGAAAAGACAAATGACTACTTTAAAAGCTGAAAAAAGAAGCATGGATGTTAAGGCAAAGAGACTCAGAAGAGAAGGCTATGTAACAGGCAACGTATTTGGCAAGAAGATTCAGGGCTCCATTCCTGTTAAGATGGAAAAGAAAGACGTGGATCGTCTGCTGAAGACCGAGACCAAGGGCGGACAGATTATGCTGGATGTAGAAGGTGAAGTTTACGATGTCCTGATCAAGGAAGTTGACTATGATGCAATGGCAAATCAGGTTGTAGAGATAGATTTCCAGGCGCTGGTAAGCAATGAGAAGGTTCATTCCGTTGCTGAGATTATCTTCGAGAACCACGACAAGGTAGAAACTGGCGTTCTGCAGGAGGTACTGAAAGAAGTATCGTACCGCGCATTACCGGCTGCACTGGTTGAGAAAGTCAAAGTTGATGTTGGTGAGATGGAGATTGGTGATACGATTCGTGTCAAAGACCTTTCGATCGCAAAAGATAAAGACGTTGATATTCTGACCGATCTGGAGGCAGTAGTTGCTACCGTCACAGCGGTTCACAACAATGTACCGGAGACTGATGAAGAGGCTGACGCAGAAGAAGCTAAATAATTGAAGCACAGTGCCAGGATGAAGTGAAACGGGATGCTGTCCGCAAGGCAGATAAAAAGTTTCGCGGAATGATTGAAACATGAGAAAAGGCGGATGTACTGACCAGATGGTCGGTATATCCGCTTTTGAATTTTGTATGAACTTTTTTTGTAGACGGTAAAAGAAGATGAGGTTATGGCTCCATATATGCGTCATAAATTTCCGGATCAATATTCTCGCGGATATTCTCATATACGCTTCCAGCCGCCTCCCGGATGGCATCGCGCGTTTCATCCGAGAGAGTTAAAATCGCGGTGCCGCTCGCTTCGATCGTAGCGATACGGTTGGAGATGCGCGCGTCGGACTGTTCTCTGGCATACTCGGTCGCGGTTTTGGCTGCCTGCGTCATGATTTCCTGTTCTTCTGGAGTCAGGTTCTGGAAGAAATCGTCATTGACAATCAAGGAGATCAGATGCGGCAGGTGGTTCGTCTCGACCACATAATCCTGCTGTTCGTAGAGACGGTTGGAGACGATGACCTCATACGGGTTCTCCTGCGCGTCGATCGTGTGCTGCTGGAGACCGATATACACCTCGCTGAAGGTCATTGGCGTCGGATTGGCGCCGATTGCTTTCCAGAATGCGAGATGATAGCTGTTTTCCATGGTACGGATTTTCTGCCCTTTGAAATCCGCCAGGGAGTAAACTGGTTTATTTGTGCTCATGATGCGGAATCCTTGATCTGCCATGCCGAGCAGGTGGTAACCGCCGTCGGTGTACACCTGGCTGATGAGATTGTAAAAATCCGGATCATCCAGCTTTTTGCGGCAGTCATCCAGCGAATCAAAGACGCATGGAAGGTCAAAAACGGCGAGATCCTTCATGAAAGAAACCTGCGGGGCGGTGTTCTGCACGACAAATGGGATATCGCCGTCCGCGCACGTTTCGAGCAGGTCGCGGTCACCGCCGAGTGTGGAGTTGGCGTAAACCTGAATCCGCATTGCGCCGTTGCTTAAGTCATGTACTTCCTCCGCAAATTTTTCGGCAAACAGCTGCGTTACCGTGTCCTCCGGGCTGGCGGTCGCCAGTGGCCAGGAATAGCGCTGTTCTTCCTTGCTGGAGGCGCAGCCGCTCAGCGCGAGCGAGGCACCGAATAAAAGAACCGAGGAAGAAATGAGCGCCGCAGCGAATCGGGAAGAAGTCCGGCATCGGCGGGACACTAGGTTTGAAATATAAATCATAATGGGAGATCCTTTCAAATTTAAAAACATCCATTTCATATGTGAAATATTCCATTCACAGCCTGAAAGCGTGAAGCAGGTCGTTATATGAAATCTTTCAGAACTTCAACATTTCCAAGCGTCCATTCAGCATTATAACAATCCCAGCGACAAAGCCGGTATAAACGTAATCAGCAGCAGCGCCACCAGGAACAATCCAATCATCGGCATCGCTTTTTTGGCGATCGCCATGATCGGGACGTCGGTCAGGGAGCTGGCGACAAAGAGGTTGACGCCGATCGGCGGGGTTACGAAGCCGATTGCCAGATTGACAACCATGATCACACCGAACTGGACCGGATCCATGTTGATCGCTGTCACGATCGGGAGCAGGATCGGGGTCAGAATCAGGATCGCCGGGGTTGTATCCATGACCATTCCCACGATAAGCAGGAACAGGTTGATGACAAGCAGGATCATGACCGGGCTGTTGAAATGTTCCAGGATAAAGCTGCTGACCGCCTGCGGCACCTGCATCAGGGTCAGAACTCTGGAAAATGCCGTGGAAGCTGCCAGAATAAAGAGGATCGGTGTGAATGTGCGGATCGCTTCCACAAAAATCGGCGGGATATCCCGGAATTTCATGGTCCGGTAGAGGAACAGGCTGACAAACAGGGCATAGAAAACGGAGATAACTGCTGCTTCCGTGGGGGAGGCGATGCCGCTGTAGATACAGCCAAGGATGATGACCGGGCTTAAGAGAGCGAAAAAGCTTTCGCGCAGCACCCGGAACAGCCCTTTTTCGTGCAGCAGATGGATTTCAGCGTGTATTTTTTTTCTATCTTCGCCGTAACGCCGGCAGTGATAGATGGCATACAGCATCAGGAGCAGACCAATCATCAGACCCGGAATGACGCCGGCTAAGAACAGGCTGCTGACAGAGGCACCGGACGCCATGCCGTACATGATAAACGGGATACTCGGCGGAATGATAACGCCCAGACCGCCTGCGACTGCCACGATCGCGGTAGAGAAAGTCCGGTCATAGCCGAGGGCGCTTAAAATCGGGATCGTCATGCTTCCGACGGCTGCGACGGTTGCCGGGGCAGAGCCGGAGATAGCGCCGTAGAAGAGGCAGGTCACGATGACCGCGCATGGCATACCGGCGGTAAAATTGCCAAGAAAGAAGGAGAATACGTCAAACAGTTTCTTGGAAATACCGCCCTTTGCCATGATGATGCCGGATAAGACGAACATCGGCACGGCGAGCAGGGGAAAAGAATCCAGTCCGCCGAACATGGCGCGGATCAGATACTTAGCGCCGACCGTGAAGGACGGGTCAAAAACGGAAGGGAGAACCGAGGCGATACCGAGGGTGATCGATACCGGGATCGCGATGACAAGCAGCACGACAAAGATAACAAATAAGAGAGCAGCAGGCATCAGTGTTCCTCCTTTCCAGATGGTGTATTTGCCTCGATGAGAGATTCGATTTCATTGGATTCCTTTTCCGGCATATCTGCATTTGCATGGATAAAGGATTCCGGTGTATTGCGCTCCGGGTGGGCCGGATCGTAGACATCTTCGCCGCGGGCAACCTTAAATTCGATGATCCAGCGCTGCAGAATGCGGAATGTTACCAGAAGAAAGGAAACAAACGGCGCTGCCTGAATATAGTACATCGGAATCCCGCAGGCGGGGGATAACTGTCCGCTGTGAATGGCGGACATCATGTAAGAGTATGCAAATGGGATCATATAGAGGAAAAAAATCAGCTCAAAGGTGTGGTTGACAACCTTAAAAAGAGCTTTACCTCTGCGTGGAAAGGCAGCGACGAACTGTTCGATCTTGATAGACAGGCACTTTTTGCTGCAATAGCTGACGCTTAAAAAACCGCTCCAGATAAAGAGAAAACGGGTAACCTCCTCGGACCAGGACAGCGACTGCCCAAGCGCGTAGCGGGAAAATATCTGGATTCCCATAATGAGTGTCATCGCAGCCAGCATGACAACCAGCAGAAATTCTTCCAGGTTTTCATCCAGCCAGTGAAGTGTTTTTTTCATGAATAATCCCCTTGTAAATACGGATAATAGGTTGCTGTTTATGCAGGCACGTTTGAAAACGGATGTGCCGCTTGATAACAATAATAGACCTGCGATGGAGGTAGCAGGTCTTGAGTGTCTCGCGGAGAATCCCTCCGTACCCGCAGGTACAGGGATTTCCGGGAGTAAAAAAATAGGTGGCTAAAAGTATAATATAGGCACTTTTGGAACCGAAAGTGCCGTAAGATAGCGTGGTGGCAGCTGGAATTTGCCGTATTTAAATGCGAAGCCACGGCAAATTCAGTTACTGGGCACGTTAGCGTGAACAGTAACCGAATAACTGGATAAGCCAGATATTACATCGCACTGTGAAGCAGTCCCAGTACAGTCTCCAGATCCTTTACGCCCATCTGACCCGGTGCGGATGCTTTCTTGGCAGCGCCGAAGGTCATGGAAGAACCGAACACCTCGCCGCAGAGACGGCTGATAACGCCGGTGCCAGCCATCGACATGGTAATGATTGGACGGTCCGCATAGAGGGAAGTCATTTCCTCAGTGGCAGAGAGAAGTGTTAAAACATCTTTCTTGTTCTGCGGCATAACTGCGATCTTCGGGATATCTGCATTCATATCCTGCATCTTACGCAGGCGGTAGATGATGTCGGATTTCTCCGGCGTCTTGTGGAAGTCATGGTTGGAAGCGATGACTTTCACGCCAGCAGCATGTGCACCGTCTATGATCTTGGTTACAATCGCGTCGCCGGTAAAGATCTCTACGTCAATGAAATCGACATAGCCGGTCTGAGCTGCCTTGATGTTCAGCTTTGCGTAATCTTCCGGCTCGATGGATTTCTCGCCGCCTTCTTTGGAGGTACGGAAAGTCATCAGAATCGGAGTCTCGCCGAGAACGGCACGCAGTTCCTTTAAGACATCTTCTACCTTCTCAAAATCAAAGACACCCTCGAACCAGTCTGCACGCCATTCTACCACATCAACCGGAATAGAATCAAACGTTTTTGCCTCGTCGATGATTTCCTGTTTGGTAACGCCTACGATCGGAACGATGATCTTCGGTGTGCCGGAGCCGATTTCGATATTTCTAACTTTGATAGTATTCATAATCAGAGAATCCTTTCATTTTATCAATAAATATTTATTCGTCGCTTTCTGCCAGAGACACCATTTTCGCGTAGCGGGCATTGACAAAGAGTCCTAAGAGAACGCCGATGGCAGTCAGTACGATATTCATTATCATAACATGGGATGGTGCCATTTTGGAAGCGGCAGTCAAAATGGTGTAATTACATAAGGAAGAAGCAATCATAACCAGTGCGGTTACGGTTCCCTTGATCTTCGGGAACAGCATGTTGCAGACGGAGGTTACAATCTGTAACAGACCGCCGGCGCCTGCCCAGCCGATGATGAAAGCGCCTGCAATCATAAGGGGCTGGCTGTGACCGATGAGTACGGCAACCAAAGTAACGAGGCAGATAACCGGGTAAACGAGGATGAAACGTACATCCTTGATTTTACGGGTCAGCAGGGAGGTAACAACGAGCGCCATCAGGGTACCTGCGGAATAGTAGGTCTGCATGATGGACGGGTTCGCCCAGCCTGCATTTTCTTTTGCGAAGTTCTGCGCGCAGTTTAACCATAACTGGAAGGTACCGGTGCAGGTGAAACCAATCACGATCATGGCGATGGACTCAAACGAAAAATTTGTGTGTTTTAAGCTGGCGATGAGTCCCTCGGATTTGCCCTCTGCCTTCTGCTCAGAATCTGGCAGCGGGAACAGGAAAATAAGTACAAATAAAACAGCGTAAATAATACCGCATCCGATAAATAACGGATTGTAAGATACCATGCCGGTGGCGGTGGTTGTCATAGCAACACCGAGTACGAACGGCAGAAGCATCTGCGCGATCGCAATGAAAAATTTGATTCCCATGGTAGCGACACCCGGAGCGCTGCTGATAATCTCGGCAACCGCCGGATAGATACCGGTATCAAGGAACGAATTGGAGATACCTCCGATGATTGCACATACATAAGCGATTTGATAGCCGCCGTTTTGTCCGGCGCTGAATGCGAAAGCAAGTCCAATCAGGTAAACTGCGTAGGAGGCGCTGCCGATCGCGGTTGAGATGCGGCGTCCCAGTTTGTCGGAAAGTGGTCCGGCAAATGGAAGTGCAATCAGACGCCCGAGTCCTAAAGCAGCGGAAATCGCGGTGATCGCCATTGCCTCAACGCCCCAGGCTGCGGCAAGCGCTTCCTTGATGACTGCCTGTCCGAGAATCGAACAGCCGACGCCATGGATAAAGTAGTTTAAGTACATGATAAGTGCACTTGGCAGATATTTCTTGTTCATGATTTTCTCCTTAATTCAAGATCCGCCTGTCGTGCTGCCGTTTCGGAAACCGGGCGGATGATGGCTGATGTTCTGTCACAAACACAAAGGAGATGCCGATATAAAAAGTTCTGTTTTAGTGTTAGAAAAATAACACGTTTGATGCCTTTATTCTAATAATTATTATAGCCGAAGTCTAATACTTTTATAGCAAAAAAACAATGCATTTTAAGCATTAATGTGTTATAAATATGATTATGGGTTACTGTTCACGGGTAGGCACTTTTGGAACCGAAAGTGCCGTAAGAAAACGTGGTGGCAGCAGGAATTTGCCGTATTTAAATGCGAAGCCACGGCAAATTCCGTTACTGGGCACGTATGCGTGAACAGTAACGATTATGGAAGTTTGGTGTGATGCATTTACGGCTGATATTGCGAAGAGTTAATACGAAGATACATAAAGACGGGGGACGTTAGGAATGACATTGAATCAGATTTTATATTTTCAGAAGATAGCGAATCTGGAAAATTATCATCAGGCGGCGGAAGAATTATATATATCACAGCCATCCCTGAGCCGGTCGATGGCATCACTGGAAAATGAGCTGGGCGTGACGCTCTTTGAAAAAGAAGGACGCGGGGTGACTTTGACGAAGGCGGGGAAGATGTTTTTGGAGTACGCGGACCGGATTCTCACAGACTGCCACATCGCGGTCGGGAAAATGCGGGAGATTTCGATGGATGGGGGAAAGATCGACATCGGTTACGTGTTTCCGCTGGCCGGCCACTATATCCCGCACCGGGTCAAGCTCTTTTTAGAACAGCCGGAAAATCAAAAGGTTGTGTTTAATTTCTGGCAGAATCACACACCGGCGATTGCAAAAAAGGTAAAAACGGGTGAATTAGATGTAGGCTTTGGCGGCTGTCTGGAAAAGGATGACATGGAATTTTTCCCGGTGGCGAACCAGAAGCTTGTCATCATCACGCCGAAGGATCATCCGCTGGCAGAGCGGGAGAGTATTCCATTTGCGGAGCTGAACCGGTATCCGGTAATTGGATACGATAAGGACTCCTGGATGGGGACGCGCACCCGCGCGCTCTATGCGAAATACAACATCCAGCCGGACATCATTGTGGAGTGTCCGGACGAATATTCGATCGTCGCACTGGTGCGGGAGAGTTTTGGCATCGCACTGATGCCGCGCACGGACATTCTGGAGCTTTCTCCGGGAGTCTGCATTCACCCGATTGAAAATCTGGACATTTATCACCAGATTTTTATGTTCTGGATGAAAGAACGCTACCGGCTTCCGGCGGTGGAACGCTTTATTGAATATATGAAACAGCAGGCGCGTCAGGACGGTCTGCAGGCGGAACGGGAAACCGATAGCAAAAACGTATTGAAAATTTACTTGAAAGATATTGTTAATTTTTAAGCAAAACGGTTAAGATAAAAGTGTCACAAACACAGGGATGCCTCTCATGCAATGGAGAAGGAGAATTTCATCATGAAGAGCAAATACCCGAAAATTTTTGAACCGATTACCATTAAGCGCATGACGATCAAAAACCGTGTTGCCATGACGCCGATGGGTACTAACTATGGCGAGACGAGCGGTGAGATGAGCAACCGCCATATGAATTATTATTCCCTGCGTGCCAAGGGAGGAACTGGTCTGATTATTCTGGAGAATGCCAATATCGAATATCCGGTTGGTTCCAATGGCACAAGCCAGATCCGCATCGATCACGACAGCTTTATGCCGCGTTACTATCAGTTAGTCGAGAATCTTCACAAGAATGGCGCGATGGTAGCGATTCAGGTTAACCATGCGGGCGCTTCTGCATCCTCTGCCAGAACAGGTATGGAGACGGTGTCTTCCTCCAATATCCCGACCAAGGCAGGCGGCGAGATTCCGCGTCCGATGACAAGGGAAGAGATCCTGACGACCGTAAAAAAATACGGCGAGGCGGCGAAACGTGTACAGGCGATCGGATTTGATGCGATTGAGATCCACTGTGGTCATTCTTATCTGATGAGTCAGTTTATTTCCCCGTATTACAACAAAAGAACCGATGAATTCGGCGGCTCTGTCGAGAATCGTCTCCGTTTCCCGAAGATGGTTCTGGAAGAGGTGCGGAAAAATGTAGGTCCGTGGTTCCCGATCATCGTCCGTATCTCTGCGGAAGAGCGCGTGCCGGGCGGAAACACGCTGGAAGACACACTGGAATACCTCGAATATCTGGATGAGTACGTAGATATGTACGATGTATCCTGCGGTCTGAACCCGTCCTTACAGTATCAGATTGACTCGAACTTTCTGCCGGATGGCTGGCGTTCCTACATGGCAAGAGCCGTGAAGGATAAATTTGGTAAACCGGTTATCAATGCGGGCAACTACCGCGATCCGGAGGTCGTTGAGAAAGTATTGGAGAGCGGCAATGTCGATATTGTCGGCATGGGACGCGGACTCATTGCAGAGCCGAACTGGGTCAGCAAGGTGCAGAACGGCGAGGAGGAGATTCTCCGTAAATGTATCTCCTGTAACGTCGGCTGTGCGGGAAACCGAATCGGCGTCAACCGTCCGATCCGCTGTACCGTCAACCCGGCTGTTCCGGAGGGCGATATCTACAAGAAGCTGAAAGTCAATAAAAACTGCAACGTAGTTGTAGTCGGCGGCGGTACAGCCGGTCTGGAAGCAGCCTGCACGGCAGCCGAGGTTGGATGCAACGTATTCTTATTAGAAAAGAGTGGTAAATTAGGCGGACTTTCCACCTTCATTTCCGACCTGCCAAGCAAGAACCGTATGAAAGACTTCCCGAAATATCTGGAAGCACGTGCGAAGAGACTGAAAAATCTGTATGTATTTCTGAACTGCGAGGCAACCGTGGACAAGATCAAACAGTTCAAGCCGGATATCATTGTCAACGCAACCGGTTCCGTTCCAGTCGTTCCGCCGATCAAGGGACTCAAGGAAAACATCGCAGCCGGTCATGTCGATACCATTTTCGAGATGATTCAGAAAGTAAAAGCCGGAGAATACCCGGATGATTTCTGCAAGGGCAAAAAAGTGGTTGTAGTCGGCGGCGGCTCCGTTGGCCTGGATGTTGTGGAGTATTTCGCACCGCGCGGCGCGAAGTGTACCATCGTGGATATGCTCCCGCAGATTGGTATGCTGGCAGATCCGATCACAAAATGTTCCATGCGTGAGACACACGACAAATATGGTGTGAAAGAGTATGTGAATACTGCGCTGCAGGAAGTCAAAGAAAACGCATTTACCGTGAAGCTGCCGGATGGCACGATCGAGGATCTGAACTTTGACCTCGGTTTCAACTGTCTGGGAATGCGCGCCAACAATCCGATTCTGGCACAGCTTGAAGAGGCATTTGACAACACAGATACATTCATTTACCCGATCGGAGATTCCGTCCGCGCCCGCCGTATCATGGAGGGAACGATGGAAGGACGTGCGATTCTGAACGTGCTGGAAGCGAGAGGATTTTTAGAGCTGGCACCGTTGGAGTAAGAAATTGAATATTGCATTTGAAAGATTCTGACTGTTCGCTGAACGAATGATATCGTTTTATTTGATTATAAAAATAGAGAAGAAAAGAGGAAATTATCATGCCAAACATTACAGGACATACCGAATTAGTAGGATTAATGGCTTACCCGATCCGTCATACACAGTCTCCGACCACCCACAACCTTGCCTATGACAAGAATGGCGACGATGTTATCCAGCTTGCGTTCGAGGTAGACAACGATACCCTGGAAGCAGCGGTTGAAAGTATCCGTGCGCTGAAGATGCTGGGTTCCAACATCTCCATGCCGAACAAGACCGTCGTTCACAAATATCTGGATGAGGTAGACGAGGCTGCAAAGCTGTGCGGCGCGATCAACACTGTAGTCAACACCCGTGACAAAGACGGCAATGTAACCGGATACCTGAAGGGTTACAACACTGACGGTATGGGCTACTGGCAGGGAATCAAGGAAGAAGGCATTGATTTCAAGGGAATGAAGATGGTTCTCATCGGTACTGGCGGTGCAGCAACCGCTATCGCAGTACGCGGCGCACTGGACGGCATTGCAGAGCTGCATATCTTCAATATCAAAGATAAATTCTATGCACGCGGCGAGGAGATCGTTGATATCATCAACAAGAACTCTAACTGCAAGGCCGAGATGCATGACCTGGGTGATCTGGCACTCTTAAAAGAGAAAATGCACGAAGCAGACATTTTCTGTGATGCAACCGGCGTTGGTATGCACCCGCTGGAGGATCTGTCCAATATCCCGGATCCGTCCTATTTCCGCAAGGATCTGATCGTAACTGATACGGTATATGCACCGCGTGAGACCGTGATGATGAAGCAGGCCAAAGAAGCTGGCTGCACCCGCGTATACAACGGCATGAGCATGATGCTGTTCCAGGCGCTGATCGCGATTGAACTGTATACAGGAAAATCAACACCGGTGGATTACATGAAGGAGAAGCTGGGAATCTAATAAAAATATAGCTCGAACAGCAACACCTATCCCCCACAGTTATACCTGCTATTCCGCATTAGCACTTGCGTTCATATCCTGATTCGGGTATAATAATAAAACACACTTTCAATGTAAAGTGCAAAAGTGATCTGAATGAATACAAGTGGAGAAGGATGAGACAGATGGATGAATTAAAGAAGCTGCGAAATGATCTGGACATGTGCGACGAGATTCTGATCGACGCCCTGCGGATGCGCTGCCAGATTATCCAGGAGATTACAAATTATAAACAGAAAAACGGACTTCCGATTTACCAGGCAGAGGAAGAAGAGCGCAAGAAGAGCAAGATGCTTGCGAAGCTGGATGATTATGAATACAAAAAATCAATCATGGCAGTTTACGACAGCGTCCTCTACCGGAGCAAACGGATTCAGTCCCATGAGCTGTTTGGGTTCAATATTTTCCTGATCGGATTTATGGGAGTCGGAAAGAGCACCGTTTCGAATGCACTGCAGAATACCTTTGCGATGGATGTATTGGAAATGGATGAAATGATCGCGAAAAAGAACAACATGAGCATTTCCGAGATCTTCGATCTGCACGGCGAGGCATATTTCCGCAACGAGGAGACAAACCTGCTCAAGGAGGTAGGAAACGAGAAGAACAAGATTGTATCCTGCGGCGGCGGCGTAGCGATGCGCGAGATCAATGTACAGGAGATGCGAAAGAGCGGCAAGATTATACTTCTGACCGCGAAGCCGGAGACGATTCTGGAGCGTGTCAAAGAGAACCATGACCGTCCTCTTCTGGAAAATAATAAGACAGTGGAATATGTTTCCGAGCTGATGGAGAAGCGCAGACCGGCGTATGAAGCGGCAGCGGATATTGTGATCGCGACCGATGGAAAATCAGCGAATGAGATCTGCGAGGAGATCATTGCACAGGTGAAGAAGTTTAAATAATGTGACTGCTCAGAAAGTTCTGACAGAGAAAACGAAAGGGGAAAAAGATGTCGAATCATATCACAGGACACACAGGTTTACTTTGTTTACTGGGAAGCCCGGTCGCACACAGTGTTTCGCCGGAGATGCACAACGAGGCGTGCAGCCAGTTGGGTCTGGATTATACATATCTGGCGTTTGATGTGCCGGAAGAGAAGATGCCGCAGGCGGTTGAGGGACTGCGGACGATGGGCGCGCGCGGCTGGAATATCACGATGCCGGGCAAAAATATCATGTGCAAGCTGGCAGACAAGGTTTCACCGGCTTCCGAGATTTCCGGCGCCTGCAATACGGTTGTCAACGACGACGGTGTTCTGACTGCTTATACGACCGATGGCGTCGGATTTATGCGTGCAGTTGCAGAAAATGGTGTAGACATCATTGGCAAGAAAATGACGCTTTTAGGCGCTGGCGGCGCCGCAACCGCGATTCTTGTACAGGCAGCTTTAGACGGCGTGGCAGAAATTAACGTATTTAACGTCAAGGACGCGTTCTATCCGAGAGCCGAGGAGATTGTAAAGAAACTGAACGAGCGCACAGGATGCAAGGTAACCCTGCATGATTACTCCGATCCGGAGATCCTGCGCCAGTCCATCGCAGACAGCGCGATTCTGGTAAATGGTACTTCCGTCGGCATGGCTCCGAAGACGGACAATACGATCATTACTGATACAACGATGTTCCACAAAGACCTGTTCGTATTCGATGTCATCTACAATCCTCAGGAGACCCGTTTACTGCGCGAAGCAAGAGCGGCAGGCTGCAAGACCAGCAACGGTATGTACATGCTTCTCTATCAGGGAGCTGCATCCTTTGAACTCTGGACAGGACAGCAGATGCCGGTGGAGATCATTAAAGAGAAATATTTTACAAAATAGGATTTGAAAAGCGGCACACCGCATTCTCGCTACTTAGTGATGAGAATGCGGTGTGCCGTTTTTCAAAAAAATGTTTTCACAAATTATTCACAAAATTATTAGCACTCTACTCTTGACAGTGCTAACAACAAGTGTTATATTACTGCTAGAACAAAAGAAGACCAAAAGGTTTTCACAGATTGTTCGAAAGGAGGCAGGTTTATGAATATCAGTAAATTTACCCAGAAGTCTCTGGAAGCCGTTCAAAATACGGAAAAGCTGGCGTATGAATATGGAAACCAGCAGATTGATCAGGAACATTTGCTGTACAGTCTTTTGACTGTGGAAGACAGCTTGATTTTTAAATTAATAACAAAGATGGGAATCTCGGGCGACCAGTTCCGTGATGAGGTGCAGCAGGCGATTGGAAAGCTGCCGAAGGTATCCGGCGGTCAGGTGTATTTCTCCAACGATGCCAACAAGGTGCTGGTGAACGCGGAGGACGAAGCCAAGGCGATGGGGGACGAGTATGTTTCCGTCGAGCACTTATTTCTGGCGATGTTAAAACAGCCGAATAAGGCGGTCAAAGAACTGTTCCGTCTCTACGGCATTACGAAAGAGAGCTTTTTGCAGGCGCTTTCGACAGTGCGCGGCAACCAGCGTGTTGTCAGCGATAATCCGGAGGCAACGTATGACACTTTAAATAAATACGGTTACGATCTGGTGGAACGTGCGAGAGATCAGAAGCTCGATCCGGTCATCGGCCGTGACGGTGAGATCCGTAATGTGGTTATGATTCTCTCCAGAAAGACGAAAAACAACCCAGTTCTGATTGGTGAACCTGGCGTCGGTAAGACAGCCGTTGTCGAAGGACTGGCACAGCGTATCGTGCGCGGCGATGTCCCGGAGGGCTTGAAGGACAAGAAATTGTTTGCTCTGGATATGGGAGCTCTGATGGCGGGCGCGAAGTACCGCGGCGAGTTCGAAGAGAGACTGAAAGCGGTGCTTGACGAGGTCAAGAAGAGCGAGGGACAGATTATTCTGTTTATCGATGAGCTGCATACGATCGTCGGCGCGGGCAAATCCGAGGGCGCGATGGACGCCGGGAATATGCTGAAGCCTATGCTGGCGAGAGGTGAACTGCACTGTATCGGTGCGACGACCCTGGATGAGTACCGTAAATACATCGAAAAAGACGCAGCTCTGGAACGTCGTTTCCAGCCGGTTCACGTTGATGAGCCGACCGTGGAAGATACGATTTCCATTCTGCGTGGTCTGAAAGAGAGATATGAGGTTTACCACGGGGTCAAGATTACCGACTCTGCGCTTGTATCGGCGGCAATTCTCTCGGATCGTTATATCACGGATCGTTTCCTTCCGGATAAGGCGATCGATCTGGTTGATGAAGCGTGCGCGATGATCAAGACAGAGATGGATTCAATGCCGGCGGAGCTGGATGAACTGTCGAGACGTATCATGCAGCTGCAGATTGAAGAGGCTGCGCTTAAGAAAGAGACTGACCGCTTAAGTCAGGATCGCCTGGCAGAACTGCAGAAAGAACTGGCAGAGCTCAAGAGTAGCTTTTCGACCCAGAAAGCCCAGTGGGAGAATGAAAAATCTTCCGTTGATAAGCTGTCCAAACTGCGTGAAGAGATTGAGCATGTAAATGGCGAGATTCAGGCAGCGCAGCAGGCATATGACCTAAACAAAGCGGCTGAACTCCAGTACGGCAAGCTGCCGGAACTGCAGAAACAGTTGGCGGAAGAGGAAGAGAAAGTGAAAAATCAGGATCTCAGTCTGGTACATGAGAGTGTCACCGAGGATGAGATTGCCCGGATTATTTCGAAGTGGACCGGTATTCCGGTTGCCAAACTGACCGAGAGCGAGCGCAGCAAGACCCTGCATATGGACGAACTGCTGCATAAACGTGTCATCGGACAGGATGAGGGCGTTACCAAGGTAACGGAGGCGATTATCCGTTCCAAAGCGGGCATCAAGGATCCGACGAAACCAATCGGTTCGTTCCTGTTCCTAGGTCCGACCGGTGTCGGCAAGACAGAGCTTGCAAAAGCGCTGGCGGAGGCATTGTTTGATGATGAGAACAACATGGTTCGTATCGATATGAGTGAATACATGGAGAAACATTCCGTTTCCCGTCTGATCGGAGCGCCGCCAGGATATGTCGGATATGACGAGGGCGGTCAGCTGACCGAGGCAGTACGGCGCAAACCGTATTCTGTTGTCCTCTTCGATGAGGTTGAGAAAGCGCACCCGGATGTATTTAACGTCCTGCTGCAGGTTCTGGATGATGGACGTATCACGGATTCGACCGGCAAAACTGTCGATTTCAAGAATACGATCCTGATTATGACCTCCAACATCGGTTCCCAGTATCTGCTGGACGGCATCGATGAAAAGGGACAGATCAAGCCGGAGGCGGAAAGCTCCGTTATGCATGACTTGAGAGCTCACTTCCGTCCGGAGTTTCTGAACCGTCTGGATGAGATTATTCTCTTTAAGCCGCTGACGAAAGGCAACATCGGAGGCATCATTGAGCTTCTGATTGCAGATGTCAACAAACGTCTGGCGGATAAGGAGTTAAAGATTGCCCTGACGGACGAGGCAAAGGATTTCATCATTGAAAATGGCTACGATCCGGTTTACGGTGCAAGACCGCTGAAACGGTACCTGCAGAAGAACGTTGAGACACTGGCAGCGAAGCTGATTCTGGCGGACGGCGTCCGTGCGGGCGATACGATAGAGATCGGGCTTTCGGATGGCAAGCTGACGGCTTCGGCTGTCCATAGCGCGTAAGCGGAAAACGTCTTACGGCGGATTTATAACTATTATATAGAAGAAACAATAGGGCGCGGAGAAGTGCGAAAGAGCTTCCTCTGCGCTCTTTTTATGTATTTCTGAGATTTTCACAGTCTTGACATTGCCCGGCAACTTTACTAAAATGATTCCATAATGACCGGACTATATCATTTGTTCCGGAAGTCAGTCAGATGAGGAGAAGATGAGATGAAAATTGCGATTGGAAATGACCATTCGGCGGTAGAACTGAAGAACATTATTGTGGATTTCCTGAAAGAAAAAGGAATCGAAGTGTTAAATCTGGGTACAGACAGCAGCGAGAGCTGTGATTATCCAGTTTATGGAGAGAAGGTAGGTCGTGCAGTTGTTTCCGGCGAAGCCGATCTGGGTATCGCAATCTGTGGTACCGGTCTTGGTATTTCACTGGCAGCTAACAAGGTAAAAGGCGTGCGCGCCTGCGTATGCAGCGAGCCGTACACAGCGGTGATGTCCCGCCGCCACAACGATGCCAATGTACTCTGCTTCGGCGCCCGCGTGGTAGGAAGTGAGCTTGCGAAGATGATCGTTGACGAGTGGATCAACGCAGAATTTGAGGGCGGACGCCATCAGAGACGCGTGGATATGATTATGGCGATTGAGGAGAAAGACTGATTCAGAGTCAGTCAGAGGTAACGGATGAAATCATAAGGCAGGCTGACAGCAGGATGCGGGATGCCTGTGAGAACAAAAAGAGGCAGCTGTAAAGAGATGGAGCAGCTGCGAAAAGAACAGGAGGAAGCAGGAAATGATCACAGAAGATATTCGCTACATCGGTGTAAACGACCATGACATTGACTTGTTTGAGGGGCAGTATCAGGTGCCAAATGGTATTTCATATAACTCATACGTGATTATGGATGAAAAGATCGCGATCATGGATACGGTAGACAAGCGCAAACAGACGGAATTTCTGGGAAATCTGGAAACCGCACTGGCTGGAAGAACCCCGGATTATCTGGTAATCAGCCACATGGAGCCGGATCATGCATCAAGTATCCAGGCAGTCGTAGAACGGTACCCGGAAATCACACTGGTAGGCAATGCGAAGACATTTCCGATGCTGAAACTGTACTTTGATCTTGATACCAGCCGTGCGCTGACGGTCAAGGAGGGCGATACCCTGAAACTGGGGCGCCATGAGCTGACGTTCGTCATGGCACCGATGGTACACTGGCCGGAGGTTATGGTAAGCTATGATTCCTGCGACAAGGTGCTGTTCAGCGCCGACGGTTTCGGCAAGTTCGGTGCGCTTGATGTGGATGAGGACTGGGACTGCGAGGCGAGACGGTATTATTTCAATATTGTAGGAAAATATGGAATGCAGGTGCAGGCACTTCTTAAGAAAGAAGCCGGTCTTGAGATCCAGATCATCTGCCCGCTGCATGGACCGGTTCTGAAAGAGACGATCGGTCATGTGCTTGAAAAATACCAGATTTGGAGCAGCTACGGCGTCGAGTCTGAGGGCGTATTTATCGCATATGCGTCCCTGCATGGCAACACCGAGGATGCGGCGAAGAAATGCAAGGAAATTCTTGAGAAAAAAGAATGCCCGAAGGTGGCAATCGCGGATCTGGCGCGCGGTGATATGGCGGAGGCGCTGGAAGATGCATTCCGGTATGGAAAAATTGTATTGGCAGCACCGTCCTATGACGCGGGTGTGATGCCGGTTATGGCAGATTTCCTGCACCACTTACAGAGCAAGAATTACCAGAAACGCACCGTTGCCCTGATTGAAAACGGTTCCTGGGCGCCGAGTGCAGCGCGCACGATGAAGGGAATGCTGGATGCGATGAAGGAGATCACGGTGGTTGAACCGGTCGTTACGGTTCGCGGGGCGCTCAAGGAGAGCGATATTCCGTCGCTGGAGCAGATGGCGGAAGCGCTGCTGGCATAAGAAGCGTCTGGTGACAGTATTTAATGAGACCTGAAAAAGGCTTTTTTAAATAAAAAATCCGGAGAGACAAAAGTGTGGTTTTATATTTATATATGAAAAATCCACTTGATGATTTTGTATGGATGACAGAAAAGAATAGGAGAAACAGACATGGTAGATGAGGTAATGAAGTTCATTACAGAGGCAGACCCGGAAGTGGGAGAAGCCATTGAAGCAGAGGCAGCCCGTCAGAGAAGAAACCTGGAGCTGATCGCGTCGGAGAATATTGTATCGGAGCCGGTTATGATGGCGATGGGATCGGTATTAACCAACAAATATGCGGAGGGATATCCGGGAAAACGTTACTACGGCGGATGCCAGTGTGTCGATGTTGTAGAGTCCATCGCGATCGAGAGAGCGAAAAAACTGTTTGGCTGTGATTATGCAAACGTACAGCCGCATTCCGGCGCGCAGGCAAACATGGCGGTATTTATCGCAATGCTGAAACCGGGTGATACTGTTATGGGCATGAACCTGGATCACGGCGGACATCTGACACACGGAAGCCCTGTCAATTTCTCCGGTTTATATTTCAACATTGTGCCGTATGGTGTCGATGACAATGGCGTGATTGATTACGAAGAGGTAGAGCGCATTGCACTGGAAGCAAAACCGAAGCTGATCATTGCAGGTGCAAGTGCCTATGCAAGAGAGATTGATTTCAAACGTTTCCGTGAAATTGCAGACAAAGTAGGCGCATACCTGATGGTCGATATGGCTCATATCGCTGGTCTGGTAGCAGCCGGTCTTCACCAGAGCCCGATTCCGTATGCAGATGTTGTTACGACAACCACACATAAGACACTGCGCGGACCGAGAGGCGGTCTGATTCTGGCAAATAAGGAAGCAGCTGAGAAGTTCAACTTCAACAAGGCGATCTTCCCGGGAACCCAGGGCGGTCCGTTAGAGCACATCATCGCTGGCAAGGCAGTCTGCTTCGGCGAGGCGCTGAAGCCAGAATTTAAAGAGTATCAGCTTCAGGTAAAGAAGAATGCAGCAGCGCTGGCAGCCGCACTTCAGAAGCAGGGATTCAAGATTCTGACCGGCGGAACCGATAACCACCTGATGTTAGTTGATCTGCGCGGCATGGATATTTCCGGTAAAGAGCTGCAGAACCGCTGCGATGAAGTATACATTACCCTGAACAAAAATACCGTTCCAAACGACCCGAGAAGCCCGTTTGTTACTTCTGGCGTCCGCATCGGTACTCCGGCTGTTACCACCCGTGGACTTAAAGAAGAAGACATGGAAGTCATCGCAGAGTGCATCTGGCTGGCAGCTACCGACTTCGAGAACAAGGCAGATTACATTCGTGCGGAAGTGACGAAACTGTGTGAGAAGTATCCGTTATATAAATAAGTAGAGAAGAATATGGAGCGAAAAATTTGCCAGTCTATAGATTCAGAAAAATGCTGGAAAATTAATGCACATATAACAATAAGAAAAAGGCTGTATTGCCTGCCGCATGGAAGCGCGCGGTAGGTGATACAGCCTTTTCTATTCCAACCATTTTTCCTAGAAATTAAGTTTTTGTCCAATTCCTTTTTCCAATGCTTTTTCATAGATAAGCTGTGCCGTCCGCACATCAAAGAGTCCCATGCCGACTGATTTAAAGCAGCGGGTCTCGTTCTGCTCATGCGGATGTCCCTGCTTGGTATCTTCGATCAGATCCTCGATAAAGTGGACGCGCTTCTGTGTCAGAACGCCCTTTTCCAGCGGAATTTTCAGATCACCGCTCTCCTCGCAGGCATACGGAAGCTCGGTGTACGCGTTCTTGACGAGTTTCCACACCGCATCCGGCAGTTCGCGCCGTTCCGGACGCCAGGAGCCGATGGCAACAAAGCATTTGCCGCGAAGCAGTTCTTCATCATCCGGGTAGACCGGATCGACCGCCTGGGTGGCGGAGATCAGGACGCGGCTGTGCTCAGCCAGTTCACGGGTATCCGCGCAGGTATGAATCTGGATGTCGTTTTTTCCAAACGATGCCAGACGTGCCGATAAGCGCTCGATAAAGCCGGAAAGATCCTTAGCGTATGCGTCATACAGATAAATATCTGTGATCGGGCGCACCTCGCAGGCATAGAGAAGCTGGTGTAGTCCCTGAATACCGCAGCCAACCAGACCAACTGAGGCAGCATCCTCTGGAGCCAGATAGCGCAGTGCGACACCGCCGACCGCACCGGTCCGCATTGCGGTCAGGACACTTCCGTTCATAATCGCCTTCGGCAGACCGGTCTTTGCGTTATTTAAAATCATAAGTCCGTTCAGATACGGAATTCCCAGAGAGGGATTGTCCGGAAATTCGGATAACATCTTTGTACCGATGACGGAATCCAGAAAACACGGCATATAGAGCATCATATTTTTATCACGCTGTGCGATAAAACGATCCGGCATCTTATAATTGCCGCTTTTGTGAATCGCATACGCATCTTCGATCGCGTCCATGACATCCTCTAAGGTGACGGACTGCCACATTTCTTGTTCGCTGAGAAATAACATATCAAAACCTCCTGAATATTTATGATTGAAATAAAACATGTATACTAAAAATAGATTTATCACAAATCAAATGTGGTTTGTATAGCTGGATTGTAGCAGTTTCACGTTTCATTGTCAAGATGAAAACAGAATAAAAATCAAGTTGCACATTTGAAATGGGGCGTGTATAGTAAAGAAAATTGTAGCGGTTCAGTGGGTTTATGCATTTACTGAGCTACAGGAAATGGATAAAATTAGTAGAAGCGAGAAGGAAAGGGAAGAATACCTGGAAAGGAAGGGGTAATGGGAGAAGTAATTAAAGTGTTAGACTGGTTGTTAGAGAATTTGGTACAGATATGCACGGTCGTGCTAGAATTGTTTGGAATCATTGTGCTGGTTTCGACAGCGGTATCCTGCTTTGTTCAGTGGATACGAAACAAGCGTCAGCTGATCCGCCTGAATCTGGCACAGGGAATTGCGCTGGCGTTGGAATTTAAGATGGGCGGTGAGGTACTCAGGACGGTTGTGGTACGGGAATGGTCGGAACTTGGAATTTTGGGAGCCATCATTGTCCTTCGGGCAATGCTTACATTTTTGATCCATTGGGAGATCAAGAACGAAAAAAGAGAAACCCAGGAAGAGCAAGGAGGAAAGCCAGAGTAAAAAGGGGCACGAAAAAGGGAGTCTGCAGGATGAGCGGACTCCCTTTTTCGTGGTTAAACAAGATTAATGCGAAAATTATTTGTCGTAGAAATGAATGCGTTCCAGAATTTGCTTCTGGCTCTTGATTTCCATTTTGGAATAAATGGAAGCTAGATGCTTTTTGACAGTAGGGATGCTGACGAAGAGGGTGGAAGATATCTGATCGTTGGAATAGCCGCGCAGTAAAAGGCTTAAAACATTTACCTCTCGGTTCGTCAGGGAAAAATCCCGGCTGATCTGGGAAAGAGTACGATCCATCACATAGGATAAATCGAAGAACAGACATACAAAACAGTCGTTGTCTGGTCCCTCCTTGAGATGGGAGCGGCTTACCTCCAGAAACAATGGGCTGTTTTCCATCTTGTATTCGATATTTTGTCCGGTGATGCTTCCAGAACGGAGCAGCTGCCGGCAAAGAGAGCGAAAACAATTGGAAATGGGGTTGTTGGATAAATCTGCAAATCCATGATTCTCCATGTATGTACGGTAGGTGGTATTGCATCCGATAAAATTCAGTTTATCGTCAAAACAGCCGATTCCGATGCAGTTGTAATTTTCCAGTACATGAAATGCCCGTCCGATGTTGAGCTCCCGCCCGTAATTTTTAAATACGTTGCAGAAATGCGGCTGGAATAACCGGACAAGGCTTAATTCATCTGGCAGGAAATTTTTTTTATCGTTTGATCGGTGGATGGAAAACACACCCCGCAGATCCCGGTTCCGAATCGAAAAATTCGTTTCAATGGAATCATGCAGCCCCATGGGAAGTAGAAATTCCTGAAAATAAAGAGAATTTTTTCGAACCTCCTGATTGAACAGTTGGTTGGTCAGGAAAGTTACATTGCTGTCGGAGTCCAGAATCGACAGAACATCGTCCATATGGCAGTATTCTTCCTGATATCGCCGTTTCTGTTCATCATTCCAGTTGATGGTGTAGATGGAATGGGTTTTGTAATTCTGTCCCTGCTTTTGGTAAAACAAAAAATTTGCTTTTTCAAAGAAAACAATATTGTTCAGGTTCAGGAAAAAACTCTCCATCCGTTTTTCAAGAAGAATTGAATCGTCGTAAAGTTCAGCAATGATCTGATTGACGTTTTCAATTCGTGATGTTGTAAAAAGATTTTCAGCACTCATGAAGATGCCTCCTTTCCCGTGAGTATTCAATTAGTGAAAACAAAATGGAATCAATACTAGACTATAGTCCAACTATTGTTTTAAACCATTTTTAATAGACTGATAATATATAAAGCATAATAAAATGTTGTTATGATTATTGCAAGTGGAAAAACTTTGAAAATAGAAAAAGTATCCAAAAGTATACTATGATAGAACCGAAAGTACCTACCATTAACTGACGCTATGCATCATAATAACCAAAACACAAAAAATTTTGTATTAAAAATGATGTTTTTTGAAAGTTTTCATCATGATATGATTTTAACAACGAGATTTCAGAAAACTGAAAGAGAACGGACAAAATTTTTAATACGGAGGAGCCTATGGAAAAAAAGAATGAATTTTGTTTGCAGGAGATTAAGGGGAGAAAGGCAGTAACCTGTATCGAGACACATACAGAGGGAGAGCCAACCCGAACCATTTTATCGGGATTTCCGGAAATTCCGGGGAACACGATGGAAGAAAAGATGCTCTATATGATGCAGGAACAGGACTGGATAAGAAAAGCAATTTGTTTTGAACCGCGAGGAAATGACGTAATGTCCGGAACGATTGTTACCAAGCCGTGCAATCCGGAGGCAGATTTTGGGGTTTTATATTACGAGGTTGGAAACTGGATGCCGATGTGCGGACATGATACGATCGGAGTTTCAACGGCACTGATTGAAAGCGGACTCTTAAAAGCGGAGGAACCGTATACATATGCGACCTTAGATACACCATCTGGACTGGTAAAAGTGAAAATTGAGGTGAAAGATGGCAAGGCGGTGCGGGTATCCTTTAAAAATGCCCCGGCATTTGTGATGAATCGGGATGTAAAGGTACAGGTTCCTGGATATGGTGAGATTCCGTTAGACATCGCATACGGTGGAAATGTATTTGCGTTAGTACCGGCATCGGCAATGGGCTTAAAGCTGGATAAAGAAAATGCAAAAGAGATTGTCGAAAAAGGAAATTATCTTAAAAAGTTTATCAATGAGCAGGTAACAGTCAAGCATCCGTATCTGGAAATCATGAACCAGGTAACGCATGTGGAATTTTTCGAACCGGGTACAGAAGGGGTTTCGGATGTAAAAAATGCAGTTGTCATTCCCCCGGCAGCGATTGACCGAAGCCCTTGCGGAACCGGTACATCAGCGAAGATGGCACTTCTTCATGCGGAAGGAAAGCTGGCAGTCGGACAGTCGTTTGTGCATGAGAGCCTGATTGGAAGTTTATTCCACTGCCATATCGTTGAAGAGACAGAGGTGGCAGGAATTCCGGCAGTAGTACCGGAGATCAGCGGACGGGCGTTTGTGATGGGAGAGAGTACATGGTTATTCGATCCGGACGATCCATTCCCGGAAGGTTTCTTATTAGGCTAAATCGATAGAAATAAAATAAGAGTTTAAAGGTACAGGGAGGTACTTCTGAGGGAAAGAAGTACCTCGGGAGTTCACATAAAAACAGTATAAAGGAGGATACTTTATGAAAAAGAGATGGCTTTGCGGTACGATGGCATTGGTAATCGGAGCGATGGCAATGGCGGGGTGTTCAGGCGGAAATTCTTCTTCATCCGCATCTGCAGCCGGAACCGAAGCAGCAGATAGTGGTTCCAGCGTAGATACTTCCGGAGCGGAGATGACGATCCGTGTAGCACATGTATGTGGAACCGGTTCTCCGTATGATTACGGTGCGAATGCTTTTAAAAAGCTGGTCGAGGAGGGCAGCGACGGACGGATTAAAGTAGAGGTTTATGCAGGCGATATGACAACCGACGAGGTTGAGTGTGTTGAGATGGTTCAGAATAATAACCTGGAAATCGGCTGGGTAGGAACTGGTGCACTGGGCGGATTTGTACCAGATTTAGGCATTTTTGAGCTTCCATTCCTGTTTGAGGATGAGGATAATGTCAATAAAGCGCTGGAGGGAGAATTTGGCAATTCCCTTCTGGAGCAGTTAAGCGCGGTTGATGGAATTACAGGACTTGGTTTCCATGAGGATGGCTGGAGAAATATCCTGACTAAAGATAAGACAATTAATACCGTAGATGATATGAAGGGCGTTCGTATGAGAACCATGCAGAATGAAGTTTGCGTGGCAACCTACGAAGCACTTGGTGCTACACCGGTTGCATTGGCATCTGGCGAGCAGTTCACAGGACTTCAGAATGGCGTTGTAGATGGAACAGACAATAGTGCATTATATGCAGTAGCAGATGGTTATATTGAGGTTGTTAATAATATCTGCGATATTCATCATTACTATTCCAGCGGTATCATTGTTGCTTCTTCAAAATGGTATGAGGGTTTAAGCGAAGAAGACCAGAAACTCGTGAAAGAGTCAGCTATAAAAGCAGGCGAAGAGCAGAGAGCTTGGTTCCTGGAAAATGACGAGGCAAAGATTGCTGAGTATGAAGAAAAAGGTTATACCGTAACACGTCCGACTGATATTGATGCATGGAAAGAAAAAGTTGCTCCGGTATATGATAAAATGTACGCGGCACATCCGACCTGGGAAGGTCTGGTTGAGATGGTTCGCGCAGCGAAATAAAGTACAATAATTTTTGAACTATCATGTACTCCCGGAGCCTGTTTTCGGGAGTACATTTACAAAGAGGGGAGAAAAATGGCAGGATTGATTGAAAAACTTCACAAGATTGGCGACGTGATCAATACGGTTGCCAGAGTTGCATTAGGGGTTACGTCAATTGCTTTATGTATCGCGGTAATCGGCCAGTTTATTTTGCGATGGTTTGGAGCTACGATGCCATGGGCAACGGAGTTCTCCTGTTATATCTTCGTTTGGACCACGATGCTTGGCAGTGCCGTAGCAAGCCGTCATCTGCTTCATATCGGTGTTGACATGGTAATTAACTTGTGCCATGGAAAAACACGTCAGTTTATGCTGGTTCTGGCGGATGTGATTTTATTATTTGCACTTGTTTTGTTTACAATTTCAGGTTGGAACTATACAGTTGCACAGATTCCACATCTGGGAACGACGATCAAGGTTTCGCTGGCGCTCTTTTATGCAGCCCTTCCGGTCAGCGGTCTCATTATGATTTATTATACATTTGTGCAGCTTCTTGAAAATATATGTTACGGGGAAGCGAAAAAGATTCCTCTTCCGGGGGATGAAGAGTAGGAGGTCAATATGTTCAGCAGTATAATTTTATTTGGAAGCTTTTTCTTGTTTCTTGCATTAGGCGTTCCGATTGCTTTTGTATTGATCGTAGCGACGGTCTCCTATGCGCTTTTAAGTACCGGTGATGCCAACCTGGCGTTGGTTCCGCAGCGAATTATCTATGGTATTAATAGTTTTACCATGCTTTGTCTTCCATTCTTCGCTCTGGCAGGAAATATTATGAATCACGGCGGTATTACCATGCGTCTGGTTCGTTTCGCACAGGCATTCGTTGGACATATCAAGGGTGGTCTGGCGATGGTAGACATCCTGGTATGTATGATGTTTGGTACAGTTTCAGGCTCGGCGGTAGCTGGTACGGCGGCAGTTGGATGCCTGATGATTCCGGCAATGAAGGATGAAAAGTATGATCCGGCGTTTACAGCAGGTCTGACCGCGTGTGCATCCTGCTGCTGTCCGATTATCCCACCGAGTCTGGCATTCGTTATTTACGGTGCGGCAGCGAAGGTATCCGTTGGCGATATGTTTATCGCCGGAGTAGTACCGGGTATCCTGATGGGTATTATCATGATGCTGGTTGTTTATGTATTTGCAGTGAAACGTGATTTTTCAGCAGGTCCTAAGACAAGCTGGAAGGAAAAATGGGAAGCAACCAGACAGGCACTTCCATGTATCGGACTTCCGATCATCGTTGTTGGCGGTATCATGGGTGGTTTCTTTACTCCGACCGAGGCAGCGGCGGCAGCGGTTCTTTATTCCCTGATTTTGTCGGCATTTGTATACCGGACCGTTGGCTGGAAAGAGCTCTGGAAATCGATTATCGACAGCGCGATCGACAGTGGTACGGTTATGCTGATTGTCGGCGGCTGCTATCTGTTTGGATGGGTTATCTCCAATGAGAGATGGGCAGTTTCTGTAACGAATATGCTGGTTGGTCTTCATACTTCTTTAGCAGTGAAACTGTTACTGGTCAATCTGGTTCTTCTGGTTGTTGGTATGTTTATGGATAGTGCTCCGGCAATCATGCTGGTAGCGCCGATTCTGGCACCGGCGATGGCAAGCCTGGGCGTTGACCCGATTCAGACTGGTATGATTGTCTGCCTGAACCTGACCATCGGTCTGGCAACTCCGCCGGTAGGTGTCTGCTTATACACGGCAACCAATATTGCAAGATGTAAATTTGGAGATACGGTTCGAAATGCAATACCATTCCTGGTAGCGATGCTGGCAGCATTAGCGATTATTACGAATGTTCCGGTAGTATCCAGAATTCCATTTATTTTAATGGGACGATAGAAACGAGAGGGGACGTTGAAGTTGGACGTTCCCTTTTCCTTTACAAAAACACGAATCAAAAATGATGAATAAAAAACATGGAATGATTGATACAAAAAGGAGGACAAACCATGGAAAAACTACCCTGCAGTATCTTCAATGATGTACTCGGTCCGGTGATGCGCGGACCTTCCAGTTCCCATGTGGCGGGGGCGGCGCGGATCGCCTCCATGATCCGGCAATCTCTGGATGCACCGGTGAAAAAAGCGATTGTTGATTTTGATGTCAATGGTGCGCTGGCGGCATCGCACACGGGACACGGAACGGATATGGGATTTGCCAGCGGGCTTTTGAATATGGAGCTGGATGCGCCGGATGTCGCACAGTATGAGGCGATTGCGAAAGAACGGGGATTGGAGATCGAATACCGGATCCTTGATTATGGGGCAGAGCATCCGGGCAATTACCGGGCAGAGGTCTGGGACCAGAATGGAAATGTCGTGCATTGGGAGGCGATCGCAGTCGGCGGCGGTATGGTCGAGATGCAGAAATACGAGGAATTTTCGGTGCAGATAGCCGGAGATTTCTATGAGCTTCTGGTGATTGCGGATGTGGCACCGGGAATTGAGAAAAAAATAGAAGCACTTTTGCCGGATGCTGAATTTTTCCAGAGCGATCAGAAGAATGGTCAGATCTTATATAATTGGAAATTAGCTGTTCCGCTGACAAAAAATGTGATCCAAGCCGTCCGTGATGTGGCGGGTGTCAACCAGGCGTGCTATCTTGAACCGGTGCTTCCGACGCATTCCAGCAGAACCTGTCAGGTTCCATTTTCAACGGCAGCCGCCCTGGTTGATTATGCGAAAGAGCATCCAATGAAGTCCTGGGAGTATGCGCTGGAATATGAAGCTTGTCGGGGCGGTCAGTCGAGAGAAGCCGTATACCGTCAGATGAAACAGATCTTGTCGGTCATGGAACAGGCGGTTGAGACGGGATTAGCCGGGACGAAATATCAGGACCGTATTCTGGGCGAGCAGGTCAGCAAGGTGGCAGCAGCCGAACAGGCAGGACGCCTGATTCCGGATCCGATTGTCAATGAGATCATCCGCTGCATCACGGCGGTGATGGAAAGCAAGAGCTCCATGGGCGTGATCGTGGCGGCACCGACCTGTGGTTCCTGCGGATGCCTGCCGGGAACGGTCATCGGACTGGCGCGGGCGCTGTCGCTTCCGCGAGAGAAGGTAGTGCAGGGACTTCTGGTAGCCGGCCTGGTCGGTGTCTTTTTCGCAGAGGAAGCGACGTTCTCAGCGGAAGTAGCCGGATGCCAGGTAGAGTGCGGTGCCGGTTCCGGTATGGCAGCGGCGGCACTCACGGCGATGATGGGCGGAACTATCGAAAATTGTATGGATGCAGCGTCTGTAGGGCTTCAGAATATCACAGGGCTTGCCTGCGATCCGGTCGGAAACCGTGTTGAATGGCCATGTCTCGGCAAAAATATCATGGGAGGAAGCAATGCGCTCGCCAGCGCCAATATGATTCTGGCAGGCTACGACAAGGTGATCCCGCTGGATGAGACGATCGGCGCGATCTATGAGATCGGTCTGTCGCTGCCGCTGGAACTGCGTTGTACCTTTGGCGGTCTGGGTAAGACAAAGACTGCTCGGGAGATTCTGAAGCGGTCCGACGCGCATTTTCCGGGGGAAGAGGCGCGGTAGGTGTAATTCGAAACATCGTGAAAGGACAGTTACAGTTTGTGTAAGGTGCGTACTGTAAGGTGGCATATCTTTTTAAGATCTGAAATAAAAATTGATTAAATAACTCTATAGAGATATAATATTAATAAAAATATCTCTATAGAGTTATTTTCATTAAAACGAATCTATTTTTTATATACCCCATGTTTCTACTTGCTCCCATAATAGATAAGGAGGTTGCCTCAGAATGAGAAAAATTTTATATCACGGTTCCTTGGAAATTATTTCTACTCCTATGTATGGTCAGGGAAAGGTCTATAATGACTACGGACAGGGCTTTTATTGTACGGAGAGTCTGGAGCTGGCGAAGGAGTGGTCGTGCGCCGAGCGGGAGGACGGCTATGTGAATCAGTATGAAATGGATGAAACCGGTCTTTTGATTTTAAATTTGATGGAGAAGCACTACAGCGTTCTTCATTGGCTGGCGATTTTGATGAAATACCGGAAAATCCGCCTTTCTTCGGCAGTCATGAAACGGGGAAGAGAGTGGCTGCTGGAACATTTCCTCCCGGATGTGGACGGATATGATGTGGTGATTGGGTACCGGGCGGATGATTCGTATTTTTCATTTGCAAGGGCGTTTGTAAATAATGAAATATCGTTAGAGCAGCTTTCGTATGCGATGCGGCTGGGAAAATTGGGAGAGCAGTATGTATTAAAGAGTCAGAAGGCATTTCAGGCGATACACTTTCTTTCTTATGAAGGAGTAGATTCAGTGGAATATTATGTAAAACGAAGAGCCAGGGATGAGCAAGCTAGAAATGCATACCGGAAAAAGGTGGAAGAGGATGATATCGACGGTATTTATATGCGGGATTTGATTCGAGGGGAGGTGTCGGCTGAGGATGAGCGCTTATGGGATTGAATATCTGGATGATGCGATGAGAAATCTGGGGGAAATGACAGATTATGCGGTCAATGCCTGTGGGATGGATCTGGAAGATTTTTGGAAATTGTTTCTTACAACTGGGTATGCAGAAAAATTTGGGGAAGGTGTACCAAGAGTAGTGAGCGGCTTTTCTGGAACGGAGCTTGCGGAGGAAGTGCTTCGAAAAGCGGGAAAAAAGGACGAACTGCCGGAACCGCAGGTAGAATTTACCTGTTCCAGAGAGTATTGGAGTGGCTGGATACTGGCGTATTATCAGTGGTACAGTGAGAAGAAATTTAAGGAAATTGAAGCAGGGCTTCCGGTCCGGGAGGTTGTGGAAATGTATCCGGCACTTCATGAAGCTCCGGAGGATAAATTTGTTGAGGCGGCAGACAGAATCATTCGAAGAAAAGAGCAGGGAAAAAACGCGTTGCGGCGGATCCGGAAGATGGCGGGATATACCCAAAAGGATCTTTCAGAGCAATCGGGGGTTACGCTGCGGAGTATTCAGCAGTATGAACAGGGAAAAAAGAAGATTCAAAAAGCATCCGCAGAAACCGTGCGTGCGCTTGCACGGTCACTGGGATGCCAGATGGAAGATTTGCTGTAATTGCGAAGGGATTTGACAGTTTCAATTTGCTATAGCGCCGTCGCTTTCGGCAGACTAAAAATAAATTCCGTCCCCACGCCCTCGGTGCTGACAACGTCGATATTTTCCCCATGTGCCTGAATAATCTCTTTGACAATCGCAAGCCCCAGTCCGGTCCCCTTTTTATCTTTTCCGCGCGATAAGTCGGTCTTGTAGAAACGTTCAAAGATTTTCTTCTGGCTGTCCTTCGGGATGCCAATGCCGGTGTCTTTGACGGAAATGAATATTTTTTCATAGCGGATGGAGGTCTGGATGTAAATGATCGAATCCTCGTGGCTGAATTTGATCGCGTTGTCGATCAGGTTGTAGAGAACCTGCTGGATTTTTCCGAGATCGGCGTAGACCATCTGGATGCTATCCGCAAAGGTCAGGTCAAACGTGATGCCTTTTGCGCTGCACGTGCCCTCGAAGGTTGCGGCGGTATCCTTGATCGTCCGGTTGATATCGAAATTGGTTCGGGTTAAATAGCCCTTGCTGTCCAGAGAGTTGAGCGTCAGCATGCTCTGTGTCAGCTTGTTAAGGCGCTCGGTCTCGGAAATGACGATGTGCAGGTATTTGTGATAGAGTTCCTGCGGGATTGTGCCATCGAGAATTGCCTCGAGATAGCCTTTGATGGAGGTCAGAGGCGAGCGGAAATCGTGCGATACGTTCGCGATGAAATTGTGCTGGTACTGTTCCATTTCATTTAACTCGCTGGACATATAGTTTAATGTGCTGGCGAGATAGCCGATCTCGTCGTGGGTGGTAATCGGGATATTGTGTGCCAGGTTTCCGGCTGCATATTCATTGGCTGCGACCGTAATCTTTTTGAGTGGGAAATAGACCACTTTTGTAAAAACAAGAAGCACCACCAGGGATAGGAAGAACAGGATGATCGATGTTATGTAAATAATATTCAGAAATCCGTTCTGTTCCGCCTCAATGTTCTGGATTGGCATATGAATCACGATGTAGCCGTAGGTTTTCATATTGCCTGTGATCGGGGCGGAAACGGAGAGTACCTTGCTGTCAAACAGGTTGTAATACTGTCCGACGGAATAGAGCCGGTTGCCCTGTGCGGTCGGGTCGAAATCGTCGATTGCGATGCCGGTACGCCTGCCGCTGCTGTCCGCAACGATGGTGCCCTCATGGTTCAGGATCCAGATATCCGACTGCAGATAGGCGGAAACCGCCTCGATCTGCGGGTATGCCGAGTCGAGATTGATGGTTTTGCCCTCGTAGGCTTTGCTGCACCGGTCGGCAATCATTGTCGCCTCGTCATACAGGACCTCCGATTCGCGTTCCACCAGATGGTGGTAGGTCATCTCAGATGAGATGGTTGCGATCGTGATGAATCCAAGCAGACCGAAGATGAGATAGCCGATCAGCAGTTTATAATAAAGAGAATGTGTGTAGTGGTTTGATTTCATGGTAAACCTCCGGTTACCTCTTTACGTAACAGTTCAGTTCCTTTACTAACAGTTACCGTTTCACCTCAAATTTATATCCAATCCCCCAGACGGTCGTCAGCGCCCACTTGTCGTTGCCCTTGATTTTTTCACGAAGCCGCTTGATATGGACATCCACTGTCCGCGTGTCGCCGATGTATTCATATCCCCAGATATGGTCGAGAAGCTGCTCCCTTGTGAATACCTGGTTCGGTGAGGACGCGAGGAAATAGAGCAGTTCCAGCTCCTTCGGCGGCAGCTCGATCGAGTGTCCGTTGTAAATGACGGAGTAGTTCGTCAGGTTGACGATGAGATCCGGATATTCGACAAAATTGCCATGCTGTTCGGTCACGGACGATGCAGGCGTTTGCACCGGCAGCTGGTAGCGCCGCAGAACGGCTTTGACTCTGGCAACCAGCTCTTTCGAATCGAACGGTTTGATCATGTAGTCGTCGGCGCCCAGCTCCAGCCCCAGCACCTTATCAAAGATTTCGCCCTTGGCGGAGAGCATGATGATTGGCACCTGGGAGGTGCTTCGCAGTTCCCGGCAGACCTGATAGCCGTCGATGCCCGGAAGCATCAGATCAAGGAGAATCAGGTTGGGCTGAAATTCGGGAAATACCCGGAGAGCTTCTTCCCCGTCTCCGACAATTTTCGTTTCAAAACATTCTTTCGTCAGGTAAAGTGAGATTAGTTCAGCAATGTTGTAGTCGTCATCTACGATGAGAATGCGCTGCTTTTCAGCCATGTTGATTCCTCCTGTTTTTTTGGATATTTGTAACTGTTCAGTACCTTCACAGTCACGCGCAAAAATCCATTAAAAATTGCCTACGGCAATGGGATTTTTGCCTGCTGGCCCATGTTTTCGTACGGTCAGCGCAGTAAATGCGCAGGCCTACTGAACAGTTATGGATATTTCTTATTTAAATGTCACGATTGTAACGCCTGTATCGCCTTCGCCAAACTCGCCAAGCCGGTATTCCTTGACATAGCTTAATTTCTTCAAGTGGCGGTGTACGCCCGCTTTCAAAGCGCCGGTTCCCCGACCATGTACGACGCGGACCTGCGGAAGATGCGCCAGGTAGGCATCATCCAGATATTTATCGAGTACCGGGATCGCCTCATCGACGGTCATGCCAATCAGGTTGACCTCCGGTGATACGCTGAAGGACTTGGACATCTTGATCTTGCTGCTTCCGCTTCCGGATCCGCGGGAACCACCCGTATGCGTGCCGGAAAGTCCCGGTCCGGTGATGGATGCTTCCTCGACCATTTCCAGATCGCGGATATTGACGAGGGAGCGCAGAATTCCCATCTGTACATACAGATCGCCCTTGGCGTTCGGCAGGGAGCTGACGGTTCCCTTTAAATTCATCGAGAGAACGCGCACGGTATCGCCGAGACGCAGCTTTTTCGCGGAAACGGCTTTTTTCGGTGCGGCGGTTTTCTTAACTGCCAGTTTCTTGTCTACATCCTGGATCTTGCCGCGCAGCTTGGTCCGCTCGGCTTCCAGTTCTTTATTGACGCCGGAAGACTTGGCAAGCTTGTTGATGTTGCGGATCGTCTGATCGGCGGTGTCCTTTGCATCCTGAAGGATCTTCTGAGCTTCCTCGCGGGCTTTGGAAAGCATTTTTTCCTTCTGCTCGGAGAAACGTTCTTCCTTCTGCTGGAGGCGGTTCTTCAGCGTTTCAATCTCCTGTTTATAGGAGGCGATCTCTTCGCGCTCTTTTTCAATGGTCACGCGGCTGTTTTCCAGATTGGCAAGCAGATCCTCGAAGGATTCGTCCTTCTGCTCCATCTGGTTTTTCGCCTCGTCGATGATATAATCCGGCAGCCCCAGCTTGCGGGAAATGGCAAATGCATTACTTTTTCCTGGAATACCGATGAGCAGGCGGTAGGTCGGGCGGAGAGTCTCGACGTTGAACTCGCAGCAGGCATTTTCAACGCCTGGCGCGGTCAGCGCAAAGACTTTTAATTCGCTGTAATGCGTGGTTGCGATCGTCCGGCAGGTCATGTTGTGCAGGAAATTTAAAACCGCAATCGCCAGCGCCGCGCCCTCGGTCGGGTCGGTACCGGAACAGAGCTCATCGAAGAGACAGAGCGAATTGGCGTCCGCCTCATTTAAAATCGAAACGATATTCGTCATATGGGCGGAGAATGTACTCAGATTCTGCTCGATGCTCTGCTCATCGCCAATGTCGGCAAATACATTGTCAAAAACAGCCAGCTCGGATCCTTCAAATGCCGGGATATGGAGTCCTGACTGCCCCATCAGGGTAAAGAGTCCGACGGTTTTTAAAGAAACGGTTTTACCACCCGTGTTTGGACCCGTCACAATCAGAAGGTCAAACGAATCGCCAACCCAGATGTTGATCGGAACGACCTGTTTCGGATTTAAGAGCGGATGGCGTCCGTCCTTGATATTGATATACCGTTTGTTGTTAAATTTCGGTTCCACGCAGTTATAGTGGCGGGAAAGAGCTGCCTTTGCGAAAATGAAATCGAGCTCTGCCAGAATCGAAAGATCCGAGAGGATCGCGTCGGTGTAAGGCATAAGCTGGCTGGAAAGAGCTGCCAGAACGAACTCAATTTCCCGTTTTTCCTGGATTTCCAGCTCGCGCAGTTCGTTGTTCAGCTTGACGATCGCGAGCGGCTCGATAAATACAGTCGAACCGGTCGAGGACTGGTCGTGCACCATGCCTGGAACCTGGGATTTATACTCAGCCTTGACCGGCAGGCAATAGCGCCCGTCGCGCATTGTGATGACGGCATCCTGTAAATAGGTCCGGCTGGAATTTAAAATAGAATTTAACTGGGTATGGACGCGTCCGCCCACGATCTTCATGGAGCGGCGCACTTTGGCAAGTCCCGGACTTGCGTCATCGCTGACCTCATCCTCGGATGGCAGGCAGCGCTTGATCTCATTGTTGACCGGCGTCAGCGGATCCAGGGCGCGGAAGCGCTCATCAAGGGAATCATCTGGAAATTCTTCGGATTTCTCATGGCGTCCGTAGCTCTGCGCGCGGACAGCGACTGTCAGCAGGGAGCTGACAGCGAGAAGCTCCGGGATCCCCAGGGAACTTCCGATTTCCAGACGTTTCATGGAACCACGCACATCCTTCACGCCGCCGAAGGAGAGACTTCCCTTCATGCGGACGCGCGTCAGGGCATCGGTCGTCTCCGTCTGGCTCTGCCGGATCGTCCCCAGATCACAGGACGGCTGCAGTTCCCGGCACATCTGTTTTCCCATCTCCGTGGAGGCGTACTCCGTGAGCTGGTCGATGATCTTTGTATATTCGAGAGTTTTTAATGCTTTTTCATTCATGTTGTGGTAATCCTCTTAATTTAAATGGTGTTCACATGATACCGTGACCACTAAATTCGTGAAAGACCTCATTAAGTGATCAGGTATAAGTTCTCACTAGACTCGAAAAGACCTCGTCAAGTGTTCACATTATATCACATTCCCCGCCGTCTAGCCAAGCATTCGCACTTTTTTCTTGCATAACCTTAAGAAGGAAAGTATAATTAGGATATGTTATGCAAAGGGGAAAGTGAAATGCCGGATTCAGAAGAACTTGAAAAAAAGGAAAAACGGGAATTCATGAGAGAAACGATAGTGAAGCCGCCGCTGACCAGAAAACAGATTGCGAAGCGGGTGGCTCTCTTTGTATGCGCATCAGCCGCATTTGGAGGAGTCGCGGCGGTTTCGTTTGCGGCGGTAAAGCCGTTTGCGGATCGGTGTTTTCAGGAAAATGGGACGCAGGAGACATCCTCAGTCGAGTTTTCCAAGGACGATCCGGATTCTGTTTCGCCGTCGGACGGCGCGGATGCGGATATGACAGCGCAGCCGGAACAAATGGAGCAGGAGATTGATGAGGCGGTCAGCGAGGCGCTTTCCAGCTATCAGTTTTCCGTAGACAATTTCAATTCGATGATGTCGGTGCTGCGTGGAATCGGGGAACAGGGTGATAAGTCGATCGTGACGGTCAGCTCTGGCAAACAGGATACGGATATATTTGGAAACCCGGTGGAAAATACGGGTGATTATGCAGGTGCAGTCATCGCGGAGAGTGATGGAGAATTTCTGATCTTTACTTACGCCGATGCGGTGCGGGCGGCAGATTCGATCAATGTGAGATTTTCGGATGGAACGAAGATTGCTGGTACAGTGCGCCAGATTGACGAAGTGCTCGGAATGGCAGTTGTGGCGGTGCCGTCCGGCAATCTGCCGGAAGAAGTGCGGAAAGAGGTGCAGGTGCTTTCACTTGCCAATTCATATACGGTCAAGGCAGGCGATGTTCTTGTAGGTATCGGCGGTCCGTCCGGACAGGTGCATTCGCTTTCGTTCGGTACGGTATCCTACGTGGCGCGCAATGTGCAGATTACGGATGGACTGACGCGGATCCTGTATGCGGATATCAGCTGCAATTCGCAGACGGGTACCTTTTTGATCAATACAGCCGGGGAGATGGTCGGCTGGACATCGGAGTCCTGCCGCAGCGAGAGCTGTACGGATCGGACTGCGGCGTACACCATTTCCAGCTACAAGCCGATTCTGGAGCGGCTGACGAATGGCGCTTCGGCGGCATATCTGGGCATCCAGGGACAGGATGTGAGCCGTGCGATGCAGGGAAGCGGCATTCCGGCGGGCGTTTACGTGACGGAGGCAGTCTCCGGCAGCCCGGCGTATGACGCTGGCATTCAGCCCGGCGATATTATTGTGAAATTTGGTACAAAGGAGATCGGAAGTTTCAAAGATCTCCAGGCGCACATTGAAAATTCCGCGAGTGGCGAGTCTGTATCGGTAAATGTGATGCGGAAAGGGCGCGACGGGTACACGGAAATTCCATTTTTGGTATCGCTGCGCGCCAGATAGAAATTCAGGAGGATATAGGCAGAATGAGATATATTGAACAGTTCCGGGAAGGAATGAGAGTCTCGGACGTATATTTATGTAAGACGAAACAACATGCGGTGACGAAAAACGGAAAAGAGTACGCCTCCGTGCTGCTTCAGGATAAAACAGGCACGGTAGACTGCAAAATCTGGGATTTAAGTTCCCCAGGCATCAATGATTTTGAACCGCTGCAGTATGTCTATGTGGACGGCGATGTGACGGTTTTCCAGGGTTCTAACCAGTTAAATATCAAGCGCATACGCAAGGCGGACGAGGGCGAGTATCAGGAAAGTGATTACCTTCCGGTCAGCTCAAAGGACATCAAGATAATGTATCAGGAGCTGACGGCTCTGGTGCAGTCTTTCCAGAATCCGTACCTGAAAAAGCTGGCGTCCAGCTATTTCCTGGAAGATAAGGCATTTGTGAAGAAATTCTGCTTCCATTCGGCGGCGAAGAGTGTGCATCATGGTTTTGTGGGCGGACTTTTGGAGCATACGTTAAGTGTTATGAAACTCTGCGATTTCTACACGAAGTCATATCCGGCGCTGAACCGCGACCTGCTTCTGACGGCGGCGCTGTTCCACGACATCGGAAAAGTGCAGGAATTATCCGCATTTCCGGAAAATGACTATACTGACGACGGTCAGCTCTTAGGTCATATCGTGATCGGCACGATGATGGTTGCAGACCGTATTAAGGAGATTCCGGGATTCCCGGCAAGGACGGCGGCGGAGTTAAAGCACTGCATCCTTGCACACCACGGCGAATTAGAGTACGGTTCCCCGAAAAAACCGGCGCTTCTGGAGGCGCTGGCATTGAATTTTGCGGACAATACCGATGCGAAGATGGAGACGATGCTGGAAGTCTTAAAAAGCGGCGGGGAGAATCCGGGCTGGCTCGGATATAACCGTTTCCTGGAGACGAATGTGAGAAAGACGACACCGACGGAATAATAATTAAGATAACAGACATCTAAAAAGAGTCTAAATGTATATAAGAAAAAGAAAACAGCGCTGCACAAGCAGATGCTGCCTTGCAGAAGCGGGGGAACGAAAAAATAGGAATCAGGACTCACCACCTAAAGAGGTGGGAGTCTTCTCGTTTCATAGGGAATTGCGTCCTATGAAACAAAAAACGCTCCGCGGGATGCGCACTCGCGCGAAGAAGAAACATGTCGCAAGCGACCGCGCTCGGCACGAGAATGTGCCAAGGCACATTCTTTTTTAACTGAGATAAATAAGAAAAATGGAGAAGGATACCAGGAAGGTACAGCGGTTCAGCAGGGACCGCACTTTTCTGATATCCTTTTGTTTCATAAAGAAAAATATAGGGGTACAACAGAAAATATGAAAAAACGAGAAAATACAGGCAAAATCATTGGAAAGGTGTTCGGAGAAGCCAGGGCACTTGGCGTCACTGCCTTAGCGGCGGCAGTCATGCTTTCCGGATGCGGAAACGCTGGAAATCAGGCGCAGAAAGGCGGTTCCGGCGCAGAACAGACGGAAAATGTTGAAAACGGCGAAAATGCAGCGGAAAATACCCAAACAAGCGTTATTATCGCGATGCCGCCGACTTCAGAGCCGGAGGCGGGCTTTGATCCGGCATATGGCTGGGGCGCGGGCGAGCATATGCATGAACCGCTGATCCAGAGCACCCTGACGGTGACAGAAGCAGATTTGAGTATCGGGTATGATCTGGCGACAGATGTGGAGACCTCCGAGGATGGAATGACATGGACGGTGACGATCCGCGACGATGCGAAATTCACGGATGGCGAGGCGCTGACCGCGGAGGATGTGGCATTCACTTATAACACATTGAAAAAGACGAGTTCCGTCAACGATTTTTCAATGCTGAAACAGGCAGAGGCGATCGATGATGTGACGGTTGTGTTTGAGATGGAACGCCCGTTTGCTATCTGGTCATACACGATGGCGGTGACGGGAATTGTGCCGGAGCATGCATATGGAACGGATTACGGCACACATCCGATCGGTTCCGGGCGATATATCCTGAAACAGTGGGACAAGGGGCAGCAGGTGATTCTGGAAGCCAACCCGGATTATTATGGGGATGCGCCGAAGATGCGGCAGGTCACGATTCTCTTTATGGAAGAGGATGCGGCATTTGCGGCGGTGCGCGCCGGGCAGGTGGATGTGGCGTACACGGCGGCGTCCTATGCAGACCAGTCGGTTCCAGAATTCAGTCTTTTGGACTGTGAGACGGTGGACAACCGTGGATTTAACCTCCCGGCAGTGCCGGAGACGGTACGGGAGGATGGCGTAAAAATCGGCAATGATTTTACCGCGGATGTGCAGGTGCGCCGGGCGATCAATCTGGCGATTGACCGGCAGGAAATGATCGATCATGTGTTAAATGGTTACGGCAGCCCGGCATATAGTGTCTGTGACAAGATGCCGTGGTACAACGATGAAATGGAGAACATTTCCTATGATGTGGAGAAGGCGGAAGAGATGCTGGGTGCGGCGGGATGGAAGAAAAATGCTGACGGCATCCGCGAAAAGGATGGAGTGAAAGCCATTCTGGAATTTCTCTATCCGACCGGGGATTCGGTGCGTCAGGCGCTGGCAGCCGATACGGCACAGCAGTTAAAAGAGATTGGAATTGACGCATCGATCCGCGGCACCGGCTGGGATACTGCGTATGACGAAGCACAGTCGCAGCCGCTTCTTTGGGGCTGGGGCGCGCACACGCCGATAGAATTTTATAATATTTACCATACAAAGGCAGATACGGGGCTGGCAGAATATTCGCCGTATGCGAATGAGACCGTGGACGCTTATATGGATGAGGCCCTGGCAGCACCGGATCTGGAAAGTTCGTATGAATTGTGGAAAAAGGCGCAGTGGGACGGCGAGACGGGCGTTTCAGCCGAGGGTGATCTTCCGTGGATCTGGCTGGTGAATGTCGATCATCTGTACTGGGTGAGAGACGGGCTTCATGTCGCAGAGCAGAAGGTGCATCCGCACGGTCACGGCTGGTCCATCGTCAACAATGTCGATCGGTGGTACTATGAGTAGGATGAAATGGTTTGGGTGCAGTCTGCTGCACCTGATTCTGCTGCTTTTGGCAGTCAGTCTGGTATCGTTTCTGCTGGTGTCGATGTCTCCGGTCGATCCGCTGCAGACGAATATCGGGCAGACGGCGCTCGGCTCGATGGCGCCGGAGCAGATCGAGAAGCTGCAGGCGTACTGGGGCGTTGGTGTGCCGGTCTGGAAGCGCTTCTTTAGCTGGATTTCGGGCATCTGTCATGGTGATTTTGGCATTTCCCTTCTGTACCGTAGACCGGTGCTGGAGGTGATCGCGGAAAAGGCGTCTGCGTCAGTGTGGCTCCTTCTGTCTGCGTGGCTGTTTTCGGGAATCGTGGGGATATTTTTAGGAATTGCAGCGGCGGCAAAACGGGGCAAGTGGGCGGATCGCCTGATTACGGGCTATTGCATCGTGATCGCGGGAACGCCGTCCTTCTGGCTGGCGCTGGTGCTGCTGCTTCTCTTTACAGTGCAGCTTCCCGTCTTCCCAATCGGGTTCAGTGTCCCGGTGGGAATGGCGGCGGACGAGGTCAGCCTGGCGGATCGCCTGTATCACGCATTTCTGCCGGCGTGTACGCTGGGACTGACAGGGATTTCTTCGATTGCGATGCACACGCGCGAAAAAGTGATTGAGATTCTGGAAAGTGATTACGTACTCTATGCGCGGGCGCGGGGCGAGAGCGGCTGGCGGCTGATTTTCCGGCATGGACTCCGCAACCTGCTTCTCCCGGTAATTACGCTCCAATTTGGCTCGATCAGCGAGATTTTCGGCGGTTCGGTGCTGGTGGAACAGGTCTTTTCCTATCCGGGACTCGGACAGGCGGCGGTCACGGCGGGGCTGGGAAGCGATATCCCGCTTCTGATGGGAATTACACTCATCAGTGCCGTGCTTGTATTTGCAGGAAATGCAGCGGCGGATGGGCTGTACCGGCTGGTCGATCCGAGACTTAGGAAAGGAGGCAGGGCATGAGAAAGAAAACACTCTGGCTGCTGGGAATTTCCCTCCTTTTCCTGATTCTGGTGACGGTGCTTGGAATCGTCTGGGAGGATGCCGCACAGCAGGTCGATTTTGCGAGAAAAAACATGCCTCCGGGAACCGGCGGGCTGTTTGGAACCGACTGGATGGGGCGGGATATGATGAAACGGACGGTTGCGGGGCTTTCTTTAAGCATCCGGCTGGGGCTTCTGACCGCGGCGATCAGCGCCGCGGTGGCATTGGCGCTTGCATTGCTGGCGTCGCTTGGCGGGGGACTGATGGATTCATTGGTATGCGGGCTGATTAATCTGGTAATGGGAATCCCGCACATGCTTCTCCTGATCCTGATTTCCTACAGTCTGGGAAAGGGATTCCGGGGTGTAGCAGCCGGGATTGCCCTGACGCACTGGGCGTCGCTGGCGAGGCTTTTGCGGGCGGAAATCTTACAGATCCGGGAAAGTCCGTATGTGCAGATCTCCGAAAAACTGGGGAAAAAGCCCTGGTGGATTGCCTGGAACCACATCGTCCCGCAGGTATCGCGGCAATTTGTAACCGGGTTAATTCTTCTCTTTCCCCATGCGATTCTTCATGAGGCGGGCGTGACCTTTCTGGGCTTCGGTCTTTCCTCCGAGCAACCGGCGATCGGTGTTATTTTATCCGAGAGTATGTCGTACCTGATTACCGGAAAATGGTGGCTGGCGCTCTTTCCGGGCGCGGCACTGGTGCTGGTAACGCTGGGATTTCAGGCGATCGGGCAGAGCCTGGGGCGGCTGATGGATCCGGGGAGCGCGCATGAGTAGAGGATGCTGGGAATGAGTCAGAAAAACATATATTTTGATAAAATGATGCGATTAAGACAAAAACAATCAAAAACGATGCGGCTATCAGATTTGGAACAGACAGACGTTCTCAAAGAACGGAGATTGCGTGAAAATCGTGATTCCATGGAAAAGCCGATATTGAAAATTCAAAATCTAAACTTATATTTTACGCAGTATGCGCGTGGGCTTAGACGGCGTGAACTCCATCCGCTCCGCGACCTTTCCTGCAAACTTTTCAGTGGGGAGCTGACGGCGGTGGTCGGGGCGAGTGGTTCGGGAAAAAGCCTGCTGGCGCACGCGATTCTGGGGATCTTGCCGTACAACTGCCGGATGGAAGGAAAAATTTTCTATCAGGGAGAGGTTCTGGATGAGACGCGGCTTGCCGGGCTGCGGGGCAATGGGATTTCCCTGATTCCGCAGGGGGTTTCCTACCTCGATCCGTTGATGCGGGTCGGGGATCAGATCTGCGGCGGCAGAAAAGATGAAGCGACGCGGGCAAAATGCCGCCAGCTTTTGAAGCGGTACGGGCTGGATGAATCAGTGGAAAAATGTTATCCATTTGAGCTGTCGGGCGGCATGGCGCGGCGCGTCCTGATGGCAGCGGCACTGATGCAGGAGCCGAGGCTGATTGTGGCGGATGAACCGACACCGGGGCTGGAGGCGATGACCGCGCGCCATGTGATCCGTCATTTAAAAGAGATGGCACAGGACGGGGCAGCGGTGCTTTTGATTACTCATGATCTGGAACTGGCGATTGAGATGGTGGACCGGATTCTGGTGTTTTATGACGGGACGATTCTGGAGGAAGTAAAGCCGGAGAACTTCCGGGAGGGACGGAATCTGAAAGAGCCATACACGCAGGCGCTCTACCGGGCGCTGCCGGAACATGAATTTTTTGGAGGAGAATGAGATGTCACTAAAGGCAGAAAACCTATCTTTTTCATATGAAAATGGAGGGCGCCACGTGCTGACGCGTATTTCCCTGAAAATTGAGCCAGGAGAGCGCGTGGGTCTGGTGGCGCCGAGCGGATATGGAAAAACGACGCTGTGCCGCCTGCTGGCGGGATATGAGAGACCGGAGGCGGGAACGGTAGAGATTGACAGCATACCAATTGAGAATATCCGGGGCTGTATGCCGGCGCAGTTAATCTGGCAGCACCCGGAGCAGGCGCTCAACCCGCGCTGGCGGATGCGCCAGGTTCTCAGTGAGGGCGGTCAGGTGGATGAGGAGAGCCTGGGACGGCTTGGCATCCGGGAAGAATGGTTGGATCGGTTTCCATCGGAGCTTTCCGGCGGCGAACTGCAGCGGTTCTGTATTGCCAGAGCGCTGGCGGCAAATCCGCGGTATCTGCTGGCGGATGAGATCACCGCGATGTTTGACGCAGTGACCCAGAGCCAGATCTGGCAGGCGCTTTTGCATGAGGCAAAGGAGCGGGAGCTGGGAATGGTGATTGTGAGCCATTCCGAATCCCTTTTGAAGCGGATTTGCACGCGGCGGATTGATTTGAAGGCATTGCAGGAAAAGATGGCAGCAGTTTAGCCAGTGCACATATTGACAGAGAAAATCGGGATTGACCGGGCTCATAAGAGCGAGGGATGCTTCTTGTCCAAAGGACAAGAAGATGGGCGATAGTAAGAGATTAATAATTCGGGATTTGGTAAGGAGGAGGAAAAATGGATGTTCGGAAGCTGTTGGAAGAGGTAAAACGGGGGGATACGAGTATTGAGGAAGCGGAGAATGCGTTCAAGAATCTTCCTTACGAAGATTTAGGGTATGCGAAGCTGGATCTGCACCGGAAATTGCGTTCGGGATTCCCAGAGACGGTGTTCTGCCAAGGAAAGCCGGATGCCTATCTGGCGGATATTTTCGAGACGCTGTACCGGGAAAATGGGGAAGTACTCGGAACGCGGGCGACGCCAGAGCAGTGGAATCTAGTGCGGGCGCGCATCCCGGAGATAGAATACGATCCGGTTTCAAAAATTTTGCAGGCGAGAAAATCATCGGAGACACCGTGGAAGCTGGAAGGGCTGGTGGCAGTCTGCACAGGCGGAACCGCGGATATCCCGGTTGCGGAGGAAGCTGCCAAAACGGCAGAATTTTTCGGCTGCCGCGTGGAGCGCTACTATGATATAGGGGTGGCGGGCATCCATCGCATTTTATCCAAACGCGAGGCGATTGCGCGGGCAAACTGCGTGATTGCGGTGGCGGGAATGGAAGGCGCGCTTGGCACAGTTGTCGCCGGGCTGGTGGAAAATCCGGTCATTGCGGTTCCGACCTCGGTCGGTTATGGTGCAAGTTTTCATGGACTGTCGGCATTGATCACGATGATTAATTCCTGTGCGAACGGCATTTCGGTTGTAAATATAGATAACGGCTACGGCGCAGCATACCTGGCGGCGCAGATCAACCGCCTGGCGGTGCGGGAGCCGAAGAAGACGGCAGAGTGATAGTGCTTTGTGATAATTGCATAAAAGCGAAAAACGGAAATGTATCAATAAAATGAGAAAAGTAGAGGGAGAAGTAAAAATGGATGAGAAAATCTTATATCTGGATTGTGCGTCTGGAATCAGTGGAGATATGACGGTTGGCGCACTGTTGGATCTTGGAGCAAGCCGGGAAAAACTGGTACGGGCATTGGACAGTCTGGGCGTGTCCGGGTATCATCTGCATTTTGGGCGGACGAAGAAATGTGGAATCGATGCGTATGATTTCGATGTACATTTAGAGGAAGAAGAGCATCATCACGACCACGAACATAGCCATGATGAGCACGACCATGAGCATCATCACGATCATGAACACACTCACGACCATGAGCACAGCCATGATCACGCTCACACCCACGACCATGAGCACAGCCATGATCACGCTCACACCCACGATCATATGCATTCTCACGTCCACCGCAACATTCATGACATTTTCGAGATCATCGATCGTCTGGATGCATCTGACCGCGTTAAAAACCTGGCGCGCCGGATGTTTGAGATTGTGGCGGGGGCAGAGTCGAAAGCACACGGAATCCCGGTCAGCGAGGTTCATTTCCATGAAGTCGGTGCAATTGACTCGATTGTGGATGTTATCAGTGCGGCATTCTGCCTGGAGGATCTGGGAATCCACCGCGTGGTGATATCGCCACTTTCCGAAGGTCATGGATTCGCACGCTGCCAGCACGGTTTAATGCCGGTTCCGGTTCCGGCGACGGCAAATATCGCAGCGGCACAGGGCTTGGAACTGACGCTTCGGGATGTCGAAGGAGAGATGGTAACGCCGACCGGCGCGGCGATCGCGGCGGCATTCCGGACAGAAGCGGCGCTTCCGAAGAAGTACCAGATCGAAAAGATCGGTATCGGCGCCGGAAATAAGGATTTCGCGCACGCGAATATCCTGCGGGCGATGCTTCTGACGGATAAAACGGTGGAAGTAGAAACTGGAAAAGACGGTCACGACGAGAGCTCCATGTGGGTCATGGAGGCAAACCTGGACGACTGCACCGGCGAGGCGCTGGGATATGCGATGGAGGTGCTTCTGGAAGCGGGCGCCAGAGATGTGTGGTACACACCGGCATATATGAAGAAAAACCGTCCGGCGTATGTGCTTCATGTACTGACAACGGCAGAAAAACGGGAAGAATTAGAACAGCTTGTCTTCTCCTGTACGACCACGATCGGTGTGCGCCGCTATCCAGTAGAGAGGACGATACTGCCACGGGAAGTAAAGGAGATCCAGACCCGTTACGGGGCAGCAAAGGTAAAAATCTGCAAGCGCGGCGGCGTGGATACGTGCTATCCGGAGTATGAGAGCGTGCGCGCGATCTGCCGGGAGACAGGGAAGCGCTTCATGGAAGTATTCCACGGAGTAATGGAAGACGGAAGTATTAGTTTACAGTAAGCACTTTTGAGATTGAAAAACGGCACAGTGCATTCTCGTTAGATAATTAAGAGGAGAATCAAGAACCATGGAAAATAAACCAATGATATCAGAGACAGAAAAAAGAGAAGCTTTAAAACAGTTCATGGCAGAAAAAGCGAAGGCACCGGTCTGTGTCGCCTTTTCGGGCGGTGTGGACAGCAGCCTGATTCTCAAGCTGGCGTGTGATACGGCGAAGAAGACGGGAATGCCGGTTTATGCCGTGACATTTCACACCATGCTGCACCCAGCCTGTGATCTGGAGATCGCGGAGCGGGTGGCAAAGGAGCTGGGCGCGATCCATAAAATTATCCAGGTCAATGAGATGGAGCTGGAAGCCATCCGGACGAATCCGGTCAACCGCTGTTATATCTGCAAACACCACCTGTTCGCGACACTTCTGGATTTTGCAAAAGAAGAGGGGATTCCGTGCGTGATGGACGGAACCAATGAGAGCGACCTGCATGTGTACCGCCCGGGTATCCAGGCACTCCGTGAGCTGGGTGTCGTCAGTCCACTTGCACAGTGCGGACTGGAGAAAAAGGATGTCAAGGCATTTGCGGCTGACTTAGGAATTTCCGTTGCATCCCGTCCGTCCATGCCATGTATGGCGACCCGCCTTCCATATGGAACTTCCTTTGACATGGAAGTTTTGAAGCGGATTGAGAAAGGCGAAGATTATCTTCGAAGCGTGTTTGGCGGAAATGTGCGCCTGCGCCTGCATGGCGATATTGTCCGGATCGAGGTGGATGCGGATAAATTTGAAAAAGCGATTGCCGAGCGGGAGACGATCTGCAGGACATTAAAAGAAATGGGATTTCTGTACATTACACTCGATCTGGAAGGTTTCCGGTCGGGAAGTATGGATATAGTGGAGAAACTCAACGCGCTGGTCGGGAAATGAATGTAAAGGAGATGGAAATCCCATGCAAGAAGAATGTATTGTCTGTAAAGCACCTCTTATTTATCTGGAACAGGATGAATGGATGGAGTGCGAATTATGTCATAAAAAAGAATTGAGCAAGACCAGATGCCAGAACGGGCATTATGTTTGTAATGATTGTCATACGAAGGGACTGGACACTATTCTTTCCCTGTGTATAGACGAAACATCCAGAAATCCGATCGAGATTGTCCGGAAGATGATGGATGCACCGTTTTGCCATATGCATGGACCGGAGCATCATGTCATGGTGGGAGCGGCTCTGCTTACTGCATATAAAAATGCGGGAGGTGCTATTAATCTGCGGGAATCTGTGATGGAAATGCTGAACCGTGGGAAAGCCGTTCCAGGAGGAACCTGCGGATTCTGGGGTGCCTGCGGAGCGGGAATCAGCGCAGGTATGTTTGTATCTATCTTGTCTGGGGCGACGCCACTGACGGAGGAATCCTGGGGACTTTCGAATCAGATGACATCAAAAGCACTGGAAGCGATTTCGCGCACCGGCGGTCCGAGGTGTTGTAAAAGAGATTCTTATTTGGCGATTCTGGCGGCGGTTGATTTTGTAAAAACGCATTTTGGAATCGAAATGGAATGCACAGAAGTCCAGTGTACGCATTATGCTCAGAACAATCAGTGTATTGGCAAGCGCTGTCCATTTTGGCGATTTGATGATAGTATTTGACTATAAATGGATAAACGGAGATAATAAAGCTGCGATATAATTAGATTGTGCGAGATGGGATTGCAGTTTGCATAATGTGTGAACTGTGATGAGAGAGCAATTTCTCGTGTAATAGGAAATTCCCTGGAATTCCCTATTACACAAAAAGGCACATCCTTTTTTACGTGGAAAAATCGGAATTGACCGAGCTCTTTGAGCGAGGGATACTTCTTGTCCGAAGGGCAAGAAGGTGGGCGTAAAAAAGATTAGAACAATCGGGATTTATCAGAAAATGAGGAATAGTTGAAATGGAGGCGCTATAATAACATGAAGATTGAAGGGAACCAGAAAGAACTGGATGCAATGGTAGAATTTCATAAGGGAAACCGTGTCGAGGGACTGAGACTGCAAGAAGAATTTGCAGCGGAATTTCGTAAGGAGTATAAAGACAAAGATCACTGTCCTTGCCTGAAAGCCTGTCGTTATCACGGAAACTGTAAGGAATGTGTAGCAATCCACAGAGCGCATCAGGAACATGTTCCTAATTGTATGCGACCATTGATTAATAAAAAATTGAAATTGATGTCAGAATTAACAGAGCATACCTTGGCAAATGAAATAGAAGCTCCACATGAGATTTTAAGAAAATAGGCAAGTCAAATTTCAGTTTACCTCTATTCAAACATACAAGCTCTTGACAATAAAGCTCCTATATAGTATGATTTTATAAACTACTATATAGGAGCTTTTGCATGAAAACAAATGGCGGATTTCTTGTCACCAAAATAAAACAGCTTGGTGACCGGATTTTTGAGAAGATTCTCAGCGAAAAAAATATCGATGCGTTTAATGGAGCCCAGGGACGTATTCTTTATGTGCTGTGGCAGGAGGATGGTATCTCAATCAGGTCACTCTCGACTAAATGCGGATTAGCGATAACATCTCTTACTACGATGCTGGAAAGAATGGAAAATCAAGGGCTGATAAGCCGTGTTCAGTCTGAAACGGACAAAAGGAAAACGCTCCTGTTTCTGACTGAGAAAGCACATGCCTTAAAGGGCGAGTACGATTCTGTATCTGATGAGATGGGCAGTATTTACTACAAAGGTTTTTCAGAGGAAGAAATTACCCGGTTTGAGGAATGCCTCGACCGCATCAGAAAGAATCTTGAGGAGTGGCAGAAGTCATGAGTATTTGTATCAAAGATCAGATTCAGAACATGAATCTCGTCATCGGCTGCACAGTGGGGTGTGCATATTGCTATGCCCGCAACAATGTGAAACGCTGGCATATGATCGATGACTTTGCTGATCCTGGGAAAAGAAGTGTTGTAATTTAGAAATGATAAATATGAATACTGAATTTGGGTTGTCGGTCTTGTTCGACGGTTTTTTAGCTGCAATTGCCGCTATCGGTTTTGCTGTGATTTCGAATCCTCCGAAAAAAGCGGTCTTTATAGCAGCTTTATTGGCAGCGGTTGGGCATGCTTGTCGCTACTACCTTCTCCATCAGACTCCTTTGGATCTTACTTCTTCTACCCTGATCGCTGCTTTTACGATTGGGATGGGAAGCATGTGGTTCGCCAAATTGATTCATTGTCCGGCCGAGGTATTCTCTTTCCCTTCTCTCTTGCCTATGATTCCGGGTATGTATGCTTATAAAACAATTTTAGCTCTGATTCGTTTTATGAAAAATGACGACCCGCTGGTGTTGCAACAGTTGATCGTAGAAATTTTCCGGAATGGCTTGACGGCTTTATTCGTACTGTTTGCTTTGGTCATCGGAGTTTCGCTGCCCTTGTTTATATTTTATAAACAATCTTTTATGATGACCCGCCTTTTGCATCGGAAAAAGTCGGCTTGAAGAAACAAATTTAAATCGAAAAATATGTCACACGACCATCATGACCACCGATCCCTTGGGATTACTTCGCTGAATAAAGCTTTTGTCATAGGTATTGTTTTAAATGCCGGATTTGTCGTTGCCGAATTTATTGCCGGTTTTTGGTATAATTCATTGGGATTGATTTCGGATGCCGGGCATAATCTGGGAGATGTGTTCAGTTTGGTATTGGCCATGCTGGCTTTTCGTCTGGCTAAAGTGAGTCCGACTTTGAGATATACTTACGGTTATAAGAAAAGTACGATTCTGGTTTCTCTGCTGAATGCAGTTATTTTGTTGGTCGCTGTCGGATTTATTTTGGGGGAGAGTATAGATAAATTATTCCATCCTCGTCCGGTAGATGGAGATGCCGTGGCGTGGGTAGCCGGAGTCGGAGTGTTGGTCAATGCGCTGACTGCCTGGTTGTTTGTGAAAGACAAAGAAAAAGATCTGAATGTAAAAGGGGCCTATTTGCATATGGCTGCCGACGCATTGGTTTCTGTCGGGGTAGTTGTCTCGGGAATTGTTATTCAGCA
>ERZ772816.358-NODE-358-length-52369-cov-21.288183_pt1 | contig 52369 bp, 81 predicted proteins | sample MGYA00511359_ERZ772816 | MGnify/ENA primary metagenome ERZ772816 (study PRJEB29015, sample SAMEA2737710) | human gut metagenome | biome: human gut; feature: human-associated habitat; material: faeces | place: China | collected 2012 ...
TTGCACCAATTTGCAAAAAAACAAAATTGTATTTCCCGACATCACCATCTGTTTTAATCCTTTTTAAAAGTTCATTCGTTGTAGCTCCTCCACGCCCCGAAATTGAGCATTTTGTTCCTAATTCTTTTCTGACAAGATATGCGAATCCTGCATTTGACGGAATCAAAGTGGAAGCTACTTCTATAAAGCTGTCTCCAATTAAAAGAAGATTAAAATATTCATCAACTATTGTTTTCTGTGACATTTCCCATATTCTAAACTGCCCACCAAGAGATTGAAAAGCAACTCCACCCCATGCACGTATTTTATTTGATAATTGCTCATTATCTGCTATGTGTTCATATTTAAATGTTTTTGTTGTATCAGTAATACACGAAAAACAAAAACTAATACTGTACAATCCGTCTTTTGTTATCTCCAAAAGATATTTTTCACCAGTATTAATATCAAAATCAAATGTTAGATTTATTTTTACATTATCTGTACCATTCCAATCACTATGGTAGATTTTTATAGTTTTGTTAAGTGGACTTATAATGCATTTTAAGCCATTTACTCCACCATCACCATCTTTTGTTCCGAACGCAAAATCTCCTACAGTACCGATAGATACTAACCATGTTAATTTTTCAAACAGTGGGGATGTCACAGCATTTCGATAAACCGTTCTTCCGTTATTTACATACATAGTACCATATGGTGTTGTTTCTTTGTCCAAATATGCTTTTATTGGTGTATTATCCCCATTTTCTAGTACATACATGTCTTCTTGATTGTGGATTGTCCAACATCTTTTTTTAGATGGTGTTATATATTTTATTGCTTTATCAGCTTCTTCTTCAACCTTAGCAAGTCTATTTTTGATATTCTTCTTTCCAACGACACGGATATTTTTTTTGGCATAATCCGTTTCCATCACAGAAGAATCACTGTTTTTAGCATCAATATATATTATGTCATAAAAATTATCATTGTATTTTTCGGGTATAGTATAATCTTTTATAAATTCTGTGTATCCAATTAGAACATTTTCATATGTTACAAACCACACTCTAATCGTTGCCAGTCCTGTGCATACAATACTACTTCCAACTGGGATTACTCCTTTATCATAACTAGGACTTTTTAATCTTAGATGATACGCGGAACTACTTGTATCGGTAGATTCTTTTACTTTTGTCACGCCATTTGATACATATGTTACATGATACCCTCTAGTGAAACTTATTGGATATTCGTTCAATATATTTTTTAAATCACCTATGTCTTCCTTGAGAGAATTAAATTCCCCCATATCCGGCACTTCCACCTCATTATCTTCATCTGAAATCCATACATTATTGTTCGGATCTGTTGGCTGTTCTTTCTGACGGACAACAAGATTCTCTCTTAGTTTCCTCGCCTGTCCTCTCATGGCATCTCCGATGTTTTTATGGACGTTTCCATCTACATCCGTTCTTCCATCTGTAAGTTCTCCATTTAAATTACTAACATCTTTTAGTGTTTGCGTATAGTCACTTGGAATTGTTCCTATTACCTCTTGTGCTTTCTTTTCTAATTCTGCTTCAAGTTGCTTGTAATAGTCATACGCTTCTTTTTCTTGCTCCTGTGTTCCACTTACTTCCAATCCATCCAATACTATACCATTTGCAAGTGTTGTATTCCATTCATTTGTTATAATACCGTCCGTTCCAGTTTTAATCGCACAAACAATAAAAGATATAATGCCCTTATATGCTGTTACTTTTCTGCTTAATTCCCAACTAAATGTTACATAGTCCTCACCATCTGTTTTTAAGTCTGTTACAATATATTTATCTCTTCCGCTTTCTAACCCACTTGCATTTTGATAAATAACTCTTAAGTCTAGTTTGCTTAAGTCTATTCCATTTCCAACAAACCTTTTACATCTGAAATATTTTCTTTCACCTTTTTCATCACTCATAACACCGAATATTCTTTCTGTGTCTGGAATAATCATTGTTCTTGTGTCTGCATCTATCTCTATCACGTCATTTGTTTCTGTTAATGTTGCTTCTGTAATTTCTGCCGCATTTAATAATTCATCTACACTAGGCACTTCCAACACCTCCTTATGTTTGTTCTATATATGCCCTGTTTGTTGTTATTCTTGTTTTATTACTTTTTCCTGTTAGTTCAAAATAGAACATACTCCCATGTGTCACATTTATTGGCACTGTTACTCTATCTTTTATAATTTTATTTGTTTGTTTTCCATCTACATCATAGAAACTTATAACTCTTTTTGTTCCTTGCCATTCTTGGTTAAAATGAAATACCAAACACAAATAATTATCAGAACCCCTTACAATGTTTTCAAAATCACATTGTTTGTTTCTTCTTAATAACTGTCCAGTAACATCAAAGTGTAATTCTCTCATTGCTTTCCACCTCGCCTAATTATTCCACTTGCTACTGTTCTTTCTACTGTTTCATCATGTTCTATATTCAATGGGGCTGAATCATATGTTGCAAATACTGGCTCTCTTTCTTCTATGATTGCCATGCACAGCTCTATTCCATTATAAATTCCGCAACTATAATCATCACCAATGTTTTGTTCTTGCATTCCTTTTAACTGTTTTATACTGTTCTTAATTGTTTTTAGCTTCTTCCAACTTCTCAACATTCTTAACACCTCCTGTGAACTTCTATTTACCGCCTATATGCCATTTTATTTACTTAGCCTTACAACTCCTAACCATGCTTGCTATTTGTCTTTATTTGCTTGATATCTGCTACTGTATACTGGTCTAACGCATACCATAAGGCACTCATGCAATGTGAATCGATATTAAATTCATCATATATTACATTTCCCTTTGAATCCTTTGCATACGTTAAATCTTTTAGTTCCCTTATTGCATTCCTACATTTTGGCGAACATACTATTTTCTTAAATCTCTTTATCTTCTTTGTATTCTGCAACCTACTTCCCGGGTATTTTCTACATGCATACATGTTAAATCCCTCTTGCCTATAATACTGTATGTCTTTTGGTGATGCACTATCTGCAAAAATAGGTTTCTTACAATTCTCTGCTCTTTGTTTTGCTTTCCTTACTCCACCCAACAAAATGAATTTGTTATCTGTCATATGATTCCTATACACTTCATCATAGATATAGAGTATTTTGTTTTTATCATCTACTGCACAACTTATCAACGCATTATAACTTGTTTCAAAACCAAAGTCCAAACCAAAGAAATGGTATTTACTTGGTATGTTTGTTATTGTATTTGTAAACTGTTTTGCATTTGTTGCAATCGTAAACTGTGGTAAAACTCTTGTTCCACTTGCTCCAAATCTTCCCCACCTTGCTACTGCCCATAAGTGTGGGTCATTAATCTTTAATCCATCAAGACGCTTTATATATGATGCTGGCAAGAATGGATTATCGTCTGCAATACTATGATGATAATATACTCCATTCTTTTTGTTTACTAGTGTTCTTCTTTTGTATATCTCCTGTTCTTCCTGTATTACGTGTTCTTTTCCTTTATCATCTGTATGAGTAAAGAACGTGTTATACACCCAGTTTTCTTTCCCTACTGGGTTTGTTGTCATAATAAAGTGTAGTGACATTTTAGGCTCTCTGATACGTCCTAAAAGCTCTGTATAGGCATCATAACGTATTTCACTGCACTCTTCCATCCAAACAATAGATACACCATGTATGGACTTTATCTTCTCTACATTGTCCATTCCTCTAAATATAATTCTGCTACCATTTGAAAATCTTACTTCCATTGGTGACATAACCGCTACAGCCTTTCCATTCTTAGGCAAGTGCTGATTAGGTAACGATTCATCACTTAACATGTTCATCTTTTCTAGTATTTCTTTGAATAATGCAAAACATGACTCTTTTATTGTTCCATATACCTGTCTTACAACAAGACAGGTTCTTCTTTCTTCTAATAGTTTTAATATGATTTTAAGTGCAACGTGGTAACTCTTACCACTACCATATCCACCAAATAAAAGGTATTGTTCATAATTCCAATCTGTTAAAAAAGTGGAGAACCTTTTCGAAACATCAATATTAACATCCATGCTTCTTTTTCTCCTTTCTGTTTTGACTTGTTTGTAATAGCAGAAAAGGACAGATACATCACTGTGCATCTGCCTTTCTGTTTGAATTAATTATACCATATTATATTTTATACGTCAATGCTTTACTTGAATATTTTATCAAGAACATCTGTCATGTCGGTCAACAATCCATTGCTTCCATCATTTCTTCATATGGTTTTCCATGCACTTCTTTCATGCATGTATCCCTGTGATTAATCAGATTTCCAAGTGTTGCATTTTTCATCTTGATATCTTCGTCTTTAATCTCACTCATGCATATCGCTGAACCGATTGCATTCATAATTGTTGCTTGACTTTCAAGTAGAACATCAATCTTTCTCTTTAATACATCTAACTTTCTTTCTTCATTAATTTCTTTTGTTTCTTTCACTTCTTCTTTGTTTTTCATCTCTCCATCTACCACTTCAAATTCTTTCTTTCTACATTCAATTACATCATCTAAATAGAATGAACCAAAACCAATATTATAATGATTCTTTCCGACCTCTTTATATTTAATCTTATAATATGGAACTCCACCACATAAAACAGAATCCCCTATAATGATTTCAATGTCATCATTATATACTTTTATTCTTTCTTTTCTTGGTTCATTTGTTTTCTTTTCTTCCATTGTTTTGTACTTCCTTTCTGAAATAGATGTTTATTTGTTTTCTTTTAGGTTTTACACCTAAATGGAGCATGTAGGATTCGAACCTACAACTTACCGCTTATGAGGCGGTTGCTCTAACCATTGAACTAATGCTCCTTATGTGTTGCTTTCATGCGCTTGAACACTACTCACAACACTTTAGCAAGAAAAGAAATTTGATTTGCACACCTTTTATAGTGTGCAACTGCCTAGGTTGGATTCGAACCAACGAATGCAGGAGTCAAATTCCTGTGCCTTCCCACTTGGCTACTAGGCAATGTTATTGTTTTCATTACGGCAATAATTGCTCACAATAACTTTTATGAAAGAAATAATTTTAAGTTGTGTTTTAATGACTTTAACACCTGTCAAACTTTTCAGCAAGTTCCTTTGATATTTTGAAATCACTTCATTTGTCTCTGTTCTGATTCTGTATGTTTTCATTTGTTTTCTCTCCTTACTTTTTTATACTTGAAGTGCAACCTTACAAATACCTAAATCAACAATTTGAACACTATCACTTTTAATGACTTCCTGTACATCCTCTTTTTCTAATGGTTCATATAGCAATTCTTTCCATGTTATTCTTATATTTAACTTTATTCTATTGTAGAACTTCTCTGCTTGTTCTTTTGACATATAATCACTACGCTCTATACGTTCACTATCGTTTCCAAATCTTACAACATAATCATCCATCTTATTTGTTCCTCCTTATTTGTTATCTTTTACTATTTTCCTTGTTTCTGATTATATATTAACATAATTACTTGTGTTTGTCAACAACTATTTTTAATTGTTTACCATATCTAAAAAGAAATCAATATCTTCATCAGCATTGTGTAAACTATCTAAATCTATATTTTTGTATTTCTCTTCTAACTCTATATTCCTATCAATTCTCTGCCTTTCATCAGCATAATAACTTCTTATTACACTTGCAGGTGTTCCGTTTGTTCTTTCTAATGGAAAAATGCTGTATCCTCTATAAATAAACATTCCAGTATCTTTGTCATATATCATATTATATTTCATTTCTTTATTCATCTTTGTTCCTCCTGTTTTGTTTTATCTCTCTTAACTTGTTTATATAATAACATCTATGCTTTATTATGTCAATATTTTATGCAAATATTTTTTTAGGACTTTTTCTAAAGTGTTCATTTGCATGCTCTTTTACTGTTTTTAATGTTTTTGCTTCTGAATACTTTTGTCCATTTACATACAAATAATACTTTCCTGTTACTGGTTCTTTTTCAATAACATATTCGTTACTTGATATCCATAACTTATCAACTATTCTTTCTGCTTCCCATAATCCATCAATTCTTTTATCTTTCTTAAATTTCATCATCTTATTTGTTCCTCCTTATTTGTTTACTTTGTTTTCCTTAACTTTAATTATATTATAACACGATATAACAGAAAGTCAATATGTTTTTATATAATATTTTATATTTATTTATATAATAAAATAAGCACCCTAAAATGAGTGCTTAAATCTTCTTATACTTGTCTGATATTATTTTAGGTGTGCAATTATTCCATGAAACATTATGATGTAAACGCATTGTTTTCTTTGTTCCACCCATCATACTTACTGTTACACAACTAGGACAACATATAACACTGTAAAAGCTTTTAACATATGTTCCAAGGTCTAAATATATATCAGTTAATCCTTTTTTATTTTTCTGTGTTTGCATCTGCTCAATAACAACATCTGTATAGGTTAAAAACAGTTTTCCTTGTGTTCCGTACAGACAGTACGCATTTGTATCTTCGTTTATCGTTCCTAAAAACTTAAACGGTCTATTTGTTTTACAGAAAAAACTATTCATTGCCTTACGCAATATTTTCTCGTAATACCGCTTATTATCCTTGCCTCCAATAAAATCCCCACCTTGTGCAAAAGCAATCGTGTATGCGCCTGTTATATCAAGATAATCAAGCATTATATCAAACAACGTATCTGCATTTTTAACCTTAATGTTCTTAAACTTATTTTCCAAAACAACCTTAAAAGCTATTTGTGTATAGTCATCATCCAGCACTAAAAAATAATCATAATCTAATTCTTTAGCTATATCCCAACACTTATTGCGTGCATACAAAACAATATTATGTTTTTCAAAATTGTCAATCGTATCGCATTGTTTCATTGCTTCCGCTTTATTAAAAATATAGACATTGTTTTTACCGTAAATTCTTTTGTAATCTTCTTCCATCTCATCTTCATCATCTATAACAAGGACAACCTTTCCAGTATATCCAGCTTTTTTCAATGTCTTTAATGTTTTAACGTTGCTCGCCCTACCATGTGTCAAGATAAAAACAACAAAACTTTTATGCTTCATCATTATCACCTCTTAACAACGCCACTTGCTCGCTCATTTCTACATATCCTTTTGCAATAGCATCTTCAAAATCAATAATAACAAGTGCGCTATCTTCCATAAGCTCTTGCATTTCCTTATCTGCATTCGCGTAATATTCAGCAATCTTGGAGTAATTAAAACATAGATGTCTATAAGCACCATATCTTAAAAACTTCTTTTCCTCTTCCGAAACATTACTTTGCTTTATTTTATGTAGCAGTTCTTTTACTTTACCAGTGTCAACTAGTTCTGATATACTTGGTGTTTCTCCTTTTATTTCATACTGCGGAATATTCGTTTTCATTGTATACTTTTTTTCTTCCTCTTCTACATACTCACCAAAATCAAAACCAAATAGTTTCATTTGTTCTTTGTCAAGTTCCTCGAGTTCCTGTGCTAATAAAACATCATCCCATTCGCTTTCATTCAATTTGTTATCTACTAGCCTGTATGCTTTTATTTGTTCTTCTGTTAAATCTTCCAAACAAACTGTTGGTACTTGTTTTAACCCTGCTTTCTTTGCTCCCAGTATTCTACCATGTCCAGCTACTACACTGTTATGTTTGTCTATTATTACTGGCTGTGTAAAACCAAACTCTTTAATACTGTTTGCTATTTGTTCTACTTGTTCTTTACTATGTTTCTTTGCGTTCTTCTTATATGGTTTTAGTTCTTTTATTGGTTTATAAACAATGTTTAGTTCTTCCATGTTCTTCTATCCTTTCTATTGTTTTATTATATATATGTTCTATACTTCTTTGTTATGCTTGCCTTTGTTCTGTTTTGTGTTTGTTCTATGTTTTACTATACAGCTTTTTATTATGCACATGGTGTTCTGTGTTTTTATTATATATAGTATATACTTATATACCTTTTAACCTATTCCATGTTCTTTTTATTTTCTGCTTTTTTATTCTTTCTACTTGTTCTTTGTTGCATAACAGGTACTTTAATTGTTCTATACATATTTCTACATCTGCTATTTCTTCTGCTACCATATGCACTACATCTTTTTTTATTAACATACATGTTTTATCGCCTTGTTCTACTCTTCTGTATTTACTTAGTGCTTGTATTAATTCACTTAGTTCTTCTGTACATTGTAGCATTCTGTTTTCTATTCCAAAATGTTCTGCCTGTTCTTTTAATAGTTTGTTTTGTTTTCACATTTGTTTTACTCCTAACTTACATATAGCTTAGTAGCTTACCCATGTATTTTACGCTTTTAACCTTACAATTTTTTAATGATAGTAACATTACACTTTTATGTTTTGCTTCATGTATGTTTTCTGCATAGCATAGTGTTTTATTTGTTTGTTCTGTTTCCTTACCGAAATCATCTAGTTTTGTATATATTACTAGATACTTGCTTTGTTTTTCTTCATCCATTTGCATATTTAGTTTTTCTAGCTCTTCTAATTCTTCTTTTGCTTTTAAATATGTTTTATTAGCAATACCCATTCTAAACCTCCTATCTGCCTTTTCTATCCATTTTATTTATATATGCTTATACTTTATAGAGTTAATGGTTTAAAACGCTTATATAGGCTTATTTACCACTGTACACTTCATTTCCCCATTCTTCATCTTCACTTTCTTCTTCAAGCCAATCTGTTCCATTTTCTGCATCCCATATTTCTTCATCATCCTGTTTGTTTGGTTCATATACATCACCCTGTGTTATTAGGTTGATTGTTACTTCATTCTGTACTTTACCTGTTTGTTTGAACATATCTAACTTATCCATCATTGATACGATTTCTTTGATTGCTCCCACATCACCAGTTAAACCTTTTTTGAATAGTGCTACCATTAATAAGTTTTGGTTTGTTAGTTCGCCACTTTTGAAACCCATATGCATTAAAACTTGTTTTTGTTTTTGTGTTGGTATATCCATTGTTAGTAATGCTTTCATAGCTTGCTGTAATGCCATTTTTTCATCACGTTTCTTTTTTCTTGCTTCAACACCTAACTGTCCAATCCTTTTTCTTTCTTCCGGTGTTCTCTCATTCATTGGAATTAAGTTTTCTACTCCATTACGCAATACTTTTGGAGACTTCTTATTTGTTGCCATTTGTTTCTGTTCACACTCCTTTTACTTTTTGTTCCATAATATCAAATAAGGCAAGGAAGAATGCTTTGTTTCGCTTCTCCCTCACCGATATTTCTTTTATATAAAAACAGTGAACATATAAAACTATACAAGTGTACGAGGTTTATGTATACGAACGAAATTATTTTATAAGTACAAACATGGCTTTTTATTGTTTTATTTTATACATCCACTGTTTTTATCTATTTATATTTTGGCTAACATTTATGGCTGTTACTTATATGTTTCTATCCTAAAACATTTCCTTAGTTCCATTTTATTATAGCATGTTACTATCTATTTGTCAACAATTATTTAACAAAATAAGCAAGTAAAATTTAATTTATTTTGCTTTTATTTGTGTTTCCTTTGTTTGTTTTGCCTAAAAAGTAAATCCCTTTCTTTCTTGGCTTTTATCCTTTCTGCTTTCGCCTTTTCATTTGCTTTGTAATATTCTAAACACTTTGCACACTTTTCATGGCAATGTAATATTCTTTCTCCACAATTCTTACATGGACTGTGTAACATCATATCAACCCTTTTCTCCTTAAGTAATCCTCTACATCACATAAATATAATATTGCTTCCTGTGTATCCTGCTCCCTAATACTTACTATTCCATCTGTATCTTTTACTGTGTACCTGTATTCTGATATTGGGAATCCCTCTTTTGTTTCGTTCTTTAGCTTTCTCTTTACTTTTGTTATAAAGTTTAATATGAATACTACAACAAATGTTATTACAATGCTTTCTAATGCCCCTATATGGCTTTTTATCAGCGCATATGGGAGTAATATATAAATAATACATACAAGTTCTTCAAAATGCCCTACAAGCCAATTACGAGCCTGTACAATAGTTTCCTTTGACGAACTTGCTACTGCCTCAAATAGTTTACTCATAGTTTCTTTAATCCTTTCATAAATTCACCCATTTCTGTTTTTAATGTTTCTAATTTTATTTCAAGCCTTTTTCTGTATGGTGGAGTTTTGCACACTTCACATCTGTATTTGTTTTCTTTGTTAAAAAACGCTCCGGCAAACTCTTTACATATTTCACAGTTATGCTCAAACACTTCTTTTTCATCTGCCATGACATATACTTCTAATTCTACACAACCAATTCCACTACTTTCATTCTTCTTTATATTGTAGCTTATGTTTTTGGAATTATTCTTTGCTATAATGTTTGATGATATCCATTTACAACATTCAAGGTATGCCTGTTTCATTGTTTTAGCTTTGAACTCTTTACTAATAATCTTTTCTGCTATTAACATGGCTTTAATCCTCCGATAACTCTTGCTTTGCTTCTACTGCACTTCTATCTGCAAGCTCGTTTAGTGGGTCTCCATTATGTCCTTTTATGTGTACCATGTTTATCACCATTTTCTTTTCATACACAAGTTTGAACATCTTTTCCCATATATGTTTGTTCTTCACTGGTTTATCTTCTTTGGTTTTCCATCCATTTTTATACCAGTTTAAAAGCCACCCTTTTATTATAGCATTCACAACATACGCACTGTCACAATACACTGTCACCTTTTTTGCTTTACTCTTAAAGGCTTTTACTAATGCCATATATACTGCTGTTAATTCCATTTCATTGTTTGTTGTGTTTCGTTTGTTCCCTTTTGTTACACTTGTTTTGAATCCGCTGTCACATTTTACAAGTTCCACATAACTCCATCCACCTATACCAGGGTTTCCACTACAAGCACCATCTGTATAAAATATCAATTCTTTCATTCAGTTGTTCCTTTCTTTACATCTGCTTTAATGTCTGCATATAATTTCACAATAATCTTTGCAACTAACTCCCACAATGTCTTACCATACACTGTTCCAATCCAATCATGCGTTTCCCTTACTTTTACACATGAACATGAATAAAATACAAACTTTCTTGTTTCATTAAGCTGTTCATAGTATGGCATAAAACTCTGTGTTCTGTAGTTATATCTTATGCAAATTCCTTGCATTGCTTTTTCTAATATTTCAAGTGGTGCAATCTCTATTTTTGTATAGTTTTGTTTTTCAAGCATCTTTGCAACTGGTTTTACTTTCCAAAGAAAATTATTTAATGTTTTTATGTTCTCCTGTTTTGTGCAATCTAAGTTTAAAATCTCTTCTGTTTTCATTGTTTTATTCCTCTTAATTAAAAAAAGGCAAGAAATAGAACACTTCCTACCTCCTGCCTTTTATCAACATCTATGCAACGTTTGTTTTATTTATTTGTTTTAGATTTCCCAATCATCATCTTCGTCATCCTCTGCTTCTTCTGCTTCGGACTCTGCATCAGCGGCTTTCAGAAGTTTTACATAGGCATCTGCTTTCATCTTTGTTTTTGCTTTGATGCCACGTTCTTTACACATTTTGAAAAGCTCCATTGCTGTTTTTCCCTCATACGGGTCTTTCTCTTCATCATCCTCTGTATCCCAATCATCATCTTCGTCAACTGGCTCTTCTTCTTTCTTAGCCTGTTTCTTAGATGTTGCTTTATCTTTCTTTGCTTCTTTCTTAGACTCTTCCTCATCAAGTTCACCTCTATCGAACTTTTCAAGAAGTTCAATCAATGCATCTTTCTTTCTTGATTTACACTTAGAAGAGATTCCTCTTGCACAACACATCTTGTAAAGGTTTGCACTTGTCATATCGGTGTAGTCAAGTTCATCATCCTCTACTTCTGTTTCGGTTTCTTTTGTTTCCTCTTCTACTTCTGTTTCAACTTCCACACCATCTTTAAGTCCTGTTTCAAGAACTCTTGCTGTTACCTTTGGAAGTGCTTTAAGAATCACAAGAATCTTATCACCCGCAACTGCTACCTCTCTTGTAAGCATTGGATAACGTGAACCAATCTCACAGATGTTTTCTTTGTTCTTTCCCTCAATAATTTCCTTTGCCGCTTCATAGGCTGTCCAATTCTTTGCCATTTTTCATTCTCCTTTTTCTTTTACTTTGTTCTCTTAATTTGTTTCTTGAATCTGCTTTATTTGTTTACTCTTAAATATTAACATATGTTTTTGTTTTTGTCAATAGTTATTTGATAAAATAAAACATTAATTTATTTACTTTCTTCTTCACAGCATTCACATGGTTCTGCATGTTCTACAAGCCCAACAGCTTCACATGCTTCAAGAACACAATCTGCTAAAGCAATTAAACCATCTTCATCAAGGATTCCTAAACTTCCTTTAAGGAATACCTTTGTTTCTTTTCCATCTTCTTCTGTTACAAGCTGTTCTGCAACACTATAACCTACTTTGTTTGTTTCACTGTTGTATGCTTCTGAAATAACAACATTTCTTCTGTCCTTAAAACGTCTTGAGGAAAGTTCTCGAAATGTTAATCTTCCCATTCTTCTCCACCTCCCTCTTCTCCGTTGTCTGGAAGTTCTAATACTGCCATAAACTTAAGCATGATATATTCTTCATCCACCAATGAACAAATGTTATCTAAGTTTACATTTTCCACAAGTGACTTAAATGGGATTGTTGCATTCCCATCTTTGTCAAAGTTAATTGCTCCAATTGTGAACATACCTAAATTTACTGCTCTGCTTGTAGCTCCTTTTGCATGTAAAGTAATATCATTGTTTAATCCCTGTAATAACTCTACACTTGTTAAGATTTCATCATATCGGAGTTTAAACTTAACCTGTACTGTTTTGTTTTTCCCAATAGTTAAACCCTCAAAAGTTGCTATCCCTTTTTGTTGTAACTTTCTTTCCACTGTTTTGTTTTTCTCCTTTCTGTTCTAAACTTCTGTTCTTGTTTTCTTCTTTCCTGTTCTTTTTGTTTGAAATAGTTATTTCTAGCATTTATGTTATGTTTTACTTTATTAACATCTATAACATTAATACTTTGTTTTGTATTACTATTTCTGTTTGAGTTAGAATCTAAGTTGTTTAACTTATCTGTGTTGGGCATGAAGCTAACAGCTTCAGAACCCCCTCTTTCTTTCTCCCCCTTATAATACTCTTCTTCACTTTTGTTGTCAATACCTTTTTTGCAGATTTTATACTTTTTTAAGAATTGTTCATCCTCTTCTGAAAGCTTATTTATTACATCACGCTCTATAAGCTCCCTATATGCCTGTATATCCTCTTCTTTTATTGCAACCCATACTTCATCCCTATTAATGAACTGAAAGGCAAATAAAGGTATCTTATGTGCTTCTAAAGCATGATGCTCTAATACATGAAGTACACTTTGCTTAATGCTAAAACTTTCATGGTCTGTGCTTTTAAGCTCACAAAGAAAATTCTCGTTCTCTCCATCACATTTCTCTATCCATCCAGCACCACTGTTTCTTGTAGGTTTTAAACCTAGCCTGTGCATTACATCTGCTTCATTCTTTCTATACCACTTTGTACTACGTTTATTCATTTGTTTTATCCTTTTCCCAGCTTGCTACCACTTCCAAAACATCTACAATCTCTTGTGCCGTTATGATATCAATACCAACATGCTTTGTTCCACAATTTCTACACTTTTCAATTTTTTCTTTTACTTTGTTTGCAAACTCCTGTACATCATATTCTTTTTCAATCTTCATCTGTTTCTCCATCCTGTTCTTTTAGTTTTTGTTTTGTTAATGCTTCAAGGTATTTTATATAACCTAAACCTAACCTATGTGTGCTTTTTGTTCTATAATTCTTTCTTGCTTCATTAAGTTCTGCTGTTCCAAACAAGTCACGGAACTTGGTTTCTGTTTGTACTATTACATAGCTATAGTTACTTCCTTTCCCATTTAACATTTATTCTTCATACCTCCATTCTAAAAAATACAGTCTTCTTAAAATAGCATTTCTAAGATTTATACGTGCCACTTTATTGAGTTCTTTAATACATTCTGCCATGTATTTTCTTAAATCATTTATTTCTACTTCTGTGATATTATATTCTTCATACTTCATTTTCTTCATATCCCCATTCTAAATGCGCTACTATATACATCTTTTTCATAATAGCCTTTCTAAGACTTGTATATGCCTCTTGGTTGAATTCTTTTTTTCCATTAATACATTTTACTGTATAGTTAATTAAATAATTTATTTTATCTGATATGATATAATAATCATCGCACGGAAAACTTCTATTTCTCCATTTTCCTATAGGACAACAAAGACAAACACACTTAAACGCACTTGCCATTCCAAACTCAACTTGTATTTTATGTTCTACATGCGAAATATAACAAGCGGCACAATCATTATTCGTTAGTAAGTTATTCTTTTCTTCTTCTGTTATCTGTCCTCTGACAAATAAATGAAGTAATGCTGTTCTTTTTACATTAGATATATACAGCTTATTTAATTGTCCATTTTCTTTGTAATATTTAACATCACTTATATTGCTTGTCCTAGCCGCAAATACTTTTATTACTTCTTCCCAAAGTTTTATATGTATTTCATGATATCTTTTAATTTCATTCTGTTCCATGTTTGTTTTACCTCCCTATTGTACTTTTGCTGTTATGTCAACAGATACTTTTGTTATTTCATCTATACTTCCGAGTAATATGTATCTACCATTATTCAAATTTACTGAATTACATATCAATGCATTTTTGAAACGAACCTCTGCTGTTTTCATATATAACTCTGAATCAGCGTCTTGTTTTAAAATGAAGCAATCACCAACTTTTAACTGACTAAACAGAGCTTCTTCTTTCTTATTTATAATTTTAATATTTTTTGTTTCGCTCATATTGTTACCTATTTTTATTACCTCATTACTGTTTTCTTTCTTCCATATTCCATCATTCACTGTCCAGTGACGTATTTCTCCATCCCACCATTTTGTTATATATTCATTATATTTTCCGTTCTTTACATACACATTGTCGTTTAGCATTTGTTCTAAATCAAAATCAAATAGAAAATGCTCTGACGGGTTCTTTCTTCCAATATACCCAAGCATTGCACAACGCTTTTGTCTGCCATACTCTGATTTATATATTTTACGATATAATTCATTATCTAATTCATTTAATTTTTCATCATACCATACTAAAATACCGTGTGCATTTGAATTTTTATTCTTACGACCGCTGTACAATCTATTCCTTTCTCTTTTTATTAATTGTTCCTGCATGAGTTCATAATCTCTTTTTTCGATAGTTGACCGACCTCGACAAATCTTATGCTCTCCATTAAATACATATGCATATTTTTTTGCATATTTTTTTGCATTCTTTACAATAATATTGTAAGCCATCTGATTCGCTTTTTCTCTTGCCAAACATTTCTATCGGCAATTCCCTTTTACATTTAGAACATACCTTTGTTCCTTTTTCAAAATCTGCTTTCATTTTGTTTCACCTATTCGCCTTTTATAATTCCCTTTGCTAGTTTACCAATGAATTGTTTGTCCATTCCATTCAGCCTACTAAACAAATCAAAACCTGTTGTTCCATCAAAATCATAAAAAACATATCCATACTGTGTATTTATTCTAATTGTTTTCTGTGAATATACTTTTTGTTCTCTTACTAACTGCTGTGCTATTTCATCAAACTTTTTATCACTCCATTTTGGGCTATCCTCTTCATAATACAAATAACTATGTATTAAAACAACTCTTTGTAGGAAGTCTATTTTTAATTTATCTGTCCAATATGCTGGAAAAGTATACATTTGTTATTTACCTCCTTTGTTATTATATTTTCTTCTAATCTGTTCCCATTTTGTTTATGCTTTAAAATATGGTGTTGAGTTTGTAAACACCATATTTTAAATTTTTCCATTATGTCTTATAACATATGCTTCAATTATGTTTCGCATCTTTTTTGTAGTCTTCATCAACAAGCTCAATTTTATCCATCAAAGTTCTCCAATAGAATACTCTGCCATCTTCTGTTACAAGAAACTCTTTATGAAGATTGCTATTTTCTTCTTTCAAGTCATATGCTTTGCAGGTAACTATTCTACCATCAATATATTCATGGGTTTCATCTTCAAACTCTGCATTTTCTTCCAGGTAAGAAATAAACTCTTTAACTGTAAGCTGACCCATAAGTTTTTCTGTTGCGATCATAAAATTTACTCTGTATCTGTTGTCGTTTTCTTTTTTATATCTCATAATATCTTCTCCTTATTTGTTTAACTTGTTATCTTTAACTTGATTATATCTTAACATAACATAACTATAATGTCAATACATAAACATAATTTTTTTAAATAAACTTTTATAAATATAAGCTGTATAGCTTTATAAAGAAAAATATATATATATAAATATATATACAAAAAGAAAATTTATTCTAGCAATCAATAGTTTATACTCTTCATATGTTTTGCCTGTGAATTTCTCCATTTCTTTTCTAATCCTCCTATTTAACGATTTAAGACACTTTATACCTTTAACCTATACTTTTATTACTGAACTATATAAACACGCTAGAAACGTAAAATACAAGCTATAGAAGATATAATAAAAGGCAGCTTTTTAGGCTACCTTAAATTCAATATACATTTGCATTACTTATGATTTATTTAACATTTTTGAAACACATTCACCCATATGGATACAACAAGAACAATTATAATAACAGCACCATTTACAGGGCTATTTATTACACCTTTTGACTAATGCTTCTCCACATTGCCACTCAATACATGGTCTATTTTTATTCACAGCGATTAATTTATTGAGTCCTTTGATATAATCGTTTATTTCTTTTTCTGTTTTTAATTCCATATATATCACTCCTATTTTGTATGCTTCCTAATTTGCTTCTGATAACAATATAACACAAACAATATAATATGTCAAATATAGATTGTGTATTTTATAAAACAAAAAAAAGGAACGCTTTTTATACGTCCCCTAAAATGTTTCTTCTTTTAGTTTTTGTTTTGTTTTAGGTATGAATCCATACATAGCAATACAATAGCTGTCTGCTAAATCATCATTTATTTTACATGGTACTTTCTCAGCTCCTATTTTAACGTTTATAACGCCTTTCTTGCCTCTGCCCTTATATTCCTCTGCTATGTACTTTAAAAGCCCTTTCTGCTTCAAATAGAGGATTGTAGGATACTTGTTAGGATTTATTCCATATTTATTCTCTTTTGGTTTGCTTGTTCCAATAACTGCATTCTTCCATGCCTTGGTATCTACACTGTACACTTTTATATTATATGCTAGAAATACATCTAATATTGTTACGATTAAACCACCTGTTGTAATTAAATACTGGGAACTCATATGTCCACCACTAAACGTTCTAATTCGCTCTATAATACATTTTATTTCTATAGGCTTATATTTCCTTAATAGCTCATTTAAAATGGATTCTAGGACGCTTCTAAGGTCTTTACGCTTATCATAGTTATTTTTGCATCTCGTAAAATCTATACTATACATTTTTATTAGTTTTTTATCTTCTAATACTGTGATTCCTGTCCGTGTATAACTTTCATCAATTCCCACTACAACCATGTTTCAATTTTCTCCCTAATATATCTTGATTATGAAACAACCTACGCATTGCCCATACATCAGAAAACCATATCGGTGTAAAATATATGTTTTCTAAATCTTTTGGTAACTCTGGCTCGGGTTTCATCAGCGTGTTACCATGTATCACGTATCCCGCAAGTCCATGTAATGCAAGCTGTATATAACACATATATACACAGGTTATATCTACATCTTGTCCGACAAAATACACATGGTTTTGATAATTATACTTTTTAAACATTTCCTTACATTGTTCACTTGCACTTATTAATGTTGCCCCAGCACCACAAGTCAAGTCATATACATTTGCATATCCTTTTTTATGTACTGTTTTTCCTAATTCTTTTCGGTCGAATGTAAGTTTTGACATTACTTCGCAAACATTGTATGGTGTAAAGAATTGCCCTGCATTTTTGTTATGTATTTGTAACATCATGTAGAGTTCACCTAACAAATCTTGGTTCGGTCTTTCTTCCAACTCTTCTACGATTAATGCAAACATTTGCGGAAACAATTTCTGTTCATTTTTTGAATAACTATTAATAATTCTTAAATATTCTTTTTCCCTTTTATCCCATATCTCTTTAAATTGTTTATCTTCGGTCATTGGTAAAATACTTTGGTTTGCTAATGTTATAGCAAATAACGCCATGCAATCAGACCACACTTGATATGTCGACTTTGAACTACATAACTTCTTGAAACCTTTTTCAAATCTCTTTTTATAATTTCTATCATCTGTTTTGTTTTTCATGCTTTCAACCACTCCAAACATTTTTCTTTGCTTGTAAATACTGGATAAATATCTCTTTGTGTTTTTCTTATTCCTGTATCTATTGTACTGTTAATACATAAAAAGTTTTGTTTATAGCTTTCTATGTTTTCCTTTTTATCTGTTACGCACTTAATAGGTTTTAAGTTATACAATGTTTCTTCTTTGCGTACTATACATTCTTTTACAACACATTTTAAAACAACATTCTTTTTTGCCTTTTCCCTTTTACTTACAAACACAAGAAAACATTCTTGTTCTGGAAGCATTCTTAAATATGTTTTATGTACGTTCTGCATTCCTTTACACTCCTTTGTTTCACACTCCATGCAATCTAGGTATGTTACACGAAGTGCATATGCTTTACAATATTTTGCCATTAATTAGATAGCCTTTCTTTTGTCTTTCCATAACACACATCTTTCATGTTGCATTCTTCTGCCATCTTACAATTATATCCTGTGCATTTCTTGTGCCTTTGCACAAGTTTGTTTTGTTCTAATAGCTTTGTTTTGCTTTCCTGTATTCTTTCTAATCTTCCAATATACTGTGCAATTTCACTTGGATTATATTCATAATGGTACACTTTAAATTCCTGTGTGTTTTTATCATCACATAAAACTATTCCATGATGTATTCCTGTTAGGTACATATAAAGCTGGCATTGCTTTCTACCACTTGCATGGTACTTTTGTTTTTTAAATGTAAATGTATTTACACTTTTGATTTCTACAATATACGGTATCTTTTCCACACTATCATCATATACGCTTTCAAGCTTGTAATCAGCTGGTATTTCGCATATTATATCTGGGGTATAGGATAAGTCAAACTCTTCTGCAAAGCGGCTATAATCGCAATCTAGGGGCTTACACAAGCCACCCCTAATAAATAGCCTTTGCCACTTCTCATGTATTGCATCACCCTCACTGAATATTCTCCTTAAACCTACTGGAACTTGCTCACCCTGTAGCTGTTTATAAAACAATGATAACACTTGCTGTCGTATACAAAACTTATCATCTGATACAATTACTGCACTTGCATGTAATCCTTTTCTTTCTGTTGTTTCTGCACCCCTTGTCATTACACTCTTAAGGAATTTAAGTTCTTTTGGAATATCCTTGTCTAAGTAGAATAAACCATTTAACATTTGTTCTATTTCTTTTTCTTGCGTACTTTGTACTTTCGTAAATGTTTTGTCTGCATCCTTTTTAATATCGTCTATGATTCCCATTTTCTTCTCCCTGTTCTGAAATAGATAATATGTTTGTTTGTTTCAAACCAGTGGTTGTACAGAACCTTGTTCTTGCTTGCTTTTCTGTCTCAGCATAGCAAAAGAATTTATGTTCTGCACTTCCACCACTTGTATAAGTTCGTTTAAATACTATACAATAAAATATCACTCTAACATTTCCTTGTACTTTTTCTTATGTTCATCCATGATTTCTTTTCTAACAGAATCAAGGTCTGCAAAATCAACAAAACCACGTTCGTAGAATAATGGGATTTCACAACTCTGCATTGGATTACAAACTTTACTCTTTACAACTTTTACTTTCATAATCATCCCTATACGCTCTTTCGCTTCTGTGTTGAATGGATTATGGTTAGGAATTTCAATATAACCTTTTCTTGCTACTTGTATTCTGAGTGATGCACTATGTTTTAATTTATGACCGCCAGGAGTTTGTATGTTATCTCCAAAAGGTAACGCATTCATTTTATCACGAATCTGATTAATAAATATAACTGTTGTTCCTGTTTGTTCTATTACATCCTCAAGTGTTGGTAAATACTTATCCATTAACCTTGCAACTCCACCGATACGCATTTCCTGTTCACTGTCTGTATTTACCGCTTTTCTGATTTTGTCAATATCATCCTTTGGTTGCATTGATGGTACACTGTCAATCATAACAAGCGGTATTCCCTCTTCCGCAAACCTTATTGCCCTGTTAAACGCTTTCTCTCCATATCTTGCTCTATATACAATCATTTGTTTTGGTCTGTTTCCGAATAGTTTTGCTCTCTCTCCATCAAATGTTCCCTCAATCGGAATATCCAAACACATATCATGCTGGGCACATAGCTGATAACCTAATGTTGTTTTTCCAGCACTCTCTGCACCAAATATCTCTATGACTCTTCCTTTAGGAACTCCACCACCAATAATGTTATCAAGGTCAACAAGTCCTGTACTCCATCTTGGAATTTTAAGTGCATCCGATTTACTTCCTAAACTGTAAACACTTCCTTTTTCCTTTTTGTCAATCTCTGACATGAGTTTTAATATTCCATCTTTATTCATTCCCTTTGACATGTGTGTATTCCTCCATATATCTGTTACATAAATCTACGAGCTTATCAAATATTCCATAATCAAATTCTGTTTCTTTCGTCAGATTCAATACCTCTGCTTCGTCTAAATACCATTTTGCTTTTTTTAAATCTTCATGACCATTTTTATATTTATATCTACTCAAATACTTATATGCATTTACAATACAATAATCAGTTACTCTCTGATTCCCAAAAATCAATCTCATGTTATCAATACATTCAATGCTACAATGCCCCTCATAATGTTTTGGGTGGTTTACATTATCGTGTTTGTTTGTTTCTGTTCTTTTCATATCTGTTTTCTCCTTTTCAATAGTAGGTGCTTTCGACACTTCCTCTCTCACTTTATTTGTTATTACGTCACAAAAATCTATTGAACTGCACTCTATCCCTTTTGCTGTGCATATTCCATCATATTCATACTCGCAACCTCCACATCTATCCATTTATTTCACCTCACTATTAACTATGCTAAATAATATCCCTTTTCTTTTACCATTTTATAATCATTCTCTGATAATATAATACATTTATGCTTTTCAATATTCCCATAACAATCAATATCACAAATAATTTCATACAATGTTGTTCCATCTACAATATGTTTCTGTTCATAGATAATGTTTGTTACATACTGCTCTAATACATTCATATTTTCTACCTCGCCATTAATGTGCTGTTATATTTTACTACTCTGCTCATATATTTGTTTTTATTAAATTCAAGTGCGCCCTGTTCTTTTAATGTCTTAATTACTCCTTTTGTAACACTTCTTCCTTTACATCTGTCATAGAAATCATCATAAGACTTAAATACACCCTTTCTGCGCTCTTCTTCTATGGTTTCTGCGGCTTTTTCTCCAATGCCCTTAATAATACTCAACCCTTGCTGTATAACGTCCTCTCCGTCCATTTTACGCAATGAAGTTTTAGCTGAATAATTTACATGCGGTAACATAACCACAGCACCATCTTTTACCGCAAACTGTGAATATTTAAAGATATCTGCATCATTATCTGCATACTTCATTTTAACATACCAAAACTGTGTTGGGTAATGTACTTTGTAAAACATCTGGTCAATACTTATTAACGCATAGCCAGTGCTATGTCCCTTGTTGAATCCATAGATTAGCATACTCGCCCATATGCTATTTGTTTGTTCTTTTGTTAATCCCTCTTTTTTACATCCTCTAAAGAAATCTTTTTTCATCTGTTCAATAATTGGAATGTATTCCGGTTTTGTCAAGTTCTCTGCTTTCTTCATAATCTTTAACATATCAAAACTCTGTTGCGGAGTTAAATGTCCAACCTTTTGTGCTACTTCAACTGTTTGTTCCTGATATAACATTGTTCCATATGTTTCTTGCGTATATTTATAATATGGTGTGTTCTTATCTACATTACCAGAAAGTTTGTTATGTGCATATGTTTCATGCATATGCAACTGCAATGGTGCTGGTCTGTTTAATGCATTCACCGCTATGATATCATTAACACAATCACACTGAATCATATCAAGAATCTTTTTAGGTGCTGACTTTTCCATCTGAAAAATCCCATCTGTTCTTCCCTCTCTGAATCCCTCTATAACCTCTTTGCTTTCTTCATCTTCTTCTGTTATCTCATGTCCTGTCTTTTCTCTTAGCTCACGCATTTCTGACATTGTTTTAAGTCCTAACATATCAAACTTTACACAATTAATATGCTCTAAATCATCTTTGTCAAAACAACTACTTAACGCTCCTGTCTTTCTGTCTCTCATAATAATACAAGTATAATCACTTATATCTGTTCCAACCACAGCAACCCCAGCCGCATGTTTTCCAAGATACTTTATTTTGCCATAAAGTTTTGAGAAATGTTTTATAATGTTATCATACTTTTCGTTAAACTCTTCTGTTCTGTATCCATTCAATAAGTTACTCATATTCAGTTCATCATCTACTATGAATCCCTTAATATACGACTTAATTTCTGCAATCACTTTTTTATTTTCATCTGCTTCAAACCAATCAACATCTTTTGTTGTTTTTAAGTTGCAAACACTTGCCAAATCATTTACAAGATTATCAACTCCATACATACCATAAGAACAAATCTGTATTGCTTTGTTTGGGTATTTATTTATAACATAGTCAATTACTTCCTGTCTCCTATCTCGTTCGAAATCTAAGTCAATATCCTACCTTAGTCGTTCGTTTCCAAACTATCAAGGCTAGACTATATCTTCCACCATTGTGGCATTCGCACTTCGGAATGGTGCTTATCTCCATTCCTACACTTGTTACTCTCTTCACAAACTAGTCGTTACACCTTTCTATACGAACATTTCCATAAACTAGATGTTTATGTAACATTGTTCTTTTAACATTGTAGTGTTTTTCTGCATATTCCACAGCTTCCGTTATACTTAGAAATTCATCTATCAATTTATTTCCAACATACAATTTACATGGTCTGTAATTTCTGAATGGTGTATCTTTTCTTCTCTCATATCCATACTTCAAATTGTCTGCTTGCTTACACCATCTAAGATTTTCATAATAATTGTTCTTTACATTTCCATCTATGTGGTCAACAACTAGCTCTGGTTTGTACCCTTTACAAAAACATTTTGCTACTGCTCTATGTATTGACAAATGTTTTGTTATATTTTTTTCACATGGCTTCACATACAAATAACCGCCACTTCCAACATAAGGTTTTAATATATTTCCTGTTTTCTCATTTAAAACATTTCCATATTCATCTATTGAATGGTGGTCAAACTCTTCCATACTTTTAAACATCTAATTCACTTCCTTTCTATATAGACTTGGCACGGTATTCCCTCTATCTCACCGTCACTGGTTTAGGGTTTCTTAGTCAGATTATTCGTCTATGGTCTTATGCCCTATTATCTTGTTGTAACATTTCAATAAGGAGTCTTATTTTTCTGATACCGTTAGCATATTATAATAATACACACCATTAAGCAATGTTCACGAATGATGCCCAATTAAGTTTAGGCAACGACTTCTTTTCCTTTCTCATAAATCTACTAAAATCAAGGTTATATTTTATGCTGTCTACTTCTGTGATTCCTACTGCATAAGCTACAAGACAATTACAAACAGAGCCTCTTCCCTTTCCTGTTTCAATTCCATTTTCTTTCGCCCATGTTATGTAATCTCTAACAATAAGGAAATAATCTGCAAAACCGTGGTAATTAATTACTTCTAATTCTTCTTTGCATCTTTTCCAATATTCTTTGTTCCACTTGTTTCTGTTTTTCAATCCCTGCTTTGTTAGTGTTTCAAGTTGTTTCGCTCCATCTTCTGATATTTTAGGAAGTTCTAGTTCCAATCCATCTAATATGTTATCTTCGACTTTGTTATATATTTCTTTCATGTTATCTGCAAATCGTTCTGCCATTCCCATTGGTCTTTTAAACTTCTTTTTATAGATGTTTGCAAACCTTTCTGTTATCTCATACTCTGTAGGCATGTACCTTTCACTATATGTTCTTTTTACATCCAATGTTGTTTTTCCTATTTCATGCATTTTACAATATGTGTCGAAATCTTCCTTACTTCCAAAATGTGAGTCACTTGTTAGAATACATTTAATATGTTTTCTTCTTGCCATTCCCATAAGTTCATAATCTGTTCTTTGCTGTGTACCCTGTGCATCTATCTTATATGGCTGTATTTCAACGTACAAATCATCTTTGAATATTTCCTTGAACTTATCTAATAAACGCTCTGCCGTGCTTCTATGACCATTTAAAATAGCTTGTGACGTTGCGCTTGCTATACAAGCTGTTGTACATATAAGTCCATCTGAATACTTTTCTAACAACTTAAAATCAACTATTGGTTTGTAATAAAATTGCTTTGTATTTGCTTCTGTCATTATGTGACACAAGTTTTTATACCCCTGTAAGTTTTTAACAAACAAGTTTAAGTGGTACGATTTCCTTTGCGGATTTTTTTTATTAAATTTTGGTTGAAAATATATTTCACATCCCATAACAGGTTTTATTCCAACTTCATTACACGCTTGATAATGTTTTATTAATCCACTAATTGTTCCATGATCGCTTATTCCTAATGCTCTGTAGCCTAATCCCTTTGCGTGTTTTGCAAGATTTATAGACTTTCCAAACCCATCAAATAATGAATACTCCGTGTGCCTGTGTAAATCAAAAAAATTACCCATTCAACAAACGCTCCTTTCCATATTCACACTGTTCTTTGTCTATCTCACTACAAATACATTTTATGTTTCTGTTCTCCATTTTACAAGCGACAGCTGTTGTACACGTTCCTGCAAATGGGTCATACACAGTGCTATTATCTCTAACATACATGTTAAGTAAATTTGCAACCATTTCAATACTAAATGTTGCACCATTATATTCATTCTTTCCATCATTGTTCTTTGCTTCAAAATAATTGAACATATTACTATAAGATGTATATACCTTTCCTTGTATTTCTCTCTTATTTGATTTAAAAGTACAATACTCTTTTTCTCTACATAATACGAATATATATTCGCATATCCTTGTACATTTATTTTTGTTTTACTCTTCCCAATCGTCCTCTTCTTCATCCCAATCGTCAGAATCATTTTCTTCGTCCGCTTCTTCCAAAAGGTCAATGTAATATTCTTTTGACTTCTTCGGTTTACAATCAATGTCACGCTCTTTACACAGCTTATAAAGCTCCTGTGGCTTCATGCTTTCATAGTCATTTGTTTCGTCCTCTTCTTCATCCCAGTCATCTGTTTCTTCGACTTTTGTTTTAGCTTTTGTTTTTGTTTTGTTTGATTTCTTCTTAGGTTCATCCTCTTCATCAAAATCTTCATTGTTATCAGATGGATATGCCTTATCAATGTATTTTAAGATTGCTGAATCAGACAATGGCTTTACTTTGTTATTTCTAAATTTTGCTTTGTCTAACGGAATAACAGAATATGTTGTGTTCTGCCCTTTACCAATTCTTTTAATCTCATAATCTCTATCAAGAAGCGTTCCATATGTTTCATATAATGAAGCAAGTGCTGGAACTGGTGAACAGTTATTAACTGCCGCCATTAACAGTTTTACTTCTTTGCTTTCGTAGTCATAGACACTCCAAAGGTACATTTTTCGTGTTCTCAGATTTTCATCTTCGCAATACTCACAAGTTCTGCCAAATTCCTCTTGGCATGGAACGTTTACACCTAAAGCAAAACTGTCATGGAACTTGATTTCTAAACCATCTTCCATATCTGTTAAGAAACGAACTCTTGCTTTTGAGTCCTCTTTGAAAAACATGAACTTTCCCTTGCTTGTGCCACTTTTTGAAATTTCACTCTTAATGTCTGATAACTTAATTTTTCCCATGTTGTTTCTCCTTTTATTCTTTTGATATGTTTGTTTTATACTCACCGATTTCTACTGCACAAAACTGTTTTGGATTTATGATATAACCACCGAACTCTACAACTGCATTTGCATCTTCAAGATAACACTTTTTAATCACAGCGTTAATTCTTTCTATTGTTTCACGCATTTTTTGTTTTGCTCTTTTTACAAGCTCTGTTAGAAGCATTTCATCAAAACTTGCTTTATCTTCATCACGTTTAAATCCAAACATAACTTCATAGTCCATACAAATCAGCTTGTATTCTTCACTCTCTTCATTATACTCTCCACCTATCTCTCTGTCAATCACTAATTTTTCAAGCGTATCCTTATGATAGAAACACATTTTACAATTCACTCTATATCTTAGTACCATGCTTTCTGACCCTCCTAGAACGCTGTCTAGCGGCTTTTATTTCTTCCTCTGACATTTCCCCCACGTCTTTCTTATCAACTGGATAATCAAAGCGTATAACATTAAAAAACCGCTTTAAATATTCTGTTCCTTTTATTCCGCATTCATCATTGTCTAATGCAGATATTACTGTTTTAATTCCTTTTTGTTTTAGTTTATTTACCTGTTCATCTGATATATGCCATCCAAGTATTGCAACAACATTTTTTATATGCCCTCTTGTTTTAAGACTTAAATAATCCATATATCCCTCACATATATACGGAATGCAGTTCTCTTCATATGTTCCACATAGTGTGTCACGCTTTCTGAATCCCTCATTGTATAAATACTTTCTTTTCTTTTCAACATGTGAGTTCATTGTTCTTCCTACCCATCCCATAAACTTTCCATTGTCCAATATTGGAAATATAAATGGGTAAGCAACATTATAATTGTATTTACACTTTGAAACATTCAATGCACGTTTACTGAATCCACGTTTCTTCATGTATTCAATTATTTGTTTTTCATCCTTACTGTTTGCTTCATTCCAATCTGTTGTTTTTAATCCATAGTAATAATCCTTTGCTTCAATCAATGCTTGCTTACTTTGTTTCTTACGCTTTCTTTTGACCTTTATTTGTAGCTTTTCTATCTTATCACTATGTAATATTTGTTCCAATAAACAACATGCCTGTAAGTCATTTAACTCTGGATGTGCTTTCATAACAAAATCTAATGCATTGCCTTTTGCTTCACAGCCAAAACAAAAAAATGTTCCATCATCTAAACAAATTCTCATTGATGGGTTTATATCATCATGAAAAGGACATATAATATTAAACTCTATTGTTGTTATTTCTTCAACAATTCCATAATAGATTAATACTTTCGCAAGTTCCTTTCCTCCATATGTTCTTATCATGCATCCTGTTCTAGCCTTTCTGTTCTGTTATCTTAATGTATGGCTCTGATATTTCAACATCACAGCATTTTCCTAACTGCGCTTTGTCCTCTTTACTTATTTTGCCTGTTTCATACATTCTGTCTAACTTTGCTTCGTCCATACTTTCTTCAACATCAATGAACTTTTTGAACTTCTTCGCATCTACTCCACACTGTTTCAAATACTTAATAAGTCCATCCATATCATTTACTTTGTATGTTTTGTTCACAACTGTTTTGTACAACTGTTTTGAAATGTTTTGTTTTAACTTTTCAAACTTCCATGTTAGCTTCTTTCTTCTAACTTTTGTTACTTTAAGTTTCACATGATTTGTGTAATAGTTCATCCCATCTTTTAACTCAATATCAAAAGTCTCTTCTCCTTTTGGAAGATTTGTAAACATGAAATTTGCTACTGTAATCTGTTCTTTTTTTCTTACTTCATTGTAGTATTCATCAAACTTCTTTTTCTCTTGCTGTGCTTCATACAATCTTCTAACGCTCTGCTCTATCTGTGCTGTATTCATTCTTCTGTCCTGTCCTTTCCTTGTATTCTTTTACTGCCTGTCTCTGTGCATATAATACTGAATTGATATCTTTCGGATATGTTCTGACATTTACATCACGAATGAAAATGAGTTCATCAAATGTTAATTCTTTTACTTCTCCTACCGGAGTCTGTACTCTTACAAGCTCCTTTCTTCTATTTACTCCAACAACTTTTGCTGTTCCCAACTTCTTTAAAAGTTTTCCGTGTTTTGTTTCAATAAATCTAACATAACAAATCATGCACCCAACCTGTAAAACATTATCATAAATTCTTTGCTCTTTTCTTGAGCCATATTTCATCTCGATTTCTTCAAGTGTTGCAAATTTTCTTTCTTCTGTTTCGTCTGTACTTACTTTAACCTCTTTTGTTTCAACTGGTTTTTCTACCTTTGTTTCGCTTTTTACTTCACCCCATGCTTCATTATCCTCGTCGTTTGATTCTAGCTGTTTTTCAACAACTTCATTCTCATAAGCATTAAGTCTATCAATCAGCTCCTGTTTTGTAAACTTATGCCCTTTACTTTCCAATGTGAGTCCTCTGTTTCTTGACTCCTGCTTTAAATCTGCAACTTTCATTTCTTCAAATCTCATTTGTTTTGTTCTCCTTTTCTTTTTATGCCTTAATTATATCACTTTGCTTTTTATTTGTCAATATTTATTTAAAACGATTATACAGATTATTGATAACATATAAATCATTCCAAACAATGACAAACAAGCTATGATATCATTAAAATCCTGTTTTGTTATGCCCCATTCTTTCCAAAAAGTTCGGAACACTCTTTTTAGTGTTCTTACCTTTCTTTTTACTTTTCTCTGTAGCTTTCTATAATTGTATGGTGTCATTTTGTTTTATCTCCTTTCTGAAATGTCCAACAACTTCTTTACTGCCATCTGAAACTCTTCACTTGCTCTATGTTCTTTTATTGCTCCTATATCTGTCATACATTTCAGATAACCATACAACTTATTTTCTGCTTCTTCAAAACTAACTAACCCTCTTCTATATGTTGCTAATACGATTGTTTCAAACTCTACATATTTTACCATTTTTATTTCCTCCTAATTTGTTATCTTTGCTTATGAACCTATTATACATTATGTGGTGCTGTTTGTCAACTATTTAATGCATTAAATCAAAATATGCATCTTCTATTGATGGATTGCATTCTCTATAATTCATCACATCAATACATGTTTCAATAACTATCTCTCTCCATTCTATATCAGTTGGATATGATTCTCCATCAAACCAATCCTTCTTTGTTCCATCTTCAAGCATCAGCTTCTCAACTTTTTCATACAAGTAATTAGATATATGTGCTTCATATTTCATAACTACTTCCTCCTTTTCTGTTTTGTTTGTTCTATCTTAACTTGATTTAATTATATATCAAAGGGTTGATTTTGTCAACCCCTTATTTTTAATTTTGTAACAAATTCTGCATTTTTAACTTTCTTGCCAACACAATGTTCGATTGTATTCTATCGTATGAGAAATCTTCTGTACCTGTCTGTATCACTTCAAAATTTTCATCAAAATCAATATAATGTACTTCATAATAATTATCTGCTATTTTTACTATTAACCCATACTCTCTAAATGTTTTCTTCATTTGTTCTTCCTCCTAGTTTGTTTTATTTATTAACTGTTTTCCTTTAACTTGATTATATTATAACATATTTAAAATAAAAGTCAATACTTTTTATAAAATATTTTAAAATAAATAAAGCTATATAAAATATATAAATATATTAATTATATTATATATAATATATAGCCTTATGCTTTGTTTTATTTATTTGTTTTGTTATGTTTCGTTTCTTTCTTCCACTTATTTGTATAAGTATCATTATATTTGTCCTTATACTTCTTGTGGTATTTGTCTTGCATGTTATGAATTGCTATTACATCATATCCAGTGCCATTAAGCTGTTCACACATTCTGTTTATTTCTTTTAGCTCTTTTGTTACATCCTGTATAAGCTTTGAAATATACTCTGCATCTGCTCCCATTCCATTGTTCATACATTTCTGCCACTGTTCTTCATACAGTTCTTTTGTTTCGTGTTCCCACTGTTTATACTGTTCCATTGCATTCTTTACAAACTTAGGGAGAACACTGTCATTCACATCATCTGTAGTGTATTTGTTCCAATCTCTTGGAATCATCTGTGGGAATTGCACTTGTCTTAATGGAATCAATTTTTGGTGAAGATTTATGTACTTGTGGTGTAGCTTTCTTTTATTTGCACATTCATCCATATACTGGCATTCTAACTTTCTCTTAAAGCCTTGTAAACCTAGGAAACAAAAATAGTCTGCAAGCTGTTCATGGAAACTTAATGCTTTCTGCATGTGTTCATCAAGTTTTACATACACTTCTTCTGCAATGCTTTCTTGCATACGTTTGTTTCTTTGTGTTCCCATATATGGTTGCTGTTCCTGTGTATTCCATCCCTGTTCTGTGTTTGCTTTGTTTGTATTCACATTTTCGTCATATTTCACACCATTTACTTCATACATTTTTTTGCCCTCCTTATATTACTGGAAAATTATAGCTTGTTCCGCATAACTCACAGTTACTAACCATGAAAGTGCCAACATCTGTTGCAACATTTGTGTGGTACACTTTTCTACTTCTTAACTGGTCTGCATGAACATTATTTCCGCACTTTGTTCTAAGTACATATTGTGTTGTTCCTGCTCCGATTGTTATAGCTACCGTTTCTGCACTTGTTACTGTTGGAATTGCCTGTGCAATGCAAATACATACTCTTTCTTTGTTGCTATAACTTGCCTGTGGTATGTTCAAAATCAAAACACCATCTTGTACTGTTACGCTTACTGTTTTAACAAAATGTACACATCCACCGCATCCATATCCATTATTATTATATAAACTACATGCCATTTTATATCACCCTTTCTAACCCTTTTAATTAAACGAATAGGGCGGTTTTTATGCCGCCCCTACAAATATATCACGCATAAGCGGAAACTCTCTTAAATCATCAAATAAACACCTTTAGCATCCACATGCATTATTGCAAGCTGTTCCAAAATGTGAAAACATTTGTGCGCTTTCATATGGACTGCATGTCTGATATGCCGGAATCGGTGTTGGTCTTAATGTTGAAATCAGTGTTGCGTTCTGTGCTTGCTGACTCAGCTGGAAATTAGCTGTCTGCAACTGGTCACGTAAGCTCTGAATTTCATTCTGTGTCATTAATGCTCTTGTTGCATCACCATCTGCTTTAATAGCGTTCACAATATCACAAGTGTTTTTTGCATTCTCATATCTTACAGAGTCAATGCTTCTCTGCGTTGTGCAACAGCAATCTGCAAGCTGTGAAGCAAGTGCATTTGTGTTCTGCATTCCGGCTACTGCTACATTGTTAATTGCTTGCTGTGTTCCGTTAAAACCATTCAGAAGCGAAGTATTAACTGCATAGAATCCATCACAAATTCCATTCTCCAAACCATTCAGCTTGTTCATTACTGCTTGGTTGTCAAAGCCTCTTTGAATTGCACTATCTGTATATGCGCTTGCTGTACTATTCATACCATTTCCACCCCAGTTTCCAAAGTTACCGTTCCATGCGAGTAAGAAAAATAAGAAAAAAATCCAACTTCCATTACCGTCACCGAACATTCCATTGTTTTCTTTACCGAGTGCCAATGCATCAGCTACACTCAATCCATTTCCATCCATTCCCATAATTGTTACCTCCATTTAATAATATTTATACAAACCGCTATATGTACACTTTAGCGGCTCATACCACCCATAAATGCTTGAAACTGTTTATAAGCCTGTTCTATGTCTATTCCTCTTTGCTTACATAAGTTTCTAGCTACTTGCTCAAGTTCTTGTTCTGATTTACCTTGTGCCATTTCTTCTGCTCTTTTAAAAAGCGGATTATTCTGCATCATTTGTTTGCTCAACTTCTGAAACATAAGCCACACCCTCCTTGAGTTCTTTTATTCTTTGTTTCAATTCACTTACAACATTTTCAAACTGCTGTTTAGATACATATTCAACATTTACTTTATTTTCTGTTGGTTTTAATATATATGTTTTAAGTTCTGCTGAACCATCTAACAATATTTGCTTTGTGTAAATACAACCATTTGCAATATCTGTAAAAACAAATAAACTACCATCTAAGTCAATCATGCTTGCTTTCGCTTCATCATAGCTTGAAACTGGTCTACCTTTTAGCATCTGTGTTTGACTTTGATTCTGCATATATGGTTGTTGGTAATTATATTGCTGTTCCATCTGTGCAATTCTATTTTGTGTTAATTGTTGCTGATATGGATTCATTCCATACCCTGTATAATTGTACATCAATCACCACTCCTTTCATGCTTTTAATATATCACACTTTTAATGTTTTGAAATATAAACAAAGTATACCGGGAATAACCTTAAAGAATATGTGCAATAAAAAAGGAGTGCTTTCGCACTCCATCAAATCATTCTACCTATTTTCATAAGCATCTTTCTATGTTTCTTTTTAACTGCAATTTCTGATAAGCCAATTTCATCCGGTATACATTGTAAAGTTTTCTTCTCCTTATAATGCATCCATAAAATCTGCTTTTCTTCCTCACTTAACATTGTTTGCTCCATCAAATCACCGAACTCTTTTACAGAACTTATGTCCTTTAATTTCGTCCGAGTTTCTGCGTTCTTTTTATCCATGCTTACCACTTCCCATGAACTTACCACATACCGGACACCTCTTATGATTTCCGCCTTGTTTATTTCTATTTTTTGCAATCTTAACAGTTTTAGCTGTTTTAGTTACGTGTATTCTTGCTTTCGCCATTCTTAATTCTCACCACCTTGGTTGTGAACCGCATTATCATTATATTGATTTCCGCTTACATCGTTGTATTCTGCATTTGCATTATCTCCACTTGTTTCGACATCAACATCTTTTCCATTTGTTGTCACATAATCAAATTGTGATTCATACCAAACAAAACAACCAAAACTAAATGCTGATTGCAAAAACATTAAAACAATTAGAATGATAATTATAATATCTTTTAGTTTGTTAGAGCGTTTATACTCTTTTTGCACGTCTAACAAAACTTCGCTAAATTCTTCCGTGTTTGTTTCACTTCCTTAAATTGTTGCATCTTTGTATTTTCCATTTACTTTTACTTTTACAATTCCTGTACTGTATTTTCCATCTTTTCTATACATCATACCGGTTTTGTATTTGCTACTTTGTTTTGTATAACAATTAGCTTGTAACTTGAATATTGCATATAATGTTATGTTTGCATTTGCAATGTATGTTTCTTGAACATAAAAACCACTTCCATTTTGATTTGTATTCCAACCTAAAAATTCATAGTTCAGCCTTTTTGCTGTTGGTAGTTCTCCTAACCTGTCTCCATAATATACGGTTCGTACAATCGAATCAGAACCATTAACAGTTCCTCCATTTGAACTAGCATCAAATTTGATTGCACAACTTATTCTCTCCCATACTGCATATAAATCTACATTTCTTTCATACGACCATGTCCATGGCTTTCCAATGTAAGGAGTCCAGTCCGTTCCATCACTTTCTCTCCAACCTTTAAACACATAACCATTTCTTGTAAAAAAGTTTTTTTGTGTAACATAACTAGAACCATAATAAACTTGTTCTGACCATCTGTCCTTTTGATTCCACAGACCACCATTTCCATAATAAGTAATTGTGTATCTATCTACTGCCGGAATTGTAAAGTTTACATTTGCTGTGTATGAATTTCCTCCACCATATTCGATTCCAGTAAACCTAGCAGAGCATGTACCAATATAACTAGATGTGTATCTGTCGTATGTTTTGCTGTATGTTCCAATTAAGATTTGGTTTGCTGTATCCCAACTATGTCCAGAACTTGTGTTAATATTTCTACTTCCAATACTTGAACTTGCTGAACTGTCCCAGTCAAAATAAAATGTATTAGAACTATCTTGGCAAGAATATTGTGACCAATACCATATTTGCACTGTTACTTCCTTTTGGGTTTTGCTGTTAGAAGAATCAACATATAAACCAATACAACCTTGATATTTTGTTCCTGTTGAAACGGAGCTCCATTGTGTACCGCTTGGTGCTGACATATATCACACCTCCTAACCAGTAATACGGATATAGATATCTCCGTCTTTTCCTGTTGAATCACTAGGTTCTGATGTTCCTTGTCTGATTGTTGGCATTGCATCTATCTTTTTACTAATCTCATTAATTTGATTTTGTAAACTTGTTGCCACATCTCCGCTAAGCTGTCCTTTAATTCCATTAAACCATTCATTGAACATTGATGTAAATTGTGAAAATAAATCAGATGTACTTATCTGCTGAACAACCCCTGTTACGAACCCACACACTTCATTATATGGTCGCATATCCGTTACGTCTGATGCACTTAAGTTTGCAGCACCAACAGGCTTTCTTATTGTTGCTAATTGCAGTTCCTTAACTGTTGATGTTCTTGAAACACTTGCATTGTTCTGTTTTAACTCAAGCGACATTTTTCTATTCACTTTATCAAGTCTTACGACAACTGAATCTTGTTGAACATATGATGCACTATTAACCGGTATTGTTAATGTTTTATTTTCTGTTAATTCATAATAATATCCATCTATATAGGCACTTCCTGCTTTTACTGTTACTTTCAATCCGCTATGAATTGACACTTTCAACCCATCTGTAGGGTTTACAAAAACGCCATTACCGATAAACTTTGAAAAATAGCTTGCAAAATCTTCTGCATTATATGTCCTGTCATAAACACCGCTACTTGTTTCAACCGCATTAAAAAAACCATACCTTTCTGACATATCAAATCACTCCTTTCAATTATTTTATATCTTTCTTCCACTCCATGTGCCACCATTCCTAAAACCAATGTACAAATTATTTGAAACATCTATCATCATTATCACACCATCTTTTCCTCCATTTGTTACAAACACTCCTTTTGAATATGTTGGTATCGTCAAACCGCTTGAAAATGGAACATTACTCTTCGCATGAACAAAAAACGATTTATTGTCTTGTGGAAGATTATCTATATTTTTTGCAAGAGCATCTGCTTTCAAATTTTCCAACTTCTTTGTGCTTGTTTCAATGTATTTAACATTAACATTATTTTCCTCTATCTTTTTTATTGCTGTTTCTGACTCTTCTATAATATCTTTGATTCTTAAGCCATATGTGAACTCTAAGTCTATGATTTCTCTATCATCTTGCCTTGTCACTATTACATTTGTAATCTGTGCATCAAATTCCATTCCAAGTTCTTCATCTGCGATTGTAACAAAATCTCCTATGTTATAATCTTTTTTATATGTATATTGTTTTGTTATATCTGTAACTGTCGCTGTGTACTCTTCACTCAAATCATTGTCTTTGGCTTTTTCATCTGCCCTTTGTTTCATAAGCTCTTCATACTCTGCATCAGTTATTTTTTTACTGTCTTGTTCGCTTTGAATGTCTCTTGCATCAACCCATAGTTCTTTCCTGTTCCACCCTTTACGCTCTCCAAAAGTAACATCTGAATTAACGTCTATATTATACCACTTTCTATCTGTTCCCTCTCCCTCTCCTGCAATATATACTGTATTTTTCAGCTTACTTCTATCGACTATATAATCTGTATTTGCTATATTACTTAAAGATTGAGAGAACATAACAGCACTAACCGCATTGTTCGCTCTGTGTATTGTCCTATCTTCACCAGCTCCAATTATTAATGTCCATCCATCAATGTTCTGTGGGTGTTCCACATTAATAGCTACAACATTCGGTCTTAATATGATTTTTAATTTATCAGTTTCCACGACTTCACTTATTTCATCCCATAATGAACCGCCTGTCACCTGTTTATCTACTGTACTACATATTTGTTTTAATCTTTCTTCATCTTCAAATTCAACAGCAAGCGCAACATTTCTATTCTGGTCATCTGACATTATAAGGTTTTGTTTTACCAACTCTTCAATATATTTATAGCTTTTTCCTTTAAATATCGCTTGTCCTTTAATAACTCTATATTCTAACAATTTTAATGCGAGGCTACCTTTTATAGTAAACACTCTGCTTGTCTCACTATCACTTTCACGTTTTACTGACTCAATAACACCAAAAACATCATCATCTAATAAAACATAATAATTCTTTGTTTTGTTCATCAAATATAAGTTCTCTTTGTCTAGCATTGCATTAATTGTAAATGTTCCAATTTCTCTTGCCTTAAACTCATACTGTGAATATTCATACTTTATGATAACGTCAACTATACGCATTGTATCATCTAAAATCATTATCATATAATCACATCCCCCTTATATTGAAATATTGCTCCCTATACTCAAAACTAACATCCATAACACCGTCACTTGGTTGTGTTTCGTATGAATAATAATTCTTACCCATGAGTATTTTAAACAGCTTATAACCAACTTCCATATTCCCAACAATAGAAGCTTCGTCACCGCTTTGTGTATGTAATTTAACACTTTCTTCTCCTATGTTAGTATTTATAACAATTTCATCACCAGCCGACATACTCAGAGAAGAAAATATAATTTTTGCATCTTCTGCTATACTATTTACTTGCTGTGTTATTAGGAAATCACTAATTGCTTTCATTCGTATAATACAACCAACTGGAACATCACCATTGTTTTCAATCAATACAATTTTCTTACTATGTTCTATCCCCATTGTTATTCCTTTTATTTTAGGAATCGTTAGTGGAAATTTAAACTTGTTCTCAAGAACAGAAAAATTAATTGTTTTTGTTTCCTTATAAAACATTGGATTGAAGCATTCAAACTCCAAAATAAACTTGCATAAAACCTCATTGTTCTCTTTATATGTTTTAGAATATTTTGGTGGTGCTGTTGGTCTTGCATCTAAGTAAAATCCATTTGCTTCAATTACAATTTCTTGGTATATAGAAATCATTCTATCAAGTTCTTCCTTTTTGTCTTGTACCGCTGTTTCACAGTTCTCCCAGTATTGTTCCCATGTGTTTGCCTGTTCTACATCCTTAGCAACAACATAGCCTGTTATAGTTGGTTTTCTTGTTCCAACTGTCAAACCAGCATAAGACTGCCCTATTTGATAAGGCACTCTATATGCTGACATTTCTACGCTAGGTGTATCCCAGTCAATTTCATCAATGATATAATAACCATCTTTTGAATCAATAACAATACTGTCTTTTGTTACGCTATTTGTTAGTGTAACTTTTTTGACCATTGTTTTCACCACCTTTTTAAAATCCTAACAGTAACTCCCTTTTTGCTTTTTTCATCTGCCTTGCATACTCATATGCGTTTGGTTTTGTATTGTAGAAATTAAATGTGTCTCCACTACTATTTTTACCTCTACTGTTATTATACTCTTCATTCTCCTGTTTTGTCAATACCCTTTCACCTTTATGCAACTCTGCTACATATCCGTTAAACGGTACATAATCCAAACCATTTGCATGTTTGCCATTTACACTCTTAGCGGCTGACTTTGCCTCATTCGCACCACTTACAACATTCTTAAATCCGCTAATTATTCCACTTACAAAACTTCCTATCTTACTTGCAAAATCACTTACCCAACCGAGTATGCTTTCTCCTATACTCTTTAATCCATTCCACAACTGCGACAAAATATTTCTACCAGCACTGTACATCTGACCTCCTATTGCTAATATCTTACTAGGTATTTGCGATACTATACTCCATACTTTACTTGGTAGTTGTTGCAAGAATGAAATAAATCTTGAAACAAAGTTTGTTGCTGTTTGAACTCCGCTCTGTACAAGCTGTGAACCCCATGATATTACTCTACTTATAGTTTGTGATAGCCATTGATATATTCTGCTAGGTAATGTTGATATCCATGTTACGACATTTGTTACAAAGTTTGTTGCGGCTTGAACACCAGTCTCAACTAAGTTTGTTCCAAACTCAATAACTTTATTTATTGTATCAAGTAACCATGTCCATATTCTGCTTGGTAATGTTGCGAACCATGTTACAATATTTTCAATTATCACTGGCAATTCAGTTGTTGCCCATTCAATACAAGATTGACCAAACAAATATATATGTCCTAACATTTCACCGATTACATAACCAATCTTATAAGGTAATTCACTGAACCATGTTACAATCGCATTTATTGTGTTTGGTATTGTTTCATTCACAAAAGTATTAAATGCATTCGGTATTGTTTCTGTAAAAAAGCTAATCACATTATCAACAAAACCTCGTATTGTTTCAACTGCATTATTAAATACCTCAGGAATTGTTTCTGTAAAGAATGTTTTAACACTATCAAACGCTCCCAAAATAATCTCTGGAAGTCTGCTGAAAATATCAGACACTTTATCAAAGAACTCTTGAAACTTTTGCGCCGCTTCATCAAGTCCAAACTTCTCTAATATCTTCGCTCCTATATCTCCTATAGTGCTTAAAATTGTGCTCCCAATACTTGTGAACGTTTCTACTACGTTGTCAAACAATCCTTTTATGCCATCTGCAACTTGTTCAAAATCTCCTGTAAATATTCCAATGAATATATCCATTATACTTAAAATGTTGCTTAAAACAAACTGTATAATATCTACAACTGTAGAAAAAGCACCCTCAAATACTGGTGCAAATATATCACACAATGTCTCCCATGCTGTTTTAATCACATCTGTTATGCTTTCAAAGTTAAAACCTAACTCATTTATCTTACTTACAAATTCATTCGCAAAATCTGAAAACACTTTCTTTAATTCATTGAATGTATTTGTTATGTTATTTCTAAACTCTTCATTTGTTTTCCATAGCGTAACAAACATTGCAACCAATGTTCCAATTACCGCAACAACTCCTAAAACGGGTGCTATTACCGAACTAAAGGTTGTTGCAATTTTTGTTATAACACTTGGTATTCCGCCCATGCTTGCTATCAGTTCTGATTGCCCCATACTAAGAAGCTGTATTGTTTTTGTTACACTTCCAATAACTCCACTTGCTGTTTTAACAGCTGTAATTATAGTGCCTATTGTACTTGCAACTTTTGACAAAATAAGCAAAACTGGACCGATTGCGGCAATTACAAGACCTACTTTTACAATAAAATTCTGTTGTTCTTCTGACAATTTATTAAACTTCTCCACAAGTCCTGTTATCCACTCTGCTAACTGTCTGATATATGGAGTAAGTTTTTCTCCTATGATAATTCCTGCTGATTCTAATGCACCTTTTAATTGTTCCACTGCTCCCTTTGTGTTATCCATCATTATCTCAGCCATGTCTTGTGCCGCACCATTGGCGTTGTTAATCTCGTCTGTTAGTTTCTGAAAATCCACATCAGACGCATTTACTATTGCCAACAATCCAGACATGCCTTCTTGTCCTGCCAACATAGCCGCATACTGAGCTTTTTGTTCTTCTGTAAGTCCTGCAAATCCTTTTCGCAAGTCAACCATAATCTCATTCAGAGACTTCATGGATCCATCACTATTTGTTAGCGATATTCCAAGAGCATCCATTGCTACATAAACTTCCTTGGTCGGTTTTGCCATTCGGGTGAAGGCGCTTCTAAGAGCTGTACCTGCCTGACTTGCCTTGATTCCGGAGTTTGCCATCAATCCGATTGCAACCGCTGTGTCCTCTATACTATAACCCAGTGCACCTGCAACTGGCGCAACATACTTAAATGTTTCTCCCATCAAACCAACATTTGTGTTTGACTTAGAACTTGCCTGTGCAAGAACATCAGCGAAATGTGCTGAATCACTTGCCTGTAGCCCAAACGCTGTTAATGCGTCTGTAACAATATCAGACGTAGTTGCCAAATCTTCCCCGGAAGCCGCCGCTAAATCCATGATTCCTGCAATACCATCCATCATAGCAGAAGCATCCCACCCTGCCATTGCCATGTACTTAAATGCCGCCGCTGAATCACTTGCAGAAAACTTTGTTTTAGCACCCATTTCTATTGCTTTGTCTCTCAATGCGTCAAATTCTGTTGCAGTTGCACCGGAAATCGCCTTAACCTCTGACATACCTGCTTCAAAATCCGTTGCTGTTTTAAGTGCCACCGCTCCTACTCCTGCAAGTGGCAATGTTACACTTCTTGACATTGTACTTCCAACTGTAGCAAAGGCACTTGAAAGTCCTTTAAACTTTTGTTCTGCTGTGGCTGATTTATCCCCAAAAACTTTTAGGTCGTTATAAGCGGATTTAAACCCTTTTTGAAACTTACTTGAATCAAGTTCCAAATATGCCACAGCAGTTCCCATATTAACCGCCATTTGTTTCTCCTTTCAAACAATACTTCTATTCGTACTGTTTATAAAAATCTTTAAAATTGTTATAGTGTTTTGTTTCCGCTTTTTTGTTCTGTTCTATGTAATGAGGTTTTTCTCCCTCTGTTAATCTCAATGTTAATTCACAACACGCTTCATTAAAGCAAAAGGCAGTATAACTGTCCTCTATCCCTAGCACTTCACTAGGTAAACATTTATACTGCCTTGATATTGCTAATACGCTTTCTACCTTTTTACTCTGTACGAAAGGATTCTAAAGCTTTTACCCCCTGTTGTGAGTAATTGAAAATAAACATCATCTGTTCATCTGTAAGCTCAATCCCTGTACTTTTGATTTCATCATATGTTGGCTCTACGAAAGTTTCACTTGCAATCAAATCAATTACGTCATAGATTTCCTGCATCATACTGTTTTCTTCTACATCAAGACTTCCGCTCTGTACGAATAACTCATTTGTTTTAACAAGTAATGAATTTGGAATCTTTCCTTGTTTTGCCATTCCTAAAATAGATGGTCTTTTAAGTTTTGCAACAAAAGGCTGACCCTCTGCAAAATCCGGCAATCTTACGATATTACCATCTGCATATTGCTTTAACTGCTCCAAACTTGTTACCTGCTCTGTTTTTGCTGTTCTTGCCATGCTCTTTCTCTCCTATTCTTTGTTTTAATTTACTGCCAAACCTGTTTCTTCTGTTTCAAAATCATCTGACAATGCAGACACATCTGTAAACTGTGGGAGTGTTTTTGTATAAGAAATCTTATAAGGCGCTTCTCCCTCTTTTGGTGCTGAATTAATTGTGTACTCTGGAACTCTAAATACATTATCCTCAGAACTCATTGCAACTGGTGTTCCTTGACAATTAGGATATGTGATTTTCTCATATCTAACAATCTGACCACTTGCATCATACTGTGCTGAATAACAATCGAGCTCAAATACTTGTCCTTTATCTGTACTTCCTGCAACTGGCGGTGTATATGTTAATGAATCTCCGCTTCCCTCTACTGTTCCGCCTTGCAGAATCTTAACAAGTTCCGGAATGAATACATTGTCTGTTAATGTAATCTGATGCCCAGTGATTGTTGTCTTTGCTGGTTTCTGTGCAATTAATCTTCCATCTTTTACAAGTTTAATTGCATCCGTTGTTTCTGTCTGCGGTTCTACTCCCACCTTGTTCGCTGTGTCTACCGCAATCTCTGTTGCATTTGTATCATCACCATCAACAACTCCTGTTCTTACAACTACAAGCGAAACGTCAATGGTTGGGATTCCAACTGCTTTTTTCTGTGTTTTAGCCATTACTTAACCTCCTAACGATTTTCTATTTTTCTACAACCTTGGTATTGAAATGATACCATTTGTGCATTTTTATCTTCATCATAAAAACTTGCTGTTTCATTTCCAACATACATAACAAGTGGAAATATTTGTTTCATTTTTTGTTTTGTTTCAAACATGAAACTTTCAATTCTTCCATATCTGTTCACTGGAACATATAACATAATTGTATATAGCGGTCTTTCACTTGAAACTGACTGTTGTTCATATGTTCCTTCTGACTTTACAACAACATACTCTTTCAAACATTCACCTTCGTGTTGTGATGGATAATAAACTTCTGTTCCATCTACCGCTATAGCATCCCTAATCTGTTCTATAATGCTTTTCATTTAATATACCTCAATAAATCCTTATACCCATCTAAAACTTCCTTAGAACACGCATTAACGGTTGGCTGTAGAATCGCAAATCTTCTTTCATTGCATAGCTCTAAATATACACCATAATCAACTCCATGACCTATATATATTCTCGTTCTCATTTTTCCAATTTGTTCAACCCATCCTGTTAGCCTTTGCCTTGCATGTCCTGTTCTATCTGTCCATGGTCTGTTCCTCTTAGCATAGTTCTGAAACTTTTTTGCACCGCTTGTCGCAAACATTTTAATTGCAACTTGCGATTTTGTTTCAGCTCTTTCTAAATTATCAAGTAACTGTTTCGCATCAATTCTAATTGTTCCCATTCAACACCAACTCCATTGATATATCACAAATAATGTTAAACTCTTGTATATTATTTTTCTCAATAATCTTATAAGTGTTTTCATTTATTTGTATCATATCTCCATTTTTTATTAAAACAGAATCATCATATGCGACCATTAATTTCGGCTGTCCTTTTGAATGCGTTTTAGAACCATCTGAAATACTTTTTGTTATATATCCCTTTTCTGTATGAAACAATCCTTGTACTTTTGTTATGCTCTGCTGTTCATCTGTATCTTCTCCATAGCTGTTTAGTACTGTTCTTTTAACTTCATAGCTTCTGCCATGTGTTTTTATCTCACGTTTTACTTTGTTTAGTTCTATCTGTAACATTTTCTCATTCATCTTAGCACCCCACTGTTTACAGAAACAAAGTGGGATGCAAGCATCTTGAAATAACTAGAACTGTCTTTTGTGGTTAAACCACTCACATCCAACCCTGTTACCTCTGCTTTGATTATTAAACCATCATAGCTTGCTTTTCTAACATCACCGTTATTTTTTTCTAATAGATATTGCAATTCATCCACTTCAAAATATGGTGCTTGTTTTTCTCTCAAGTTGAATTTTAACTGTTCTAAATTATCCATCTACTCACCTCCCACATTTGTTTACATTTTACTCTGCTGGATTGCTTTCTGAATAATCTGTCTTGCTTCTCTTACATTTTTAGCTTTTGAAGTATCAATGTTATGTTTCTCTGCATACTCCATAAGCTGTTCTTTGTTCATTTCAGAAATCGGAATTGTATCAACTGAATCATCTTCTTCAATCTGTTCATCTTCTACAATATCATCAATATTCTGTTCTGTTTCATCAACAATAACATAACCATTCTTCTTGAACATTGTTTCATATGATTGGCGGCTTACCTTAACGGTATGCTCACCTTTCATAATATTAACCATTGCCATGTTTATTCCTCCCTTACGCTACTACATCAAGAATATATACTTGGTCTGCTGTTGGGAAGTCTGGCAGACAAATCATTGTAACTTTTGTTTCTACATTTACTGGGTCTGCCTTTGTCATAGTTGTAACTGCAACTCCTGTATCTGTAATTGAAACATTTGCAACATTACTTGACATAAGGTCTGATTCTTCCGGTGTTGTACCAAACCATGTGTTTCCGAGTTTTCCTGTTGGGAACATAACAAAAACATCTTCTGGAACATATCTCTGAACTGCTCCCTCTTCATCTTTGTATCGTTTGTCATATACTACAATATCAATTCCGAGCTCATCTTTAATGAACTGTTTAACTTTTGCATCTGATACAAAACCAACACCATCTGTCATAACATAGATAGATTTCTTAATTTCTGTATTTGCTCTGATATATCCGAACACCTTTGAAGAGCATATTGCTCTTTCAACTGTCACACCAGTATCATCAACGATTTTTGTAATACCTGTTCTGATATCATCAAGAATTGTTGCTGATGGGTCACTCCAACTCTTTGTTACTGTTACTTTATGGCTTTCATCTACACCATAATCATACTCATAAACCTGTCCATTTCCTTTCATAGAAATTGTTCCTGTTGTGAGCATCATCATTCTCATGCGCTCTCTCTGTGCGGAAGCACCCTCAAGAAGTTCAACCTCGTCTGCAAAGATTCTGTTTACGATTGCATCAATGTATGCTTGGTTTCCACTCTCAATGATTTTGTTAAGTTCTTGTCTTAATTCTTCATCAATATACTTAGACTCTTTAAAGAATGGCATATCTGCGCTTAACTTCTCAAATCCAATTCTCGGTCTTGGAATAGCCTGTACATCAAACGCTGATGCTTTCAAAACTACTGGAAGTCCATTAGAACCTTTCAACCATTTAAGCGTGAGTCCGAGTTTCTTATCGTTCGGAAACAGCTCTTCTCCTAGGTATGGATCTCTATCCTGTTGTAACAATTCCCAATATGATGTAATTTCAGAACTAATAATAAGGTCATAAATTGTCATGTTTTGTTTTCCTCCTATTTCTTAATTAGCAAGCAACGAATTTAATCATTGGCATTGCCGCTTTTACAATATCTGTAAGTTTTGCTTTTGTTGTTGCATCAATTCTGTTTGTGTTTACAAATCCGAACAAAAGCAATGTTCCATTTGCATCACCTGTTGTAACATCTACATCATGTAGCAGAACTCCTACTGCATTGGATGCTTCTGTAGAACTACCAGCTGTTGCCGCTGTGAATGCTGTTGTTCTTGCATCAAGATTTCCTGTAAGTGGTGTTCCCGCTTTAACAACTTTCTTTGTTCCCTCTGCAACTCCGAGTGCCTTACTTACTACCACACCCATAGAAACTTGGTGTTCTACTGCAAAAAGAATTTGATTTGTATTACCATATGTTTCTTTTCTAACTCCTGTTTGATTTAACATTTGTTTTACCCTCCTTTATTTAAAATAGTGGCTCTTTACTGCTTTTCTTCCAGCAAGTAATCTTTCAGCCATTGTTCCGGCATACTTTGAATCTCCATTGTTTGAATCTCCGTTTGTACCCTGTTTATTTTGCTCTGTTGTTTTCTTCACTCTTGAACGTGTTACTGTTCCCTTTTTGTTTGTTTCATCTTCATCAGTTACAAAATAAATCTTTCCATTTGTACTGTCTTTCATTTCTGCAATTACTGCATTAATGTCTTTTTCTTTTGTCACTTTTGCTTTTGCAACAATAACTAAATCATCCACAAGCTCTGGTTTTGCTCCTAACTGAATAGCTGATAATTTAGCTTCTGCAATTACTCTAGCTTCACGCTCTGTAACAAGTTCTTTTGTCGTTGCTGTTAGTGCATCATCCTTTTTCTGTAAATCAGTTTTGTTTGCTTCTTCATCTTCTTTAGCTTTCTTTACGATTGCCTGTAAAGACTCTGAATCTTCAACTCCTAAAGATTTAAGATATTCTGCTACAGCATCACCTTTTACTTTTTCAACATCAACATTATTATTCTTCTGTGTACTTGTCTGCTGATTTGTGTCATTGTTCTGTGTGTTATCGTCTCCGCCTGTTCCCTGTGCATTGTTATCAATATTTTCTGACATTTGTTTTACTCTCCTTTATTATATAATGTTTGTAAAATTCTCTCTTCTTTTTGTAACTGTCTTTTCTTTTTCTCAATACCTTTTAAAAATCTCGCCTTTTCTGTTTCATTTGTTTCACTGTTCATGTTTGCTGTTGCTTTTCTTATTTGTTTTTTCAAAATCAATGTTTTCTGATTATCATAATAAGAATCATATTGTTTTCCACAATTCGGACATACTAGAAAAGTCCTTGTTATGTTTTGTTTTCCAACTTGTTTGTTTTCTTCCTTTATCATTGGATAAAAGGATATTTGACACTTATCACATGTCACTTTCAATTATATCACCACCCATATACATTGTCAACTCTTTTATAAATATTTTTCCATTTTCATCATAAAAAGTTTTTCCTTTTGAAACATCATTGAGCAACTTTCTTTTTTCGTTAAGTTTCTTTGTAAGTCTGTCCTTTTTCTTTACCTCTCTAGGACTCACAGTTTCCTTTTTAAGGCGTTTTCTCATTGCCTTGATAAATAGTGCCTTAATCTCTTTAAACGTCTGTATGGACTCATTATCATCTATCTGAACGACTTCGACTTCCTTACACCTTACACACTCAAAATACAAAATAATATGATGTTTTTTATCTTCGTCATATACATCTTTTTTCAGTAATGACTTTGAATCCAAACTATTTACTTCTCCACATTTGTTACATACTCTTTTTACTTCCATGTTCTCTCTCCTGTTCTACATAAAATCTAGTGCATATCTATCAATCTCCGGGAACGTTCCTACTGGTGAATTATACCACATTCCGATTTTCTTAGCTATGTCTGTCATACTATCAGGAATCACAGCTTCAAAAGTACACATCCCATTAGGATGGTCTAATGGGAGTTCTCCTTTAGGATACACTCCCTGTCCTAATCCATATTTATCTTCTTTAGCTCTGTTCTCACATATTCTACAAACTCTCCCATGAAAGTTACTTGTTATCCATCTATAGCCAATAACAAAAGGGTCATTTTTGTTTACTGCTTCAAAACTCTGTTGGTATGCGTGTGACACTAATGTTCTTGCCAACCTTTGTGCATTATAATCAACATGTCCAAACCTAAATTTATCATTTATTGTTTCTCCGACTTTGTTCGCCCTACCACTGTTTACATCTGTCATTCTTGCTTTTCTAGTGCTATAGATTACCTTACTTGCCTTTCTTGCTTTTGGGTCTACATAACTTTCAATATCACATGCTATCTCATATGCGCTTTTTCCTTGTGCTGTTCCTATTGAGATTATTTTGTTTATACTTTCCTGTGTTTGTTTATTATAACCCCATATTGCCTTACTTAATGTCCAACCATCTTGATATACATTCCCTGTTATTATATTTCTAACAACTTGGTCTGGAATAAACCTAAATGCTTCATGTATGTCTGAATCTTTAAACCCGCAATATTTAAGAAATGTTCTTGTATCATACACAACCGCTTCTGAAACTGTTGTCATATTTCGAACAACACCATTCTTAATATCTTCATTTAGTTGTTCAATCCTTTTTGTAATACTACGCTTTAATAACACAAGATTTTGTTTTTGCATATTTCCATTTCTCATGCTTGCTATTTGTTTTGTAACATCTTTGTACAGATTCTCATACATTTGTTTTATATCTTTTTGCATCTGCAATGTTGTTGTTTGTCTTACATGTTCTGCATTTTTTAAACTGAACTTTTGTGCCATTTCTTACACCCTTTACTGTGTTTACATGTTTTCAAGTTTTGTTTGTGTTTCAATTTGTTGTACATTCTTTTCTACTTGGTTCTGTGTTCCAATATCATCAAGCTCACCTTGTACTTGTGTATTCATGCTCATACTATCAAACATATTGTTCTCTATTGCTATTTGCATAAGTTCATCATCAATCTGTGCATCTGTTTTAAATTCGTCCTTTCTCCACTTCTTAATGTATGACTTTCTACTTCTAGCATTTGCCGCAATCTCTGAAAGGTCTGATGCTTTTTCATCATCTTCATCTTCCATTAATGCATAATGTTCTAAAATATTAATGTTATACTGTATTTCATCCAATCCTGTTAAAACATATCTTGAAACAACTTCATCTTTGTTTAACATTGCAATATCCAAAATACATTCAACAACAAACTCTAACGCTGGAATCCACGCTTTCATCTTTTCATCACATCTTACTTGTAATGGATAATATAATGCTTTTAATGCTTTTCCGCTTGTTATTGTTCCCGCCATTGTTTCTTCTGAAATGTTTGGTATATCAAGTTCTCCATACATTGTTGTTTTAATTCTGTCTAGCGTTGTTTTAACACTCTCTGTATGGTTCATCTGCGGTGCTAGTGTTCCGACTTGTGGATATACTTCATTTTGGTTTTGTTCTGAACGTAAATCCCAATATGCACCAGCTCCACTACTTAGATTAGCTGTTGTTTCTGCATTCATATCTACTGTATAACGAATAGGATTCATTCCTTTTCTTTCACTGTCTATATCTGCATTTCCAAGTCTACTGTATCCAGCTTCATACATTGCTAAATCTTCAATTTCTGATACTCCTTGTTTATCAATCAGTGTTCCATCATTCAAAATAACAACTGCTGGGATATATTCCAACTCTATTATTTGTTCTGGTACAACATTTTGTTCTACATTGCCGATTCCATTGTACAATGTTGAACTAAAATGTATTTGTCCATTTATTTCTTCATATCTGTTTACTAGATACTTCTTTTGATTTGTTTTTTTTGTTCTGTTCACACTTTCAAAACTTATAAACTTTGTTAATCTGTCTGAACCATAATCTGTCTCATAATAAAACTGCAAACTGTTATAAAAATGTGCTTGTATTCCATCCTGTTCTGAAAAATCAACCAAACATGCTACACGCTTTCCGATAAAACAATCTTTTGCACTTTGTAACAATGTTCTTGAAAATTTACTGTTCTTTAAAACCTTGTTTACTAATGTTTGATATTGCTGTATTTGTTCTGTGTTTTCTTCGTCAACATAATTTTGTTGTATTAAAAAATCAGGTGTTTGACTAAACATAAATCTTGCTTCTTTATCAATCAATGTTTTCGCAATTTTAAATCTAACATCTGATGCTACATAATCCCCGGATGTTCCCTCTGTTATAAATTCAGCACCTTTTTTATAATCAATATAATTTTGTTGTATCTGTAACAATTCATGTGTATATAAATTATATCCCTCTTCTATTTCATTTCTTAAAACAAAATAAGGAAAATTTCTTAATGCTTGTATTACTTCAACACTATGTTGTTTATTACTAGCCATATAATACTATACTCCTTTCTATTATATAATATATTATAATATATAAATATATATAAGTCAATATTTATTTTATGTTTTATATATAACAAAAGGGTGGATTTCTCCACCCCATTAAATATTTGTTTTGGTTTGTTTTAGAATAATTGGAATCTATCAATAGGAACACCATATGCACCAGCATATCCATCTTGTCCGCCTGTTGTTTCATCATTATACTGCCACGAGTAGTATCCTCGTTTAACTGGCGATACTCTGTACTGTGCTTTCTGCCAACTTCCTACTGGTGGATGGTAAATAACTTCAATCGCATCAATGACTTTACCAACTCCGGCATATCCATTGTTACTATCATTCCAATTACAACCGGAAACATATGGTAGCCATCTTCCACCAAGAACATGAACTCTATAACTTACTGAACCAACATCACACTTAATTGCAATGTCTGTTATCTTTCTACCTTGTACACCAGCAAAATCTTGTAGGTTTCGAACAAATGGATATATTGTTCCACCCTCTACTCTTACTGCATATGTAAAATTAACTGGTACATTATAATGTCCTCCACTTGGTTGTGGTGTTGTTACTCCTGTTACTGTTACTCCATTACCATAATCAATATCACAAAGCTTTAAAAGGTGCGTGAACCTGTTCTGTGACAGATTAGCTATTCTTACTCCATAAGCTGAACCATCTGCTGCAATGTATTTATCATCACCGAGATAAATTCCTATATGTCCTTTCATCCATACTGCCCAACCAATGTTATTGTTTGTTCTTTGTGAGATTGGAATAACTTCTACTGCTGTTTCTTTATATTGGTAACTGCCACGCATTTTACCAGTATACCAACTAATTAATCCACTACAATCTACACATGTTTGCCCGGCTTTGTTATCGTCACTATACCAAACACAGTTAGAACCGTATGTTCTTCTTAACTCTCTGATTCTGTCCAGTGTTATAACTTCTCCTTTTGCTCCATAAATATACGGAGTTCCAACTTTACTCTTTGCGAAATCAATTAACCCTTGTGCTGTTTTACTCATATACCTCTATGACCTCCTAGAATACCCCTAGAATCAATTTTAATATGCTACACTACTATTCCTTAGCTTCTACTTCTTTAATGCCGGCAATGCTCGTTAAAAGGCTTACAACACCAGCTACTACACTTGCAGATACCACCATCTTCCAATCCACTGAACTAACAACCACACTAGAACCAATTACACCAATAGCCGCCTGTGCCATTGTTTTAATAGCTCTTACACTTGCCGCCTTAAACCATTCAACAGTATTTACGTTTGGTTTGAATACACAATTCTTAAACATGTTTTTTACCTCCGTTTTCTAATCGACATAACTCTAATTCGTGTTTTGCTTCTCCTATTTCTTTTTCATTTCTTTCTATTGCATCCCACTGCTGTTTCTGCCCTTTTCTTACGTGTTCTTTATACTCTTCTATTTCTTTGTTTTGTTTCTCTAATTTCTCATTTTGTTCTTTCATTTCTTTTGCTAACTGTTCTACTCTTAATGTTAATTCTGTCATTGCTTTTGTGTTTTCACTTAATGGTCTATATACCGCTGTAAATATTCCAATAAGTGAACTTAACCCTAATACTACTATACCTATCATTTCTGCTGTTGTCACATTTTAGCCTCCTACTATTTTATCAACTGCAATATTTGCCACACTCTTATTTTACTACGAATTTTTTAATTAATACGTCCATCATACATTTGTTAACAGCATTGCGTTATTAGGACTTGTGAATAAAGACAACAAATTAGTTGCAATCTGCTCAAAAATTATTAGATGCCCATTATTGTTAGGATGCGTTCCATCGGGTGTGCTACCATTTTTTGAATAATACATTTTTTGAATATTCTCATTAAAATCACCAAAAGGGAACTTGTTCAAAATATTAAAAAATGGAATATTATAATAATGACACAATTTCTCAACACCATCAATATAATTGTTTACACTACCACTTCCATATCTTTTATTATTCCATGGAGATGTGGTATAACATACTATTACGCTTGTTTTTTTGGCTGTTCTTAACTGTTGAAAAAACAAATTAACACACCCCAATATAGTTTTATCATTTGTGTCATTCCACGCTCCTAGAGGTTTATCGCCCTCCAAATCATTAAAAGAACATGCAACTCCTATAAGGTTACAATCACTTGCTATGTCTTTAATATAAGAAGAATATTTTCCACTACCATTATAATCTTTACTAAAGCCTGTGCCGGAATGACATAAATTAATCACATCAAAGTCCATTACTTGATTGAATAGTCTAACATAGTTATTGTGAACAACATCGGAATACTCACCGATACTATCCCCGAAAAAAGCCATTTTTATTCCTCTCGGAACACATGCATTATTATTTTTAATTGGTGCTAGCTTATAAACCCCACCTATAGAATAATCTGCTAAATAACTTTGTATTTTTTCATCAGTGCCATAATAACTAAACATTAATAATTCACTAATACATTTATATGCATTTAAACTACCACTTTTACAATTCAATTTAATTAACTTGTTTTGCGTTAAAATTGACTTTATACTTATTTCATCTCCGATATTGAAATCACCAATTTTATTAATTTTTACAGGTTTTTCATTTATTATTCTTCCACTATTAAATTCAACAATAGAGGCTGTCAGTTTTCCACTTGTTCTAATTTCAGGTACAATGCTTTCAACATAACATGCAAAGGGAAAACCAATATAAACAATACTTGCTTCGTTACTTGTGAAATTTGTGTATGTAGATGAAATAACGTTATACGTTGCCGTTTTTGGATATAATTTTAGATTAACTGCATCTTCTTTTAGTGAATCCACACTCTCTTCCAGCACTGTATAATCCTCTGGGATGCTCTCCAGTGTCTTATTTCCCTTTTCTACTACTTCCTCTCCTTTGGCTTCAATCTGTTTGATTAATTCTTCTGTACTCTCTTCTGCTATGGCATTCATTACTCCGGTATAACTTGTTCCATCTTCATTTTTTACTCTTAGTTTAGATTTCTTTATGAATACACTCATGTATGGTTTCTCCTTTCTGCGGTTTATTTACTAAATTTTAAATAGAAAAAAGAAAGATATTAGCCTCTCCTAATTTTTGCTTTATGCCCTCTTTAGCTGAATACTTCAGGAATCACGCCTTTTATGCTATTAAAAATACAGGTATTTCCATTTTTTGATGGGTGAATACCATCAGACAAAATATTTTCACCATTAACTATACTGTATTCGTCTATAAATTTATAGCCAAGTGACTTAATCCAAGGGTTAACTTCTGTAATAAAATTTGCATTATCGGTATCAGTTCTAATTGGAATTGTGGTTAATACTGGTTCAACACCCATTCTTATAAAATAATCAATTATATTAAGTAGGTTATTTTTAAAAGTATCAACCGTAATTGTTTTTGATACGCTATCATTTGCACCAATTTGCAAAAAAACAAAATTGTATTTCCCGACATCACCATCTGTTTT